>Ga0164243_10013961_pt1 | contig 11242 bp, 6 predicted proteins | sample OricompcompostOP_FD_108781 | JGI IMG/M metagenome (GOLD analysis project Ga0164243, IMG submission 108781) | Organic Plus compost microbial communities from Emeryville, California, USA - Original compost - Organic plus compost (OP) | ecosystem: Engineered > Solid waste > Mixed feedstock >... | reverse complement strand
GCGAGCTCTCGCTCTGGCGGCGCACCGGTTCCGAGCAGACCGCCACGAGGGCCGGGATCGGCGCCTTCGAAGAGGCCCTCGGGACGGTGATCCTCCTCGCGTCGTTCCTCCTCCATACCGCACGCTCGAACGACCCTCGCGTCTTCGTCATCCTCGCGTTCTGGGCCTTCCGGATCCCGGCGACCCTGAAGACGCTGTTCGCGCTCGCCGAGGCCTGGCCGGCGCAGCGAAATGCGTTCGCGAGGCTCCTCGAGCTCGCGAGCTACGCGTCCGCCTCCGGCCCCGAAGCACCCCTTCCGGCCGTCGCGGTCGAGCGGACGGCGAAGGGGATCGCGATCGATGCCGACAATGTCTCGGTGGTCGCCAATGGTCAGACGATCCTCGAGGGCGTGTCGCTCGAGATCCCATCTGCGCAGCACGTCGCGATCGTCGGTCCGTCCGGCGCCGGCAAGTCCTCGCTCGCGAGCGTTCTGCTCGGCATCTACTCGCCCGCAGAAGGACGGATCCTCGTCGACGGCGAGGTGCTGGACAAGAGCCGCGTCGAGCGGCTCCGAGAGGAGACCGCGTGGGTCGATCCGGCAGGGCAGCTCTGGAACCAGAGCCTCTTCTCCAACCTCGAGTACGCCGCGCGCGGTCAGCGGCAACGCAACCTGCTCGAGACGCTCGAGACGTCCGATCTCGTCTCCGTCCTCGACGGCATGGACCAAGGCTTGAGCACGCAGGTCGGATCCGAAGGCCGCCTCGTCTCCGGTGGCGAGGGGCAGCGCCTCCGCCTCGGGCGCGCTCTTCTTCGCGCCGACGCGCGGTTCGTCGTCCTCGATGAGCCGTTCCGGGGGCTCGATCGCACGAGCCGCCGCCGGCTCGCGCTCCGGTCGAGGCTCGCGTGGCAGCGCGCGACGATGCTCTTCATCAGCCACGACATCGGCCATGCGCTCGACTTCGATCGGGTGCTGGTCGTCGAGGGCGGTCGCATCGTCGAGGACGGCCATCCGCTCGAGCTCAGATCGCGACCGTCGCGGTTCGCGGCGCTCCTCGATGCCGAGACCCAGGTGCTGAACGACACGTGGGCACCGAATCGCTGGCGCCGGCTCCGTGTGGAAGACGGCGAGATGCGCGAGGTGTCTCCGTGAGCCTCGCCCTCCGGGAGCTGCTCTGGGCGCCTGCCGACGTCCACCGCGGTCTCGAGGCGCTCTTCATGGCGGCGGGACTCTCTCGAGGTGCGACGGGACTCCCGAAGCTCTCGGAGGCGGATTCGACGATCGATTGGCTCATCAACGCGCCGCGCGTCGCGGGCGTCGATGGATCGCTCGAGACGGTCGGCAAGTCGGGGCTGCTCGACGAGCTCACGATCCGAGGCGCGTTCGCGCTCACGGTCCCATGGATGGCCGAAGGTCGGATGGTGCCGTACGTCCTGGCCATCGTCTCGGAGGGCGCTCGATGCCGCCTCGTGACGCCTTCGAACGCCGAGGTCGTCTCGAGCCCCGCCCGTCTCTTCGACCTCATCGACGAGCAGGCGAGGACCACGGGCGATGATCTCCGCGAGGTCCTGCGCGATCTGCCGGGCGGCCGTGACGCCGTCGAGGCCCTCTATCGCCGCGAGCGGGTCGACGGTCTCGCGTTCGGTGTGGTCCGCTACAGCCGCGACGGGGCCTCGCCGCTGGCGGAGCAGCTCGACGCGCTCTTCGGGCGGCGCCTCGTGTACGGCTTCTGCGCGCTGTCCGTCGCCGAGCTCGTCTTCTCCACGGGCGCGGCGTTGACGCTAGGTCGAGCCGCGGTCGAGGGCATCGTCGATCGTGGCCGGATCGTGGCCTGGGCGATGCTGGCGCTCGCGAACGTTCCGCTCTCGTACTGGTCGAGCGCGCTCCTCGGCGAGCTCACGGTGCTCGCCGGCATGGCCATCAAGCGGCGTCTGCTCGAAGGGGCGATCTTCGTCGACGAGAAGGTCCTCCGGACGCAGGGGTACGGCGCGGCGATCGCCCGCCTCAACGAGGCGAGCGTCATCGAGAGGACGAGCCTGGCGGAGGTCTTCGCCCTCATCACACCCATCTCGATGTGGCTCGCAGCGGCGTGGTTGTTCGCGACCACGCCGTGGGCCTCCGCGCTCCTCGGCGTGCAGCTCGCGACGATGGCGGTGGTCGCCGTCGTCGTCCACCGCCTGGTCCGGAGTCACGGCGCCGCCTATCGGCAGCGGCTGCAGATCAGCGAGGACCTCGTCGACAAGATCGTCGGACACCGGACCCGGGCGATCCAGGAGAGCGCCTCGCGACGCCACGACGACGAGGATCGCGCCCTCGCGGCGTATGCATCGATGCTCGGCACGCAGGACGCATTCGCCGTCGTGCTCTCCTCGATGACACGGCTCTTCGCCCTCGCAGCAGCGTGCGTCCTCGCGGTGGCATTCGTGCGAGGCGCGACCTCGCAGGAGCTCCTCGCGGGCGCGGTCGGAGTCTTCCTGGGCATGCAAGGGATGGCGGGTGCGGCCGCCGCGTCCGAGCGTGGGATGGGCTGGCTCGCTGCATGGCGCGCGATCGCCCCGCTGCTCGTCGCCGGGCGCGAACGGGATCGGCCGCAACGGGACGTCGACGCGGAGCAGGCGGGCCAGTACGTCCCCACCGTCGTCGCGGCGTCGGCGGTCTCGTTCGCCTATCGCCAGGGTGGCCGGGTGGTGCTGCGGAACGCGATCCTGCGCGTTCGGCGTGGCGAGCGTGTGTTGATCGAGGGGCCCTCCGGCGGCGGCAAGACGACGCTCGCGAAGCTGATCGCGGGAGAGCTCAGGCCGACCTCGGGCTCGGTGCTCGTGGGAGGGTTCGACGTCTCGACGATGTCGCAACGCCAGTGGCGCCAGCTCGTCGCGTCGGCCCCGCAGTTCCACGAGAACCACATCTTCAACAACAGCTTCTCGTTCAACGTGGATCCGGTCGGCGGGCGCGAAGGGCTCGCGCCCTCTGCATTGGCGGTCTGCGAAGAGCTCGGCCTCGACGAGGTCCTGTCGCGGATGCCGGCCGGCCCTGCGCAGCTGCTCGGAGAGACGGGGTGGCAGCTCTCGCACGGCGAGCGCAGTCGCGTCTTCATCGCCCGCGCGTTGCTCCAGGGAGCGAAGGTCGTCGTCTTCGACGAGAGCTTTGCTGCGCTCGATCCGATCACCATGCAGCGCGTGGTCGCGTGCGTGGTCCGGCGCGCGCCGACGCTGTTCGTGATCGCCCACGTGTGACGTACCGCCGTTCAGACGGCAAGCACGCCGAGCGCCGGGATTCGGAGGAGGTCCCCGAGGAATCGCTCGATGGCCGCGTCGTGGCGAGCATTCGCCTTGCCGGCGGCGCGCGCCTCGAGGAGTCGACGCGCGAGGTCGGCCGGGGCGACGCCCTCGAGGAGGAAGCGGATGCACGTCAGCGCATCGTCGCCGAGCTCGACACCGAGCACGTTGTCGCGGCCGTCCTCCGCCGGCTTCGTCATCCGCGAGAACGCGCGCATGAACGCGTCCGCCGGCGACTCCGTCGGGTAGCGCCCGCGCACGAACTCGAGGAGCTGCCCGCGGTCGTGCGCGTTGAGAAGCGCCGCCAGTACGAACCGCTCGTCGGCGTCGCGCGTCTGCTTACGGCTCTCCATGAGGTCACGCGTCCGGCAGGCCTCCTTCACGCACCGCAGGAGCGCATCGACGTCCGCTTTCCCGTGGCGCGACTCGCAGACGGCTCTTCGTCCCTGGAGCTCGGGCCCCTCGAGCGACCCCGCGGTTTCCATGCAGCGAGCGGTATGCGCGTCCAGCAGGAAGAACGCTTCTTCGAGGGTGGAATCTGCGAGGGCGGCGTCCAGCGCGCTCAGGTAGCTCGATTCGTCGACCTGCGCGAGGGCATCGAGCGCCTCGTGCTGGAGCTCGCGCGCACGCGTTCTGTAGAACGGATCGAACGCGACGTGCGGCGGTGCATACTGGTACTGCGGATTGGCATCGGGGTTCGAGCGCGTTCGAACGACCACCGTCGTCGACGGCGAGTCGAGATGAAAGAGGGCATGCGCGAATCGTCGCCCGGGGAGGATGCGTCGCGTGTCTCCGACGTGCAGCACCTCGCACCGGTCGGTCCGGACATCACCGAGGAGGAAGCGGCTGTTGACGCGGCGGGTGCACGCGAAGCGCCTCGTGGCATGGAGGCTCGAGCCGCTGAGCACCTGGAACGCACCGCAGAAGCCGTGCTCGTGCGTCGTCGTCGTCGCGCCGAACCAGAAGTACACGTCGATCACGAACCGCGAGCTCGCGAAGACGGTGAGCGGCGGCTCGCCGAAGGTCGACCGGTCCACGAGTTGCCCCGGGAGCGCGCCTCCGGCCGCGACCTCGTGGAGCAGGTCGACGGGACGGATGCTCCGATGTGCCGGGGCCCGCTCGAGCGCTTCGTGGGCGAGGTCCGGAAACCCCTCCTCGTCGTGACCGATCGCGCGAAATGCGCGCTCGATGCGTGAGCCGAGCTCGTCGAAGTAGCCAGCGCAGGCCATCTCGCTCCGGTGTCGGTGTGGACCGTCAAATGGCAACGACCTGCGAGCGGCCTCGAGGGCCTCGCAGGTCGATGGTCGTCGAAGCTCGTTCAGCGGTCCGTGACCGGGCCGCGCCCGCTCGTGGTCCGGATGCTCAACCCGGCCTTCACGCCCGTGCGGACCTTTCGCGAGCGCCGCACCTCGAGCTCGAGCGTCGGCTCGATCGTGCTCTCGTGGTTCTGCTCGGTGACGGTGTCGTTCTTGTCATTCATGGCGTCCTCCTCGCTCCGTGGGAATCTGCGCCGGCTTGCCGGCGGGCACCTCGTGCCGGGCGCCGCGTTCCTGGCTGCCCCCAACGGTCCGAAGGATTGCAGCGCTCGTGCCATCGCGCCTGCGGGCCTCCGGCTCCGAGGTTTCCTGGGGTTGCAGCGTCGTCGGTCGCGAACGCGGCCTGGGAGTGAACGGCTCGTTCAATCGAATGAACGTGAAGTGGAGAGCTTGTCGCGTGGCCGTGCATCGAACGGGCGATGCGCAGGGGCGCGTTGCGGCCGCCGACGCGCCTCCGGGCTCGGCCCAGGAGGAGGAGCACGCTCACGGCAGCGGTGACGCCGACCGTCTTCGAGGCCGGAGCCCCGCCGGCCGTGACGACGGCGCACGACGTCTCACCGGTCGGCGGCGTCGTCACGTCCAGGCAGACGCTCGAGCCGGCGCCGGTATCGGTGCAGGCGAGGGCGCCACCACACTCCGCATCCGTCGTGCAGGGCTTCGAACACATGGATCTCGGGCCGACGCTCACGCAGTAGTTCGAATTGCATTCGTTCGACGCCTTGCACGGACCACCGAGGTCCGACGGCACCGGCTTGCCCGCGCGTGGGGGCATCTTCCCGATCGACTGGAACAGCCGCTCGACGAACCCCGTGTGGCGGTAGAGCGGCACGTACCCGCCGAGGCCGCCCACGCACGACGCGTCCTTCGTCGTGACCGTCGACGGGTACACGCCTCCGGACATCACGCCGAGCAACGCCCCGCGCCCGTCGAACAGCGGCGACCCGCTGTCGCCGTCGCAGACGTTGATCGAAGTGACGATGAATCCGTCGATGAAGACCAGCGTGTCGCCCGTCGCGTTCGTATAGGAACCGGCAGTCAGTCCGAGGACCGTCCCCGCTGCCCGCTGACGTTCGTTCGGGATCGCCGTCGGAGCATCGGCGGTCTTTCCCCACGCCGCCGTCGTGACGGCATCACCCACGTTCGGCGGAACGTCGAGCTCCAGCGGCGGAAATGAAACGCCCGTGACCGGCTCGTTCAGCTCGAGGCCCGCGATGTCGTTGCTGCAGTCGTCGGAGTCGTAGTCGATGACGACGCGCTCGACGCTGAACTGGCGAGCCTGATCGACGCGCGAGCCGACGTAGATCTTGAACGCATCCTTCGGAAATGGATCGGTCCCGAGGACACACTGTCGGCCGGAGTTGTTCAGCAGACCGGCGGTCACGCAGTGGCGCGCGGTCAACAGCAGCGTCGGCGCGACGAGCACTCCCGAGCACGGCGGTGGCGCGGTGGTCGCCCCGCCGACGCCGTAGATCTTGATCGCATAATCTTCGCTGGCGGGAGACGGCGTCCCGGCGAACACCGCCGAGCGCTGCACCGAGGTCACCTCGGTGCCGGCCGGGTCGTCGTCGGCCGGAGCGCACGCGGCGAGGGCGAAGACGGCCGCGCTGGAGACGAGCTCACGGACAAGCGATCGAGCCATTTTCCACTCCTGTCTCGCCGAACGTCATCCCCGTCGGCGTCCATACGCGCGGTGACGTCGACGTCTCGCTCGAGATGCAGTAGAGCCCCGCCGTCCCCGCGAGGGTCCCGTTCGGGGCGAAGACGATCGCCGGATTGATCGTCCCCGCGAGCTTCGTCTTGATCGGCGGGACGGCTCCGAGGAGGCTGATGGCCTTGGGGATCGTGTCCGCCTTGAGGTTGATCGTGTTCTCGTCCGACCCGGTGGTCGCGAGCGCGACGCCGTCGAGGTACTGCTGCGTGCTGACCGACAGCATCGACGTGTTCGCGCCGCTTGCGCCCGCGAGCGCGCCGTAGATCGCGAGGAACCCGCAATCGAGGGTCCGCGCGGCCGCGGGACCTGCGAGCGCATTGCGCGCGAGCAGCTCTCCCACGACGGTCGCGTAGTTGTCGGCCGTCGTCGCGTTCCCCGTCCAGTCGAGCGCGTAGAAACGTCCCTTCGTCGATTTCTTGTTCGTCGCGAACGACTCTTCGAGCTTGGCGTAGCGCCCCAAGAGCAGGAACACCGGAAGCGGGATGGTCGGGTTGAGCGCCGGCCAGCGGGTGTCGATGTCCGTGATGAGCTCCTCGGCGACGATCCCCGCCGAGAGGATCACCACGTCCGGCTTCTCGAGCGCCACGGTCTGAGCCGACGCGAGCAGCGGCGGCGCGCCGTTGTCGTGGATCGCCGTCGTCATCGAGACGGCCTTGTAGGTGGCCTGTCCGGCGGCGGGCTGGCCATTCAGCTCGAGGCCTTGTTCGACGGCCGCGACGAACGCCTGCTCGGCCTCGTCGCTCGTCTTCACGAGGACGACCTTCGCCGCCGAGGACTCCCGCTCGGCGGCGACGCGCGCCGCGACCACCGCGGCCGCCCGCTGGAACGGCTTCACTGCCGTCACCAGGTTCGGGACGCAGCTGTAGACGCGGCGTCGTGAGTCGGGCTGTTCGACGAGGAGCGGATCGTCGACGGTCGGAGCGAACGTCGGGATCTCGGTCGCCTCGCCCTTGATGTACTCGCGGAACGTCGAGCTCGTGAATGGACCGATGATCGCCTTCGGTCGGAGCGCGAGCAGGTGCGGGAGCGTCGTCGCCAGCCGGCTCTCGTCGCACTGGACGATGGCGACGTCCTTCGTGCGATCGCCCGCCTGCTGCGCCCGCCCGTTCCACTCGGAGACGAGCCATCGCAGCGCATCGTGCGCACGGCCGTACTCGGTCGCCGCTGCCCCGCCCTGAGGAACGAGCGCCCCGAGGAGCGCGACGTCGTCGTTCTCGACGGGGCCGATCAACGAGCAGGCCGAAGCGGGGAGCGTGAGCGGGCGGCAGGTGCTGTCCACGCACCGCGCCGGCTCGTCGAGACGCGCGCGGCACTCGTCGGAGGTGCTGCACGCCGATCCGACCGCCGCCCCCGCTTCGGGAGCGACGATCGCCTCGCAGAACCCGTCACTCGAGCATCGGCTCGTCGCGAAGGGGCCGCCGCGTGCTCGGCACTCGGCGGTCGAGGAGCACTGGATCCCCGAGCGCGCGACGATCGACTCGCAATTGAAGAGGACACCCGTGAGCGCGAGGAGAGCGCATAGCGCCAGAGTCCCGGGGCGGGTCATTCGGCTTCGGCCCTCGTCAGTCGTTCGGGAGGAGGACGACGTGGTAATACGCCGGGATGATCCCGCCGTCGTCGTACGTCGGCGGGAGCCAGGGCGTGCCGAAGAACAAGAACGTGTACGCCTTGCCGTCCTTCACGTCGGCGACCTTGAAGCCGCCCGAGAGCGCATCGATCTCGGAGACCGGGCGCAGCCGCGGCGGCGATCCCTCGGAGATGTAGTTGTACTCGAACGAGTCCATCGTCTTGAGGTCGGTGACCTCGGTCCCCGGCGCGGGCACGAGGACGCCGCTGTCTTCGAGGAACGGCTGGGCCCCGCCGTCGTAGGCGGCGCCGACGATCGGCTCGGTCCGGAAACCTCCGTCCGCGGCCGGGTCCGCGTAACGGACGCCCGGGATCATGACGCCCGGGATCTCGTTCACGTCGATCGCCTTCCGCAAGGTCCCGGTCGACCCGAAGATGAACTGGGCGCGGTTCTTCCCGGGGGTCGATGCCGGCGTCGGATCGAGCTCGTAGGCGATCGTCCGGAAGTACGACGTCTTGCCGTCGTAGCCGCCGTCCTCTCCGACGTGCGTGCCGCCTGGACACTCGCCGTACGCGTAGTCGAGCGGCGTCGCCCTGAGGCATCCCGTGGCCAGGACGACGTACGTCCGATCGTCTCTGAAGAACGTGCGCGGAAGCGGCTGCGCGATCTCGAAGTCTGCGCCGTCGATGAGCGTCCCGGTCCCTGCCTCGGGGTCGCGCACTTCCTTGACGATCTCCGAGCAAGACTTGCTCGACATTCCGAACGACTCGAGAGACGGGACGTAGAACGCGGCCACGCGGAACGACCGTCCGGCCAGCTTCCCGCCGGGGACGTCGAGGCGCGCGAGCTCTCCCGCATGCAGCCCCGCTCCGGTCGCCGGGAACGGCGGCGCGTCGAGCACGTCGGCGAGCTGGGGCTCGTCGGTCGTCGTGCTCGAGAGCAGGCAGATGCGCACCGCGTTGTCGATCGACGTCAGATCGCTCGCGAAGAAGATCCTCGGGCCGTCACCAGAGCTGCCGCTGTCCGGCGAAGCGTCGTCGCCAGTCGCGCTGTCGTCGGGCGTGACCTGCGGGGCGTCGGCGCCACCGTCCTCGGCCGGCCTCGCGGGATCCGTCACGTCGTCCGAGCACGCCGAGGCGGCCGCGACGATGACGCCCGTCGAGAGACCGCCCAAGAGAAGAAGGATTCGTCTGTCCACGTTTGCGCCTCCTCGACCGGCAGCGCGGCAGGCCGTACGGCTCCAGGCGCCCGTGATGAATCGGACGCCTCGTCCAGCCCCGTCGCCACCAAGCTGCGCTCCACCAACACGGGTGGACGCCGCTGGTTCCTCTCGAACGCCAGCACGACTCGTGCCACGGCCGCCACCCGCGCGCGCTACGAGCGACATCCCGAGAGCCCGCCGAGGAATTTCACGCCCGGGCGTGTCGTCGATGAACGAGTGGTTCACTCGATTGTGAACGGCTCGGCCACTCGACGCGCCGCGAGGAGCGGGCCACGCCACAAAACGGCTCGCGCTGCCGTACCTGCGGAGAGCGTTTGGTCCGCTCCGTCGCGAGCCCTCGGCGCTTCGCGCGGCACGGGTGACGACAGAGGAGAGGCCCCGCATGCCGCGATGTCTCGTCGGACGCGCCGTCGCCGTAGCGGCGTGCTCGCGTGGCACGAAACGCGCTTGATCCCCCGGCGGGATGAAACACTTCCGCTGGGCGGACTTCTGCGTCGTGCGGTCCGCGCTTCTGCCAATCGAGCACGAGCTGGCGGAGAGCGGGACGTCGCTCGCCGAGGCAGCGAACGATCTGCTCGCCGACGATCTCGTCCGGCGCGCCGTCCGAACCGCGTCCCCGTCGATCCTCGCTGCGCACGAGGACCCGAAGCGAGCGAGTCCGTCGGCGCACGCGGCGCTGATCCGCTACGTCGAGCGCATGCGAGGCCGCGCGACGCCGTTCGCGCTCCTGGCGGGGTACAGCGTCGTTCGAGCGGATGCCCCCGCCGCGCGCGGCGTTCGTCTCTCGCCGGCGGAGAAGTACCGTCATCGCGTTCGCCTCGACCTCGACGCGGTCTGTACGATCGTTCGCGACGACGCGCGTGCGCGCTTGATGGACGCCCGCTGGCAGGTGAAGCGCGACGTGGTTCGCTTTCCTGACGTCGTCCGCGTGGTGAAGCGGAGCCTCGACGAATCGCTCGCGTACGACGACGTCGCCCGCACGCCTGCTCTCGACGCCATCCTGAGCCATGCACGCGAGCCGCGGACGGTCGCCGAGCTCGCGTCCTGCATCCCGGGGAGGCACGCCGACGCGGTGAAGGTCGACTTCGTCCGGCGCATGATCGGAGCCGAGATCCTCGTCCCGGAGCACTTCCCGGCGCTGCTCACGGCGGACGAGCGCAGGTCGCTCGCGCAGGTCCGCGCTGCGGCGGAGCTCGTCGAGGCGAGCACGGCGGTCCGCGACACGGCGCTCGGGGATCCGATCGACGAGAAGCTCGCTCGCGTCGAAGGTGCGCTCGCGGAGATGCTCCCCGCGGGCTCGGGCTCGCGGCTCATCCATGACCTGATCAAGCCGGTCGAGGGCAGCGGCCTCACGCTCGCCGGCGCGGAGAGCGAGCTGCGCAAAGTCGCGCTGCTCCTCTCGTCGGTCGCCGAGCTCACGCGCGATCCAGGGCTGGACGACTTCCGGAGACACTTCGTCGAACGCTACGAGGGCCGCACGGTCCGCCTGGTCGATGCCCTGGACGAGGATCGCGGGTACGACTTCCCCGCGAGCTCGCCGCCGGCGCCGGACCCGCGCGCGAAGGCGTGGGCCGCCGTGCGCGGCCGCTGGCGCCACCGCGCGCTCGACCCGGAGGTGCGCAGCGTCGAGCTGACCGACGAAGACGTCGCCCTCATCGCTCACGCGTCGTCTTCGCTCCCGCCGAGCGGAGCGCTGTCGTGCAGCCTCGCGCTCGACGACGGTGGTCGGCTCGAGATCTGGGATCCGACTCTCCTCGGCGCTCCGGGGTCGCTCCTCTTCGCGCGGGGGACCGGCGCGGATGCCGAGCTCCACGAGCACACCCGAAGATGGCTGTCCGAAGCCGCGGCGACCGAGCCCTCGGGCGTCGAGATCGTCGACATCGCCTACTTCGTCGTGGGGAAGGTCGCCGCCATCTCGCAATATCCACCGCTGATGCGAAGCGAGCTGACGCTCACGGCGGCCTCCGAAGCGGAGCAGACGATCGACGTGAACGACGTGCTCCTCCGCGTCGAAGGCGGCGAGTGGGTCCTCCGGAACGCGCGTACGGGCCGCCGGATCGTCTTGCGCCGCACGAGCGCCGTCGTCCTCGCCTACGACCACGCGACGAGCGTCGTCCGATTCCTCGACGCGCTCGAGCGCTCGCAGAGCACGCGCGCGACGCTGGCGTGGCCG
>Ga0164243_10013960_pt1 | contig 11243 bp, 11 predicted proteins | sample OricompcompostOP_FD_108781 | JGI IMG/M metagenome (GOLD analysis project Ga0164243, IMG submission 108781) | Organic Plus compost microbial communities from Emeryville, California, USA - Original compost - Organic plus compost (OP) | ecosystem: Engineered > Solid waste > Mixed feedstock >... | reverse complement strand
GCACATCAGCGGACTGCTCGGGATGCCGCGACGCATCTACACGTATGCGCCGGGCCTTGGCTGGGATGTCTACAACCTGATTTCGACGATCGGCGCGTGGGGCTTCGGCTTCGCCATCCTGCTCGGTGTCATCAACTTCCTGTGGAGCCTGAAGCGCGGGCGGGCCGCCGGCCACGACCCGTGGCGCGGCGATTCGCTCGAATGGAGCCACACATCGCCGCCGCCCAACGCGCAGTTCAAGTACCTGCCGCACGTTCACGCGCGGCACCCGATGTGGGAGCAGGAAACCCTCGAGCCGCAGGATGAAGAACTCGTGCGCGTGCTCGAGCCGGTCCAGTCCGGCCCGACTACTTGGCGCGGCGGCCTCGTCGTGTCCGTCATGGATGCAAAGCCCATCGCAATCGTCCACATGCCGAACCGCAGCATCTTCCCGTTCGTTGAGGCTGTCGCGTTTGCCCTGATCTTTGCCGGCCTGCTGGTCGAAACACCGTGGCTGCTCGTGCCCGGTATCATCGTCGCGATCATCGGCGTTGCCGGCTGGTTCCGACCGACGGAAACGGAAACCAAAGCGCTCGCCGAAATCCCGTGCGAACGCTCCGACGGCCACCTGCCCCTGGCGGTGTACGGCGCCGCCAGCAACGGCTGGTGGGGCACGTGGGTTTTCATCACGATCTGGGCAACCGCGCTGTTCACGACGATCGCCGCGTACTTCTACCTGGGCGGCGGCGCGCCCGACACGCCGCCGCCCGCTCCGAACTTCCTGTTCGGCGTTTTCGCACTCGTAACCGCACTGCTCAGCGTACCGGCCGTCCGATTGTTCTCACGTCGCATCGCCGTGTCGGCCGCGGGCGTGCGCAGGATCGGCCTCGGACTCACGGGGCTGCTGAACATCGGCGTGATCGCGCTGACCGTTCTGTCACTCACCCAGAGCGCCGTGACGACCGATACGGCCGGCGGCTCGATCGTGGTGTTCCTGACGGGATGGCAGTGGCTGACGTCCGGCATCGTTCTCGCAATGCTCGCGATCGCGGCACTCTGGGCCTGGTGCCGGCCCGTGGACCCGCGCGGCTGGAGCGTCGCGCTCAACGCCTCGCTGGTCGCGTATTTCGCCGTCGTCAACTGGCTGATCACCTTCGTGATCCTGTACCTCTCGCCGTGGCTGTGGGGATGAACCGATCACTGCTCGGCAGGACACGACTGTCCCCGTGGGAACTGCTCGTCGGCTCGCTCGGCGGTGCGTCGGCCTGGCTGCTGCACCTCGGTTCCAGCTACCTGCTGCTCACCATCGGCTGCAACGAAAACTGGTCCGGCATTCGACTCGTCCTGATCGCACTCACGATCGGCTGTCTGGCCATAGCGTCGTGGACCGGACTGTTTGCGTACCGCCGCATCGAATTCACGGGAACCGGGTCCGACTGGGCGATCACCCTCAGCGCGGGAATGAGCCGGGAAAATTTCATGATGGTCGTCGGCACGGTGTCGTCCGCCGTTTTCACACTCATCATCCTGGCGCAAGGTATGCCGCCCCTCTTCCTGCCCCTCTGCTCGGAGGTCTAGATGCGGAAGGTGCTGCTGCTCATTGCCGCGCTGCTCCTCGCCGGCTGCATGGAATCACCACAGGCGCCGCCGGTCATGGTGCCCGGCGGCGATCCGCAGCGCGGCCGCGTCGCACTGCAATCGTTCGGCTGCGGTTCGTGTCACCAGATTCCCGGCGTGCCGCAAGCCGTCGGACTCACCGGCCCGCCGCTAACGAACTGGAACCACCGCACCTACATCGCGGGCTCGCTGCTCAACACGCCACCGAACTTCGTGCGCTGGGTGATGTTCCCGGATTCCATCGAGCCCGGCACTGCCATGCCGACGCTCGGCGTGACACCGCAGGTCGCGCGCGACATGGCCGCGTACCTCTACATGCGTACCGATGCCGAACGCACGGGCCCGCCGCACCTGCTGCCGGTCAGATGGTTGCATCCTGGTGAATAGGTATACGCAGGAAAAGCTCAAACATGGAGACCGCTTGCGCGCGCAATAGCTCCCGGACCGGGATGCGCCCGGTTGTAAGTCTTTTCGTAAACTGAAATCAAGGCTGGATGCGCACCCCTGGACCGACAACAAACCAAGCCGCATCAGCGTTCGAAACGCCACTCGCGACCGACGACGGTCTCCGTGGTGATGGCTTTTGATCGCCGGAATCCACCTACAATGCCACCCCCCACGGCCGCAGCCCGACCTTCACGGCAAAGCCGGATCCGGTAGAAACATCCACGACGGAGATGGAATTGGAGCCGCCGTTGGCGGTGACGATCGTGCGGCCGTCCGCCGACACGGCGACGCCCCAGGGGCGCCGTTCGACGGGAAGGCGGCCGACAACGCGACCGTCGTCCGTGTTCACGACCGAGATGGCGTTGGCCGCGCCGTTCGCGATGTAGACGCGCCGGTTGTCCGGCGACACGCTCACACCGACCGGTTTGCCGCTGTTGTTCTCGAGTGCAACTTCACGCAGGATCCGGTGCAGCTTCGCATCCACGATGGCGACGGATCCGCCGATCTCGGCGCTGACGAAGGCACGCGTGCCATCCGGCGAGAATGTGACGCCGCGCGGCCGCACGCCGACCATCATGTTCGCTACGACTTCGCGCTTCGGGATGTCGATGACCGAAACCGTGTTGCTGGTTTCGGCGGTCACGTACGCGAAGCGGCCGTCCGGACTGATCGCGACGCCCTCGGGCTCGATACCGACGATGAGCGTCGCGACAACCTGTTTCGTGCGCAGGTCGGTGATGGATGCGGTGCCCGCGTCTTCGTTCGCCGAAACGAGATAGCGGCCGTCGGGCGTGATGTCGAACTGTTCGGGATCGGTGCCCGCCTCGATCCGGCCGGTGATCCGGCGCGTCGCGACATCGATCGCGACGATCGCGTCCTTGCCGCCCTGAACGTTAGGCAGACTGTCGCTCACGGCGACGAACAGCGTCCTGCGATCCGGCGACAGGCGGATCCCGCGCGGCCGGCCATCAACGGCGATCGACGCAACCACGGATTTCGACTGCAGGTCCACGACTGAAACATCACCCGACCCTTCGTTGCTGACGTACGCGTAACGCTGTGCCGACGCGTCCGCGCCGAACACGAGCCCGGCGAGGACGAACGCTGCCATGCATCTCATGTTTCACATGCTCCCTTGGATGCCGTTGTTTCGTTGACCGGTTCGAGGTCGCCGTTTCGGTAGTACGGCTGGTCGAGCACACGCGTGGCAGGATCGAAGCGCAAAGGCCGGCCCTTGTGGCCGTCGAACACCGTGGTGTCACGCACCAGGTATTCGGCGATTGCGCGCGGTTCCTCAGAACGCGCACGTACGCAGGATTCCCACGCAACCTTCACGGCCATCCAGCCCAGCCACGCGGCATCATTCATCGCGCTGCCTGCAACGGCTTCGTAGCGCGCGTTCAGTTGCGCGGCGCCGAAGCGTTCGAGGTCGTGATGCCACACGAGCTCGCCGGACGAGCGCACGCGGGCGAGGTGGAACAGAAGCGGCCCGCAACGCATCGCCGTGCCGGCGTTGAGCACCAGCACGGCACCGTCGGCAGCAGCGCGCGCGATCGCATCCGATATGTTCTCGCTGATGACGATCGTGCAGCGCTCATCGACGACGCCGTTGATGTCGTCCGCCGCAAACGTCCGGAGAACGACCGACGCATCGAACAGCCTTGCCGCGTGTCGGGCCTCCTGCACGCCGAACGTGATGCCCGCGCGCAGCGCGTCGGAAACCGGCAGCAGCGCCAGGCGCAGCTCGATATTGTCGCGGAGCCGCGCGGCAACGGCGCTGCTGTGCCTCCACGTGATCCCCGTCAGCCCGGCGATGCTGCCACGGATGAAGAATCGGCGGTCCATGCAACCTCGCGGCGAAGCTTTGTGTCAGACGCGCCCGCGCAGTTGCAAGACGGGTACCGTTCTTGCACCCGCGCCGACGCTCACGATCAGGCGGAGTATGCTGGTCATCGACCGGTAGAAACGGACAGGGCCGATCCGATACGCTGCGTGGCTGAAAGGGCGTTACGTGCTGATGGCGGCGGTGGCGATCGGGCTGGCGGCCGCGACCGCGGCGATTACGGTGCGCCGTGCGCCCTCGCGTGTGCTCCGAGTGTGCGCGGATCCCAACAACCTGCCGTTCTCCGACCAGGAAGGCCGCGGCTTCGAAAACGAAATCGCGGAGCTGCTTGCCGACCTGCTGGACGCGCGGCTGGAGTACACGTGGTTCGCGCAGCGGCGCGGATTCGTGCGCAACACGCTGCGGGCCGAGCGCTGCGATCTGATCATCGGCGTGCCTGCCAGTTTCGAGCTCGCGCTCGTGACGCGGCCCTACTACCGCTCGAGCTACGTGTTCGTTACGCGCGAGGACGGGCCTGACATTGCGTCTTTCGATGATCCGGCGCTGCGCCGTCTCCGCATCGGCGTGCACCTCGTCGGTGACGATTACACGAACACGCCGCCGGCACACGCACTTGCCGGTCGCGGCATCGTCGAGAATGTGCGCGGCTACACGCTGTACGGCGACTACCGCGAACCGCACCCGCCGTCGCGCATCCTGGACGCGCTTGTCGCCGGTGAGATCGATGTCGCCATCGTCTGGGGCCCCCTCGCCGGCTGGTACGCAACGACGAACCGCGTGCCGCTGAAGCTCCTGCCCGTCAGTCCGCAGATCGACCTGCCGTTCCTGCCTATGGTCTTCGACATCTCGATGGGCGTGCGTCGGACGGACCTTCCGTTTCGCGATGAACTCGATCGCATCATCGCGGAGAACCGCCCCGCGATCGATCGCATTCTCGACAGGTACGGTGTACCGAGGCTGATGCCATGACCGGCGGCAGGCTGGCGAAGGTCGGCGGATTGGCGGTGGCCGCGCTGGTCGGGTGTGAAGGCAGTCAGGCCGCGCTGAACCCCGCGGGACCGCAGGCCGGGCGCATCGCCGGACTGTCCTGGTTCATGATCGTTTCGCTGTCCGTCATCTACATCATCATTCTTGCCGTGCTGTTTGCCGGCCTGATCGGGCGCCGTCACGGTGCATCGGATGAAAGCGAAGCGCGGCTCGTGCGCTGGGTCATCATCGGCGTGGCGATCACGACCGGCTACCTCGTGGTGCTGATGGTGCTGGATGTTTCAGTCGGACGCGGGCTGTCGTCGTTGAGCGAGGATGAGGACCCACTGATCGTCGACGTCATCGGGCACCAGTGGTGGTGGGAGATCGTGTACCCGGCGCGAGAGCCGAATCGAACGGTGACGACCGCGAACGAACTCCACATCCCGGTCGGCCGCACGGTGCGCATCCGCACGAGTTCCGTCGATGTTATCCACTCGCTGTGGATTCCGCGGCTGCACGGCAAACGCGACCTGGTTCCGGATCATCCGAGCGTCTTCCACCTGCGTGCGGACGAGCCGGGCATCTTCCGCGGCGAATGCGCGGAGTTCTGCGGTCTGCAGCACGCGCACATGTCGCTGCTGGTCATTGCGCAGCCGGAAGCCGAGTTTCGCGCGTGGCAGGCCGCGCAGATGCGTCCGGCGGAAGAACCCGCCGACATCATCCGCCGGCTCGGCATGCAGACCTTTCTCAACGGCACGTGTCCGATGTGTCATGCGGTTGCGGGCACGTCGGCCGCCGCGCGGGCAGGGCCGGACCTCACGCATTTCGGCAGCCGTCGCACGATCGGCGCGGCGACACTCGACAACAGCCGCGGCAACCTCGGCGGCTGGATTCTCGACCCGCACCACATCAAGCCGGGCGTGAACATGCCGGCCAACCCGATTCCGGCGGACCGGCTGGACGCGCTGATCTCCTACCTCGAAGGCCTGAAGTGAGTACACACGGTCCGTCGGTCGTCGAGGGCCTTCCTTACGATGCCACGGCGATCTCGGAACTGGCGGAAACGTGGCAGCCGAGGAAAGGTGTGTGGGGCGCACTGACCAGCGTCGATCACAAGGTCATCGGCAGACGCTACATCGTCACCGCCTTCGTCTTCTTTCTGCTCGCAGGCAGTCTGGCCGCCTTGATGCGGCTGCAGCTCGTCCGGCCGGAAAACAACTTCATTGCGCCCGACACGTACAACCAGTTGTTCTCGGTGCACGGCGCGACCATGATGTTCCTGTTCGCGGTTCCGATGGTGCTCGGGTTCGGCGTCTACTTCATCCCGCTGATGATCGGCACGCGGAACGTGGCGTTCCCGCGCCTCAACGCGTGCGGCTACTGGATCTACGTCTTCGGCGGCTCGGTCTTCTGGATCGCGTTCTTTTTCGGGTCCGGCCTCGATACCGGCTGGTTCAGCTACGTGCCGCTGGCGAACCTCGACTTCTCGCCGGACAAGCGTGTCGACATCTACATGCAGACCGTCACGTTCACCGAAATTTCGGCGATCATCACGGCCATCGAGATCATCGTCACGGTGTTCACGCAGCGGGCGCCGGGCATGTCGCTGAACCGGATCCCGCTGTTCGTCTGGGCCCAGCTCGTTACCGCGTTCATGGTCATGTTCGCGATGTCGACGATCGCGACGCTGAGCACGACGATGATGGCAATGGACCGGCTGGTGAACACGCGCTTCTTCGATCCCGACCACGGCGGTGATTCGCTGCTCTGGCAGCACCTCTTCTGGTTCTTCGGCCACCCCGAGGTCTACATCATCTTCCTGCCGGCAACCGGCATGGTCTCGAGCATCCTCCCGGCGGTCACGCGCAGGCCGGTCTTCGGCTACACCGCGATCGTGCTGTCGCTGGTCGCGACCGCCTTTATCAGCTTCGGCCTCTGGGTCCATCACATGTTCACGACCGGCGTGCCGCAGGTCGGCGCGAGCTTCTTCACCGCGGCCAGCCTGATGATCGCCATCCCGAGCGCGATCCAGGTGTTCTGCTGGCTCGCGACCATCGCCTCGGGCCGGCCGCGCTTCACGACCGATATGCTGTTCGTCATCGGCTTCATCATCCTTTTCGTCGCGGGCGGCCTGACCGGTGTCATGGTCTCGTCGGTCCCGTTCGACACGCAGGTGCACGATACGTACTTCGTGGTCGCACACTTCCATTACGTGCTCGTCGGCGGCGCCGTCTTCCCGATCTTCGCCGGCTTCTACCACTGGTTCCCCAAGCTGACAGGCCGCATGCTCTCCGACCGCCTCGGGAAGGTTCAGTTCCTCGTCTTCTTCATCGGCATGAACCTGACCTTTTTCCCGATGCACTGGCTCGGCTTCGAAGGCATGCCGCGGCGCGTCTACACCTACACCGCGGGCCTCGGCTGGGAAGACCTCAACCTGCTGGCGACCATCGGCGCGATCCTCATGCTGATCGGCATCGGGCTCTTCGTGTGGAACGTCGGCGCCGCACTGACAAGGCCGAAGGACGCGCCGCCGGATCCATGGCAGGCCGACACGCTCGAGTGGTGGACGACATCACCGCCGCCACCGTGGAATTTCACGTACCTGCCCGTCGTGCAGGGGCGATCGCCCGTCTGGGAGATGACGCCCGAGTCGCCGCGCGTGATCGGCATGCGCACCGACATCCGGGAGGTGCTCACGACCACCATCATCCGCGCGGAACCCCACACACGACATCAATCCCCGGGTAACGCGATTTCGCCGTTCCTGACCGCCGCTTCCGTCACGTTCCTGCTCGTCATGCTGATCTTCACGCCCAAGGCCGTGCTGATCGGGGCACCCTTCGTGTTCGGCTCGCTGATGATGTGGGGCTGGCCTACCGGGAAGCCCGAAAAGGAGCACCGCGAGGAGGGGATCTGAATGCGTGAGCGTCATGATCTCGACGTGTCACGACTGCCGACCGTCGCATTCGGCAACCGCAACCAGACGTGGTGGGGAACGATCGGGTTCATGATGGCCGAAACGACGACCCTCGGCATCTTCGTGTCGTCCTACTTCTACCTGGCGAGAAACCGGGATTCGTGGCCGCCGGGAGCGCCCCTTCCTGACCTCGGCATCGCGACCGTCGTGCTCGTGTTCATGCTGCTGCCGGTAATTCCGAAAGCACTCGCGATCAAACGCGGACGGGCATTCGATATCGGCGGCGTGATCCGTTACGCGGCCATCGCGATCGCTCTCGCGCTGGTCGGCGCGATCTTTCGCATCCGTGAGTTCGATACCCTGAACGTGCGGTGGGATGATAACGCGTACGGCTCGGTGGTATGGGCACTGCTCTGCTTCCATACCCTGCTGCTGGTCGTCGATATCATCGAGGAATCGGTTATCACGCTGTTCCTCTTTTCCAAACACCGCGAGAAGAAACACCTCGCCGATGCGGAAGAGTCCGCATTCTACCAGTTCTTCCTGAGCTCCGTGTCGCTCGTGGTCTACCTGACGATCTACATCGCGCCGCGGGTGATGCGATGAAGGGCCAGGCCGACTTCGGACAGCCGAAGGCTCCGCCGAAGCCGCTGTTCTTCTTCGGCCTTGCCGCGCTCGGGGCCCCGATTCTGACCCTCGCCATCCTGGAGCTGATCTACGCGCTGTCCGTGCCGGTCTGCCGCGGGTCGCTGTCGCCGCTCCTGCTGCACGCCATCGTCGTGCTCACGATCGGCGGACTCATCGGTATCGGCCTGTACGGCCGTCGCCACCTCACGCGTGGTGCACCACTCGACAGCGATTCGCGCGAAAGCATCGCCTCGTTCACCGCGCTGCTGCTCCTCGCCATTACCGGCATCTGCCTGCTCATCCTGATCGCGCAATGGATTGCCGTATTCGTCGTGCCGTGCGCCTACTGAGCCCCGGCGCGATCGCGATGGCCGCGATCGCGGGTGTGCCCGCCCGCGCGTCCGCACACACCGGCGGCGAAAACATCGCCTCGACGTTCTGGGGCGTTCTCCTTGTCATCACCCTGTTCGGCGGGGCGGCGGTCACATACCGCGGGTTCCAGGCGGCCGCGCAGCGCAGTGGCGTTCGACGCGACAGCACCCTTTTCGGAATCGGCTGGCTGACCCTCGTCGCCGCACTGCTCTCGCCGATCGATGTCTACGGCGGGATCGCGTTCAGCGTGCACATGCTGCAGCACGTGCTGCTGATGAACTTCGGCGTGCCGGTGCTGCTGCTGGCGCGGCCGACGCGTTACGTGCCCGCCGGCGCGCCGCGCGCGGCGCGTGCGTGGTCAGCCACGCGCGCGCGGCCGGCGCTGCGCCGCGCCTGGCTGCGCGCAACCGCGATCAGCCCCGCCTTCGTCATCAACGCCATCGCCATCTGGATCTGGCATGTGCCGCCGATCCACGACTGGGCGCTGCATTCCCCGGGCGCACACGTGCTGCAGCACCTTTCGTTTACCGCCGCGGCCGTCATCTTCTGGACCGCGATCTGGAACGCCGTCGGCCGCCCACGCGCAGGTCTCGCCATCCTCGCCCTTTTCGCGACCGCGATCCACACCGGCATCCTCGGCGCATTCCTCACGTTCTCCACGCGACCGTGGTACTCCGCGTACACGCCCGAAGAGATCGGCCTCGACCCGCTCTCCGACCAGCAACTCGCCGGCTCGATCATGTGGATCCCCGGCGGCGTCAGCTACACCGCTGCCGCGCTCATCCTCATGCGGGCGTGGCTGCGCCTGTCTGACGCCCGCCGCCGTTGACGTCGAAGCGGAACGCACGCGCCCGCCAATCGCCGCTTCGATGTCGCGCACGTGCTCGTCCCAGCCGCGCGTCGCGGCGAAGTAGCCGTGGTTGAGCATGTGCATGTGATAGAAGAAGCGCAGGACGACCGGATCGAGTTCCGCTTCGTAGCCTTTCAGGAAGTGCGAATCCCAGCCCGCGGGCAGTTCCTGACCGAAGAGCGGGCCGTGCAGCATGCGAACGAGTGCGATGTCGGATTCCGCCGGCCCGGCCCACGCGGTTTCGAGGTCGATGACGCCCACGCAACGGATGCTGCGCGGACGGCGTTCGCAGAGCACGTTGCCCATATGGAAGTCGTTGTGCAGGAGAACGGTCGGACGGGTTCGGGAGCGTGCGTGGACTTCGTCGACCTCGCGAAGCAGACGTTCGGCGATCGGCACTGCGGACGGCCAGGTATCCGCCAGCGCGGGAAGCAGCCGGTCCTGCAGGTCCGAGGCGAGGTGCTCCGCCAGGTTCGCCGCACTGCGGCTGTCGTGCAGGGTGCCCGCCGCGTTCAGTTTGACCTTGTGCACGCGACGCAGGAGTTCACCCCAGCTTCGCAGTGCCTGCGGCCTGCGCTTTTCGGGGATCTCCGGCCAGAGTTCCGCGAGTGTGGGCTGCGGAATGCGCCAGTACGCTTCGACGGCCCGGCCACGGGCATCGCGCTCGACATCGAGGTGGGCCGGCGCGATGACTCCCGTTCGCCTTCGGAGCAGGGCCGCCGCCTGCCGCGACGCCCGCATCCGCTCCGCTACCCAGTCGAACCGCGCTCGCTTCACGATCAGCGCGGCGCCGGAGTGGAACCGGAACTCCAGGCGCTCGTTGCAGTAGCCGCTGCTCCGATCGATTTCGCGCGGCCTGGAATTCATGAGCGCTGCCGTGCTGAGTACCTGAACGAGAGACGAATTGAGAACAGCCATTGCACGCACCTCCCTCAAGCCGGCGTTTCAAATACTACGCCGATCGATCGGCAACGTGGCGGTGCTCTGGATTTGGCCCCTCGAGGAGATTTCCTACGCCTGATCTCTGTGGTGATGGCTTTTCCGGCGCGCAGACCGGGAGATCAGGGCCAGTAAAGCAGATACCGGGACCGCACGGCAGACCAGGCCTGCAGTTCGCGCTCCCAGCGCTGCCAGATGTCGCGGGGATCATCGCCGCGGTCGAAGGCTTCGCGTGCCCAATGCGAGCCGAGCATCTGCGTGAAGCCGCTGTTCAGGATCTGGAACTCGGACGGATGCTGACGCTTGATCTCGCTGAGCAGCACGAGCGTCAGCCAGACGGGTTTGTATGCGTCGCGGTCGGTGATGGTGATGCGCACGGCCCGCACACGCTCGCCGCGGAACGGGACCCAGCCTTCGCCTTCCGGCGTGTAGCTGGTCGTGTCGAGTCGCACGCCGGGGATGTCGTACTGCGAGACGCGTTCGAGCAGGCGCGCGGCATCGAGCCAGGGGGCGCCGACGGTCGTGAACGGAGCGGACGTACCGCGACCGACCGTCAGGTTCGTCGCTTCGGTGAGGACCAGCCCGGCGTAGTTGAGGGCTGCTTCCAGCGACCGGATGTTCGGGGATGGATTGATCCACGGCAGCCCGGTTTCATCGAACCACATGTCGGCCGTCCAGCCGTC
>Ga0164243_10013959_pt1 | contig 11244 bp, 11 predicted proteins | sample OricompcompostOP_FD_108781 | JGI IMG/M metagenome (GOLD analysis project Ga0164243, IMG submission 108781) | Organic Plus compost microbial communities from Emeryville, California, USA - Original compost - Organic plus compost (OP) | ecosystem: Engineered > Solid waste > Mixed feedstock >... | reverse complement strand
GCAGGCCCAGGCCGATGCCGGGCAGGATCCACGACCGGGTCACGACCGCGGCGAAGAACAACAGCGCACACACGATCGCGACGCCGATCAGGATGTTCTTGCTGGGGATACGGGCATGCGCATCGGTGTAGCCGATGCCGTCGAACAGCGACGACGATCCGATCGCCAGACCGAACCGGTCCAGCCAGTACGAGAACGCCCGCGACAGAACACCGATGCCGACCAGGACCGCCAGATGCACCTGAGCGCCACGGGTGAACCTGGGGCCGCGCCCGGCGATACGGATGCCACCGAACACGTAGTGCACGAACAACGTGGCGAGCACGGCGACCACGATCATGGCGAACGTGAACGACGTGAGGAACCGCAGCCACGGGTAGTCGAACACGTAGAACCCGATGTCCTTGCCGAAGTGCGGATCCTTCTGCCCGAACGAGGTGCCGTTGCGCCACATCTGGAACGTGTCCCAGTGACTGGACGCGACCGACCCGGCGAACGCGAACAGCAGCACGCCGACCGCGATCGTCACGACCTTGAGGATCGGGGCCAACGCGGTGCGGTACCGGAACGCCGGATCGTCACGCCGCGCGGGGACCGTCTCGGGCCGCAGCCGGTGGGCGATCATCAGATTGGCGACCACGAACGCCGAGAACGCCAGGCCGAGCACGATGAACAGCACGATCCGGGTCAGCAGGATGCTGCGGAAGACATCGGAGAATCCGACCGACTTGAACCACAGCCGGTCGGTCCAGACGTTGACGAAGATCGACCCGAGGAACAGCAGGACCGCAAGCGTGATCAGCGTCGGTACCAGAACTCGGCGCCCTCCGCCGTCTCCGGACGGACGCGGTCCCCGCGGCTGACGGGGTCGTGGGGTCCCGAAGATGTCGCTCACGTCACTCCTGCCTCGCAGTTTCCCCGAGCCTACCGATGACGTCCCAGCACTCGAAGGGCAGGATCACGACGGCTCGAACGTGCCCCGAAGTTGGGCGATGAGTCCCGGCACCAGGTCGGGGCCCTCGAGCAGTTCGGCGGACTCGGGCTCCCGAGCGCGGACGGCACTGTGCGCCTCCCCGTCGCGCAGGACCGCGGCCACCAACCTCACCTCGGTACGGTCCGGATGGGCGGCCGCAGCCCGGACGGCCTCGTACGGGTCGTCGGGCAATGAGTCCTCCGCCTCGGGCGGCAACATGACGCGCTCGACCACCACGGCGCAGCCGTCGACCGCTTCGGGCCATTCGATCTCGGTGAGCAGTTGTTCGAGATCGCGCTGCTCGACCGCACCCTCCTGCTCGACCGAGGTGAAACCGTCACCGGTCACCTGGCCGACCAGATGCGGCTGCTCGGCCAGGAGCTTGTCGGTGGACACCAGCGCGAACAGCCGTGCCGGCTGATCCCACCCCAGCGAACCGACGTGCGCCTCGACCTCGAGCGCTGCCTGGCGCAACGGCGAATCGGGCATCAACTGCACGACGGCACCTTCGCGTCGCGGTCATCGGCGAGCGCTTCGACGGAGGCGATCGCGTCGTCCAGCTTCGTGATCTTGACAAGTTTGAGGCCGTGCGTGTGGCCCTTGACCGCCTCGGCGCAGTTCTCGGCCGGCACCAGGAAGATCTTGGCGCCATGACGCCAGGCACCGGAGATCTTCTGCTGGACGCCGCCGATCTTGCCGACCACACCGTCCGCACTCATCTCACCGGTGCCCGCGACCTTGAGCCCGCCGGTGAGCGCTCCGGGCGTCAACCGGTCGTAGATGGCCAGGGCGAACATCGTGCCTGCGCTAGATCCGCCGATCTGATCGCCGACATTGTTGTCGAGCACGATCGGATAGTCGTACTTGGTGCCGATCGTGACACCCACCCGCGGCACGCTCGGATCGTCCTTGTCGGGCTTGGTCGTGACGGTCAGCGTGCGTTCGGTGCCCTGGCGTCTGACGAGGAACGTCACGTCGTCGCCGGGGTCGTGCTCACCCACCGCCGCGACGACCTCGTCATTGGTCGGGGTCTTCGTGCCGTCGACCTCGAGCACCTCGTCGCTGGGCCGGATGATGCCGTGGGCCGCACCGTCCTTGGCGACCGTCACGATGACCGGCGTCTCCCCGACCTCGTAGCCCGCGGCGCGCAGCGCGGCGACCTTCGAGGAGTCCTTGGAACTGTCCAACTGTGCGGCCGACTCGGCCTTGGACTGCTCGGCGGTCTCGCCATCGGGATAGACCAGATCACGGGGCACGACCGAGGTGTCGTCGGAGAAGTACGCCTTGACCAGGTCACCCAGACGCAGTTGACGGTCGCTGGACGTGATCGAGACCGTCGTGAAATCCAATGTGCCGGACGTCGGATAGGTCTTCACGTCGTCGCCGAACGTGAACATCGGCTCGCCGTCGAAGTCGCCCAGCGTGTCGAACGCCGGCCCCGGCTTCATCGTCACGTACGGAACGGGGATGATCAACGCGATGCAGGTCAGCGTGATCAGGCCGACGGCCGCGACGAGCCGCGTGACGTACCGACGGCTCATCTGCATGGGATCTTCGATCGACACGCGGTGATCCTACGCGGTGGTCAGTAACCTGGAGTCATGGCCGAATCCGATGACGCCGCAGACCAGCCGAACCCCGACGACAACCCGTTCAAGGGCACCCCGTTGGAGCAGATGTTCAGTGCCTTCACCGGCGGCCAGATGTCAGGTCAGTTCGATCTGAGCCAACTGATGGGTCAGATGCAACGCATGTTCGAGCCGCACGACGGCACGGTCAACTTCGACATGGCCAAGGACGTCGCCCGGCACACGGTCGCCGCTGCCGGGGACGATCCGACGCCCGGCGCCCACCAACAGGGCGCCGTCTCCGACGCGGTCCGCCTCGCGGAGAGCTGGCTCGACCAGGTCACCGGCATCCCCGCGGGCGCCACCACGATCGCGGCATGGAGTCGTGCCGAGTGGATCGAGAACACAGCAGGAACGTGGACCACCCTGGTCGAGCCCATCGCGACCCACGTCGTGTCGGCGATGTCCCAGGCGATCCCCGAAGAGGCCAAGGCCATGGCCGGGCCGCTGCTCGGCATGCTGAACCAGGCCGGCGGTGCGATGTTCGGTCAGCAGATCGGGCGAGCGCTCGGTGAACTGGCCGGTGAAGTGCTCTCGGTGGCCGATATCGGCATCCCGCTCGGCCCCGATCGCACGGCAGCGGTCCTGCCGGCCAACATCGCCGCATTCGGCGACGGCTTGGGCGTCAGCGAGTCCGATGTCCTGCTGTATGTCGTCCTGCGCGAATGCGCGCACCAGCGGCTCTTCGCCCACTCACCGTGGTTGCGGTCCGCGCTGGTGACGGCCATCGAGGAGTTCGGGCGCGGCACCACGATCGACATCTCGGCGATCGAGTCGCAACTGGGCGGCCTCGATCCCAGCCGCCCCGAGCAGATCCAAGAAGCGATGGAGAGCGGCATCTTCGACCCGCAACGCACGCCCGAACAGGAACGCGCGTTGGAGCGCCTCGAATCGTTGCTCGCGTTCGTCGAGGGCTGGGTCGACGAAGTGGTCAGCCAGGCCACGGCCACTACGATGCCGGCCGCCACGGCACTGGCCGAGGCCATGCGGCGGCGCCGGGCCGTGGGAGGTCCCGCGGAGCAGACGTTCGCCTCGCTGGTGGGACTCGAACTGCGGCCCCGCCGACTGCGCGAAGCGGCCAATCTGTGGGCCGCGGTCCGTGACCGTCGCGGCACCGAGGCACGCGACCTGCCGTGGACCCATCCGGACCTGATGCCCACCGCGGCCGATCTGGACGACCCGCTGGGCTACGCCTCGGGCGAGACGTCCGATGACTCCGATGACTTCGACGCCGCTCTGGGGCGTCTGCTCGACGGCGTGCCCGACACCCCGCCCGACGACGCCGAGTGAGCCTTCACGACGACGCGACCGCCGTACTGGCTGCCTGGTCCCCCGGCGAGGACCAGCAGGCCCGATTACGGCTGATGTATCTGGCCCACCTGGCCGCCGAACCCACAGCGATGTCGCGCGAGTGTCATCCGGACCATCTGACGGCCAGTTGTCTGGTGATCAGCCCCGACGGCGAACGCGTGGCATTGACACGCCATCGGAAGGCCGGCCTCTGGCTGCAGACCGGTGGGCATTGCGAGCCCGACGACGTCACGCTGGCGGACGCCGCCCTGCGCGAGGCCATCGAGGAGTCCGGCATCGCCGACCTGGTCATCGACCCGGTGCCGCTGCGGCTGTCCCGCCACGAAGTGCCGTTCTGCGGTCCGGTGCAGCCCGCGTTCCATCTCGACGTGCAGTTCATGGCCGTCACCTCCAGCACGAGCCTGGTGCGCTCGGAGGAGTCCGAGGCTCTGGCGTGGTGGCCCAGCGACGATCCGCCGGAGCCGACCGATCAGGACGTGCGCGATCTCATTGCTGCCGCCAGGCGACGCCTTCGAGAAAACCCTTGGCCCGGTCGGCCTGTGGATATCGACTGACGAGTTCCCAGAACCGCGGGCTGTGATTGGCCTCGACCAGATGGGCCAGTTCGTGGACCAGCACGTAGTCGACGACGTGCATCGGCATGCCGATGAGCCGATCCGACAGCCGGATGGTGCGATCGGCGATGGTGCACGAACCCCATCGGGTGTTCTGGTTACCGACCCACCGCACCGACACCGGATCGGGGACACTGTCGAGCCACCGTCTCGACAACGACCGGGCCCGGTCGAACAGGTCGTCGTCGGAGAGTTCCCCGCGTCGCTCACGACGGTCCAGACGCGCCACGAGGTCGCGGACGTGGCGTTGTTCCTCAGCTGCGCTCAGGTGTGCGGGCATCAGCACGATGGTGCGCCCGTCCTGGCGATAGGCCCTGACGGTGCGCTTGCGGCGTGCGCTGCGACGGATCTCGATCTCTCCCACCCGACCACGGTATTGCCCACCTCCGACAATCACACCGATGAACCGGTCACGACGCCGAATTGTTCGTCATCCACAGGCCGGTCTTCACATCTGCCCAGGTCACAGCGCTGCACGACGGTGGAATTCATCGATGTTTCACCCGTCGTCCACCGCGTGATCCACACCACACACGGCGATTCGCACACCTTTGTCCCCACCTTTGTCCACAGGCGTGGACAACAGCCCGCTCCGCACGGTTGACCCCACCGGGTGGCGACCCCTACGTTGGGCCCACTCCAGCTCCTGGCGGAGCCCGCAGGGGAAGGCGGACACCGCCAGGAGCTTCTTCACGTCAATCCCGGAATTCCAGCCGGATATGCGTAGCCTTGATGTGACGGGCACCACACCTGGGGCCCGCGGTCCGCTGGCAAGGAGGCCGGAAGATGGCGGAAACATGGAGCGGCGAGTTCTACTGCGTCAAGTGCAAGGAGAAGCGCGAGGCGACCGGTGAGGTGCACGTCAGCGACAAGGGCACCCGCATGGCCAAGGGCACGTGCCCGGTGTGCGGGACCAAGCTGAACCGCATCCTCGGAAAGGCCTGACCACCACCTCTTCCCCACCATCGCGACGGGACCCCGGACGGGGTCCCGTCGCCGTGTTCACAACCCTGTGGACAACCGCGAGCGGAAATCGCCCGAACGCGCCAAGGTGGTGCCATGAGCCAGCGATGCCTACCCGCCCTGCGACCAGGCGCCCAGGTGCTGCGGCGCGATGACCACCACCTTCAGATCGGCACCGCGCCGGGCATCGTGATCGCCGATCGCCCCGGCCTCCTCAGTCTCCTGTTGTCCCTGGACGGCTCACGCGATCTGGGCGAACTGCGCAACGCCCATCCCGACGTTCCCGATCTGGGAGCGCTCCTGTCCGAACTGCTGGCCCTCGGCGCCGTCGTCGACTCGATGTCGTGGCGAGGCATCGAATCGCGCGCTTCTGGCGATCCGGGCCGGGTCGCGCTCCGCAGACGCCGCCGGGTCGCGATCCATGACGCCAGCGGAACCCGCGAGCTGGCCGACGCTCTGCGTGCCGTGCTGCGCGGGTCCGGCGTCAAACGGCTGCTCGAGGACGACCCCGACGTCATGGTGGTCGTCTCGGCAGGCGAGCCGGCACGAGGGGTGTTCGCCGAAGCGCGAGGACAAGGACTGCCCCACCTGCCGGTCCGGCTCGTCGAGGACCGCGTCCTGATCGGGCCGTCGGTGACACCGGCCACCACTCCGTGCCTGGAATGCCATGATCGTCACCGCGCCGACTGGGACCGGTCATGGGCGGCTCTCGTCCCCCAGTTCGGCACCCGACCCACACACCGCAATCCGCCCGCGCTGACCACCTTGACCGCCCACACGGCGGCCGTCGAGGCGGCGGCCGCGGTCCTGGACCATCTGGACGGACACGACGCCTCCCCCGTGCGAGGCGGAGTTCTGACGATCGGGCCGGGTCACCACGACCACGATCTGCAGCGCTTCGAGTTCCATCCACACTGTCCGTGCTCGCTGCTCACGACCGGCGCGTGAGGCGCAGCCCTATCCTTGGCAACGTGGCCGATGCGAGGGACGACAGACCGGCCGGCGAAGGGCGGCGAGACCGCACCATCGCCGGCAGCGCGTTCGTGCGCGGCGCCAAGCTCGCATCGCTGCCGATGGGATTCGCCGGACGTACCACGCTCGGGCTGGGCAGACGGATGGTGGGAGCGCCCGCCCAGGCGGTACTGACCGACGTCCAGCGGCGGACCGCCGACCAGATCTTCTCTGTCCTGGGTCAGCTCAAGGGCGGCGCGATGAAGTTCGGCCAGGCCATGAGCATCTTCGAGGCAGCGCTGCCCGATGAGCTGATCGGTCCCTACCGCGAGACCCTGACCCGCCTGCAGGATGCGGCGCCACCCATGCCTCCCGAGACCGTGCACCGGGTCCTGGCCGCCGAACTCGGGCCGGACTGGCGATCGTTCTTCGATTCGTTCCAGGACGCGCCGGCGGCATCAGCCTCGATCGGACAGGTGCATCGAGCGGTCTGGTCCGACGGCGGCGATGTCGCCGTCAAACTGCAATATCCGGGCGCGGCCAAGGCGCTGCTGTCCGATCTGCGACAGATCGGCCGCCTGTCGCGCCTGTTCGGAATCATCGCGCCCGGTCTGGACGTCAAACCACTGGTCGCCGAGTTGCAGGAGCGGGTCGCCGAGGAACTGGACTACGGGCTCGAAGCAGGTGCGCAGTCGGCGTTCCACACCGCGTTCCTGGACGATCCGGACATCGTGATCCCCGAGCCACTGCACCACACCCAACGGCTGCTCGTGTCGCGCTGGCTGGAGGCCGACCGCTCGCTCGCGGCGATCATCGCGCACGGCACCCAGGACGAGCGTGACCACTACGGCGAGTTGTTCGCCCGCTTCTTGTTCGCGGGCCCCGAGAAGGCCGGAATGCTGCACGCCGACGTGCACCCGGGCAATTTCCGGATCATGGCCGACGGACGTCTGGGCGTCGTCGACTTCGGTGCCGTGGCACGTCTGCCCGAGGGGCTGCCGATCCAGATGGGCCGGCTCATCTCGATGGCCGCCGACGAGGACTACGACGGCGTGCGCGACGGTCTGCGCGAGGCCGGATTCCTGCTACCGCATGTGCGCATCGAGCCGGAGGCGATCGCTCGCTACTTCGGGCCGTTCGTCGAGCCGGTCCAGGTCGAACGGTTCTCGTTCAGTCGCGAGTGGCTGCGCGATCAGATGACCCGGGTCAGCGCACCGACCTCCGACGGCATCGGCGTGGCCATGAAGTTCAATCTGCCGCCCGAGTACATGCTGATCCACCGCGTGTGGATGGGTGGGCTCGGCGTGCTCAGCCAGTTGGGCGCCACCGCCCCGTTCCGCGAGATCATCGAAGAGTCGCTACCGGGCTTCGCAACGCGAGGAGCGTAGCGACGAGACGGTGCGAAGGGCTAGCGGAGCGGGAGCGCCACGCGGCGCCTGCGCGAGCACGCTGGCACTCGGCCCCGGTGGCGCCGCCGACCCGCGAAGCCCGGCGAGACGAAGTGCTCACGCAAGCCCAGCACCTCACCAACGCCCCACCCGGGCTCGTTCCGCCCCCGAGCTCTCCGCTTCGCTTCGAGCAGGGAGGTACCCCCAACCCTGGCGACCGGTGGTGGCGGGGTCAGTGAGCCGAGATGATCTCCAGGACGGCGTCGGCGTACTTCTCCAGTTTCGCCGGGCCGATGCCCGGGACGGCGCGCAGCGCGTCGGCGTCGACCGGTTTCATCTCGGCGACCGCCTGCAACGTGGCATCGGTGAACACGACATAGGCGGGCTTGCCGATGTCGGTCGCCTCCTTGGTGCGCCAGGCGCGCAACGCGTCGTACAGGTCCTCGTCGTACGTGGACGGGCAGTCCGCGCATCTGCCCTTGGGTCGGTCGACCACGGCCAGCACCTGGTTGCACACCCGGCATCGGGCGACCCGGCGTTGGCGGGGTTCGCGCTGGGTGCGCCGTGACTCGTGATCGGCGGGCAGCAGTGTGTCGAGGAAGCGGGTGGGCTGCCGGTTGCCCCGTCCGCCGGCCCGCCGCGCCGCGGCCCACGAGATCATCAGCACCTGCCGTGCCCGCGTGACCGCCACGTAGAACAGCCGCCGCTCCTCTTCGACCTGCGCCGGTGTCTGGGCGAACGGACTGGGCACCGTGCCTTCCTGCATACCGACGCAGAAGACCGCGTCCCACTCCAGGCCCTTGGCCGAATGGATCGTGGCCAGGGTGACGCCGTCGGCGGTGGGGGCATGCGCCGCATCGGCACGACGTTGCAGATCGGCGACCAGTTCCGGCATGCCCGCCTGCGGGTTCTGTTCGACCAGGTCGCGGGTCATGGACACGATGGCGTGCAGCGACTCCCAGCGATTGCGCATCTCGCCGACTCCCGTCGGCGCTTGGTCGCTGTAGCCGACGCCGGCCAGGATGTTGCGGACGTGATCGACCAGTTCGTCGTGGGCGTCGGCAGCGGTGCTCTGCACGTCGGCACGCAGCAGCGCGACCGCCTGACGCACCTCGGCACGCCGGAAGAACCCTTCGCCACCACGCAGCGTGTAGGGGATGCCGTGTTCGCCCAGCGCTTCCTCGTACGCCTCGGACTGGGCGTTGATGCGGTACAGCACCGCCATGTCGCGGTAGGCCGTTCCTCTGCGGTGCAGCAGCGCGATCTCGTTGGCGACCGCCTGCGCCTCGGTGGGTTCGTCCGGATGCCCGATATAGGTGACCGGGTCGCCCCCGGGTCGCTGTGGCTGCAGCACGACCCCCGCGCCGCGGGTCCGCGACCACACCGCGTTGGCCACCGACACGATCTGTGGGGTGGATCGGTAGTTGCGCACCAGTTCGATGCGTTCGCCGTGGTCGAAGCGCTGCGCGAACGAGGTCAGCAGCGTGGGCGAGGCGCCCGCGAACGAATAGATGGTCTGATACGGATCGCCGACGACGCAGACGTCGTCGCGTCCGCCCAACCACAGATCGAGCAGCCACGCCTGCAGGGGGTTGACGTCCTGGAACTCGTCGACGACGAACCACCGGTACTGACGGCGCACGGTGGCGGCGACGCGATCGTCGTCGGCCAGGATCGAGGCCGTGACCAGCAGGATGTCCTCCATGTCGATGCGCTCGGGGCCTTTGACCTCCTCGTACTCGCGCAGCACGTCGGCCACCTGGGTGGGCGTCAGATCGGCGACCTGTCGGTTGGCCGACGACGCCGCGGACGGGTACGCATCGGGTTTGACCGTGCTGACCTTGGCCCATTCGACCTCGGACGCCAGATCGCGGATCAGCGCCTGGTCGCCACGGATGCCCACGCGCCCGGCAGCCGCGCCCACCAGACCGAACTTGGAGTCGATGATCTGCGGGAACTCGCCCCCGATGGCCTGCGGCCAGAAGTAGCGGGCCTGCCGCAAGGCCGCCGAATGGAATGTGCGGGCCTGCACGCCCGGTGCGCCTAAGTGCGACAGGCGGGTGCGCATCTCGCCGGCGGCCCGCGTCGTGAACGTGACGGCCAGGACCTCGCTCGGGTTGTACAGGCCCGTCGCGACGCCGTGTGCGATGCGGTGCGTGATGGCTCGGGTCTTGCCCGTTCCCGCACCCGCGATCACCGTGACGGGCCCGCGCAACGCCTCGGCGACCGCCCGCTGTTCCGGGTCGAGGCCGTCGAGCAGTTCTGCGGGGTCGGGCACGGAAGGGTCCTGCTTTCGGGAATCAGCGGTGCGCGTGAGATGTTGTGCGTGATCGACAGTAGTCGTCGAAGGAGACACATCATGCCCGGCTCGTTCACCCTCTACTCCACTCCGTGGTGCGGGTACTGCCATCGGCTCAAGTCGCAGTTGAGCCGTGAGGGCATCGAGTTCACCGAGATCGACATCGAGACCGATCCGGAGTCGGCCACCGTCGTCGAACGGGCCAATGGCGGCAATCAGACCGTCCCGACGCTGGTGTTCGCCGACGGATCGTCCCTGACCAACCCGTCGGTCGCCCAGGTCAAGGAGAAACTGGCCGCGACCGCCTGACCCACGGCCGCTGCCGCTCAGTGCCGGCCGACGACGACGGTCAACAGCACGACCGAATCCTCCTGGGCCTCCAGGTCGTGACGCTCGCTGGGGATGTCCATGTGTTCGCCGTAGCCCAGTTCCCACGACTGGTCACCGGCGCGGAGCCGGACCCGCCCGCGCAGAACGTGCAGCGTCGCCTCGCCCGGTGCCGAGTGTTCACCGAGGGCTCGTCCCCCGACCAGCGCGATCATCGTGTGCCGCAACTGGCGCTGGCGCCCGCCGTGCAGCGTGAGAGCGGCCCGCCCGGACGAGGCCGCGTGGGCCAGCTCCATCTGCTGATCGGCCAGCGCGGGGATGGACACCGGTTCGGTCATCGGGACTCCTCTGGTTCGGTGACGTGGACCAGGCACAGATCGGGTTCGACGAATGCGTCCAGATCGGTGACCATCACATCGGACCCCCACTCTTGCAGGACTCCCTGCATCAGGCCAAGGTGCATGGGACACACGACGTCGGTGCGTTCCTCGGTCAACTCCAGAAACGGACAGTGGTGCAGACGGAGGGTCGAGGTCGGGCCGTCGGCCGGCTCGGGGGCGAAGTCCAGATCGTCGAGTACATCGACGAGCGCTTCGGTCCCCGCGGTGGCGGCACGCCCGGCCGCCACACGGCGGCCCCAGGTGCGTCCCAGTTCGACGGCCCGGTCGCGCGCATCGGGCTCCTCGGCCAGATCCGCGACGAGCACCTGGGCCAGTTCGACGAACCGCCGCGGACCCGACGGGTCCATGCGCGGGATGATCCGATAGGCCAGCGGCGGCCGACCGGGGAT
>Ga0164243_10013958_pt1 | contig 11244 bp, 9 predicted proteins | sample OricompcompostOP_FD_108781 | JGI IMG/M metagenome (GOLD analysis project Ga0164243, IMG submission 108781) | Organic Plus compost microbial communities from Emeryville, California, USA - Original compost - Organic plus compost (OP) | ecosystem: Engineered > Solid waste > Mixed feedstock >... | reverse complement strand
CCCGCAAAGCGAAACGACACCTTTTTACCCCCGGAGCCCCTACGCCGTAGCCAAGCTGTATGCGTACTGGATTACCGTGAACTACCGGGAGGCCTACGGCATGTACGCCTGCAACGGCATCCTGTTTAACCATGAAAGCCCCCTGCGTGGCGAAACGTTCGTAACCCGCAAGATCACCCGCGCCGTAGCCGCCATTGCCCTGGGGCTGCAGAAAAAAATGTTCCTCGGCAACCTCGACGCCCGCCGCGACTGGGGCCATGCCAAAGACTATGTGCGGGCTATGTGGCTGATTCTCCAACAGGAAAAACCGGAAGATTATGTCATCGCCACGGGGATCACGACCCCGGTGCGCGACTTCGTCAAAATGGCCTTCGCCGAAGTAGGCGCGGAAATTGAATTCACCGGTACCGGCGTGGATGAAAAGGGTTTTATCAAATCGGTAGCCAACCCCGATTTCGCCCTGTCGGTAGGCCAGGAGGTGGTCAACGTAGATCCAGCGTACTTCCGCCCCACCGAAGTGGATCTGCTCATCGGTGATCCCTCCAAGTCCAAATCACGCCTCGGATGGGAACCGGAGTACGACCTTGCCGCCCTGTGCCGCGAAATGGTCGCGTCCGACGTGGCAATTTTCCGGAAAAACCACAAAACACAGTGGGAACATCTTGCAGGGTAAGCGCATCAATGGATAACGCAAAACAGCTAGCAGCTAAGGGTGTCTTCTGGACGGGTGTCCAAATGGTAGTGAACCAAGGCTTTGGCTTTATCATCCGTTTGGTACTTGCCAAGATTCTTTTTCCGGAACAATTCGGTTTGGTGGGTATGGCAACCGTTTTTACCGGGTTCGTGCAAGTGTTTAACGACCTCGGCATCGGGGCCGCACTCGTTCAAAAAAAAGACGAGGACCTTAACGAGTACCATTATCACACCGCCTTTTGGACAGGAGTCCTTTGGTCCGTCTTTGTGTATTTGACGATCTGTTTTATAGTCGCTCCCTTGGCCGCAAGCTTTTATAGCGAACCTGTACTAAAATCACTGATACCCGTAATTGCGCTGGGCGTACTATCGGGTCCGATTAATCTTGTGAATAAGGCACAGCTGACGAAAAAGATGGACTTCCGAAAAATTGCCTTCATCGATAACACGTCCAATATTGTATCGGGATGCCTGGCATTGGCCCTTGCCTTATCGGGCGCCGGTGTGTGGTCGCTCGCATTCAACTCGGTTGCCTCCATTGTGTTGGCTATTCCGTTATACTTCCGGGCTACTCAATGGAAACCTAAGTTCCTGTGGAACAAAAATGCGTTTACGGACATTTTCGGCTTCGGCATTTATACAACGGGAACAAACGTCGTGAATTATTTGATCAACAATGTCGACTACTTATTAATCGGCAAACTTTTGTCGGCTCAACTGTTAGGGTCATACACCTTCGCCTTTACGTTAACCGATACGTTTAGGAGCAGGCTGATGGCCGTTATCAACAATGTCATGTATCCGTTGTACGGGAAAAAACAGTCGGACCCCACAACGCTCAAAAACTACTACCTAAAAGTGATCAGTTACAACAGCTTAGTTATTTTCCCGATAATGACAGCGCTTTTTACCCTGGCCGATCCGATTATTGTAACACTTTTTGGATCCAAATGGGAATCGGCCATTGCACCGCTGCAGATCCTGGCGGTTGCGGTTATGTTCCACATGATGGTTAACAGCAATACAGCCTTGATCCGGGGCATCGGAAAGCCCGGACTTGAAATGAAGCTTCAATTGCTTAAGTCGGTCATTTTTGTTCCCATGTTAGCATTAGGCATCCATTTCTATGGAATCATCGGTGCAGCATGGGCCGTACTTATCAATAAGATCATCGCGATCGTTATTGCACAAATCACATTCGACCGGTTTCTTTCGGTAAAAGTGTCAACCAAAGAGTTTTTTTCCGCCATAAAAGATCCTTGGATCGCATCGTTTGCGGCCTTCCTAACGGGCAGTATGATGCATCGGTTTGTACACACACACCTCGCCGTGAGTATTGCCGTGCTGCTATTAACGTATGCAATGTGCACACGGCTATTGATGGGCAGCGAATTGACCGCACAAATTAGGCAGTTAAAGGCATTAAGAAATAATTAAATCTGCTTGGACCATGATGAGAGCTATGAAGACCCGTATAAAAATGTTCATAAAAGAGACCATACCGATTTATTGCGTTAAGTCGAGATGGTTGTCCGCCCTCTATTATTTCCTGTTCGATAAATCGTTTGCGAGGGAGAACCAAGCTGTATTGGCGGGAAGGGTTAAGCACGTTAAAGAGGCCAAAGAGATTAAGGCCAACTACTTTTTGCTGGTCCGCAATACGCATCGGCTGGAAAAGGGGTTGCTCATGCGGCCGCGTAGATCGGTGTTTGGCAAGGATTACATTCAGGAAACCATCGATAGTTTTGAGGGGGTCTTCAAATCTCAGGCCGCCGGCCGTGCGAATCTACAATTGAAATGGTTTACGGATGTGCTGTCAGAATATTTCGCACTGTCCGGAACTGAAGATGCGTTTATCCAAAAACAGCGCGAGCGATTTTTCAACATTACAAAATCATCTGCTGTTCAGGCCAACCATGAGGAAAACGCTCCAAAATCGGTTCCTTATCTCCGTTTGGAAGCAGACAGAAGTGATATATCCTACGATCAGTTCTTTCGGTTGTGCCGGCAGCGCCGATCCGTACGATGGTTTCTTGACAAGCCGGTGCCGCGCGATTTGATTGATAAAGCGGTTTTGGCTGCCAATCAGGCGCCCAGCGCCTGTAACCGCCAGCCCTTCGAATTCCGGATCTTCGATGATCAAGGCATGGTAGCCGAAGGTGTGAAACTTCCAATGGGAACAAAAGGTTACGGACATTCGATCCCTGTTTTTGTTGTTTTGGTAGGAAACCTGGATGCCTACTTTGACGAGCGTGATCGGCACGTCATTTACATCGACGCTTCGTTGGCTTCCATGTCATTTATGCTGGCCTTGGAGACCATGGGACTGAGCAGTTGTGCGATTAACTGGCCCGACATTGAAAGCCGTGAACGTAAAATGGATAAGTTTCTGAAGCTAAGCCCGCACCAACGCGCCTTGATGTGTTTGGGTGTCGGCTATCCCGACCCTGAGGGCTTGGTTGCTCATTCAGAAAAAAGGCCCATTGATCTGATCCGTAGGTATAATTAAATTCTAAAAAGCAAATGATCATCGAATTACGAGGCGTAGAATTTCACAACAAAGGAGCCGAATTAATGTTGTATGCCATTTTGGAAAGCATTAAAGGGCGGCTTCCAGCCACCCGGTTTGTCATGGAAAAGCGGCCCGGTCCCGCTACGTCAATCAAGAAACAACGTCGCCTTGGCATATATACGAAGCTGAACATCAAAAAATATGGCATCGACAGCGCCAAATGGGGGCTGCTAGTCCCCCACGTATTAAGAAAAGCGCTTGGTTTTATTCATGAGAAAGATATAGACGCCGTCATAGATGGTTCGGGATTTGCCTTCGGCGATTTTTGGGGAGCCAAAAAAGCGGGCGATCGTCTCGCCGATCACATAGCGGGTTGGAAACGGCAGGGCAAAAAAGTGATCTTGCTCCCGCAGGCATTTGGCTCCTTTAACGATCCGCTGCTGCAGGAAAAAATGAAAACGATTATTCGGCACGCCGATCTGATATTTGCAAGAGACCGTTATTCGTACGATTACCTGGCAGCTATTGACCCCACGCAAAACAACATTAAGTTAAGCCCTGATTTTACCAACCTGATTAACGGGATTGTGCCCGCTTACTTTGACTCCAATAAACTCGATCTCGCCATCATACCAAATAACAAACTGTTAGAATCCAATCTTTTTAAAAGCCGCGATGAATACCTTGAAGTCCTGAACGAACTCACCGTTTTGACGGAAAAGGCCGGTAAACGTTCATTTTTTCTTATCCACGAAGGGGAAAAAGATCATCAGTTAGCGATAGACGTCAACAACCGTTTCAAAAAGTCTATACCCATTGTCAAGGAAGACAATCCGCTGAAAGTTAAAGGGATTATAGGCGCGTGCCAGGGCATCGTTACTTCTAGGTTTCATGGTTTGGTTAGTGCCTTATCACAGGGAATACCGTGTTTATGTATCGGTTGGAGCCACAAATACAAGGCCTTAATGGAGGATTACAATTTTCCGGAGGGAATTATCGGTAAAGAACATCTTTCATCCGAACCTCTCAGCGAGAAAATAAGCTTGATCACGGACGCTGACTCTGCAGCCAATTGTAGAGAACGCTTGAAAAAAGCCAGTGAAAAGCAGAAGGCGTTGGCCAAGGGCATGTGGGAAGACGTATTTACGGTATTAAATAGCCAATGAAAATATCAGTTGTCATACCGGTTTATAATGCCGAAAAATACATTAGGGCGGCCGTCCATTCGGCGCTTCAATTTGAGGAGGTGAACGAGGTCATTCTGGTAGAAGATCACTCGCCGGATAATGCCTTGGCCATCTGCCGGGAACTGGAGGCGGAAAACGAACGCGTAAAATTGTTTCAACATGAAGGCGGTATTAACAAGGGGGCCGGCGCCTCCCGCAATCTGGGCATTCAAAAGGCAACGGGCCCTTACGTTGCCTTTTTAGACGCAGACGATCTCTTTCTACCGAACCGTTTTGATGCCGAAAAAAAGCTTTTCTCTGAAAACAGTCGATTCGATGCCATGTATGGTGCCCAGGGTATCCATTTCTATTCAGAAGAAGCAAAAGCAAGACACGCCGCTCACTTCCCCAAAAAATTTACGGTGGTCCGAGATTTTAAAAAGGGAGAGTCCATGTTTGAAGAGCTACTCGGCATGAATAAAACAAGGCGGGGACATATACACCTGGATACGCTGACCGTGAATAAAGAAATATTGGACCAAATGCCCTTTCATTTCCGGGAAAATCTGCGCTTGCACCAAGACTATGAATTTACCATACGTTTGAGTTACTATGCCCAGGTTCTCCCCGGCATCTTGGATCAGCCAATAGCGTCCAGAGGAGTCCACTTAGATAACCGGTATACCCAGGTCGGGTTTAAAGAAAAAAAATATTACCGCAATCAGGTTTTGGTATGGGAAAGTTTACAAAAATGGGGAAAACAAGAAGCGATTGCCCGCGCATATCGCCGGTTGATTACACGACGAATGTACGCCTACCAGATAGGCGGTGCTTCCTTCTTTAAATCGTGGATGCTATTCTTCAAATACTTGCTCAAAGAGTGGACGGTGATTAAAGAGTTCAGAATATATTATCGGACGATTTTAAATCGATAAATCAGCGAAGAGCTAACTGGTGCATTATGGTATACAAAAAAAATCCATTGGTGTCTGTAATCATTCCGGTATACTGCCGTGAGCTATTCGTTTGGGAAACATTGAAAAATGTGTACGACAACGATTACAGGCCCATCGAGTTGATTGTTGTGAACGATGGTTCTACCGATCGGTCTCTGGAGGTTTTGCAAACCTTCCAGCAGGAATTCCGAAACGAGGAGTTCGACATCAAAGTCCTGGATCAACCGAATAGCGGCGCTCCCGCCGCCCGGAATTTGGGATATACGCATGCAACAGGCGACTTCATTCAATTTTTGGACAGCGACGATTTCATCAATCCCAAAAAATTCACAACCCAAATAGCGCTGATGGATGATGAGCGTGCAGACTTCGGTTTATGCGACTTCGAAATGGTATATACCGGGAATAATAAACGAATATATCATTCCAATGCCGAGAAAATAAAGAAAGTGCTGCGCACACATGGATCGTTCGGGTGTGGGTCTCCGCTGTTACGGAGAGAACTGGCAGACAAGATCCGTTGGAATACGAAACTCAAAAGAAACCAAGATGTTGACTATTTTCAAAAAGCTGCTTTACTGGCAACAAATATCGCATATACGGCAGTACCGCTATACGTCTATGTCCGGCACGAAAATGAACGGATTTCACAGTCCTATAGCCGTACCAAGCCTGTCTATAACCTACGGATACAGTCGCTAATAGAAATATGGAAATACAATAAAAATAGATTTTACCTATCACTGGCAATCGTGAATCTGTTCCTGAGTTTATTCCGCTTTAAAATCCGCGGGTCGCAAAGCTATGTCGACTAACTTGATCTTTGATATTAACATTACCGGCCACCACAGCGAATACCTTGGCCACCTGATCGGCTATTTGCATAGCCGCCCGGTATCGGCACCGGTCACCTTCGTGGTGCACCCACATTTTTCCGACAAATTTCCAAAGCTGGCGGAAAAGGCCAGTGGAAGCAAACATGTACAATTGGTAAGCGTCACCGAGGCCGAATACCGGAAAGCCACGGCGGGAAGCCTAACCCGGCAATCGTTCGCCACGCTCCGGCTCGTTACGCGATACGCCGCCCGTTACAGGGCGAGCCATGTTTCGCTCCTATCGTTCAACGTCTTTCAGATCGCGCTTATTTTTGTTCGGCCCCGCTTCAAAGTCAGCGGCATCCTGTTTCTTCAGTTCTACCGGATGAATACCGACAGTTGGAAAGAACGCCTCAAATACCTGCGGAAGTATTGGGTTACCAAGCTTTACACCAAAAACCGGAAAATCGAACGGATTTTTATCCTGAATGACCCGAAAACGGCCTATTACATGAATCGTACGTTCCGGACCGAGGTGTTTCGTGTATTGAACGACCCCATCCCGGTTTTTGAGCCGCTCCCCGGTTTCGACTGTCACTCCAGCTACCAGCTGGAGCCCACGCGGAAAATCCTCCTGCACCCCGGTGCACTGGACCATCGTAAAGGCACGCTGGAATTCATCCGTTCGGCGCTGCACATCGGTCCCGACCAGCAGGAAGAGCTGGCTTACCTGGTTGCCGGCGCCCCCAGCAGCCCGGACATGGACGTGCAGATCCGCCAGCTGATCCAACGGGTAAACGAAACCACCCGCATCCGTGCGGTCTATGAGCCGGGATTTCTGCCGGATGGCCAACTGAAAAGCTTGATCGACCAATGCACCGCCATCGTCATCCCCTATAAAAATCCCGAAGCATCCAGCGGCATACTCGGCCATGCGGCCTCAGCCGGCAAGCCGGTCATCGCTACCGGTAAGGGGCTGCTGAAAGAACTGATTGAAGATCACCGCCTGGGCCTACTGGTGGAACACGTAGCCCCCGAACAGATTGCAGAAAAAATAGCGCAGCTGCTCCGCCAACCCCATTGGGAAAGCGCGGCTAACACGTTCGCCTCAAAACGTACGCCGGAACGGTTCGCCGCCACCCTTTTGGAATACCCCGGAGCAGCTCAACCAACGAAGCAATGAACAGGACGACGCAACATACCGACTGGAAGACGATCACCATTTATTTCCTGATGGCTGTTATGGTGTTCTTCGCCTCGTTCCGCGCGCCCAACGCCGAAGCGGAAGCACTGTCCTATTCGGTGCCCGGTTACATCGGTATGTTGCAAAACCTGTCACTCCTTATCGTCATGGTGTGCGCCATGATCGCACTTTTTCTAACATTCGTATACCGGAAAACAGGGCACACCGCCCGCCCCAACCTGTTGATCTACTACTATGTCTTCCACCTCGTAGTCCTTGCCTGCGACCTGGCAAACTCCGGAACGCTGGAAGACGTTCTCACACGCGTGGTATTTGCCACCGTGGTGTTCCTCTTTTTCTATTACGTGGTTTCTCCCCTCCCCTTTTATGCTGCCGACCGTTACCATGTTCTGAATGCCTATTTTCTGGGATCGCTGCTGTTTCTCCTGCTGAACCTGGGATTACACCTTACCGGAGTGGCGTCCCTCATATGGAAAGGCCGTTTCTTCGGACTGACCACCCATCCGAACTTTATCGGCCTCTGCGGAGCGGTCACCGCCGCCCTGTCCTTTGCTTTGTTTTACGGTGAAAAAAGCGGAATCGGCCGGGTGCTGTATGTGATCGGGCTGTTGGCCGGACTCTGGGTTTGTATCCTTTCCGGCTCCCGGACCTCTCTGCTGGGATCAGCAGCTTCTATCGTAACGGTGCTGTTTTTCTCCGTAAAAGACTATTCGTTGAAACCGCTGCTGATCCTGCTGATTCTCCTGGGCAGCATACTGGCGATATCGTACGTAGACCTGCAGTCGCTCGATTACGCCAACCGCGGCAACACCCGGGAAGAAACCTGGGCATCGATGTACCAGGAAGCCTCGCAGCTGCCGTTCTTCGGCCGCGGCCGGTCGGGCGCCACCACCAATGCTTATTTATTTGCCGTGGTGGCGGGCGGCGTATTTGGAGCGTTCTTTTTCTTCCGGACTATTTTTTCGGCCATCGGGGCGTTCTTTAGCCGGAACCTCGGCACCCACTACAGCGCCGTCATACGCTGTTCCATCGTTGCGCTGATACTGGTCACCTCTATGTTGGAGGGCTACTTACTGGATGCCGCGGGCATACCGGTGTTTACGTACTGGATGATCCTGTGTTACCTTAAATAAAACATGCTCATGAAACGCATCGGTTTACTAAATCCTTTCATTCCGCACTACCGTGAAGAATTCTACCGGAAGCTGGGCGAACGCTATCCGCTGGAGGTGTTCGTCTATGAACAGGAACAGGGTAGCCGCGGCGGCTTCCGCGTAAGTGGATTTCCGGTAACCCCGATCAAGTCGGTTTCGTTTTTAAAAAAGCGCTTCATCGCTTATGACATCCGCCCTTTTCTGTCGTCACGTTATGACGTCCTCGTCCTGATGCTGAACTTCGGCCACCTCTCTACCTGGCTGCTGCTGTTGCTGAACATGTTTTCCAGAAAACGGATTATCCTGTGGGGCCAGGGGATCTCCATCAAAAGGTATACGAAAGAGCTCCGGCAACCGAGCCGCCCCCTCCGCTGGATGCTGGCGCTGGCCAATGGGGCCTGGATTTATACCGAACGGGAAGCCGATCTGTGGCGCCAACGGTTCCCGCAAAAGGCGATCCAGGCGATCAACAACACCATCTCAGGGGTTGCAGACATACTAAGCCGGGAGATCAGCGTACCCAAAGAAACGCTGAAAGCACGCTTCGGGATCACCGAGCCTATATGCCTCATTTTTTGTGCCCGCTTTAACAATCCCTACCGCCGGATTGACCTCCTGCTGGAAACCATTATGCGGTTGGATGCGAAACGGTATGGGTTTATCATCATCGGCGACGGTGCAGCGAAGCCCGATTTTTCCGGCTTCGGCAATGTGCATGACTTCGGTGCGGTGTACGATGAAAAGACCAAGGCCGTGCTCTTCCGCATCGCGGACATCTATTTTCAGCCGGGCTGGATCGGCCTCTCGGTGGTGGAAGCCATGGCCTACGGAAAGCCCATCCTGACGTTCCGGAGGTCTGACCAGACACTCCAGTGCGTGGAGTACCACTATATACAGGGCGGTGTCAACGGCTACATCGCCGACGAGATGGACGAATTGATTCAACGGATAGAGGAAACCCCTCCGGAAACCTGGGAGGCCCTGGGGAAGGCCTCCCGTGAGCTTGTGGAAAAAACACTTTTAATGGAGCAGATGGTCGACCGCGCTGCGGAAGTGATCGACGCACTTTAACCGGTCATCATAAATACATAATAGGCATGCTGAAGCAACTTATCATAAACAAATGGACTAAACGGCTGGCAGGAAAGGTGACGATTTTCGGCCAATATCACCGACTCGTCAGACCTTTTCATGTCAACCTGATGTACTTTGACGAGAAAATCGGGCCCGACAGAAAGCCGAACGTGGGCGATCTCCTCTCCAAGGTAATCTTTCGATACCTGCTTACCTATATGGGTATCCGGTCACCCCAATCCAAACGCGGGACAGTACGCATTGCTTTCATCGGCTCCGTCATTCAGTTTTTGACGGCCGACGCCGTGATTTATGGGAGCGGCTTCCTGTTTGAATACGTGGCGGAAAAATTTGCAAGGAAAAACCTCCGTCTGGATATCCGTGCCGTACGGGGGCCGCTCACACGCCAGAAGCTCCAGGAAATCGGGTACACCGTCCCGGAGGTTTACGGCGATCCCGCCATCCTCCTTCCGCTGTTCTACCATCCGTACGTGGCGGATATCAGAACGGACTTCATCGTTATCCCCCACTGGAAAACGGTCGACAAATACGTAAAAATGGGATATCCGGTGCTCTCGCCGCTGACCGACGACTGGCAGCACTTCATCGATCAGATTGCCTCCGCCAAACTGGTCATCGCCTCGTCGTTGCACGGCCTTATTCTTGCCGAAGCCTATGGAACGCCAGCCATCCTGCTGAACGAGGTGGAAAAAAACAACCTCTTCAAATACCGGGATTATTACCTCAGCACGGGAAGGACCGAAATCCCAAGCGCCGATACCGTGGAAGAGGCGCTCGGCATGCCGCCGCCCGCGTTGCCCGACCTGGAGCCCCTGAAGCAGGGACTGCTCAGGGCCTTCCCCGCGGATATTTTTAAGGATAACTAATACGAACCCGATCATCCGATGGAACAGCGAAAAAAAATTGCCTTTCTCATTGCAGCACATAGCGACCCCGCGCATCTCCAGCGGCTGGTGAATGCCCTGGATGCCGATGCCGATTTTTTTATCCATATTGACAGAAAGCAACCCCTTGCCCCTTTCACGGGACGGATACGCCAACCGAATGTATATTTTTTGTCGGGCAGCAACCGCGTGAAGGTGTACTGGGGAGGCTTCTCACAGGTGCGAGCCACCTGTAACCTGTTGGAGGCGTGCATGGCCGCCAGTGACCGCCGGGGGATTCCGTATAAGAAAATCGTGTTTATGTCCGGGGCCGATTATCCCATTAAAAGCACAGCGTACATCCACCGGTTCTTCGATGAACATCCCGACACCAACTTTATCCGGGGAATGAACATCACGGTCGCAGACACCGCAAAGTATAATTATTGCATACGCAACTACCTCTTTTTTAATTTTCAGTTGATTACGCCGATGCTGACGCGCCTGGTGCGGAAATTCCTCAATGTAACGGTCAACTGGTTTGCGGGCAAGCCGAATTACATTGAAACCAGGACGGGCACGCGGATCGACGTCTTTCACGGGTCGTCATGGTGGGCACTGAACCCCGAGACGGTTAGGCACATACTGGTGCAGGTGGACCTGCTCCCCGAAATATCCCGTTACTTCAAGCTGTCGCTGGCGTCCGACGAGAAATTCTTTCACACGCTTTTCTTCAACTCTCCCTTTGCGGAGAGCAACGGACACGGTGGTGATGAGCCGTATATT
>Ga0164243_10013957_pt1 | contig 11244 bp, 14 predicted proteins | sample OricompcompostOP_FD_108781 | JGI IMG/M metagenome (GOLD analysis project Ga0164243, IMG submission 108781) | Organic Plus compost microbial communities from Emeryville, California, USA - Original compost - Organic plus compost (OP) | ecosystem: Engineered > Solid waste > Mixed feedstock >... | reverse complement strand
GCGCGTCGCCAACGACACGCTCACCAGCACGAAGGCAGCGAAGCACGAGGCGCCCGCCGCGGAGGCATCCACGACGGGCGCCTCACCCTGCCCCTTGACAGGAGCCCCTACATATCAGCCCGGAGCAGACGGTCGTCACCGGCAGAGCCACTGAGTGGCGCGTCGCCGGGGCGGCGGTTGGTACCGTCGGCGGATGCTCCCGGTCTGGACAGCCTGACCGTGGACGTCCAGGACATCGGACGGATCCGCGGCGGCGAGGTCTGGAACCTGGCCGCCGAGGAGAACGACCGGTTCGCCGCGGCGCTGACCCACCTCCACTCGGAGGACTGGCAGCGGCCGACCGACTGCGACCGCTGGACGGTGGCCGACCTGGCCCGGCACGTGCTCGGCGCGCTCGAGGCGCAGGCCTCGACCCGCGAGATGCTGCACCAGTTCCGCCGGGGCCTGCCGCTCAACCGGGCGATCGACGCCCACCACTGGGTGGACGGACTCAACGAGGTCCAGGTCCGCGACCGGCAGGACCTCTCCCCCACCGACCTGGTCACCGAGGTCGAGCGGGTGGGCCCGAGGGCCGTGAAGGGGCGGCGGCGTACGCCGTGGCCGGTGCGCAGCGCGCCGGTCCCGTTCGGGCCGCCGGTCGGCTGGAAGCCACTCACCTACCTGCTCCGGGTCGGCTTCACCCGGGACATCTGGATGCACCGCATCGACCTGGCCCGCGCGGTCAGCGCCGAGCCGCGCATGACCGCCGGCCACGACGGCCGGCTGGTCGCCGACATCGTGGCCGAGTGGGCAGCGATCCACGGCGAGCCGTTCGCGCTCGAGCTGACCGGGCCCGCGGGCGGCCGGTTCGAGCAGGGCGCGGCAACGGGACCGTCGGTCACCATCGACGCGGTGGAGTTCGTGCGGACCCTCTCGGGCCGCGCCGAGGGGACCGGCATCCTGGCCCACCCGCTGCCGCTCTAGCGACGTTCCGGAAATGACGAGAGCCGGGCACATCGCCCGGCTCTCGTCACCACGTGGAGCTGAGGGGACTCGAACCCCTGACCCTCTGCATGCCATGCAGATGCGCTACCAGCTGCGCCACAGCCCCAGGTCTGCTGCTCCGGTCGTTCACTGAGCAACTCGCGGAATCTTAGCCAACGGGTCCCGGCGGCACGAAATCGGGCGGTGCGTCGCGGTTGTAGGAGCGCAGCCGGAGGGCTCCGCCGTCGTGCCGCTGGGCGAGGACCGCCCAGCTGCAGTTGCGGAGGGTGTCGAGGGTGTGGCCGAGCTCCGGGCCCCAGCCGAGCGCGGCGGCGATGCCGGCGCGGATCGCGGCGCCGTGGGAGACGGCCACCGCGGTCCGGCCCGGTGGGGTGGCCGCGAGCAGCTCCCCGATCACCGCGCCCATGCGCTCGCCGACCGCCTCGGCGCTCTCCCCGTCCGGCACCGAGAAGTCGCCAGCCCGGAACCGCTCGACCGCGCCCGGGTCGCTGCCCGCCACCTCGGCGTAGGTACGTCCCTCGAAGGCGCCGAGGTGGTACTCCCGCAGCCGGGGGTCGGTGCGCACCTCGACCCCCGCCGCCTCGGCGACGTACTCCGCCGTCTCCCGGGCCCGGCGCAGGTCGGAGCTCCACACCACCGCGGGGCGGTGCCGGGCGATGACGGCGGCGGCCGCCTTCGACTGGGCGCGGCCGACGTCGTCGAGGCTGGAGTCCAGCTGCCCCTGGATCCGCTGCTCGGCGTTCCAGGAGGTCTGCCCGTGCCGGAGCAGGACGAGGACGCGGGGCTCAGTCACCGTCGCCGCTGGCGCTGGGTGCGGTCACGTCGTCCGGCAGCGGGATGGTCGGGCAGTCCCGCCACAGCCGCTCCAGCGCGTAGAACTGGCGCTCCTCCTCGTGCTGGACGTGCACGACGACGTCGCCGTAGTCGATGAGCACCCAGCGGCCGTCGCGCTCCCCCTCGCGCCGGATAGGCTTCGCACCGATCTCGCGCAGCTTGTCCTCGACCTCGTCGACGATCGCGCGGACCTGGCGGTCGTTGCTCGCGGAGGCGAGCAGGAAGGCGTCGGTGATCGCGAGCTGGTCGCTGACGTCGAACGCGACGATCTGCTGGGCGAGCTTGTCGCTGGCCGCGCGCGCGGCCGTGACGACGAGCTCGACGGCGTGGTCGGTAGCGGTCACTGGGCGTCTCTCGGGTAGAGGTTGTGCTTCTGGATGTACTGGACGATCCCGTCGGGGACGAGGTACCAGATCGGCTGCCCCCGGCGGGCCCGCTCGCGGCAGTCGGTGGAGCTGATCGTCAGCGCCGGGATCTCGAGCATGGTCACCCGCTCCGACGGGATCTGCCGCAGCACCTCGGGGTCCATCTCCGACCCCGGCCGGGTGCAGCCGACGAAGTGCGCGAGCTCGAACACGTCGTCGGCGTCCCGCCAGGTGAAGATCTCGGTGAGCGCGTCCGCGCCGGTGATGAAGCACAGCTCCGCGTCGGGCAGCTCCTTGCGCAGGTCGCGCAGCGTGTCGACGGTGTACGTCGGTCCGCCGCGGTCGATGTCGACCCGGGACACCCGGAAGCGCGGGTTGGACGCGGTCGCGATCACCGTCATCAGGTAGCGGTGCTCGGCGGGCGAGACGGTCCGGTGCGCCTTCTGCCACGGCTCGGCGGTCGGGACGAAGAGGACCTCCTCGAGCCCGAACCAGGCCTGGGCCTCGGAGGCCGCGACCAGGTGGCCGTGGTGGATCGGGTCGAAGGTGCCGCCCATGACGCCGACGCGGCGGCGTGCCGAGGCGGGCTGGGACATCTCAGGAGTGCTCGCGTCCCCCACCGAACGCCACCAGGACGCCCAGCATCAGCAGCAGGATCCCGAGCGCGATGATGCCCACGACCCAGGGGTTGATGGCCGGGTCGCCGTGCGACTCCTCGGCGGCCTGGGTCAGCAGCAGCGCGGTCTGGCTCAGCATGGGCGCAGCGTATCCAATGAACTCAGTCGAAGAGGAACCCGACCCCTTCGATGACCAGCCAGAGCCGGAGCACCCGGCCGACGCAGATCGTGGGCAGGAACACCCAGTAGGGCACCCGCAGCGCCCCGGCCACGGCGGCCATCACCAGCAGGGGCGGGATGCCGGCGAGGGAGGCCGCGAAGAGGATGATGCCGGCGTACCAGGGACGGCCGTGCATCGTGGTGACCCAGCGCTCGTAGGGACCCTTGATCTTGGGCCGGGACAGCCGCTTCTGCACCCAGGCGGTCTCGAGGCTGCGACGGGCCGCCTCGTACCAGAAGATCTTGCCGACCGTCTGCCCGGCGCCCGCGGCGATCGCGATGGTCAGCGCCTCGCTGTCGCCGGCGGTGCCGACACCGGCGACGTACAGCTCGATGTTGATGACCGGGATGAGGGCCGAGGCGACGCCGACAGCGAACGTCGTCAGGATCAGGATCATGCGCTGTTGACGGCCGGCCGCTCCGGCACGGGCATCCCGAGCTGCAGCAGCCAGCGCAGCGACACGCACTTGAGGACCAGCAGCGCCAGCGCGATGGCGAGCCCCAGCCCCCACCAGCCGGTCACGAGCAGCAGCACCGCGAACAGCGCGGAGTTGACCGCCTTGGCGGGCCTCGACCAGTTCCAGCGCCAGATCCGCTGGTCGACGGCGTAGAAGTAGTTGGGGCTGCGGATCGGCCAGGCCATGAACGCGAGCGACAGGAACGCGTCGATCGCCATGAACTCGAAGAGGTAGACCCCGACCGGGAGCGCCATCTCGGGCTCGATCCAGGCCAGCCCGACGTAGAACGCCGCGCAGTTGAGCCGGTCGCAGAGCAGGTCGATGCAGGCGCCGGTCCGGGTCTCGCAGTCGAAGACCCGGGCCCAGGTGCCGTCGACGATGTCGCCGACCCAGTAGACGACGAGACCGATGACGAGCCAGAGCCTGTCCGACTCGTAGGCGCCGTAGAGGCACAGCGCCAGGGCGGCGACGGTGCGCACGAACGTGATGACCGTGGCGCCGGTCCAGAGACGCTCGGCCGAGGCGTCCGCGTGGATCGGCAGGTCCTTGGCCATGGGCGAAACCTATCGGCGGTCGCCGCCCGACCGGACGCCGGGCCGGGCTCCGCTAACGGGTGTGGCCCTCTCCGGTGACGACGTACTTGGTCGAGGTCATCTCGGGCAGCCCCATGGGTCCTCGGGCGTGCAGCTTCTGGGTGCTGATCCCGATCTCGGCGCCGAACCCGAACTCGCCGCCGTCGGTGAACCGGGTCGAGGCGTTGACCAGCACGGCGGCCGAGTCGACGGCCGCGACGAAGCGGCGGGCCGCGGCCTGGTCGCGGGTCACGATCGCCTCCGTGTGGTGGCTGGAGAAGCGCCGGATGTGGGCGATCGCCGCGTCGAGGTCGGGGACGACGGCCGCGGAGATGTCCATCGAGAGGTACTCGCGCGCGTGGTCGTCGTCGGTGGCCGGCAGCACCCCGTCGTGGGCGGCGAAGGCCTCGTCGCCGTGCACGGTGACGCCGGCCTGCTGCAGCGCGGCGACCACCCGGGGCACGAACTCCTCGGCCACGTCGGCGTGCACGAGCAGCGACTCCGCCGCGTTGCAGACGCTGGTGCGCTGGGCCTTGGCGTTGAGGACGATGTCGAGCGCCATGTCGAGGTCGGCGGCCGCGTCGACGTAGACGTGGCAGTTGCCGACGCCGGTCTCGATCACCGGCACCGTCGACTCCTCGACGACCGACTGGATCAGCCCGGCCCCGCCGCGCGGGATCAGCACGTCGACGTGCCCGCGGGCGCGCATCAGCGCCTTCACGCTGTCGTGGGTGTCGCCGGGCACCAGCTGGACGACGTCCGGGTCCAGCCCGGCGGAGGCGGCGGCGTCGCGGAGCACCGCGACGATCGCGGCGTTGCTCGACCGAGCGCTGGAGCTGCCGCGGAGCAGCACCGCGTTGCCCGACTTCAGGCAGATGCCGGCGGCGTCGGCGGTGACGTTGGGCCGGGCCTCGTAGATCATCCCGACCACACCGAACGGCACCCGCACCTGGCGCAGCTCGAGCCCGTTGGCGAGGGTGCTGCCACGGACCACCTCGCCGACCGGGTCCGGCAGCGCGGCGACCTCGCACAGCCCCTGCGCCATCCCCTCGAGCCGCTCGGGGGTCAGCCGGAGCCGGTCGATGATGTTGGCCGCGGTGCCGTCGGCCTCGGCGCGGGCGACGTCCTCGGCGTTCGCGCCCAGCACCTCGTCGGCGCGGGCCAGCAGCGCGTCGGCCATCGCGAGCAGGGCGGCGTCCTTCTGGGCGCGGGTCGCGAGCGCCAGCCCGTGGCTCGCCTCCCGGGCGCGCTCGGCGGTCTCGACGACCTGCTGCTGGATGTCCACCCGAAAAGGTTAGTTCAGGCCAGCCCGCGCTCCTGCAGCCATTTCCGCGCCTTGGTCCTCGGCGCCCGGGCCGGCCAGACGAAGCCCTTGCGGCTCACCTGGTCGACGGTCGCCCTGCGCGTCGTCAGCCGAGCCTCCTGCGCGCCCGAGCCAGCCCCTGCGGGTGACGGCGGACGTCGGCCCACGGGCAGGCGCGGCGCCGGAGCCGGCGCCGCACGGAGACGATGTCGTGCCCCTGGGGCGCGATCCGGGACAGCTCGGACCACTCGATGGGCGTCGAGACCGGCGCGCCCGGCCGCGCGCGGACGGCGTACGGCGGCACCGCGGTCTGGCCGTAGCCGTTGCGGGCGACGTCGACGTAGATCCGGTCGCCGCGCTTGGCCTTGCGCTGCTCGACGGTGAGCAGCGCGGGATCGGCCTCGGCCAGCCGCCCGGCCAGCCGGCGGGCGAACGCCCGCACCTCGTCGAAGCCCTCGGACCGGCGCAGCGGCACCAGCACGTGGTAGCCCCGGGACCCGGTGGTCTTCAGGTACGACGTCAGCCCGAGGTCGTCGAGCAGCTCGCCGACCAGGCGGGTCGCCCGCCGTACCTTCGCGAGCGTGTCGGGACCGTCGTCGCTGGGGTCGAGGTCGACGATGAGCTGGTCCGGCCGGCCCAGGTCGTCCTCCCGCGAGAGCCAGGTGTGCGGCGTGATGCAGGCCTGCTGGGCGAGGTAGACCAGGCTCCGGGCGTCGCTCACCACGACCTGGTCCTGGGGCCCGTCCGCGGTGTCGACGGTGACCCTGCGCACCCAGTCGGGGAAGTACTTCGGCACCTTCTTCTCGTAGAAGGTGAGGCCACCGACGCCGTCGGGGAAGCGCTCCATGTTGACCGGCCGGCCGCGCAGGTGCGGGAGCATCACCCCCGCGACGTCGTCGTAGTAGGTGGCCAGGTCGAGCTTGGTGATCCCGTCGTCCGGGAACAGCACCTTGTCCGGCTTGCTGATCTCCACGCCGTGGACGGTCACTCGCGCACCACCTCCGCCGCCTTCTTGTCGGTGCGCAGCCCCAGGAACCTGGGGTGCCGCAGCTGACCGGCGCCGGTCCACTCGGTGAACGCGACCTGCGCGACCAGCTCGGGCCGCGCCCAGTGCACGGCCTTGCGGGGCAGCGTGCCCGCGGTGCACGGCGACTCGTCGACCTCGAGCGGCTGCAGCCGGGCGAGCAGGTCGCGGAGCACCTGCTGGGAGAACCCGGTGCCGACCTTGCCCGCGTAGACCAGGTCGTCGCCGCGGTAGTAGCCGAGCAGCAGCGCGCCGAGCGCCTCGCGCGAGCCCTCGGGGTCGGTCCAGCCGACCACGACCAGCTCCTGCCCCGCCTCGCACTTGAACTTCAGCCAGTCCTTCGTGCGCCCCGTCGGGTAGGTCGCGTCGGCCCGCTTCGCGATCAGACCCTCCCAGCCCTTGCGGCAGACCTCGGCGAAGTACTCCTCGCCCCCGCTCAGCCGGTACGGCGTGAGCCGCACCGGGTCGCCGTACCTCAGCAGCGCGCGGAGCGCGCGCTTGCGCTCCAGCAGCGGCCGCCGCCGCAGGTCCGCTCCGTCGGCGCGGAGCACGTCGAAGACGTAGAAGTGGACCGCGATGCCGGTACGTCGCGCCTTGGCCGCGCTGCTGACGTGGATGCGCGGCTGCAGCCGGGCGAAGCTGGTGCGGCTGCCCTCGAACGCGACCACCTCGCCGTCGACGACGAAGTCGGTGGCCGCCTGCTCCTCGAGCGCCTCGGCGATCTCGGGGAACGCGACCGTCACGTCCCGGCCGCTGCGGGAGTACAGCCGGGTCCCCCGCCCGTCGCGCACCGCCAGGCACCGCTGCCCGTCGAGCTTGCGCTCGTAGATCCACCCGTCCCGCCAGAAGCGCTCGTGGCTCAGGGTCGCCAGCGCGGGCTGCGGCACGTCGCTCACCCGTCATTGGTACCCGAAATGCGCTGACCCGTCGCTAAGTTAGCGACGGGTCAGCGTGGCGGAGCCTCGAGGCTGTGGTCAGCCCTTGCGCTTGTTGACCTCCTCGGTCACCGCGGGCAGGACCGTGGTGAGGTCGCCGACGACGCCGAAGTCCACGAGCTCGAAGATCGGGGCCTCCTCGTCCTTGTTGACGGCCACGATGGTCTTCGAGGTCTGCATGCCGGCGCGGTGCTGGATCGCCCCGGAGATGCCGTTGGCGATGTACAGCTGCGGCGAGACGGTCTTGCCGGTCTGGCCGATCTGGAAGCTGTGCGGGATCCAGCCGGAGTCCACCGCGGCCCGGGACGCACCCACCGCCGCGCCCAGGGCGTCGGCGAGGTTCTCGATCGGGGTGAAGTCGCCGCCGGTGCCGCGCCCGCCGGCGACCACGATCGCGGCCTCGGTGAGCTCGGGGCGGCCGGTGGCCTGCCGCGGCTGGGAGGCGACGATCTGCGCCTTCTTGGCGGAGTCGGAGACGGTCACGGCGAACTCCTCGACCGTGCCCGCACCCTCGGCCTCCTCCGGGGAGGCGGCGTTGGGCTTCACCGCGATGATCGGGGTGCCCTTGGTGACCTTGGCCTTCACCGTGTAGTTGCCGGCGAACACGCTCTGCGTCGTGGAGCCGTCGGCGTCGACGTCGACCGCGTCGGTGATCAGGCCCGAGCCGAGCTTGATCGCGAGGCGGCCGGCGATCTCCTTGCCCTCGAAGGACGAGGTCACCAGGATCGCGGCCGGCGAGGTCTTCTCGGCCAGCTGCTGGAGCGCCTCGGCCTTCGGGGCCACCAGGAAGCCCTTGATGTCGCTGTCGTCGACCGCGTAGACCTTCGCGGCGCCGTACTTCTTGACCGCCTCGGCGGCCCCGGCGGCCTTGTCGGCCGGGCCGATGAACACCGCGGACGGCTCGCCGAGCCGGCGGGCGATCGTGAGGAGCTCGTAGGTGGGCTTGCGGACCGCGCCGTCGACGTGGTCGATCAGAACCAGAACTTCGGACATGCTCTATCGCTCCTCAGATGAACTTCTTGGAGGCGAGGAACTCGACCAGCGCGGTGGCACCCGAGCCGTCCTCGTCCTTCACGATCTCGCCGGCGGTGCGCGGAGGCCGCTCGTTGGTCTCGGTCACCTCGGTCCACGCGACCGAGAGCCCGACCTCGCCGGCGTCGACACCGAGGTCGCTCAGCGAGTAGGTCTCCAGCGGCTTCTTCTTGGCCGCCATGATGCCCTTGAACGACGGGTAGCGGGCCTCGCCGGACTGGTCGGTCACCGACAGCACCAGCGGCATCGTCGCGCCGACGACCTCGGTGGCGACGTCGCCGTCACGCTTGATCCGGACCTCCTTGCCCTGGGTCTCGACGACCGAGGCGAGGGTCACCTGGGGCAGGTCGAGGCGCTCGGCCAGCATCGCCGGGACCACGCTCATGCCGCCGTCTGTGGAGGCCATGCCGCAGACCACCAGGTCGACGTCGCCGATCTTCTCGACCGCCTTGGCGAGCACCAGGGAGGTCGCGATCGCGTCGGAGCCGGCCACTGCCTCGTCCGTGACGTGCACGCCCTCGTCGGCGCCCATCTGCAGCGCCTTGCGCACCGCGTCGACGGCCTTCTCGGGGCCGACGGTCAGCGCGGTGACCTTGACGTCGTCGGGGTTGTCGGACTTCTCCTTGATCTGCAGCGCCTGCTCGACGGCGTACTCGTCGAGCTCGGAGAGCAGCCCGTCGACGCCCTCGCGGTCGACGGTGTTGTCCGACTCGAACCGGCGATCGGCCGTGGCGTCGGGCACGTACTTCACACAGACAACAATGTTCATGGTGGTGTGGCCGGAACGGCCCCTCCTGCGTTCGAATAGCCAATTGGTGGCAGCGTTGGGCAGGTTACCGCCCGGTTCACAACCGAGGAACTCGGTCCGCCGTGGACTACCTCACAGCGTGGCCCGGGTCACGGACGGGTGGTGCCCCCGGGCTGGATCAGCCGCTCGAGGATCCGGCCGACGATCAGGTAGGTCACCGCGCCCAGGCCGTAGCTGAGCAGCGCCTCCTTGGTGTCGGCGTTCTCACCGGAGAACTTGCGGATCGGGTTGTCCAGGTCGAAGACGCCGAGGTCGATCGCGTCGGCGAAGTCGAGCACGAAGTCCACGAGGCTGTTCTTGGTGTTGGCCTCCAGGGCGATGAGCAGCGCCGCGGCCGCGAGCACCAGACCGAAGACGAGGAAGATCCCCCAGACCGCGCGCGCAGCGATGGTCCGGGCCCTGTCGGTCTGGGATGGTGCGGTCACCACCCGACTCTTACCGTCCAACGAACTCCGCCCTCCCAGGACCGTTCTTCATGAACGAGTCCATGCCGATCGTACGGTCCTCGGTCGCGAAGAGTGCCGCGAACTGCTGACGTTCGATCTCGAGTCCGGTGTCGAGGTCGACCTCGGCGCCGCGGTCGATGGCCTCCTTCGCGGCGCGCAGGGCGTACGCCGCGGCGTTCGCGAACCGGCCCGCCCAGGCGCGCGCCTCGTCGTACACCGAGGCGGCAGGGACGACCTTGTCGACCAGCCCGATGGACAGCGCCTCATCGGCCTTGACGAACCGGCCGGTGAAGATCAGGTCCTTCGCCGTGCTGGGGCCGACCAGCCGGGTGAGCCGCTGGGTGCCGCCCGCGCCGGGGATGATGCCCAGCAGGATCTCGGGCTGGCCGAGCGTCGCGTCGTCGGCGGCGACCCGGTAGTCGGCGCACAGCGCGAGCTCGCAGCCGCCGCCCAGCGCGTAGCCGTTGATCGCGGCCACGACGGGTTTCGGGATCTTGGCGACCGACGTGAACGCGGACTGCAGGCCGCCGGAGCGGCGGACCATGTCCTGGTAGGACATGTCGGCCATCTCCTTGATGTCCGCGCCGGCGGCGAACACCTTCTCACCGCCGTACACGATGACGGCGCGCACGTCGTCCCGCTCGGCGGCCTCGGTGGCCGCGGCCCGGATCTCCTCCTGGACCTGCACGTTGAGCGCGTTCATCTTCGGTCGGTCGAGCCGGATCGTGCCGACGCCTCCGTCGACCTCGAGCCGCACGAACTCACCCATGCTCCACTCCTCGCCTCACGTGTCGTCCGGACCCGCATTGTGCCGACACCCCGCCGGGCGCGCACGTCGCATCGGGAACAATGCCACCCGTGAGCTCCGGTCTGTGGCGCAGTCTCGGCGAGCGCTCACCCGTCTGGCCGGGCCGGACCCACCCGCTGGGCGCCACCTGGTCGCCGGAGGCCACCAACTTCGCCGTCCACGCGCCGCGGGCCACCGCGATGTGGGTCTGCCTGTACGACGAGGACGGCGCCGAGACCCGGCACGAGCTCACCGAGCAGTCCCTCGGCATCTGGCACGGCGCGGTCCCGGACGTCGCACCGGGCACCCGCTACGGGTTCCGGGCCGACGGGCCCTGGGAGCCCGACCGCGGCCTGCGGTTCAACGTCGACAAGCTCCTGCTGGACCCGTTCGCGCGGGCGGTGAGCGGCTCGGTCACCTACGACCCGGCGATCTACGGCTTCGACCCGGCCGACCCCGCGCAGCGGAGCACGAGCGACTCCGCGCCGTACGTCCCCAGGTCGGTGGTGCTCGGCCCCGACGAGTTCGACTGGCAGGGCGACCGGCGGCCCGACCGGCGCTGGCGCGACACGGTCGTCTACGAGACCCACGTCAAGGGCATGACCCGGCTGCACGACCGGGTCCCCGAGGAGCTGCGCGGCACCTACGCCGGCCTGGCCACCCCGGCGGTCGTCGACTACCTGCGCGACCTCGGCGTCACCGCGGTCGAGCTGCTGCCGGTGCACCAGTTCGTCACCGAGCCCGAGGTGGCCGAGCGCGGCCTGGTCAACTACTGGGGCTACAACTCGATCGGCTTCTTCGCCCCGCACAACGCCTACTCGTCCTCGGGCGACCGCGGGCAGCAGGTGACCGAGTTCAAG
>Ga0164243_10013955_pt1 | contig 11245 bp, 8 predicted proteins | sample OricompcompostOP_FD_108781 | JGI IMG/M metagenome (GOLD analysis project Ga0164243, IMG submission 108781) | Organic Plus compost microbial communities from Emeryville, California, USA - Original compost - Organic plus compost (OP) | ecosystem: Engineered > Solid waste > Mixed feedstock >... | reverse complement strand
CGGGGACGCGCCGCTGCTCGCGAGCGAGCGCATCGCCGAGCTCACCGCGGCGTGCGCCGCATCGCCCGCAGGGATGGCGCTCCTGTCCACCGTGCCGCCGCGACCGATGCCGTATGGTCGGCTCGTCCGCGACCCGCGCGGCCGGCTGCTCCGGATCGTCGAGCACGTCGACGCGACCGAGGAGGAGCGCACGATCCAGGACACCAACGCCGGGTTCTACGCGATCCGCCTCGGCCACCTCCGCAAGGACATCGCGAGCCTGCGCGCGGACAACGCCAAGGGCGAGCTCTACCTGACCGATCTCGTCGCCCACGCCGCCGAGCGCGGAGGCGCGACCGCGATCGACGCGCCGTTCGCCGAGGTCGCCGGGATCAACGATCGCGTCGATCTCGCCGCGGTCGAGGTCGAGGCGCGCCGCCGGATCAACGAGGCGTGGATGCGCGAGGGCGTGACGATGGTCGATCCGTCGAGCACGTACATCGACGCCGACGTCGGGCCGCTCGGCCGGGACGTGTGGCTCGCGCCGAACGTCGCGCTGCGCGGGAAGACCACGCTCGGCGACGGCGTGCGCGTCGATCTCGGGTGCGTGCTCGCCGACGTGCAGGTCGCCGAGAACGTCTATATCAAGCCGCACTCGGTGCTGACCGAGACCGTCGTCGGACGCGCGGCGCAGATCGGCCCGTTCTCGCACTGTCGTCCCGGCTCGCGGCTCGACGAGGACGTGCACCTCGGCAACTTCGTCGAGACGAAGCAGACCCACCTGATGACGGGCGCGAAGGCCAACCACCTCGCCTACCTCGGTGACGCGTCCGTCGGCGCGAAGGCCAACATCGGCGCCGGAACGATCACCTGCAACTACGACGGCGTCGGCAAGTACAAGACGACGATCGAGGCCGGCGCGTTCATCGGCTCGGACAGCCAGCTCGTCGCGCCGGTCACCGTGGGGCGCGACGCGTACGTCGGCTCCGGCACGACGGTCACGCGGGACGTGCCGCGCGGCGCGCTCGCGATCACCCGCGTCAAGCAGGTCAACATCGAGGGCTGGGCCGATCGGTTCCGCGAGGCGCAGGCCAAGCGCAAGCAGAAGCCCGAGGGCCAGTAAGCTCGCGTTGGATCCACACGCGATCCGCGGTATCCCGAAGGGGTGTACTGCTCGCTCGACAAGATCGACCTGGCGGCGACGCTGCACGGTCAGCCGGTCGCGCTGCAGACCGATCACCGCACCGCGCGCGAGATCGAGGACGAGCCCGAGCTGAGCGCGCTGTTCGCGATGACGCGCGTGCTCAACGCCCGCGCGCACCTCGCGGCCGAGGGCCACGCGCCGGGCGCGGTCCACTATGTCGTCGCCGGCGAGGCGCCTCCGCTGCTGCGCGAAGCGCTGACCGCGACCGGCGCGATCCTCGAGCACGTCGACGGAGTCGGCGCGGACCGCGTCGAGGAGCTCGGTGCTCCGTCGGCGTCCGCGGCGAGCGAGCTCGCCGATCGCTCGTTCGCCGCGCTCGCACGTCGCGCCGCGGCCCACGTCGGCGTGCGCGACCTCGCGATCGCGCTCCGCATGCTCGAGGACGCGACGTTCGCCGCCCCTCCCGCCCGTGACGACGAGCCGGCGTACTGGACGCGCGTGCTCGAGCTCGCGGCGCTCACCGGCGAGCTGCTCCGCGCCCGACACCCCGACGTCGGGCGCTGGGTGCAGACCGATCGCTCGCTCGTGCCGTTCGGGTTCCAGGTCTCGACCGGCAGCGGCGCGACGATCATGTTCCCCACCAACCGCGCGCAGCGCGCCGTCGAGGACGGCCGCGACGAGAGCCTGTTCAAGCTCCTGGTCGCCACCGAGGAGGCGCTCGAGCACCCGCCGGATGCCGCGACCGGGCGCATGATGCCGAGCTTGCGGACCAAGCGCTCGCTCGAGCTCGACGAGGTGATCTGGCGCCCGCTGCTACCGGCGCACGCGGACGCCGACGTGCCGGTCATCGTGTACGGCATCGACGGCGAGAGCACGTTCGGCATGATCCGCCGGCAGCTGCTCGAAGGTGACCTCGAGGACGCCTTCGAGGCCGCTCGCGCCAACCTCGCCGCGGAGCCGGTCGCGATCGAGGAGCTCCACGCCGACGAGATGATCCTCTACGCGATCACCGGCAGCTACTACGCCGCCGAGAAGCTCCTCGACGCGGCGTTCCTGCGCCGCCTGCACCGCGAGCTCGGTGCGCGCCGGCTCGCCGCGGCGGTCCCGGCGCGCGGCCTCCTCCTCGTGATCGCGGCCGACGCGCCCGTCCACCTCCATCGGTTCGCCGCGCTCGCGCGCCTGCGCCACGACGACAGCGGGGGCCGCGCGCTGTCGCCGGCGGTGTTCCTCGTCGAGGCAGGCGAGGTCGTCGGGTTCGTCCCCGAGACCGTGCCGTCCCCCGCCCCCCCGCCGCTCCGTGCAGAGAAGTAGGAACCTCCTGGTCGCGGCGCTCGCGGCGTCCCTGTCCGTCGCTGCGTGCCGGTCGCGCAGCGACGACGAGAAGGCCGCGCCGACGCTGCAGGTGACGACCGTGCGCGACGAGGCCGTCACCGCACCGCCTGCGGACGCGTCCAGCGTGGCGTCGTGGCCCGAGCTCGAGGAGCTGCCCCGCGCGGAGCCCGTGCGCGTGATCCTCGTGCCGGCGCGCCCCGACGTGCCCCGGTTCGAGGTCGGGGGCCCGATGATCGACGGCGACATCGCGGTCGTGTCGTCGTCGCAGCTCGGGTTCGCCGCGGTGAGCTGGCGGCGCGGAACGCTGCTGTGGACGAAGCCGGCCGGCACGCGCGTCGCGCCACCGCTCGTGCACGACGGCCGCTTCGTGCTGATCGGCGCGTGCCTGTCGCCGCCGGAGGTCCCCGACGATCACCTGCTGCTCGGCTGCCTGCGCGTCGTCACGCCCGACGGCGCGGACCAGGCGTACCTCGCGGTGCACGGCAAGGCGAAGCGCGTGGCGGCGTTCGCCGGCGCGGTCGGAGAGCAGGAGGTCACGGCGACCGGCGAGCACACCGTGCGCTGGCGGCGCGGCGACGCGGCGGTCACGGTCGATCTCGTGCGAGGGATCGCCACGCCGACACCTGCGACGCCGACGCCGGTCGTCGTCGAGCACGGCGGCCGGCGCTGGGAGATCGTCCACGACGAGACCCTCGTCGCGCGCAGCAAGGGCAAGATCGCGTGGGCGACGGAGCACGAGGTCACGGCGCTCCTCGGCGCCGTGTGGCTGCCGGAGCAGTCCCCCATGATCCGCTACGCGAACCTCAGCGCGCACGGCGATCGTCCCGTGATCCGCCTGCTCGACATCGACGCGACCGGCTCGATGCACGGGCAGGCCGCGCTGACGGCGACGCCTGGCATCGGTCTGCTCGGGCATGCGATCTCGCCGGTCGGCGACGTCGCGCTCGCGATCCGCCTCGACCGCTCGATCCAGCGCGACTACATCGCCGCGTACGCCGCGAACGCGCTCCTGATGTGGGTGTACCCGCTCCCCCAGATCCCGCGCGCCGATCCGGTCGGCGTCGCGATCGCGCTCGACGAGGACAGCGCCCCCGAGGCGGTCGTGGTGTTCCACGACGGCGACACGGTCACGGTGCTGCCCTCGCTGTCGGCGCCTCCTACGGCGCCCGGCGCGGCGCGAGCGCCGTTGGAAAAACCGACACCGTAAGCTGCCGGAATCGCGCCGCGCGGGCTGGTACGCCGGCTGCTCCAGGGCTCGTCGGAATCCACGAGTCCATCAAGGAGCCACGATGAGCCTGCTTGCCAAGTCTGCCCTGTCCCTCGCCTGTGCCGCCTCCCTCGTCGCCTGCGTGCCGCAGGAGGACGCCCCCGGCGCGATCTCGCGCGCGATCCCGACCCCCGACCAGGTGCGGATCAAGCTCCCCGCCGACGCCACGCGCACGATCGGGCAGCTCGCGGACTGGTACGTGGCGACGCGCGGCGTGACCCTCACGCTCAACACGGGCACCGGTTGGGTGCTCGCGCTCATCCACACGATCGTCCAGTTCCCCGTCACCTCCGTGAGCGGCGACACGTACACGTGGGGTCCGTGGAGCGGCGCGCTCGATCCCGCGGAGTACAAGCTCGACGTGCACGCGCTCCCCGACGGGACGTTCGCGTACCAGCTCGAGGGGCGGTCCAAGCTCACCCCCGGGTCGTCGTTCGAGGTCATCATCGACGGCGTCGCCGATCCGCGCCCGGGTCACCTCCAGGGCAACGGCAGCTTCCTGGTCGACTTCGACGCGAGCCGGCGGGTGAACCCGATCGACTCGGATCCCGACGCGCGGGGCTCGGTCGGCGTGACGTACGACCTCGCGGCGCGCCACCTCGATCTGACGCTCATGTCGACGGACGGAAACGGCCAGCCGGTGCTCGCCGACTACCAGTACAACGAGACGCTCGACGGCGGCGGCGACATGGTGTTCGACATCGACGCCGACGCGGGCGGCACGCCGGCACTCGAGCGCGTCACGCTGCGCTCGCGCTGGCAGTCCGATGGCGCGGGCCGCGCCGACGCGCGCCTGACCGGCGGCGATCTCGCGACCGAGGCGATCGCGTCGGAGTGCTGGAACACGAGCTTCCGCCGCGTCTACTACACGGACAACGTCTCGCTCGCGCCCACCGAGGGCAACGTCGCCGACTGCGCGTTCGGGACCGCGGATCTGCCCCCGGCCCCGTGATCCGGGGATCCCCCGCGTCACCTGCTCTGCTCGTAGCCCGTACTCGATCGCCACGTTCCCCGTCGTGCAGGTGCACGTGCACGAGCACGAGCACGTGCACCTGTACGAGGACGCGACCTCCCGTCGGCCCAGCTCCGGGGGCGCTTCCCTGCTCGTTCCGCAGGACGCGCACGCCAGGTGAGGATGACGCGAAATCGGCAGTCAGCGTTGACTGCTCCGGACGGGGCACGGTAACACCCTCGTCGGAGGAATACCGATGGCTCAGATGCCCAAGGACGCCCAGGATCTGTTCGATAACCTCGTTCCGCAGGGACTGAAGCAGTTCCCCGACAAGGCGCGTGAGCTCAACGCGATCTACTGCTTCAAGGTCACGGGCGAGGGTGGCGGCGAGTGGACGGTCGACACCACCGTCGATCCGCCGACCTGCACGAAGGGTGACAGCGGCAAGGCGCAGTGCACGATCGAGGTCGCGCACGAGGACTTCAAGACGATGCTGAGCGACCCCAACGCCGGCATGCAGCTCTACTTCCAGGGCAAGCTCCGCGTCACCGGCGATCCGATGCTCGCGATGAAGCTGCAGCAGCTGTTCGAGCTCGCCAAGGGTCAGTGACACGCAACTGATCGCCCACGATCGGCGCACGATCGCCGGGTGCTCGCGCCTGGCGCGCGCCGACCGTTGAGGCATGATGCGCGACATGGCCGCCGTGTCGCCGATGCTGTCTCCGCTCGCGGATGCCCTGACCGGCATCCGCGTCCTCGATCTCTCGAGGCTCCTGCCGGGGCCGTTCCTGACGATGGTGCTCGCCGATCTCGGCGCCGACGTCGTGAAGATCGAGGACCCGCGCGTGGGCGACTACCTGCGCGCGTTCCCGCCCGCGAAGGGTGGCATCTCCGGACGCTACCTTGCGGTCAACCGCGGCAAGCGCTCGGTCGCCCTCGATCTCAAGGCGCCGGCCGCGCGGGACGCGTTCCTGCGCATGGTCGAGCAGGCGGACGTCGTCGTCGAGAGCTTCCGGCCCGGCGTCATGGCCAAGCTCGGCCTCGACTACGCCACGCTCGCGGCGCGCAACGCCAAGATCGTGATGTGCTCGATCAGCGGCTTCGGGCAGACCGGACCGTACGCCCTGCGCGCCGGGCACGACCTCGGCTACATCGCGCTCGCCGGCGTGCTCGCGATGGGCGGCGAGGCCGGCGGGGCGCCGCTGATGCCCGGCGTCCAGATCGCCGATCTCGCCGGTGGTGCGCTGTGGGGCGCGACCGCGATCCTCGCCGCGCTCGTCGGGCGCCAGCGGACCGGGCGCGGCGCCCACCTCGACATCTCGATGACCGAGGGTGCGCTCGCGCTGCTCGCCGCCGAGATCGGGAACATGGACTGCGGCGCACGGCCCACGCGCGGCGTCGAGACGCTCAACGGCGGGCTCGCCTGCTACTCGCTGTACCGCACGCGCGACGACCGCTACCTCGCCGTCGCGGCGCTCGAGCCGAAGTTCTGGGTCGCGCTGAACCAGGCGATCGGTCGCGCGGCTCAGATCGCCGAGCTCGCGGGCAGCGCCGCCGAGCAGGCCCGCACGCGCGCCGAGCTCGCCGCGATCTTCGTGACGAAGACGGCCGCGGAGTGGAACGAGATCCTCACGCAGCACGACTGCTGCGTCGAGGTGGTGACCGAGCCGATCGAGCTCGCCGAGCACCCGCTGCACCAGGCGCGCGAGGTGTTCTTCACGATCGACGGCGGCGACGGCGTGGGGCCGATCCGCCAGGTGCGCACGCCGCTCGGCACGCCGGCGAACCCCGCCCCGCCACCGCGCCTCGGTCAGCACACGCGCGAGGTCCTCGCCGAGTACGGCTTCGGCGCCGACGAGATCGCGGCGCTCGGCTGAGCGCGACGCCCGCGCTAGGTCCGCGCGGCGAGCCAGGCCACGATCGCGTCGACCGCGCCGGGATCGAGCGTTCGACCGTCGGCGTTGTACGCGGTCTGCACGGCCATCACGTTGGCGCGCAGCTCGGCCATCGATTTCGGCTCGTGCTTGAGCACGTGGTCGGCGTCGGGGGCGACGTTCACCGTGACGTCGCGCTGGGCGGTGCGCAGCGCGCGCTCGAGGTGGCGGATGTCCGCCTCCACGTCGACCTGGATGTCCTTGCCACCGCCGACGACGAGCATCGGCTCTTCGAGCGTGGCGGCCTGTGCCGCGTTCTCGAAGAACAGGAGATCGCGCGCGAGGCCCGCGGTCGCCGGCGAGATGATCCCGGCCACGAGCTTCTGGACCGGAGGCAACGTGGAGACCTGCGTCGGATCGACCGGGCGGTTGTCGCGGAAATCGGCGAACGCCTTCCGGATCCCGGCGAGCTCGGCGTCGACCTGCGCGGGCGTCAGCCCGGCGAGCGGGTTCTTCAGCTGGTGCTCGAGCTGGCTCACGATCGTGTCGGCCATCGAGCGCGAGGCCGGCGCGAGGTAGATCACCCCGGCGAGCTGATCGCCCGCGACCTGCGCGAGCCGCGTCGCGTGCACCGCGCCCTCGCTGTGGCCCGCGACGAAGATCCGGTCGACACGCACGTCGGGACGCGAGCGCAGCAAGGTCAACGCGGAGCGCGCCTCGTCGCGGTACGTGTCGAGCGACAGCTGATCGAGCGGCGGCCCGGGGTTCGCGCCCGCTCCGGCCTTGTCGAACCGCAGGACGACCGCGCCGCGCTTCGCGAGCTCCTCGGCGAGCAGCGCGGCGGAGCCGTTCGTGCCCGGGAGGAGCGGGCTCGTCCAGTCGCGATCGGTGGGGCCGCTGCCGGCGAGGATCAGCACCGCCGGCCACGAGCCGGCCTCGGTCGGTGCCACGATCGTGCCCGGGATCGTGCGACCTCCCGCGGTGAACGTGACGTTCTCGCGCTTCGTCGACAGCGACGCGTTTGGATCGAGCGCTTCCCCGCTCGGAGCGGTCGCGGCCGGCGTTCCGGGACCGGTGCTTCCCGGGGGAGCACTCCCCCCGCACGCGGAGAGCGCGAGGACGGGAGCGGCGACGAGCGCGAACAACGACGACTTCATGCGCGCACTCTTGCGTGCCGCGGCAGGCGACGCAACCCGATGCCAGTTCGCGCGCGCGCCCGCTACTCGGTTCCTCGCGGCGCCGGTATCGTCCGGCCCCATGATCGACCACATCGGCATCCACGTCAGTGACTTCGACCGCGCGGTGGCGTTCTACACGAAGGCGCTCGCGCCGCTCGGCTACACGATGCTCAGGAACTTCGGAACGGTCGCGGGCTTCGGCACCAAGGGCAAGCCCGACTTCTGGATCACCGCGGGCGCGGCCGGGCAGGATCGCGTCCACGTCGCGTTCACTACATCGAGCCGCAAGATCGTGCGCGAGTTCTACGACGCGGCGATCGCCGCCGGTGGCAAGGACAACGGGGCGCCCGGCGTGCGCGCGATGTACCACGAGCACTACTTCGGGGCGTTCGTGCTCGATCCCGACGGCCACAACGTCGAGGCCGTCTGCCACGAGCCGTACCTCGAGTAGCGCGCTCGCGCTGCCCTCACCCGCTCGCGGGCACACGCATCGCAGCGACGCTCCCCGCCGATGACGGTCGCGAGGAGCGATGCCCGCCGAGCTCGAGGTCCGTGCACGTGTCACGCGCAGGTGCACGAACCCTCGCGTGCTGCCCGTGCATCGAGCTCGCGGACACGCGAACCACGAGCGCCGCTCGATGACGCGGCACTAGGCGAGCTCGATCGGCGGCGTCCCCTCGACGCGCTCGCGCAGCTCACCGATCTGCGCGGCCGGTAACCCCAGCGCGCGGAGGTCGGCGACGCAGGCTGCTACCCGGTCCGCGGGCACGCACAGGAGCAAGCCGCCGGAGGTCTGCGCGTCGCACGCGAGCGAAGCCAGCAGCTCGGACTCGGAGTCGTCGGCGGGCTCGGCGGTGAACGCGCGGCCGTCGGCCCACCGCACGAGCTCGGCGACGTACGCGCGGTTCGCCTTGCTGCCGCCGGGGCAGACCTTCGCGCGCAGGTGCTCCTTCGCGCCGGGCAGGAGAGGGAGCGAGGCGAGGTCGATCCGCGCGCCCACGCCGGAGCCGCGCACGATGTTGCGGAGGTGACCGAGCAGGCCGAACCCGGTGACGTCCGTGGCGGAGCGGACGCCGTGTGCGTGACCGACGCGCGCCGCACCCTGGTTGAGCGTCGTCATCGAGCGGATCGCCGCGGTGATCGTCGCCTCGCTCGCGACGCCCTTCTTGATCGCCTGCCCGATCACGCCCGTGCCGAGCGCCTTGGTGAGCAGGAGCGCCTGCCCGGGACGCGCGTCGCGATTGCTCCACGCCGCGCCCGGCGCGACCTCGCCGGTCACCGAGAGGCCGAACTTCACCTCGGGATCGCGCACGGTGTGGCCGCCGACGACCGCGACGCCGGCCTCCGCGCACACCCGCGCGCCGCCGGCGAGGATCGCGTCGAGGACCTCGAGCGGGAGCTGCTCGTCGGGGAAGAACACGAGGTTCAGCGCGAACCGCGGCTCGCCTCCCATCGCCCACACGTCCGAGAGCGAGTTCGCCGCGGCGATCGCGCCGAACGCCTCGGGATCGTCGACGAGCGGCGCGATCACGTCGGCGGTGAGCACGAGGTCGCGACCACCCGCGTGGCGCACGACCGCCGCGTCGTCGGAGTACTCGTGATCGACGACGATGTCCGGACGCACGTTCCCCGTCCCGCCGCGAGGCAGGTGCGAGAGGACGTGGGCCAGCTCACCGAGCCGGAGCTTGGCGGCTCAACCACCGCCGCGCGCGTACTGCGTCAGGCGGAGGGCGGCCTTGGCTTCGGGCGTCATGCGGCGAAGCCTACCAGGGAACGCGCGGCCCGACGCGCGCGCGGGATGTGCTCACTGGCAGCCGAGCGCGGCGAGCTGCGGCTCGAGCTGCTGCACGACCTGCTTGCAGCTCTGGACGATCTGCTCGCGGATCGCCGGCGTCAGCTGCATGGAGGCGTAGCTCGCGCGGACCTGCTCGGCCTGCACCTTCAGCTGCTGGCGCGTGATCTCCGGGATGCGCTCGCAGCGCGCCATGCGCTCCATCGTGCGCACGATCTGCTCGCACTCCGGCGGCACGGAGCCACGCTGCCCGATCTCGGGAGCCACGGGCTCGTCGGGCTCGTCGGGCTCGTCGCCCGCAGGCTCCACGATCCCCGTGGTGCCGTGCCCCGCCCAGGGGTCCGCGCTGCCGTTCGAAGGCCCCCATGGATCCGCGCCGCTCCCCCCGTGGTCGCGCTCGGGCACGTCGGGCATGTCGTCGGGCGCGCGGTCGGGGCGCTCCGCCTCGCTCGTGGTCTCGTTCGAGCGCAGCGCGAAGAACAGGCCCGCGCCACCGCCGACGAGCACGAGCACGGCGAGCGCGATCCAGAGCGCCTTGCTGCTGGTGGTCGCGGCGGGGCCTGCTGACGGCTGGAACGACGATGCGCCCCCCGTGTACGGATCGTATGGCGCGGGTGTCGGCGCGCTGGCGACCGGGCCGCCCGGCGAGTACGGCGGCGGCGGCGTGCTCGGCGGCGGCGGCGTGAGCGGCGCGAACGGCGCGTGAGACGACGGCGCCGCGGAGGAGCCGCCCACCGGCGCGGCGAACGCGGGCGCGGCGGAGTACGCCGCCGGCGTCTGGATCGCCATCGCCGAGGACTGCGTCGGCTCGCCCGGCAGCGTCGCGAGGAGCGCGCCGATCTGCTCGTCGAACGCCTCCATCGTCGGCGGGCGCGCCGCCGGATCCTTCGCCATCGCGCCGAGGATCAGCTGATCGATCGCCGGCGCGAGCGCGAGGTCGGGGCGGCGCTGCGAGGGCGGCACGACGGCCTCGAGCAGGTGCTTCGACAGCAGCGCCATCACCGTGTGCGCCTCGAACGGCAGGCGACCGGTCACCATCTCGTACAGCATGCAGCCGAGCGCGTAGATGTCCGTGCGGCCGTCGATCGCCTCGCCGCGGATCTGCTCGGGCGCCATGTACTGCGGCGTGCCGAGCATGTCTCCCGCCTGCGTCATCGCGAGGTGGGATTGCCGGTTCTCGTCGCGGAGCTTCGCGATCCCGAAGTCGAGCACGCGCACGACGTCGCGCTGCTTGCCCCGATCCTGGAGCATGACGTTGTCGGGCTTGAGGTCGCGGTGGATGATCGCGTGCGCGTGCGCGTCGGTCAGCGACGCCGCGACCTGGGTCGCGATCGCGAGCGCGCGCCGCAGCGGCAGCGGTGCCTCTTGCTGGATCACCGAGCGCAGCGAGCGGCCCTCGATGAACTCCATCGCGATGAACAGCGTGCCGTCGGCGTCCTGGCCGAAGTCGTAGATGTTGACCGTGTTCGGGTGGCTGAGCTTGGCCACCGCCTCGGCCTCCGCGTTGAACCGGCGCAGCAGGAGCTGACTCCCGGCCATCTCGGGGCGGAGGAGCTTCACGGCGACCGCGCGCTTGAGCGACATCTGCTCGGCGCGGTACACGGCGCCCATGCCGCCCTCGCCGAGCTTCGCGAGGATGCGATAGCGCCCCGCGATCTCGCGCCCGATCAGCGACGGGCCGTCGCCGCCCGCGGGGCTCGCGAGATGCGGGTTGGACGCGGGCTCGG
>Ga0164243_10013954_pt1 | contig 11246 bp, 12 predicted proteins | sample OricompcompostOP_FD_108781 | JGI IMG/M metagenome (GOLD analysis project Ga0164243, IMG submission 108781) | Organic Plus compost microbial communities from Emeryville, California, USA - Original compost - Organic plus compost (OP) | ecosystem: Engineered > Solid waste > Mixed feedstock >... | reverse complement strand
GCGCAGCTCGATCGGGTGTGCCTCGCCGTCGACGTACCCGGCCAGGTCCTCGGCGGGCCAGCCGAGCTTGAGCAGGGCCTGCTTGAGCCGCCCGCGCTCCGACGGATGCACGGCGATCGTGTCGTCGTCGACCTTGGCGCCGAGCATGCCGGCGAGCTTCTTGCTCTTGGCCACCTCGACGAGCACGGCCCGGTCGCTGCCGCGCAGCACGAGCCCGTGCGCCGGGTCGTTGACGAGCTGCAACCGCCCGTACCGGTCCATGGTCTCGGCCACGTCGACCAGCAGCGCGTGCGGCACGGGATAGCGCGAGTAGCGGATCAGCGCGTCCACGACACTCTCGGCGTCGTGCCCGGCCGCCCGCGCGTTCCAGAGGCCGAGCGGGGTCAGCCGGTACGTGTGCACGTGCTCGGGCGACCGCTCCAGCTCGGCGAACGGCGCGATCGCCATCCGGCAGGCGTGCGCGTCGGGATGGTCGACTTCGAGCAGCAGGGTCTTGTCGGACTGGACGATCAGCGGTCCGTCATTCACGCAATTCTCCGCGGCACTCCAGGGACGACAGGCGACCCTCCAGTGTTGCACGGCACCGACCGATCGAAGCGGCCTCTAACGGCTCAAGGCGGTCTCCCGCTCGACGCGCGACAGCTTCTCGGGATTGCGGACGACGTAGACGCCGGTGACCAGGCCCCCCTCGATGCGCACCGCCAGGACACCCTCGATCTCCCCGTCGATCCGGATGACCAGCGCCGGGTAGCCGTTGGCCCGCACCGGCTCGATCGCCGTCCGGTCGGCGATCGTCTTCCAGCCCTTGGCCAGGAGCCGAGCGACCCGGCCGGCGCCGACGACGGGCCGCGGCACGGCCTTCCTGACCCCGCCGCCGTCGCTCAAGGCCACGACGTCCGGCGCGAGGATGTCGAGCAGTCCGCGCATGTCGCCGGTTTCGACCGCCCGCCGGAAGGCGTCGAGCGCGGCTCGGGCCTCGGCCGGGGTGACGACGTCGCGTGGGCGGCGCGCGGCGACGTGGGATCGGGCCCGCGAGGCGATCTGGCGGACCGTGGCCGGGCTCTTGCCGACGGTTCGCGCGATCTCCTCGTACCCCAGATCGAAGACCTCGCGCAGCAGGAACACCGCCCGCTCGGTCGGCCGCAGCGTCTCCAGCACCAGCATCATCGCCATCGAGACACTGTCGGCGAGCGCGACGTCCTCGGCCACGTCCGGCGTGGTCAGGAGCGGCTCGGGCAGCCAGGGGCCGACGTACGACTCGCGGCGCCGGTGCAGGGTGCGCAGCCGGGTCAGTGCCTGCCGCGTGGTGATCCTGACGAGGTACGCGCGCGGATCGCGCACCGCGTCGAGGTCGACGCCGACCCACCGCAGCCAGGTCTCCTGGAGGACGTCCTCCGCGTCCGCCGCCGAGCCGAGCATCTCGTAGGCGACGGTGAAGAGCAGGTTCCGGTGGGCGACGAACACCTCGGTGGCACGCGGCTCCTCGCTCATGTGCGGCTCCCCTCCCGGCCCGACCCGTCACCCAGGAGACGCCGGAACGACGCGATTCGCGACAGTGCCGGCGTGTGGCGCGGGTCACACGGTGTCACGAACGCCGGCGTGCCGGCATCCCATGGGCGGACGGGTCACCCGGAACTGCAGGGAGGAACTGGCATGAACGTCGCTCTATGGATCGTCGCCGCGGTCCTGGCCACCGCGTACCTGGTCGGCGGCGCCGCCAAGCTCGTCGTGCCGAAGGAGAGGATCGCCGCCACCGGACGCGGCGGCCGGTGGGTGGAGGACTTCGGCGCCGGCACCGTGAAGGCGATCGGAGCCTTCGAGGTCCTCGGTGCCCTGGGGCTGATCCTGCCGGCCGTGCTCGACATCGCGCCGGTCCTCGTGCCGCTGGCGGCCCTCGGCCTGGCGATCATCATGGCCGGTGCCGCGATCACCCGCGTCCGGCGCCGCGAGTTCACGCTCATGGTGGTGGACCTGGTCTACCTCGCCCTGGCCGCCTTCGTGGCGTGGGGCCGCTTCGGCCCGGCGTCGTTCTAGGGTCCGAGCAGCCAGTTGGTGAGGCGCTCGTAGGTCGGGTCCGGGCCCAGGTGGCTGCGCATCAGGACGATTTCGCGCATGGGCCAGGCCGGGCCCTCGTACGTCTGCAGAGCCGCGCGGTCGGCGTCGGTGTCCGCGCGGGGGATGCGGTCGCCGGGGCGGGCGATCGTGAGGTGCGGCTTCCACGGGCGGTCGTCGTACGGCAGCCGGGCCCGCTTCAGCTCCCGCCGCACGGCGCGGTGCAGGAGCCGCGCCGGGTCGAGGTCGCCGGTGAGGCCGACCCACATGATGGTGAACGTGCCGCGGCCGAAGCGGCCGCCGCCCGCCATCGCCAGCTCCGGGACACCGGTGGCGCGGGAGACGGCGCGACCGACGGCGTCCTCCACGTCGGCGAGGCGTTCGTCGGGCACGTCGCCGAGGAAGGCGAGCGTCACGTGGTACGTCTCCGGACGGGTGAGACGGGTGTTGACGCCGGCGGCCATGGCCTTGCCCACCCGCAGGCCGGCCACGAAGTCGGCGAGGTCGCGCACCGCCGGTGGCGGCGGGTAGGCGGCGACGAACAACCGCACGGCGTCAGCGCTGCTCGCGCCGCTCGGCGTCGGCGGTGGGCAGGATCATGCCGGCGCTCTGCAGCTCGCCCTCGACGCGGAGTCGCTCGATCTCCAGGTCGACCTCGGTCAGCTCGCTCAGGTGCTCCTCGATGCCGAGGCACGCGCACGCGCGGGCGAGCTGCTCGTCGTACGCCCGGGTCACGGCCGTCTGCCAGACCTGGGACCGGTTGGCGATGGCGAGCCGCTGCCGGCCGAGACGTTGCAGGTCGGCGGCGATGTGCTCGATCGGCGGGCGGTCGCCCACCGCGGTCAGGGCCTCGGCGGTGGCGACGGGGCCGATCGCGCGGTCGAGGCGGCTGATCGCCCGGCGCTCGCGGCGGGACAACCGGGCCTCGTGCAGTGCGCGCACGGCCCGCTCGATCAGCTCGTCGGCGCACACGATCGCCGCGACGATGGCCGGCAGACAGAGCAGCGTCATCATCGCGAGGGCCAGCACGAGCGTGTGCGGGATCGCCACCCTTCGACGCTATGCGGCAACGGAAGCGACCGCTACCGATTTGGGTTTCATTTGGCGCACCTTACGGCCAAGTCACTGCGTCGCCGTGGCCAGCAATGCGCGCAAACGGGCGACCGCGGACGTGTCGCCCTCGACACGGACGGCGGTGTCGTCGATGCGGCGCCAGAGCCACAGGAGGATGTCGTGGGAGGTGCCCGAGACCTGCGCCGCGGCCTGGCCCGCCGTCCCCGGGCCGACCGTCACTGCCCCGCCCGCGAGCCGCACCAGCCAGCGCGCGCCGCCGGCCGACACCAGGACGGCCGCCTCGCCGCGCAGCTGGTCGCCGAAATCCTCCGGCCAGTGGCGCGTCGCATACGCCAGGAAGACCTCCAGCACCTCGGCGATGCCGTCGGCGGCCAGCTCCGCCGGGATGGCCGAAAGCGGCAGCCCGGCGGCGAGCTGGGCGTCGACCCGGTGGATCACCGTCTCCTGCGCCATCCGCCGGACCCAGAAGCCGACGCTCTGGTCCGGCTCATACCACGTCGGACAGGGCTCGTCGTCGGGTCGCACGGCGAACTCGCCGATTAGCTCCGCATATGCCCGGTCGAGCAGGGTCAGCGACTTCTCCCCCGTCGGCTCCGGCGGCCACGCCTCCGGGAACGCGCCGCGGCGCATCGTCTGGACCTTGTGGAGGTAGACGTGGGCGACGTGGGAAACCAGGTCGTCGACCGTCCAGCCGGGACACGTGGGGACCGGCGCCGCCGGGTCGAGCACGGCGTCGCGCAGATCGCGGTGGTCGGACTCGAGTGACCGCAGGAACACGTCGCGTGTCATGGTGGACAGCAAAGCAGATGGGTACGACAGCCGTCAGGCCCGATCCGCGGCCGCCGTGATCGGCCGGACCACCTGCACGCGCGGCACGGGCCGCAACCGCATCCGCAGCCGGTTCCCGCTGTACCGCAGTTGCACGACCAGCGCCATGGACGTCACCGCCAGCCCGACCACGCCGCCCAGCCAGATCGCGGTGCCGGCACCGTAGTGGTCGGCCAGCCAGCCGATGAACGGCCCGGCGATCGGGTTGGTGCCCATGAACACCAGCACCCAGAGCGCCATCACGCGACCCCGGAACGCCGCGTCGGTCCCGAGCTGGACCCGCTGGTTGCCGGCCTGCGCGAAGAAGATCATGAAGAAGCCGGTGGGCACCAGCGCGATGACCACCAGCCAGTACACGGGCAGGAGGCCCACCACGATGCCGAACGCGGAGAACGCCAGCGCGGCGCCGATCACGGTGTAGACGGACGGGCGGGTACGCCGGTGGCTGCCGGCGAGCGCGCCGACCAGCGAGCCGAGCCCGAGCGCGGTGGTGAACAGCCCGAACGCCGCGGCCCCGGTGTGGAAGCCGTTCTTGGCCAGTGCCTGGAGGGTGATCGGGAAGTTGAACAGCGCCACCGCCAGCGTCCCCATCAACGCCATCGGCAGCATGAGGTCGGGGCGGCGCCACACGTACCGCAGCCCGTCGATGACCCGGGCCGGCTCGCCCGCCGCCGCCGGCGCCAGGTCGTCGCGGTACAGCTCGTCCGGACGCATGAGGAAAAGGCAGAGCAGCGGCGCGAACGCGAGCAGGCCGCTGGCCACGAACACCGGGCCGACGTCGAAGAGGGCGATCGAGACGCCGGCGATGGACGGGCCGACCACCCTGGCGCTGTTGAAGGTGGCCGCCGAGAGGGCCAGCGCGTTGGGCAGCAGCGGCGTCTCGACCAGCTCGGAGACGAACGACTGGCGTACCGGGGTCTCCACCGCGCTGGCCACGCCGAGCAGGGCGGCGAACACGTACACGTGCCAGAGCCGGGTCGCGCCGCTCACCACGAGCACGCTGAACGCGACGGTCAGCACGAACCAGGCGGTATTGGCGATCAGGAGGATCCGGCGCTTGTCGTACCGGTCGGCCAGGCGGCCGGAGATGAGCGTGAGCAGGAGCGCCGGTGCGAACTGGAGGGCGGTGACGATGCCCAGCTCGGTGGCGGTCCCGCCGAGGAGGAAGACCAGCCAGTCCTGGGTCGTGAACATCATCCACACGCCGATCAGCTTCACCAGCTGACCGATCGCGAAGAGCCGGTAGTTCCTCACCTGGAGGGACTGGAACGTCGTCGCTAGCCGGGCCCGCACGGGGTGTTGCGCCTCCTCGGAGATACGCGGAAGGTACGGTTCATCCACAGTGGACGAAGCGGCGCGGGTGTCAGGCGCGCGCGACCTTCTGCAGGATCTCCGCGGCCCGGCGGAGCGTCTCGCGCTCCTCCGGGCTGAGGGCGGCGAGACGAGAGGCCAGCCACTCGTCGCGTGCCCGTTCGTGCTGGGCCAGCATGGCGCGACCCGCCTCGGTGGCGGCCAGGATGACCTGTCGCCCGTCGGTCGGGTGTGGGGTGCGCTGGACCAGGCCGCGCTCCTCCAGCTTGGCGACGATCTTCGTCATCGTCGGCGGCTGGACGCGCTCGGCGTCGGCTAGCTCCCGGGGGGACAGCGCTCCGGCCAGCTCCAGGCTGGTCAGGGCGGAGAGCTGCGTCATCGTGAGGTCGCCGACCGGACGGGTCTGCCGGACCCGCCGGTTGAACCGGGTGATCGCATCGCGAAGCGATGAGGCTAGTTGCGCCGCTGAGACGCGTTTCGCCGCCACCGTCCGCTCCGTCACGATGATGAGCCTAGCTAATAAGCATGGCTAACGACCACCCGTTATGGCTGGTGTCACGATCAGAACAGCAGTGTCTCGATCGGGCCCCGGAGGAAGTAGACCACGAACAGGGCGGCCACGCCGTACAACAGGGGGTGCACGTCGCGCGGCTTGCCGCGGGCCAGCTTGATCAGGACGTACGCGATGACGCCGGCCCCGATGCCGTTGGAGATCGAGTAGGTGAACGGCATGAGGACGATCGTGAGGAACGCCGGGACCGCGATCTCGTAGTCGGTCCAGTCGATCGTCCGCACCGCGGTCATCATGAGGAAACCGACGATCACCAGGGCGGCCGAGGCGGCCTCGAACGGCACGACCGTCACCAGCGGTGCCACGAACATGGCGAGCAGGAACAGCCCGCCGGTCACGAGGTTGGCCACGCCGGTGCGCGCACCCTCCGCGACACCGGACGCGCTCTCGATGTAGGACGTGTTGCTCGACACACTCGCCGCGCCGCCGGCGGCCGCCGCGACGGAGTCGACGAGCAGGATCTCCCGGGTACGGGGCGGCATGCCGCGATCGTCGAGCAGCCCGCCCTCCTGGCCGACCGCGACCATGGTCCCCATCGTGTCGAAGAAGTCCGTGATCAACAGGGTGAAGACGAACATCAGGACGACGAGGACGCCGGCTTCCTGCCACGAGTGGAAGAGGTTGAACTTGCCGAGCAGCGACAGGTCCGGCAGGTCGAACACCTTCTCCGGCAGCTTCGGCACGTTGAGGCTCCAGCCGCTCGGGTTCGGCGCGCCGTTGACGAACGACGGCCCGATCTTGCCGATCGCCTCCACGATGATGGCGAGCACCGTCGCGGCCAGGATGCCGATGAGGATGGCACCCCGGACCCGGCGTACGAACAGCACGATCGTGAGCAGCAGCGCGAAGACGAAGACCAGCGCGGGCCAGGTGACGAGCTTGCCGCCGATGCCCAGCCCGACCGGCACGGTTGTGTTCGCGGCGTCGGGGACGCGGCGGACGAAGCCCGCGTCGACCAGGCCGATGATCGTCAGGAACAGGCCGATCCCGACGCCGATCGCCGCCTTGAGCGGGGTGGGCACCGCCCGGAAGACACTCTCCCGCAGGCCCGTGAGCACCAGAATCGCGATCAGCACGCCCTCGATGACCACCAGGCCCATCGCGTCGGCCCAGGTCATCTGCGGGGCGATCTCGTACGCGACCAGGGCGTTGACACCGAGCCCCGCGGCGAGCGCCAGCGGGAACCGGGCCACCACGCCCATGACGATCGTCATCACGCCGGCCACCAGCGCGGTCGCCGCCGCGATCGCCGCGATCGCCAGGTGTGCCCCGGTCGCGTCGGTGGCGCCACCGAGGATGAGCGGGTTGAGCACCACGATGTACGCCATCGTGAAGAAGGTCGCGAACCCGCCGCGGACCTCCCGCCCGATCGTCGAGCCCCGCTCGGTGATCGAGAAGTAGCGGTCGAAGCCGTTTCGCGGCCCCCCGGCCGGTGCTGCCGCCTTGATGGTGGGCGCTTCGGTCATCCCGACTCCTACGATCATCGATGGATGCGCGCATCGTGCCACAGCCGCCGTTACGGCGAAAGATCTTCCTCGTTACTCTTCTAGCGTGGCGGACCAGCGACGACAACCTCGGGTGGCACCCCTCGACCCACCGATGGTGCCGTTCGCGGTCGCGGGCATCGTGGTGTGGGCCGTGGTCGGGCTCGTGGTGTTCGCCTTCTTCCGCGAGGGACGCGAAAACTGGCTCTGGACGTGCCTGGCCGGCTTCCTGCTCGGCTTCCCCGGTCTCGCCGTGATGCTCCGCCACGACGCCAACCGGCGGCGCCGGCGGGCGGTCGATCAGTCGTCGACCGACTCGATCTCGCCGTCGTCGTAGACGGTCGGCAGCTCGTCGGTCGCCGGCTCCGGCGTCTCCCGCAGCGCCTCGGAGTGCGCGCCGCACCCGTGGTCGGCGCTGACGGCACGGCCGTCGTCGGGGGCGAACATGTTGCCGCACACCCCGAACGACTGGCGGAGCGCGCCGGCCAGCGGGAGGTAGAACCCGCAGGAGACGCAGCGGGCCTCCTTCGGCGCGGCGACGGAGATGGCGGCGTCGGGGCCGTGGTCGCCGTCGTACCACCGCTGGGCCGTCTCCTGGCGGCCCTCGCGCGACATGACCCGCACCCGGCCGAGGCCCAGCTCCCAGGCGACGTCCTCCACCGCCGGGTCGTCGGAGAGCAGGTAGCCCGGCGCCAGCCGCTCGTCGTCGGCGGGGGTCAGCAGCAGGTCGCCGACGCCGAGATCGCCGGGCTGCAACCGGTCCTGCCAGGGGACCCAGCCCGGCGCGAGCAGCGCGTCGGGACCGGGCAGCAGGACGGCCTCGCAGACCGTCACGTGCTTGCTGCGTGCGACGCGCGTCACGGTGACCGCCCACCGCCAGCCTTTGTAGCTCGGCAGCAGGCAGGCAAAGTAGTGCGTGACGAGGCGCTCGCCCTCGGCGACGGCCTCGAGGTGCTCGCCCACGTCCGCGGGATCGACCTCGGTGATCGCCGCGCGCGCCAGATCGACGGCCGCGGCGCACACCTGGTCGAGCTTGGCGGATCGGACGGCAGCACTCCTGGTCACCCGGACATTCTTCACCACGCACATGGGCCCGTGACAGGGGGATGGGAGAGGATGGTGCCCATGGCGTTCTTCAGCCGATCGGGCCGCTCGACGCTGGGCCGGGTCGTCGGCACGACCGTCAAGGGTGGACGGCTGGTGACCCGCGGCGTCCGGCGCGGTGTCGGCACCGCCCGGTCCAAGGGTGCCCGCGGCGAAGCGGGCATGATGCGACTGTTCGACCTGCACGCCGCGTCCTGCGCCGGCGACACGCTGATCACCATCGGCCTGGCCGGCACGATCTTCTTCGACGTCCCGCTGGGCGAGGCCCGCACCAAGGTCGCGCTCTACCTGCTGGTGACGATGGTGCCGTTCGCGCTGCTGGCACCGGTCGTCGGCCCGCTGCTCGACCACTTCCGGCACGGGCGGCGGTGGGCCCTCGCCGCCACCATGCTCGGCCGCGCGTTCCTCGTCTGGATGATCTCCGACAACCTCGACTCGGTCGCCCTCTACCCGGCGGCGTTCGGGGTGCTCGCGCTCTCCCGGGCGTACGGCGTGGCGCGCTCGGCGGCCGTACCCCGGCTCCTTCCCGACGGGCTCGGACTCTCCCAGGCCGGTGCCCGCGCCAGCATCTACGGCACCGCCGCCGGCGCGATCGCGGCGCCGATCGGGGTGGCCGCCTTCCAGATCGGCCCGCAGTGGCCGCTGCGCATCGCGGCGCTGGTCTTCCTGGCCGGCATGGTGGTCGCCCTGCGGCTCCCGCCCCGGGCCGACTCCGACCCGCCCGAGGCGGTGCCTCGCCCGATCTCGGTCATCTTCGGCGGGCTGCGCCGCAACGGCGACCGTCCCCTCTCGGGCCGGCTGGTCGTCGCGACGCTGATCGGCAGCGCCACCCTCCGGGCCTTCTACGGCTTCCTGCTGCTCTTCCTGGCGTTCGCGGTGAAGGGGGGCTACCTCGACACGACGCTGCTCGGGCGGACGTTCAGCGACGCGGCGGCGCTGTCGGTGATGGGTGCGGCGCTCGGCGCCGGCACGTTCATCGCCACGGCGGTCGGCACCCGCCTGCGCATCCACCGGCCCGCGGCGCTCCAGTCCAGCGGCCTGATCGTCGCGGCCGGCGTGGCGGTGCTGACCACGATCAGCTTCTCGCTCGCGATGGTGGCCCTCCTCTGCCTGGTGACCGCGATCATGAGTGGGATCGCGAAGCTGGCGGTCGACGCGACCATCCAGGAGCGGGTCCCGGAACGGCTGCGGGCGAGCGCGTTCGCGCACTCCGAGACCGTGCTGATGCTGGCGTTCGTGGCCGGCGGCGCGCTCGGCCTCGTCCCGGTCAGCGGCCGGGTGGGCATCGGCGTCATCGCCGCGCTCGCGGGCCTCGCCGCCGTCCGGGGTGTGCTGGTCGCGGGCCGCCTGCGCAAGGAGAAGCTGCACGGCCGCGTCGATGTGGGCGACGCCGTGCCGGTCTCGCCCGCGCCGGGCCCGGGTGGCCCGGGGACCACCACGCCGCCGTCGTGGCCGGGCCGCGAGCCGGGACCCGAGCCGGCGGCCCGAGCGGCCGGCGGGCAGCGCGCGCCATGGACGACCGGCGCGGCCGGCGGGACGCGTGCCGGCGACCGCGGCCCGGCGCCGCGTCCCTCCGGACCGCCCACGGCCGAGAGCCGCACCGAACCCCGGACGCGCCGCTGGCCGTTCCGGCGCACCCCGGACCGGCCCGCACCGACGCTGCCCATGCCCGCCGTCGACCCGGCCGAGGGCGACACCGTCCAGCAGCCGGCCGCGCCACCCGGCTTCCACGTCTACCGGCCGTCCCACCCGCCGGAGCCCCAGGACCCGTGGGCCGACACGGCCGGGCCGCCGCGGTGACGCCGCTGCTGGTCGTCACCGCGGTCGAGGCGGAGGCCGCCGCCGTACGGGCCGGGCTCGGCGAGGCCGCCACCGTCGTCGCCGCGGGTGCCGGTCCGGCCGCGGCCGCCGCCGGGGCCGCGCGGCTGCTGGCGCTGGCGGAGGCGGGCGGTCGCCCGTACCGGGCAGTGCTCTGCATGGGTATCGCCGGCGGCTTCCCGGGTCGGGTGCCGGTCGGCGGCACCGTCGTCGCGACCCGCAGCGTCGCCGCCGACCTCGGCGCCGAGACGCCCGACGGCTTCCTGGCCATCGACGAACTCGGCTTCGGGACCGCCGTCCACGACACCGACCCGGCCCTGGTCGCCACCCTCCGCTCGGCGCTGCCCGAAGCGGTCGCCGGCACGATCCTGACCGTGAGCACGGTCACGGGCACGTCGGCCTCGACGGAGCGGCTCATGGCCCGGTTTCCGGACGCGGTGGCCGAGGGGATGGAGGGCACCGGCGTCGCACAGGCCGCCGGCGCGACGGCGTTCGCCGAGGTCAGGACCGTCTCCAACCTGATCGGCCCGCGCGACCGCGACGCCTGGCGGATACCCGACGCGCTGGCGGCGCTGACCCGGGCCGCGCGTGCCCTGGCCACCGTCGCCCGCGACGGCGAGGGATAGCGTGAGGGCCATGGCGCTCTCGCTGGCGATCTCGCCGTGCCCCAACGACACGTTCGTCTTCCACGCGCTCGTGCACGGCCTGGTGCCCGGCGCGCCGCCGGTCGAGGTCACCTACGCCGACGTCGACGTCACCAACACCGCCGCCGAGCGGGGTGCCTTCGACCTCGTCAAGGTCAGCTACGCCGCGCTGCCGTGGCTGATGGAGCAGTACGAGCTGCTGCCCTGCGGCGGCGCACTCGGCCGCGGCTGCGGGCCGCTCGTGCTGACCCGGGCCGACGGGCCGCGCGACGTCGACGGTGCCCGGGTCGCCGTGCCCGGTGACCGCACCACGGCGTACCTGCTGTTCCGGCTCTGGGCGGAGGGCCAGCGACCCGCGGC
>Ga0164243_10013953_pt1 | contig 11246 bp, 12 predicted proteins | sample OricompcompostOP_FD_108781 | JGI IMG/M metagenome (GOLD analysis project Ga0164243, IMG submission 108781) | Organic Plus compost microbial communities from Emeryville, California, USA - Original compost - Organic plus compost (OP) | ecosystem: Engineered > Solid waste > Mixed feedstock >... | reverse complement strand
GAAGGCGGGGATGAAATGGTGAATGGGGACCGGTGAATGGTGAAGGGCGACAATGGCTTGGCGCGGAGAGGGCGAAGAATCTATCCCCGCGTGTTCTTCCTTCACGGCGTTGCTCGCCGACCCTCCCCTCGAGGGGAGGGTAAACCGCGGCACATGCCTGCCCGTTGCGGCTTCGGCAAGACGGCAGCCTCACCCCTGCAAGTTCCTGCAGTCATCCCTGCAAGATCATGGCCGTGTAAAGCCGTGCGGCTCTTATTCCGCCTTCACCAGAACGGCGCTTTCGAACTCGAGCACCTTGTCGCCCTTTGAATCGACGGCGCCGCAAATCAGTGTCAGCACGCGCCAGCCCGGCCGTGAGGCGAGGGCGCGGTGCTTCACCGCCTTGCGCGTGAAGGTGATCGTTTCGCCTGCATAGACCGGCTTCAGCCATTTCAGATTCTGGAAGCCGGGAGAGGGGCCGAATTCCGGTGGCGGTCCTTCTCCGGTCCATGGCCGTTTCTCGTAATCCTCACGATGGGCGAGATTGTATTTCATCCACATGGCGCAGGTGTGCCAGCCCGAGGCACACAATCTGCCAAACACGCTGTGCTCGGCCGCCGCCTCATCCATGTGGAATCGCTGAGGATCGTATTTCGCGGCGAAACGCTTGATCTCATCCGGATGAAACACATGCGAGCCGAGTTCGATCGTCTCGCCGATGCGGAAGTAGTCTTCGAGGCTCATGCAGCGGCTCCGGGATCACGCAACAGGAACATGCCGGTGTTTTCCAGTTCCAGCACAATCTCCCCATGCTGGTTGGTCAGTTCGTGCCGGCAGGTGACGAAACCGAGATCGGGCCGCGACCTGGAGCGCCGCCGCGCGGTTATGGTCGAGCGCCCGGACAAGGTGTCGCCGGCGAGCACCGGCTTCTTCCAGCGTGCATATTCCACGCCGGGCGCGCCCTGAGACGTGGAATCGAGAAGAAAGGCATCGCACATCATGCGCATGAACATCGCGCAGGTGTGCCAGCCAGAGGCCGCCAGTCCTCCAAGGATGCTGTTTTTCCCGGCCTCTTCATCGAGATGCATCGGCTGGGCATCGAATTCGCTGGCGAATTCAATGATTTCCTCCGCCGTGACGATCTTCGGCTCGAACTCTATGGTGCGGCCTTTCTCGAGATCCTCATAGGCCCATTTGAAATCGGTCATTTCCCAAATCCGTTCAAAGCTGCACAATCACAATGGCGGCTTCCGCGACAGGCCGCAAGCCCGTGCATGGGCAAAGCCGCTACAACCAGCCGCGATGGCGGAAGAACCAGAAGGGGCCGATCGCCGAGACGACCATCAGGGCGAGGGCCATCGGATATCCGTAGAGCCATTTGAGCTCCGGCATGAAGTCGAAATTCATGCCATAGACCGAAGCGACCAGCGTCGGCGGCAGGAAGACGACGGCCGCAACGGAGAATATCTTGATGATGGCGTTCTGCTCGATGCTGATCATGCCAAGCGTCGCATCGAGCAGGAAAGTGATCTTCTGCGACAGGAAATCCGCGTGGTCGCTCAGGGAGATCACGTCGCGGGAAAGGGTCTTCACGCGCGCCCGCATGTCCTTGGCATTTTTCGGCGTGATCGTGGCGTTGGCGAGAAATCCGGAAAGGCGCTGTAGCGTCATGAGACTGTTGCGGATATGCGAAACCAGCCCTTCCTTGCGGCCGATCGCCTTCAGCAGCTTGTGGAAGTCGCGGTCGCGTTTCGAAGCCTTCGTCTCGCGTGCATAGAATATGCTGTTGGAGATCGATTCCACTTCGTTGCCGACACCCTCCAGCACATCGGCCAGCCGGTCGACTATAGCTTCGAGGAGGCCGGCCAGAATCGTGTCGCCGGCCGTGCAACCGGTCGCCGCCTTCTCCGCCCGCTGAGGGAAGGTCGTGAACGCCCGTGGCTCATGATAGCGGATGGTCACCAGCCGCTGGCCCGCAAGAACGAAGGTGACGGGGGCCATCACTGGATTGTCGTCATCCGCGTGCGCCGGCAGCGTGGCTGTCATGAAATAAACGCCCTCCTCCACATAGAGGCGGCTGGAGATTTCGATCTCCTCCATCTCCTCGCGGGAGGGCACGCCGATGCCAAGCCAATCCTCTACGAGGTCTTCTTCGTCCCGTGAGGGGGTCAGGAGATCGGCCCATACCACCCTGTCGCGATTGGCGGAGAAATCGTCCACAAGCCGCAGGCGCTCCTGCTCCACCACGAAAGCCTTGATCATGACGGCATTCTCCTCGATCAGCCGAGCGAACCCCCTTGGCCCTGTTCAGGTGTTGAACTTGAACAGCATCACATCGCCATCCTGAACGACATATTCCTTGCCCTCGTCACGCGCCTTGCCTGCCTCGCGGGCGGCAACCTCGCCGCCAAGCGAAACGAAATCGTCATAGGCGATCGTCTGAGCGCGGATGAAGCCACGCTCGAAATCCGTATGGATCTCGCCCGCCGCCTGCGGTGCCCTGGCGCCGCGCCGCACGGTCCAGGCGCGGGTCTCCTTGGGGCCGGCCGTGAAGAAAGTGATGAGGTTCAGCAGTTCATAGCCGGCGCGGATCAGGCGATCGAGCCCCGGCTCCTCCAGACCCATGGCCTCCAGATATTCGGCGGCTTCGTCGTCGGGAAGCTGCGCGACCTCGGCTTCGATCGCGGCCGAGATGACGACCGTTTTGGCGCCTTGCGCCGCAGCCATGGCTTCGACCGCCTGCGTATGTTCGTTGCCTTCCGCCGCATCGCTTTCGGCGACGTTGCAGACATAGAGGACGGGCTTGGAGGTCAGCAGGTTGAGGCCCTGCAGGATGCGCAGGTCTTCCGCAGCAATGCCGGGCAGGAGCATGCGCACGGGCTTGCCGTCCTGGAGAAGCTCCAGCGCCTTCTCCATCATTGGCAGGACCGTCAGGGCTTCCTTGTCCTTGCCGGTGGCGCGCTTGCGTATTTGCAAGATGCGCCGTTCCAGGCTTTCCAGGTCCGCCAGCATCAGCTCCGTTTCGACCGTCTCGGCATCGGCCACCGGATCGATGCGGCCTTCCACATGGGTGATGTCGTCATCCTCGAAGCAGCGCAGCACATGCACGATGGCATCAACCTCGCGGATATTGGCGAGGAACTGGTTGCCGAGACCTTCGCCTTTCGAGGCGCCGCGCACGAGGCCGGCGATATCGACGAAAGAGATGCGGGTCGGGATGATCTCCTTCGATCCCGCGATCCCGGCGATCGCCTTCAGGCGCGGATCGGGTACGGCGACCTCGCCGGTATTCGGCTCGATGGTGCAGAAGGGATAGTTGGCCGCCTGCGCCGCCGCGGTTTTCGTCAGCGCGTTGAAGAGGGTCGACTTGCCGACATTGGGCAGGCCGACAATGCCGCATTTGAAGCCCATGATGTTATTATCCTACAGAGAAGTCAGAATTTGATCAGGGCTATGGGCGAAAGGATCTACGATCGTCAAGCCTTGGATGTCCCCCGGCGCAAGCCATATCGTGAATGCACAGCGCCATTGGCAAGCGGCTTGGCGAATTCGAGATCCAGCCAGACATCGGCGAGCGGATTGCCGAATGCCAGAATGCCGTTCCCCAAGACCACAGGAATGGTGCCCACCTCGACCGTGTCAAGCAGATCGGCTTCAATGAACTGGCGCACGAGATCGCCGCCGCCAAGCACCCAGGTGCGTCCGTTTGCGCCGCGGCTGCGGAGATTATCGAGCAATGCGGCAGGCGAGCCTGCTACAGCCTCTGTCTTGTCCGGCAGGTCGTCGATCGCACGCGTGGTGGCGACGGTGCAAGGCCATTTCGCATAAGGCCACGCCTCGTGCCGGCGAACGACGTCGTAGGTGCTGCGTCCCATCACGATACCGCTGAGCGATGCCATGAAGGCATCGAAATCGAAATCGGCATCGGCCGGATAGTCGTCCAGCCAGTCTATCGCGCCATCGGGGCGGGCAATGAACCCGTCCAGCGACATGGCGAACATATAGATCACGTCCGTCGCGGCCATTCAGGGATCACTTCTTGTTGCCGAAGAGCTTCCTCAGCATGGCAGCCATCGGCCCGCTTTCCGGAAGCTCGACGGACGGCTCTTTCGGCCGCGCCTGGTGGATATGGCTCTGACCTCTGGTTTTGCCGGAAGGCGCCGGATCGGCCTTGGCGGCCTGCCCACGCGGGACCGCGAGGCTGACCTTGTTCATGAAGCCGTTTTCGTCGCCTTCGACCAGCATCGCGATATTGTCGGCAACGGCATCGAGCAACGGGTCGAGCCATTCATGATCGGCCTTGGCGAAATCACCGAGGACGTGGCCGGTTACCCGCTCCTTCGAGCCGGGATGGCCGATGCCGATGCGCACCCGCCGGTACTCCTTGCCGCAGTGAGCATCTAGGGAGCGGATTCCATTGTGGCCGCCCGCGCCACCGCCGGTCTTCACCCGCAGCTTGCCGGGCGCCAGGTCAAGTTCGTCATAGAAGACGATCAGATCGGAAGCCGCGAGCTTGTAGAAGCGCATCGCCTCGCCAACAGCCTGACCTGAAAGGTTCATGAAGGTTTGCGGCTTGATCAGCACGACCTTCTCGCCTCCGAGACGCCCATCCGAGACAAGGGCGCTGAACTTCTTCGTCCATGGCGAAAAGGAATGGCGGCGGTGAATGGCATCCGCCGCCATGAAGCCGACATTGTGTCGGTGGTTTGCATATTCCCGGCCCGGATTGCCGAGCCCTGCAATGAGCAGCATGGTTCCTGCCGGAAAAGGCGAGGATTATTCCTCGCTTTCGCCCTCTTCCGCCTCTTCGGCTTCCTCTTCTTCAGCTTCCTCAGCAGCTTCGGCCGCTTCTTCGTCCTCGGACCGCAGAACGGCAGGCGCCGCAACCGTGGCGATGGTGAAGTCGCGATCGGTGATGGTCGGGGTCACGCCTTCCGGCAGCTTGACCGCAGAGATATGGACGGAATCGCCGATATCCAGACCGGTCAGGTCGACCTCGATCGCGTCGGGGATCGCCGTTGCAGGGCAGGTGAACTCGATCTCGTGCCGGACGATGTTCAGGACGCCACCGCGCTTGATGCCCGGAGAGGCTTCCTCGTTCAGGAAGTGGACCGGGATGTTGACCGTCACGATCGTGTCCCTGCTGACACGCAGGAAATCGACATGCATCGTGAAATCGCGGACCGGATCGAGCTGATAGTCCTTCGGAAGCACCTGGATCTTCTTGCCGCCGACATCGATCGTGGCGATCGTCGTCATGAAGCCACCGGCATGAATCTTCAGATGCACGTCCTTGTAAGGGAGCGCGATCGAGAGCGGGGGTTGCTTGTCGCCGTAGATGACGGCTGGAATCTTGCCGTTGCGCCGAAGTTCCCGGGCGGACCCCTTACCGACCCGTTCGCGCGCCTCGGCCTTGAGCTCGTAGGTTTCCTGGCTCATGGCTTTCCTTTCGCGTGTTGTTTGGAGCGTTTACAGGCGGGTACGAATTCCGTTCCATAAACGTCGAAAGCGGTCTTCCGCCGCACGATCCATGCCGGAAACGCCTGTTTCGCCTGTGCGAGACGTCCGGTCTGGTTCAATGGAGCGGGTGCCGCCTTCATCCGCGTTGCCTCCAAGGGTGTCTGCGCGGACGCGGCGTCTATAGCGGAAGCCTTCCGACAGTGCAAGGAGCGGCGATCGATGCCCTGAAAAAAGCGAACAATTCCTGTTCGGCGCGCTGGCGGGCCTTGAGGCCCGCGGCCGGTCGGTCAGTCGAAGAGACTGGAGACAGATTCCTCGGCCGCCGTGCGGGAAATCGCTTCGCCGATGAGATCGGCGATCGTGATCGTGCGGATGTTTCTCGCGGTCTGGACATCCGGCGTCGGCTGGATTGAATCGGTAATGACCAGTTCCTTCAGCTTAGACCCGGTAATGCGTGCGACGGCGCCGCCGGAGAGTACGCCATGGGTGATATAGGCGGTGACGCTCGTGGCGCCGTTGGCAAGGAGAGCCTCGGCGGCATTGCACAGGGTGCCGCCGGAATCGACGATGTCATCGATCAGCAGGCAGTCCTTGCCGTGAACATCGCCGATCACGTTCATCACTTCCGACTCGCCCGGTCGGTCACGGCGTTTGTCGACGATGGCCAAGGGTGCATCGATGCGCTTTGCGAGCGACCGCGCACGCACCACGCCGCCGACATCCGGCGACACCACCATGACATTTTCGAGATTGTATTTGGCCTTCACGTCACGGGCCATGACGGGCACGGCGTAGAGGTTGTCAGTCGGAATGTCGAAGAAGCCCTGGATCTGCCCGGCATGCAGATCAAGCGTCAGCACGCGGTCTGCTCCTGCCTGGGTGATGAGGTTGGCCACAAGCTTGGCCGAGATCGGTGTGCGGCCCGAAGTGCGCCGATCCTGCCGCGCATAGCCGAAATAGGGGAGCACAGCCGTGATGCGGCGAGCCGACGACCGGCGGAAGGCGTCGATCATGATGAGCAGTTCCATCAGGTGATCGTTTGCCGGGTGGGAGGTCGACTGCAGGACGAATACGTCCTGGCCGCGCACATTTTCCTGGATCTCGACGAATATCTCGTCGTCGGCGAAGCGCCTGACGCTGGCCTTTCCGAGGGGAATGTTGAGATAGCGGGCAACGGCCTCGGCCAGCACCCGGTTGGAATTGCCCGCAAAGAGCTTCATGGATTGTTCCCGGCGAACGCCATCATCTGAATGAAGGGCTTTTAGCGGGGTCAGCCCGTATTGCAAGCATCTGATGTCCGAATTCCCTCCGGAATCCCTGAAAAAGATCGCAAAAGCCCGGATAACGGACCTAGGCTGATCGCCCGGAAAGCCAGACGGCGAGCTCGTTGACCGTCTGATCGGCAATCGCTTCCATCGTCGGAGCAGTCACGGCGCTCCAGCCCTCGCCGCGCCTGGACGGCTCTTTCCGTTTGCCCTGCATCCTGTGCAGCCGCTTTCCATCCGGCCCGACGATGTCCCAAACGTAGATCACGGTGGTTTCGCCTTCTTCCGAGATGGCGGAGAAATATCCCTTCATCGACATGGTTCCGCCGGAAGGAGAAATCGGAATGCCGCGTTCGCTGGCGCGAGCGGCAAGACGGCTGGAAAGGGGTGTCAGCGCATTTTCCGGCGCTCCGATCACCGGGGCGAGCTGGATGCGGATGTCGGCGGGAATGGCCGCCGTCCGATCAGCGCCGGATGCTGCCGCCTGGGAACTAAGAGCCGAGATATCCCGGTCCTGTTCCGCCGTCAGCGGATTGATCCCGGATGAGCCATAGCCTGTCTTTGCCGACGGCGCAGAACCGCTGCCCGTCTGATCGAGCGCAGATTGGCTGCTGGTGCATCCGGAAAGAAGGCTGACGCTTATGATCAGCCCGCCTGCAATGGCCCTGGAACGTTCCATTCGTAACTTCTCCCCGCGTCCCTCATCGGCAAATCAGCGCGTGATCAGGTCGATATCATGGCGTGAGAGCGGTTTCGGCTCGCCATCCGTGGTCAGATAGGTCCGCCCCAGCGTCATGGCGGTATTGGTTTCCGAATCCATGATGATCATATGCGCGAACAAGGTCATGTCGGGAGCGATCGGTTCCGTGTTGCCGGAATAGAACATGGGTGCGTCCATCCAGGACGGGGAGAAGCGGGCCCCGAGCGAATAGCCACAGGCATTCAGCCGATGCTTGGTGAGGCCATGAGCTTCCATGACGCGGGCATGGGCGTCGAACACGTCGCCGAAGGTGTTGCCGGTCGTCATGGCTTTCTCCACCGCCAGCAAGGCGTCCCGCGCCGCCTCGAAGAGCTCCTGATGACGCTTGGAGACCTTGCCGATCACGACCGTGCGCATCATGGCGGCATGATAGTGATGAAAGACACCGGCCCATTCGAGCGTGAGCTGATCGTTCTTGGTGAGCTTGCGGCGCCCTGCCTTGTAGCGGCACAGGAGAGCGTCGTTGCCAGAGCCGATTATGAATTCGTTGGCGGGATAATCGCCGCCGCCAGCGAAGATCGCTCCCTGCATGGCGGCAAGAATATCGGCTTCGTCGCCGCCCTGCTTGATCAAGGGAAGGGCGGCATCAAGCGCATCATCGGCAAGTGCAGCCGCCTTGCGGACCTTCTGGATCTCGGCGGGGCTTTTCAGGAGCCGCAGTCTGCTGATGAGATCGGAGGCATCCTCGATCTTGCCGAAAGTCTGCAATTGCTCGTCGAGCAGACGGGCATTGCGGCCGGTCAGGCCGTGGGTGTCATATTCGACACCGATCCGGCAGCCGAGCAGGTCGAGGTCGTTGAGCAGGTTGCGCAGATCGATTGCCGGATTGGCATTCTGGCGGTCGGTCCACAGCATGATGTTGTCGATGGTCGAAGTGTGCCGCGCCTGGCGCAGATCGGCAGAGCGCGTCAGCAGGACCATCGAACCGTCGGCCTTCACGACGAGGCACTGGAAGAAGCAGTAGCCGAAAGTGTCGTAACCGGTCAGCCAATACATGCTTTCCTGAGCGAAAAGCAGCATGGCGTCGAGCTTGCGTTCGGCCATCTCGATGACGAGTCGGTCGCGCCGAGCATCGAATTCGGCCCGGTCGAAATGAAGTGCCATCAGCGCTCCTCCAGAACTATCGCCGATATTTGCCGGCCATAATCGGCCTCGCCCTTATGAGTGGCACGGCGGTAGGAATAGAAATGTTCTTCATCGGCATAGGTGCAGCGGTCGATATGTCCGGTGCTTACTCCCGCCGCTGCGAGTCGGTCTAGAGAATAGGCGTTCAGATCAAAAAAAGCATGGCCCTCCCGGTCTGACGGTCGGAAATAGCGGGCGTTGGAGGCATCTGCCGACACGAAGCGGTCGACAAATTCCGGGCCTACCTCGTAATTGGCGGCGCTGATCGCCGGTCCGAGCACGGCGACGATGCGCTCACGCCTGCTGCCGAGCCTTTCCATGGCTGCCACGGTGTTTTCCAGCACTCCGGTCAAGGCGCCTTTCCAGCCTGCATGGGCGGCGCCGATCACGCCGGCTTCAGTGTCGGCGAAAAGAACAGGTCCGCAATCGGCCGTCAGTGCGCCGAGGGCGATTCCCGGCGTGGCGGTCACCATGGCGTCGGCCTTCGGGCGTTCGCCGGCAAACGGTGCTTCCACATGCAGGACATCGGGCGAGTGCACCTGATACAAGGTGACGAGATTTTCCGGTTCGACCCGCAGCCATGAGGCGACGCGGCGGCGGTTTTCAGTGACTGCCTGCGAATCGTCGCGTGATCCCAGGCCCACATTCAGACCCTTGTAGAGGCCTTCCGACACGCCGCCGGAACGCGTGAAGAAACCATGCCGGATGGCATTTGCCCCCGCATGTTCCAGCAATGGCGACCGGAGAGGGTCCGGTCTCGTTTGATCCAGCATCAGCGGCCTTGACTATCCGATTTCGAGAGCGCGGGATGGTGGGGCAGCGGCTTCGCCAAGTCAATCCGTGGCCCGGCCGTAGCCCGGACCGTTCCACCGGGAGCTGTCCTGGCCATTTTGTCGCCTGTCCCATCCGCCACGGAAGGCGGAATTGCCGCCCCTTTGGGTACGACCGTCAAGGCCTTGAAGAGCGTCCCCATGGCCTCGGGACTGGCCAGCCGGTCGACTTCGCCGCGAATCCGTTCCTGTTCGGCAGCATCCCGACTGGCCCCCAGACGGCCGGCGCGTTCGAGAAGACCCATGGCGAGGAGAAAATCTCCCTGCGTCATCACATGAGCGTCGAGGCCGTTGGCTCGTGCCGCTTCGGCAAGTGCCGCGAAATCCACATGGGCTGTCAGATCCGCTTCGCCCGGATGGGCAAGCACGTGGTCATAGGCGTGTCGCCGGACGGCCTGCAAAGTGTCGCCGACCGCCGGCCTCTCATAGCCGTAGTCGATGAAAAGCCCTGCACCGCTGTCGCGCTCCAGCCGCGCCGCTATCGCCTCCATCAGTGCAGAACGCGCCGGCGCCAGCTCGACCACGGAACCTTCGGAGGCGCTTGTCGCATCCGGCGGAAGCAGGGCCGCATCCACGCTTCCCGCTCCGGCCATGAAGGCGAGGCTGCCGTCATCTTGCAGTCCGATCACCCGTTCGCGCCAGCCGTCAGCGGATTTGACATACTGGCGGACGGGCAGGGCGTCGAAAAGTTCGTTGCCAACGATGAAGAGCGGCCTGTCCGGCAGTTGGTCGACATGGCCGAACCATTCGGGACGTGTGGGGACGCCGGCAAGCGTTTGCTTCTGCAACTCGGCAAGCCGCGGGCTTGCCTCGATTATTGCAAAGCCGATGCCGGCCGCAAATTGCGGATCGAGGCGGGCGAATGTCCGCAGCATGTCCTTCATCAGCGTGCCGCGTCCGGGTCCGATTTCGGCCAGGGTAGCGGGCAGGGGACCGCCGCAGGCCTTCCATGCGGAATAGAGCCATATTGCGACCAGCTCGCCGAACATCTGGCTGATCTCCGGCGCGGTGGTGAAGTCCCCTTCGGCTCCGAAGGGTTCCCGCGTGGTGTAATAGCCATGCTCGGGATCGAACAGGCAGAGCATCATGTAGTCGGCCACGCCGATCGGCCCTGAAGCCTCGATCAGGCGCGAGATCTTCGTCTTGAGAGCGGTCATGGCCTTGCGGGTGCGGTTTCCGGCGCCCGTGCCGTGGCGATCGCCCAAAGTCCGATCAGCACCATCGGCAGCGACAGGATCATGCCCATGGTCAGCCAGCCGCCGAGAAGATAGCCGAGCTGCGGGTCCGGCATTCGGAAGAACTCGACGAATATGCGCGACAAGCCGTAGACGAGAATGAAGACGCCGCCGACGAAGCGCGGTTTCTTCAGGCGCAGGAAAGTGTGTGTCATGAGGCGCAGGACGCAGAACAGGACGAGACCTTCCAATGCGGCTTCGTAGAGCTGGCTCGGATGGCGCGGCTCAGGGCCGCCATTCGGGAAGACAACCCCCCAGGGCACGTCCGTCGGGCGCCCCCAGATTTCGGAATTGATGAAATTAGCCACCCGCACGAGACCCAGGCCGATGGGCGCCCCGGCCGCCACCACGTCGAGGAGGCTGAAGGGATTGATGCCGCGTGAGCGGGCGAAAAGCAGCATTGCGAGAATGGTGCCCAGCATGCCGCCGTGGAACGACATGCCGCCTTCCCAGACTGCGAATATGTCGAGCGGATTCTGCAGGTAGCGCGCCAGATCGTAGAAGAGGACATAGCCGATCCGGCCGCCGAGCACGATGCCGATAGCCGCCCACAAGACGAAGTCGTCCAGATCCTCGGGCTTCATGGGCGGGG
>Ga0164243_10013951_pt1 | contig 11247 bp, 12 predicted proteins | sample OricompcompostOP_FD_108781 | JGI IMG/M metagenome (GOLD analysis project Ga0164243, IMG submission 108781) | Organic Plus compost microbial communities from Emeryville, California, USA - Original compost - Organic plus compost (OP) | ecosystem: Engineered > Solid waste > Mixed feedstock >... | reverse complement strand
TCGTCTGGCGGTGTCAGAGCACCGTGAGACGAGCCACGGATGGCCGGTGGGGTTGGTGGATGGCTCGTCTGGCGGTGTCAGAGCACCGTGAGACGAGCCACGGATCGCCGCGGGCGGGGGGGTGCCGGTGAGGAGGGCCCGGTGCGTCAGCGCTGGGGGACGACGCGGACGAGGGCGAAGGGGACCACGCCGGGGATGTGGTACTCGGCACTGGTGAACAGCACCGTGCCGGTGCGGCCGAGCCCGATCTGCTCGATGGTGAGCACCGCCGATCCCGCCGGCTGGTCGAGCCACGCCGCCTCGCGCTCGTCGAGGGAGATGGCGCCGGGCCGGGCGATGGTCCAGACCACGGCCTCGCCCGCGACCTCGGCGGCGAACTCGAACACCGAGCGGGTGACGTCGGACGGCACCGACGTCGTGCCCTCCGGCATCGGCACCAGGTTCACCGCCGCCATTGCCGGGGCGCCGTCGGCCCGCCACCGCTTCACGGTGCGCAGCGCGATCGTGCCCTCGGGGCGGTCGAACGCCTCGGCGGTGACGGCGTCGAGCGGCACCAGGTCGGCGCCCAGCACGTCGACGTCGGCCTGGTGGCCCAGCGCCGTCAGCAGCTCGGCGTAGTCGAAGGTCTGGTCGAACCGGGCCACCAGGTCGAGGGCCGCGGTGTTCACCACCGTCTCGCTTCCCCGCCGGCGCAGCACCAGTCCCTGGGCCTGGAGCCGGGCGAGGAGCTCCCGCAGGTTGGGGCGGCTGACACCCAGCTGGTCGGCGAGCACCGGCTCGGACGGCAGCACCCCGCCGCGGGCGGCGGCGTCGTGGAGGACGTCGAGCAGGCGGCTCAGCAGGTCGTCGGTGTCCATCGCCATGGTGGCCACAGCATGTCAGGCCGTGGAGCCGGACCCGTCCACGCCCTACCGTGGGCGGATGGCCGAGGACGACCGGCGCCGATGGGACGAGCGCCACGCGGTCCGGGAACCGGCCACGCCGGAGGCCGTCGGCCCCCCGTCCGCCTTCGCCGACCTGGTCGGCGTGCTGCCCACCGAGGGGCGGGCGCTCGAGCTCGCCTGCGGCGACGGGCGGGCGGCGGTGTGGCTGGCCCAGCGGGGCCTCGAGGTCACCGCCGTCGACGTCTCACCGGTGGCCGTGGGTCGGGCCGGCGACCTGGCCGCCCGAGCCGGCGTCGCCGACCGGTGCCACGTCGAGGTCCACGACCTCGACGCGGGCCTGCCCGACGGGCCGGCGGTCGACGTGGCGCTGTGCCACCTGTTCGACGCACCGACCCTCGACGAGGACCTGGTGGCCCGACTGGCCCCCGGAGGCGTGCTGGCCGTGGCCGTGCTGAGCGAGGTCGGTGGCGTGCCCGGGCGGTTCCGGGTGCGGCCCGGTGCCCTGCTCGCCCGCTTCGGCTCCCGTCCCGGGCTGCAGGTGGTCGACCACCATGAGGGCGACGGCCTCGCCCGCCTCCTCGCTCGGCGCCTCTAGGCGTACTCGGTCGACGCTCGGTCGACGGTGCGGACCCGCCCGGTCGGCGGTCAGCTCCCGGTGTCGGCCCAGCGGTCGCGCTGGGTGCGCAGCCAGCCCTCCTCCCAGAAGCTGACGTCGCCGCCGTGGTCGAGCAGGTGCTGGTGGGCGCCGGCCATGAGCGCCCGCAGGCGGGGGTCGTCGGCGAGGCCGGCTGCGGCCACCGCCTCGCCCAGGCGGATGGCGAGCACCGCGTCGCCGCGCTCGAGCGCGGCCTGTGCCCGGCCGAGCGCGGTCTCCACCCCCGCCGCCTCCACCAGCTCGCCCAGCGCCGCCGCGGCGGTGTCGGGGTAGAGCTCGGTGGTCGACTGGAGCCGGAACCACCCGACGTACTCCTCCCAGAACGTCCGGACCGCCCACGAGACCTTCCCGTAGCCCTGGCCGACCCGCAGCTCCGGGGGAAGGGTGATCTCCCGCATCAGGGTGTCGACGTCGACGCCCCGGTTGAACCCGTCGAGCGCCTCGCGGTGGACGTAGGTGACCGCGTCGTGGAGCCGCTCCAGCGAGGCCTCGATCAGGTCGGCCCCGACGATCGGCTCGTAGCGCCCGGTGACGAGGATCTCGGGGCGCAGGGCCCGCACCATGCGGTTGGTGGCGAGCTGGGGCTCGACGAAGCGGTAGCGGTCGCCGCGGATGGTGTTGAGGTTCGGGAAGTGGGGGAACAGCGGCCCGAACAGGTTGGACACGAGGGCGATGCGGTGCTCGGGCAGCCACACCACACAGCAGTCGACGGTCTCCCCGACCGCGGCGTACAGCTCGAGGCGCAGACCGTCGACGGTCAGCGAGAGCCGGTCGTCGAAGAGGATGTCCGGGGTCGGTTCGCACTGGGCCATCGACACGCCCGGGTTCTCCGCGGCGATGCGCCGGGCATCGGTGCCGAGCATGTCGAACCAGATGCCGGCGGTGCGCATGCGCAGGCCCTGGATGCGCTTGTCGTCGCGCTGGCAGGCCGGGTTGTTGGCCTGGGCGATGTAGGTGGTGCCCGGCTCCTTGAACAGGTCGACGCCGCCGACGTGGTCGACGTGGGCCTGGGTGGTGATGATGTGGTGGGTCGGGCCCGGGCGGATGGCGTCGAAGACCCGCTTGTGGTGGGGCGCCTCGTAGCCCATGCCCGTGTTCACGATGATGCGGCCGTCGTCGGTCAGCAGCAGGTACGACGCGGTGGTACCCCCGGACCGGTAGAGCAGCCCGTCGACGATGGGGTGGGCGGGGTCGTCGTACACCGGGGTGAGCAGCTCCTTGCCCGGTCGGGTGTCGATGAGGTGGTCGACCTGCTCCTGGATGTTCACTGGACCTCGATCCGTACGTTCGGGAAGGCGTCGAGGTACGCGCCGAACCGGGCACGGACCTCCTCGGGCGTGGTGGCGAAGTCGCGGCGCAGGTCGTAGACGACCCGACCGTCCTTCCCCCTGGGGTGCGTCGCCTGGTAGGCCTCGATCTCGGCCCGGGCGGCGTCGGTGAGCTCGATCTCGGCGGCGTCGTAGATCCGCTGGATCGTGCCGAGCTCGTCGGCCATGTACTCGTGGAAGTACACGTCGAACGTGCGCCCCTCCGGCAGCAGGTGGCGATCGCGGAGCGACGCGTCGAGGAGGCGTCCGATGCGGTCGGTCCAGTAGTCGCGGTACCAGTCGGGGCGGGTGCTGCGGTAGGCGGTGCGGGCGCCGTAGGTGAGCATGGTGATGGTCGATTGCACCACCGCCACCGGATCGCGATGGGTGACGACGATGGTGGCGTCCGGGAACGTGGTCATCAGCGGCCCGATGTTCTCGAGGTGCTGGGGCGACTTGAGCACCCAGCGCTCCCGGGGCCGGTACCACTGGAGGATCTGCAGCACCGTCTTCATGTACGCGTAGTGCGGCGTCTGGTCGTGCCCGAGGTAGTGGTCGCGCCACTGCGGCGCCCGGGCCACCCACTCGAGGTTGTAGGACGAGAAGTCGGGCAGCATCAGCTCGAGCTCCTCGTGGATGTGGTCCGGACTCATGGGGTGCATGGCCGCCACGAACGGCGCTCCGGTCTGCATGGCCTCCCACATCGCCTGGCAGCGGTGCCATCGGGGGTCGACGCCGTCAGGACCGGGCCGCTCGCGGGGGTCGGGCACCGGTTCGTAGGACTCCCACAGCGGCATCGACCGGAAGCGGCTGTCCGACGCCAGCAGGTTCACCAGGTTCGTGGTGCCCGAACGGGGCAGGCCGACGACGATCACCGGCTTCTCGATCGGGATGTCGAGGATCTCCGGGTGCTCCTGCAGCAGCCGGCGGATGCGCAGCCGGTTCGAGGCGTAGCGCACGCAGTCGCCGAACATCATCATGCGCCCGAGGCCGGTGCGCTCCGGGTCGGCGTCCATCTCCGCCAGCTGCAGGTGCAGCCGTTCGCGGAAGTCGTCGGGGCCGAAGTCGTCGAGCCCGGTCCGCTCGACCGCAGCGGCGCACACGGCGTCGACCGTCAGCTCGGTGAGGACCGTCTCGCCGTAGTCGAGGCCCATGCGCTGGACGTCGTTGAGCACCGGCGCCGCCAGGTCGTCGATGCGGATCTCCTCGCTCACGATCGTGGCCTCACAGTGCGAGGTAGCCGCCGTCGACGGCGAACGCGGTGCCGGTGGTGAACGCCGAGGCCTCGGAGGAGAGGAAGAGCACGGCCGCGGCGACCTCCTCGGGGGTGCCCATGCGCCGCATCATCTGCCTCGACAGCTCCGCGTCGAGCATCTCGGGGAAGCCCTTCATGGGTGCGGTCATCGGCGTGTCGATGAGCCCCGGGGCCACCGCGTTCACGCGGATCCCGTCGTTCACCCAGTGGTGGGCGAGGTTGCGGGTGAGGGCGAGCAGGCCCGCCTTCGACGACGAGTAGCCGGGGACGATGGTGGTGGCCCGGAAGGACATCATCGACACCACGTTCACCACGCTCGCCCCGCCGGCCATGGTGCTGGCGGCGAGGGCCTCCTTGGCCCGGACGGTGAGGCGCTGGGCACCCTCCAGGTTCATGGCGAGCGACGCTGCGAACCCCTCCGGGCTCCACTCGTCGAGGCCGTCGGGGAAGTTGGCGCCGGCGTTGTTCACCAGCACGTCGAGCGATCCCAGGCCGGCCGCCAGCGCATCGACGGCGTCGGTGTCGCGCATCTCCAGCTGGCGGTAGGCGAAGCGGGCCAGGTCGGTGTCGTACCCGTCAGCGCCGGCCCTGGTGCCGGTGACGGTGACGTTCGCACCGGCGTCGGCGAAGGCGGTGGCGACGGCGTGGCCGATGCCGCTGGTGCCCCCCGTGACCAGCACCGTGGTGCCGGTGAAGTCGAACGTGAGTCGGTTCATCACTCGTCTCCGATCGTGATCATGACCTTGCCGCAGGCCTCGGTGCCCTCGAGCACGGCCAGGCCGTCGCCGAAGCGGTCGAGGGGCAGGGTGTGGGTGATGAGGTGGGAGAGGTCCCGCCGCTCCAGCAGCTCGACGGCGTCCTGGAACCGTTCGGGGTACTCCATCGAGCCCCGCACGGTGAACTGCTTCATCAGCAGGTTCACGTAGCTGGTGGGCACCGGCCGGAAGTGGAGGGCGACCACGACGAGGGTGCCGTCGACCCGGCCCTGCTGCAGCACGTCGCCGATCACCGCGTCGGCGCCCGACGCCTCGATGAAGATGTCGGTTGCGGCGGTGGGGCCGAACCGGAACGGCGCCGTGCCGTGCAGGCGCTTCAGCTCGTCCCACACGTCGACCCGGGTCGGGTCGAGGGTGTGGGCGGCACCGACCGTGCGGGCGAGCTCGAGGCGGGCGGGGTCGAGATCGATGGCGACGGTGTCGGTGACGCCCCGGTCGGCGAGGGTGGCGAGGGCGAAGAGCCCGATGGGTCCGCACCCGAACACGGCCACCTTGTCGCCCGGCTTCGCCCCCGCCTGGTTCACGGACTGCATGCCGACCGCCACCGGCTCGGCCAGGGCGGCGGTGGTCAGGGGCATGCCGTCGGGCACCCGGAAGAGGCGGGTGCCGTCGGCCGCCTCGGGCACGTGCAGGAGCGGGGTGAGCCCGCCCTGCGGACCGCCGGTGCCCATTGCCCCGTGGCCGGCGTCGGCCGGGCACACCACCACCGGGTCGCCCACCGCCAGGCCGGCGATCTGCACCTCGGGGCCGAGCCACTCGACGGTGCCGGCCATCTCGTGGCCCAGGGGGATGGGGTGTCCCGGGGTGAGGCCCATGTGGATGTACGACGTGTCGGTGCCGCAGATGCCGCAGGCGGCGATCCGCACGAGGGCGTCCCGGGGGCCGGGGTCGGGGTCGGGGACGTCGTCGAGGCGCCAGTCGTCGGGCCCGTGCAACACGATCTGCTTCATCGGCGGATGACCTCGTTCGTCGTCGGGGCCGTCGTGGTCGGCGGGGTGGACGTGGCTGTGGACGTCGTCGTCGCCGCCGGCGCGGGCGGGCCCTCGTCGGAGCGGGAGCCGCCCCCGCGTCGGCCGGTGCTGGTGGAGCGGGGACGGGCGCCGTCGAGGACCAGGCTCACCTGGGCGGTGACCCAGGCGTCGTCGAGCTGGCTGGCCATGCCGCCGATGGCGGCGAAGGTGACCGGACCCGAGATCATCGAGGTGAGCACCCGCGTGTCGGCGTCGGGGCGCAGCTCGCCCGCGGCCTTGGCCCGCTCGAGGCGCTCGCGGACCCGGTGCACGGCGAGGCCGATGGTGGTGCGGGTGGCGGCGTCGCTGCGACGCTCGCCCAGGAGGCCGGCGAGGGCGGCGAGGGCCGCCGGGTGGGAGAGCTTCTCGATCGACCAGCGGACCATGGTGGCCAGGTCGGCGGCGAGGTCGCCGGTGTCGGCCACCACGTCGTCGCCCTCGGTGCGGAACACCGCCTGGGTCACCAGGTCGGACTTGGACCCGAAGCGCCGGTAGATCGCCGCGGTGGTGGTGCCGGCCCGCTCAGCGACCGCGGCGAGGGTGGTGTCGTGGTAGCCGCGCTCGACCAGCAGCTCGACGGTGGCGGCCACGATGGCCCCGTCGAGGCGCGGATCGCGCGGTCGCCCCGCGCGCCCCCCGGCGTCGGATCCTGCCCCCATTTCGATGCGCACCATATCGGAATGCCCTCGCCCGTCAAGGGCCTCCTCCGACTCCACTTCCGGCCGGTGGGTGGGTGTCCCGCCTGGGCGGACATCCGCCCACCGGTCACGCAGGGGAGTGGATCGGTGGGTGGGAGTCGCGTGGTGGCGGACACCTGCCCGCGGCTCGAGTCGGGATCGCGATCGGTGGGTGGGAGTCGCGCCTGGGCGGACATCCCCCCACCGGTCGCAGGGTCAGCGGCGGGCTGCCCTGGTCGCCTTCGGTGCCTTGGGAGGTAGCGACGACGCGTAGGCGACGCCGATGCCGACCCAGCGGGCGAGCTGGCGGGTGGTCCGCACGTGTCCGGCGTCGACGCGCAGCCATCCCGCGAGCTCGCAACCCTGCATCACCATCGGGCCGGTGCCCGGCGAGCGGCGCAGGCGGTCGGTGTCGTGCGGGTCGCACCGCACGAGGAGGCCGCCCTCCCGGCTGGCGGCCACGGCCATGTGCCCGCCAACGAGGAAGGCGAGGCCGCCGAACATCCTCTTCTCGGTGTGCTCCACCTCGAACGGGATCAGCTCCCGGATCCGTTCCGCCAGCTCCGGGGTCGTACGCCATCGCCTCATGATGCCCGGCCCGGGGGCCTCTGTGCCCGAGGCAGTCCCGTGGCCGGTGGGCAGGAGTCAGCCTGGAGGGGACATCCGTCCACCGGTCGCGCGGGGGAGTGGATCGGTGGGTGGGTGTCGCGTGGTGGCGGACATCTGCCCGCGGCTCGAGTCGGGATCGCGATCGGTGGGTGGGTGTCGCGTGGTGGCGGACACCTGCCCGCGGCTCGAGTCGGGATCGCGATCGGTGGGTGGGTGTCGCGTGGTGGCGGACATCTGCCCACCGGTCGCGCGGGGGACTCGATCGGTGGGTGGGAGTCCCGCCTGGCGCGACATCTGCCTACCGGTCGGGGTGGGCAGGCGGGGGCGGGGCCCGGCTCAGGCGACGGGGTTGCGGGGCGGGTGGCCGACCACCTTCTCGAAGAAGGCGGGGTCGGTGGCGCCCTCGGTGCAGATCAGCAGCACCGACGCGTCGGGGCCGAGGCGGAGCGCCTCCACGACGGCGGGACAGTCGGCCAACGCGGCGCGCACGCCGCCGAGCCCGGCCCCGCCCGTCTCGCCGGCCTCGATGCCGAACCGGTCGAGGTCGCGCATGGCGCCCACCGCCCACTCGTCGTCGATGCCGACGAACGCGGCGAACGAGCCCGACACCGCCGGGTAGGCCAGCAGCGAGGGGGCGCCGCAGTTGAGCCCGGCCATGATCGAGTCGTGCGGGCCGGGCACCTCGACCGGGTGACCGGCGGCCACCGAGGCGAGCATGCAGTCGGCGCTGACGGGCTCGACACCGAGCAGCTTCACCCGCCCGTCGCGGGCGTCGTCGCCGTAGCGGGCCACCGCGGCGGCGGCCAGGGCGCCGACGCCGATCTGGATCACGACCACGTCGGGCGTGGCGGCACCGGCGGCGGTGACCGCCTCGTCGATCTCGTCGAACACGGTGGTGTAGCCCTCGACCACCCAGCGGGGCACCAGCTGGTAACCCTCCCACGAGGTGTCGGACACGACGAGGGTGCGGCCGTCGGGGTCGGCGGCGGCCACCTCGGCCGAATGGGCCACGGCGTCGTCGTAGGTACCGTCGACCACGCCCACCGTGGCGCCCTCGCTCTCGATGGCGGCGATGCGGGCCTCGGCCGTGCCGGACGGGACGAAGATGCGGGCGGAGAGCCCGAGCAGGCGGGCGGTGCGGGCCACGGCCCGGCCGTGGTTGCCATCGGTGGCGGAGCACAGCGTGATCGGGCGGATCGGGTCGAGGGCGGCCGAGAGCTCCTCGATCGTCGACCACTCCGGTTCGTGGCCCAGCCGCTCGACGAGCGAGCGGTAGCTGGCCCACGACGCGCCCAGCATCTTGAAGGCGGGCAGACCCAACCGGCTCGATTCGTCCTTCACCCAGAGGTCGCCCACGCCGAGCTCGGCGGCCAGGTCGGGCAGCCGGTGCAGCGGGGTGGGGGCGTAGCCGGGAAGCCGGCGGTGGAGGTCGATCGGGGTGGACGAGATCCCGCCGGACGGCGGCGGCCAGCCCTCGCCGGAGCGGGCGTCGTTCACGAAGCAGCGGGTGGGCTGCGGCATCAGAGGTCCCTTCGGGGGAGTGGGTCACCTCGGTCGGGCGGCCGCGCTGCCGGCCCGCGCCGTTTCAACAGAATGTTGAATCTAGCCGATGTCACCCCGCCCGGTACTCTCGGGCCGGTGCCCCGCTCCCGCCGTCATCCGCTCCTCGACGCCGTGCAACCGGTGGCTGAGTCCCTGGGCGCGGAGATCGTCCCTCCGTCCAAGGTGCGCCCCGGCGACGTCGAGCTGCGCTGGGAGGGGGAGGTGGTCGGCGGCTTCCGCCCGGCCAGCCTCGACGGCGCCCTCGACCGCATGATCGCGGCGGTCGAGCGCGACCTCGGCGCCCCCGCCGGCGAGCTCGACCGGGAGCAGAAGCAGGAGTTCGTGCGCCGCCTCGACGAGCTGGGGGCGTTCACCCTGCGCCGCTCGGTGGAGGACGTCGCCGAGGTGCTCGGCGTCTCCCGGTTCACCGTCTACAACTACCTGAACGCCCTCCACAACGACCGCTGAAGCTCCGGGGACCCCGCCTCCGAGGTCCTCCGAGGGCTCCGCCGCCGGGGCCGCACCGTTGCCGGGCCCGGCGTCCGGCGCGAGCATCGGCCATGGCCTCCCCGCTCATCGTCGCCTGCTCGCGCACCGTGCCGTTCCCGGTCGACCAGGCCTTCGCGTTCACGCTGGCCGAGCCGCTGCCCCGGCTCTTCCGGCGGTGGTGGGGGCCCATGCCGCCGATCACGGGCGTCGACGGCCCCGGGACCTGGGGGGAGGTGGGCCAGGTGCGCACGATCCACACGGCAGACGGCGGCTCCCTGCGCGAGGAGCTGCGGGTGGTGGAGCCGCCGAACCGCTTCGAGTACACGCTCTCCGTGCTCACCGGTGGCTTCCGTCTGCTCGTCGGGTCGGTCGACGGACGGTGGGCGTTCGACCCGGTCGGCACCGGCACCCGGGTCACGTGGGAGTGGACGCTCCACCCGAGCGACGGCCCCGCGGCGGTGGGCCTGCCGGTGCTCGGCTGGTGCTGGAAGGGCTATGCCCGGCGTGCCCTCGACCAGCTCGACGACCTGATGGTGGCCACCCTGGCCTGAGCGGGTCCGGGCCGGCGGTCGAGCGCGCTGCTGCCGCCGCCGGGCCGCGTCGCCCGGCTCAGTCGCGGACGACCGGAACCCGCTCCACGAACCGTCCGTGGCCGGGTTCGCCGACGTAGGCGCCGTCGCGGGCCACCACCTTGCCCCGCACGGTCACGAGGGACGGCCAGCCGCTGGCGGTCATGCCCTCGTAGGGGGAGTGGTCGGTGGCCATGTGCAGGGCATCGGCGTCGAGGCTCTGGCGCCGCTGCGGGTCCCACACCACGAGGTCGCCGTCGGTGCCCACCCGCAGCGAGCCCTTGCGGGGCCACAGGCCGAACAGCTTCGCCGGGGCCTCGGCGCACAGGCGCACCCAGTCCGAGCGCGACAGCTTCCCCCGTTGCACGCCGTCCCAGATCAGGGCGAGCCGGGTCTCGATGCCGGGCAGGCCGCCCGGGATCTCGGTGAAGTCCCGCCACCCCTCGGCTCGGCCCTGCATGCCGGCGTGGCGGTCGGCCACCCAGAACGGGCAGTGGTCGGTGGCCACGGTGTGGAGCCAACCCCGGGCCAGACCCTCCCAGAGCTCCTCGCTGTGCCACGGGTCGCGCAGCGGCGGTGTGCACACGAAGTTCTCGCCGCCCGGGTCGGCCAGCCGGTCGACGTCGAGGTAGAGGTACTGCGGGCAGGTCTCCCCGTAGGCGGCCACGCCGCGCTCCTGCGCGGCCCGGAGGGCCTGGAGGGCGGGCGCCGAGGACATGTGCACCACGTAGATCGGCGCCTCCGCCACCTCGGCCAGGGCAGTGGCCCGGGCGACGGCCTCGCCCTCGAGCAGCGCCGGGCGGGTGCGGCTGTGCTCGAACACCCCCGTGCGCCCGGCGGCCAGGGCCTGCCGGCGCAGGGCGGTGATGGCGCCGCCGTTCTCGGCGTGGATGGTGACCATGCCGCCCCGCCGCTTCGCCATGGTGAGGATGTCGAGGATGACGTCGTCGTCGACCTGGAGGGTCTCCGGATAGGCCATGTAGAGCTTGAAGGTGGTGACGCCGCGCTCGACGCACTCGGCCACCACGCTCTCGGGCACCGCCTCGGTGAAGGTCATGTGCATGGCGACGTCGACGGACGCGGGCTCGGCCCGGCGCCGCCAGTCCTCGAGCCGCTCCACCGGGTCGCTGCCGCGCTCGGCGGTGACGTACTCGATCACGGTGGTGGTGCCCCCGATGGCCGCTGCGACGGTGCCGGTGTCGAAGTCGTCGCTGGCCCCGATGGCGCCGAGGGGCAGGTGCAGGTGGGTGTGGGCGTCGATGCCGCCGGGGATCACGTACCGGCCGCTGGCGTCGTGCACGTCCTCGCCGGGGAGGGGGGCCAACGAGGGCCCCACCTCGGCGATGCGGCCGTCGTTGCCGACGCGCACGTCGGCGACGCGCTCCCCGTCGACGTCGATGAGGGTCCCGCCCGTTACGAGCACGTCAACAACCTCCCTGGCCGAGGTTGACAGTTTGTTGAAGGCAGTAGTCTC
>Ga0164243_10013950_pt1 | contig 11247 bp, 25 predicted proteins | sample OricompcompostOP_FD_108781 | JGI IMG/M metagenome (GOLD analysis project Ga0164243, IMG submission 108781) | Organic Plus compost microbial communities from Emeryville, California, USA - Original compost - Organic plus compost (OP) | ecosystem: Engineered > Solid waste > Mixed feedstock >... | reverse complement strand
GTTTGAAAATTAAAACTTATCAGAAAATTCTAATTATCAGAAAATTTAAACTAGTCAGAAAATAAAAAATATTTAAAATAGAAGAATAGCTTGCAAGAGCTACAAACGCGCTAGCAAACTTGCTTAGCAGTTTCTACGCGTAGTTGCAAAATTTTTGACAGTTTTCAAGGAGTTTGTGGATAATTGTTGGACAAGTAGGTAATTTTATCTTTTCCAATAAATTTCTGCGTGAAGTGGACAAGTATTGAAATTGTATGTAAAATAATGCAGTTTATTCCAAGCATAATCTATGCAATATATTTTATGTAATCTATTCTTGGAAAAGTGGAATCATAGAAGTTACACAAGTGTTTTTATTATAATTATCTAATATAAAAATAAATGAATATATGATGAATTGAATAGAGGATAGATTTTGTTCCACCTATGTTATCATATAGAAACATGTGATTGATTTTTAATTGAAATTATCAATTATTTTACAAACATATTATCTTTTCCAAATAATTATTGATTTACTGCGAGAAACAATCATACAAAACAAAATTCCAAATTAAAATTCCAATTCTAAATCCAAAACTAAAATCCAAATCTAAAAATGAAATTCAAAATCCAAATCCAAAATTGAAATCCGAAATATGTTTTCAAATTTAGAATTAGGTTTTATAATTAGAATATGAAATGATTAAAAAAAATAGGATGAGGTGATTATCATTGAAATGCAAAAATTTAATATTGATTTTAGGTTTAGGTGTTAGTTTATTAGGTTGTGGAAATCAATTAACAAATGAGGAAATTATCCACAAAGCTCAAGAGATTGAACAAAAAACACCATATCATGATGATTATTCTTTTATACCCTACAAAATTGAAAAAGTTTCTGGCAATAAAATCCAAATTAAATCTCTTAAAAATGCTGGTTATGGATTAGATAAAATGAAAATTAAAAACGAACATTTTAATAAAGATGATAAATTATTGTTAGTATTTGATAAAGAAAACTTTAAGATTTTAAAAATTACAAAATTAAATTAACCCTTATGGGTTATTTTTTTTTATTTATTTTAGATTCATTTTGTATTATAATAAGATTATAGAAAGAATCATGAAAAATTTAGGAGGTTAAATATGAAAATAACAATGTTTGAAAAAATTGTATTAAAACATTTTAGGGAAAAAGGTCAAGTCGTTATAAATTTGAATAGAGATAAAATTCCTAACATTTTAGGATATTTATTTCTTAATTCCTCTAATATTAAAGTTTCAAATACCAAAAATGAACAAACAGTTTTTATAAAATAACCTCTAATGAGGTTTATTTTTTTGTTTTAAAATGAATTAAGAGGGATTATAATAAAATTATGAAAAAATCTAATAAGAAATGAGGGGTTTAAGTGAAAAGTCTCGAAGAACAGAAAATTTGTCGCGATATTCTTTTATTAAAACGTAATATAGATTATGGTTCTATTAAAACAAATAAAAAGGAAATTGAAAGACTTGCTTTGAGAATTGTTGAAAGTGTTAAAAAATTACCTCGATAAGAGGTTCTTTTTTTTGTTTTAAAATGATTTATAAGGAATTATAATAAGAATATGAAAATAAATCATAAAGAAATGAGGCGTTTTAATTGTTAGAAATATCAATTCCAAACTGGTTTAATGAAAATCCGGAATATGATGAATTGAAAGAATTACTTGATTCATTAAACGAAATTGAAGAAAAAACAAATTTAATTAGAATTGGATATAAGGAAAATGATTTAAGAAAAGAAATAACAGTTGAATATTACATTGAGAATGAAACAATTTATGTCATTAACGAAAAAGATATTCCATCAGATAAATTAAATGATGCAATATATTTCATTCTTGATGCATATGAAATGTCTCATAGATAAGAAGAAACCCATTAAGGTTTCTTTTTTTTTGTCTAAATATAGCAATGTAAAACTTACAAAAATGTGTAAAGTTAAAGTAATAACTGCGCATAAGTATGTAATCAAATAGCAAACGCGTAGCAAGAAACACCTGACAGTTTTTACGCGTTGGAAAAGTTTCCTGACAGTTTCTCAGGATTTTTTTTGTGTTAAATTTTTTTTTGGATTATCTTTTCTAAACAAATAATGCCTAAACTAATTGTGGACGAGTAGTATAATGTAATTTATCTATGTTAATGTTAATAATTAATGTCATTTTATTACACTTTTAAGTTTATTCTCCTAATTGAGTCCGAAATCATCATTTTAATGTCTAATGTGAGCTCCATAAGTCAACATTAGAGGATTTTAAAAATGAATCGAATATATTTTATCATGAAGAATTGAAGATTAAAATAGGTAAACATTCTAAAACACTAGTGTTTTTATATAATATAAGGTAATTTTATATGATTCATTATATGATGATGTTTTAAACGTTGTGATAAACAAAAAAAATAGAATTAGATATATTATTATCTAACTCTAATTGTAAATTTAAAACTGAAATCCAAAACTAAAAACTAAAACTGAAATCCAAAACTAAAAACTAAAACTGAAATCCAAAACTTAATTTTGAATTACATTTCCATTTTCAAAACTTTTTCGTTGTTTTGATTATAAATTACATTATCCTTTGCGTATAATATAAATAAAATTTGGCACTACTTAAAAAGCATAATATATCATTTAATATTTAAGAAAGGCCGGGGTATTGTCCCCAGCCATCAGAGGATGATACAGAATGCATTGCGCCCCGTATGCCGGTATTGGTGACTTCATAATAATATTTTTAGCGTTCATATGGGCAGTATCAAAGTAAAATGCTATGCAATTTCTGTCAAGTTTTCTTTTTTCAAGTATTCCAGCATTTCAGAAACCGAATAACACTCAAACATGAAATAGTCATCAGACGTTTCTGCGTCGTCATTACATAAAATCAAAATATCCCTGCCATTGTCATTCTCTAAATGTGTGCCCGCCATAAGTTGTAAGCCTTCATTTTCAAGCGCTTGGTAAACTTCGTCAATTTTTGACATTTTTACATGCTCCTTTTGGCTTATAGCCATTTATTTTTTAGTTGGATAATTTAATCCTTCCATTGGGTGCACTATCTCTCATAGTGCACCATAGCAAAGATTAACTTATTCGGCGTCGTCAGACACTGTAATGTATAGTGTGACATCACCGTCGTTAATATCATAAAAGCCATTTTGTAAGTTGTAAATACTCTTAATGTCATCGTTATAAAAGTCGTAAGTCTCACCGTCTAAGCTTTCCAAGAGATGTCCGATAAAGACGTGAACGTCTTTTTCATTCTTGACCGAATAACTTTCGTTTAGTTCTTGCCCGATGATATGTTGCCCATTACGTTTTCTTTCCACTGTTAATGTTTTCATTTTTTCATTCCTCCATTTTTTTTTAAGCGTTATAAGTCGCACTCTACATGAGTGCGTGGATTGAAATACAGGATCGTCGCACATTCACGCTCTTTTTATTAGTTCTTACTTTGACGAATTCTAATATCTTTCGACTATATAGCCGGACTCTAATATCATGTGCTTCTGTATATTGGTTAAGTGCTGACGACCGCTTATCAAAGCTGTTTTTGATTCGGGTACAAGTCGTACAAGGCGGTATTCACGGTGAAGTCTTTTCCATAATGCTTGTGTATTAGAAACCGAATAATAATCGGGATAGTTTACACCGGAAAATATACAACGGTGGTCTACTGTTCTCATTCCGTCCATAAATTGGCCATCAATCATTGTTCCGTCAGGAAAAATATAGATGGCTTCATTGATGTTATCGGTAGTAAATACTCCGGCATCGGCCAAGCGTTTCACAAGTAAACGAATTGACTTCATTTTATAACCCCCTAATATAAGATACTTAAATACTCCGCCATCATAATTTATCACCTACTTTTTAATTTTACTTTTAGTTGCCAATTTTAACCATAATTTTCTCTTTGGATATTTCTCTTTCAATTCTGTAAATCTAATATCTGCATCATTTTTAGTTCCTTTAATAACATCCAAAGTTTCTCTTGATACTAAATCAATAATTTCAAACTTTAAATCTTGCATTTAATTGACCTCCTAATATTTTTTAATTATCTTAACAATATTTCCTTTTTTACTAATTACTTCATTACTTCCAACATTTATTTTCTTATAGTAATTTGGAATTTCGGTTTTATATGCTTCAATTATAAATCCATCTATAAACATATTCCAATCACCTTTTGTTTTAATATAAACTTGCATTTAATTTTATCCTTTCTGTATTCGGATTAAAAACTTATCACCATTTTCCATTTTAACAACTAAACCATCATCATTTGTAAGGTATAAATCTTTTAAAACTGAAACATCTTTAACTTGCTCTTGAATTTCATCAGATTCTAATTCTCCTAATAATGTATTAGTTAAAAATTCCTGAAATCCTTTTAATCTCATAATTATTTCTACTCCTTATAATCTTCATTTATTTTCTATAATCATATTATAATACAAAAAGAATGATATTTAAACAAAAAAAAATAGAACCATTCGGTTCTATTCAATATAACCTTTAAATTTACCTTCAATATCTCCATTTTTCATTTTATGCTCAATATTTGGAATTGGGGCATTTGAGTACATCCAACTTGGAAGTGGATAATGGACTGTTTTATCAATTCTTTCTCTGCTATCATAAACAACTTCCCAGCCATTTCCATTATCTTGAAGTTCTTGGAAATAAATGCCTTTTTCATCATTATGTTCATATGTTCTTTCATTTTCAACATCATAAGCACTACTTGAATCACAAATTGTGATACTTTGTTCTGGGTCACAATCTGCCCATTGTTTACCACCAGTCCAAATACCTCTATCAATTTCCTTACCGTTTTGGAAAACTTTTCCTAATAATGGCATTTAATCATCCTCTTTCTTATTTGATTTTAGTTATTTAACATTTTCTCCAATGTCTCAATTAATGATTTGCATTTACTAGTTATATTTACATATAAATCTCCTCCTTTTTCTTGTTCTTCTAATAAATCTGCTTTAGATTTATATATTTCTGTTATAACCTCCCCTTCTACTATATATGTAATTGTTGCACCTTTAAAACCTTTTCTTTGAGCTTCTTGAACAATTTGATTTTGGAGTTTTTCCATTAATTTTAAATCTACTTTAACATTATTATTTTTACCTTCTAATTCCCATAATCTATCTTGTTCTTTCATTTCATTTGTATAAGTTAACTTCTTTTTAAATAATTTTACCAATTTTATTCATTCCCCTTTCTTATTTGATTTATTTCTTATAATTATATTATAATACTTTTATAATATAAATTAAAACAAAAAAAGAGAACCATTAAGATTCTCTTTCTTCATATATTGTACTCATTATTGATTCAAATTCACTATACTTATGAAGTAATATTTTTCCATCAAGATACTCAACTAAAATTTCCAATTGATTATTAGTAGAATCATTTTCTTGTTTATAAACTACAATTCTTAAAACATTAGATTTAAAATTTGGAATGTAAACTTTTGAATATTTATTATCATAAACATCATATTTAATTTAATAGGTAATTTACCATCAGAGTTTACAAATCAATTTGCAATTTCTACTATTACACCATTTGGAAATCCAGATTTTTCAACAATGTCAGGATGTTGTTTCTTAACAACGTTCAAAAGAGCTTGTTGAGCTTCATATTCGTTTAAAGATTCAAAGTCAATATTAGTTACATCAATTTCAACTTCAACCTCAACAGTTTCTTCACCAGATTTAATAACAGCTGCAACTAACCATTTATCCATAAGTCATCAACCTTTCATCCGAATTATTGTTTAAATTTGAGTATCGTCTTCTCTTATTACTTTAGAAATTATTTCAGTATATGGTATTGAATAATCAATGTCAAATACTTTATTAGGAAAATGTTCTTTAACTTTACATATTTCCTTATATAAATCATCAAATTCTTCCATAGCATCTGGAAATATAATTTGGATAAGGTTTTCTTCCATTTCTTCCCTTGTTTCAGGAAAACATAAAAGGTAATGTCCATTTCCTACATATTTAATTTTAATTGGTGTAACTTTAGCTAATTCTTTTTCTCCTTCTAATTTAGTTAATATTTTATAGTTTAATGAATCAATAATCTTTTCTTTAACTTTTGGTAGAATTTCATTTTTGTCTAATTCAAAAATTTTGCTAACATTTTCTAATTCCATTTAATCATCTTCTTTCATATGATTTTTCTTTTATTATAATACAATTATAATCCATTTAAAATAGATATTAAACATTTAAATTTATTGGAATTAAATCATATAAAGATATTATAAATATAAATTCATTTACACTGATGTAACGATATTTGACTCTATATATAAACATATATAAATTTTATTTGAATAGTTAACACTAGTGGAACAAAATTGGAACATATGTGTACATTTAGTGTAATTTTTGAGAATAAAAAAAAGAGATAATATTATCTCTTATTCTATATTAAATGTATTAGAATAACCATCTGTAACTTTTTTATTGGTTTTTACACTATATATTTTATATTTAAAACGATATGTGCCTTTATTTAAATATTTCCAAGAATAATTTTCTTTTAATTTTTCTCCTGGGAAAGCAAAATTTAAATCAAACCAATCAAGATTTTTCCATTCACCATTTATTTTCTTTTGAGGTATAAGAATATAATTAACTTTATTAGAATAATTGTTTTTGAAATTTAAGAAAACTTCCTTATCTTTATCTTTATGGTAAGTTATTTTATTTGTTTGAAAATAACTTTCTTTATCATATTTTGTAGATATAAAACCTAAAATTGATAAAATAACTACACATATTATAAAATATATAATTAAATGTTTTTTCAAAATATGTCCTCCTTAATCGCTTCAGATAAATAATATCTTTTGTTATCTTTATTAAAATATGAACCCTTAGAATTGTGATAAACTTTGTATCTTCTTTTTTTAGTTTCCTCAAAGCCACATTGAATTGTAGCAACAACATAATCTTCTATTCCATAAATTATTTCATAAATTGTTACTAATGTTGGATAGTCAATAATAACTGCAATAGGCTTTTCTTCTTTACTCATTTTAATTATTCCCTCCTAATTTTTTTTATGATTATTTTTCTATAATCTTATTATAATACATAATGATTTAAAATAAAACATAAATAAAGACTGCCCAGAGTCTAGTCAGTAGGCAGCCTTTATGGTTTTATAATTTTAAAAATTTACTTAATTCAAAATCTTCAAACCTAATATTAGGATAATTGAATCGTAAATTAAAATGGTCAGGGAGAATAAAACTTAACTTTATGCTAAATTGGTTAATCTCAATATTATTTATTATGGAATCTATTTGTATAGAATACCAATCCTCTAATATATCATTTATGGAATTTATCAATTTACTAACCTTACAATCATAACTACTATCATGTGTAATTATTACCTCAAATAATCCTAACATATAAGTTACTGTTACATTATCTTTAAATTCATTTTGTAAATATTTAGAGGAATACTCAATGAAATCATTTATATCAATTCCATTAAATTCCCCATCTTCATATCCAAGTTTAACTGTATTATCCTTGAAATCAATAAATGCCATTAAATTGTCATTACCATATGATAAGAAACTACCAGCTGCAGGCTTACCATTTTGTAAACGGAACATATAAGGTTTACCTTCTTGCATCATTACAACCACCTCATTTTTTTTCTTCTATTTTATTTCTTAATCATATTATATAACAGATAAAAACTAGATTAAACATTAAAAAAAAAGAAAGAGGATAAAATCCTCTTATTTTTATTAGTCCATTATCCCATATTCATAATGAATTTTTGTTGCACCTAATTTCTTTAACTCATCTTTAACCCATTCAACATGTGCTGTCCAGCTTCCTTCACCTTGCCATTTAGATTGTGGGCTCATTTCATATTCATTGCCATTATAATTAAATAACATTTTAGCACCTATAACACAACAACCAATATCTCCAATTTCATCACTTTTATTATGCCATTCTTGAGCAATTTCTAATAATTCTTTTGGAGGAGTAAAATTTTCAACTGTTGGATAAATATTTTCTGGATTTTCACCATTCCAAATAATAATCTTTCCACTACTTGGTGATATTCTATGAAATTTGTGTTCTGGGTCAATATTGCGAATTATTTTTTCCATGACCATAAATCATCTTCCTTTCAAATTTTTATTTATTTTCTTATAATCTTATTATATTACCTTTATAAACCATTTTCAATCCAAGGATTTTTTAACATTATTAAAAATTAGTACATCTTCTATTTGTTTAATTTTTTCCAAAGAATTTTTTATTTTATTTAGTTCGTTTATAAATTCTGCAGTTGAAATCATTCCTAATTTCCAAAGAGAAGATTTAATTTCTATATGTTCTAAAATTTCTGTTTCATTTTGAATTTGTTTTTTTAATTTCTCTTTTGTCCTCATTTAATTTACTCCTAACCATAATAAGTATTATAAATGCATATATTATTAGAATTGGTAATAATAATATTAAATGTTTAAGTATAAATGAAATTAAAGGCAAAAAGATTACTAAAACTATCAGTAATGCGCAACCTATGCTAGAATCTTTATCTGAATAGTAACCGTAACCAAAGCCTCTTCTCAATTTATGCACCACTTTCTCTAATTTCTTTACTCTCTAAAATATTATTTTTACGTTCAACTAATTCATTAAACCATTCTTTGTCATTAATTAATAATGTAAAATCAATTAAATCATTTAAAGCTTCAAGGCTATCTGTTTCATAAATGGGATGAAAAAGCCATGTATTTTTAGTATGTTTAATACGAAATTTTTGTATTCCTTTAAACCTACTATTTTCACTTTTAATTATTTTAATAGTTATGCCTATTATATAGTCAGAATTTTCAAATATGTTAACAATATATCCTGTAAATGAAGCTTTTCCTTGTTTAAATGAAACCCATTGACCAACTGATACATCCGTATACATATTTTCCACCCCTTATTATATTTATTATTATTATATCAAACAATAATAATAATTTATAAAGGGTTTCACTTTTTAAATGCTTCTTTAATGATTTCTTTACATGATTTAAATAACCAAACAGATATAACTAACATCATTGGATAACAAATAAAATAAATGAAAAATTTACCCATATTAATACATCTCCTTTTTTTTATTCATTCTTTCTATATATTCATTATAAGACCAATTATTCCAAAAAAAAGAGAAGATTTACTCCTCTTTTCTTTTCTTTTTCTCTTGTTTTTCTACCCATTTATTAAACAGATAATCAACGATATATAAAAAGCCTAAAACTGGTATAATCAAAACACTAAAGAAACATATAACAAATAATATTGCTATAAATGAAAATTGATTTTTTTTACACCACTTTTTTAATTTATTTAACATTAAAATTCACTTCCTTCCCTTTGAATTTACCATTTTTAAAAATTCCTCAAATGCTTCTTTAGTGCCACAATTATCGCAAATCATTGTTTCATTATCTTTCCTTGATAGTGCCAACAATCTTTCAAATTCTTCTCCACAATTAGGACAAATTTCCATTTCATTTACCTCCTAAACTATTGGGTCTACATTAAACCATTCTTGACAATTTTCACAATATGCTCTTTCTGCATCTGGTTCAACTGGATTACATTTCTCACCACAAGCAGGACAAGGATGTTCAACTATACCTTCTTCAGCAGCTTGACGAATTAAATCATAATCCATATTTAAATTACTTCGTGCCAAAATCTTTTCCTCCTTCTAACCAATCAAATTTAGCCATGGTTTCTGGTTTTCTTACATAATTATTATCAATATACTTTGATTCATCATATACATAACCAAGAATATTACCAATATTATCTTCTACAACTCCACCAACCATTTCTACCTTTACACCATTACTAAGTTTTTTAGTTTTTAAACTACCATCAGGATTTTTCTGGTCTAATAATACCCTAATTAGTGTTCTTCCTTTAAGTGCTTGATTTTTTATAGTTTTAGGCATTTTTTTGTTTTCTCTCCTTAAAGATGAATTTATATTTCATATTATTATTATATAACTTTTTAAAATAAAATAGAACTAAAACTTAGTCTGAACTATCAATAGTTTCTTCATAACCACATTTTTTACATTTATAATGAGTTAAACACCTACCAATTTTATATGACTCATAATCATGTTTACATCCAATTCTATATACATCTAATTTCATTTTATTACTATACATATCATATTCTGTCATTAAACCAAAAGCAATATCATGAAAATAATATATATGAATAGTGTGCAAACCATTATGGATATTTTCTCCATCAAAAATTACTTGTCTAAATTCTATATATTCTGGCGAATATGCATGAAATTTATTTAAAAAATCATTCATTTCACATTTGTCAAAAGGCTTTGGCATTTCATTAAAACTTCCAAAATTAGTAATATATTGTGGAATAGACATTTTTCCAAATTTGGGTTCTAATTTATAATACATTAAATAGTCTCCTTTATTTTAATTTAATGCACCTATTACTTTTAAATATTCAATTGCTTCTATTGGATTGAAAAATATATGTCCATAACCATTTGCACCATCTTGAATATCCATAATATCAATTGAATAATCATTAAAACTAACTATTGCTTTTTCATCATTAACTGTTTTATCTTCTAATAAAGCATAAAATTTTTCTTCCATTTAAATTACCTTCTTTCACTATTTAATTTAAAATTTCTATTGCTATTTTATTATTAAAATCAATAAGGAAATTTCCATTTGTTATTAAATCATCTGCATATCTTTCAAAATCAAAATACATTTCTAAAAAATTATCAAGCTCTCTAGCAGAATACAATTCAAATAATTTTCTACCTAAATCTTTTTTATCATCAACATCATTAAATAAAATGTATTCTCTTTCTTCTAATTTTTCTGCAATTTCCTCTAAATCTGGTGTTGGATAATCTCTAATAAATAAGTTAAGAAATGCTTTATCATCTTCCTTAAAACCTAATTCATTTAATTTTCCCAAAAAACTATTTACTTCAAAAAGATTATTATTAACTTCTATTCCAAAAGATGAATCATAATCTGAAACAATACAATTGCTACGACCATTAACAGTTAAATCATAAATTATGTCAATTAATTCTTGTTCATCCATTGGAAGAGTTACCTCTTTAC
>Ga0164243_10013948_pt1 | contig 11248 bp, 11 predicted proteins | sample OricompcompostOP_FD_108781 | JGI IMG/M metagenome (GOLD analysis project Ga0164243, IMG submission 108781) | Organic Plus compost microbial communities from Emeryville, California, USA - Original compost - Organic plus compost (OP) | ecosystem: Engineered > Solid waste > Mixed feedstock >... | reverse complement strand
CGTCGCTGCCAGAATCAGAGGTGCGATGTCCGCCACCGCCCGCACCCATCCCTCAGGCCCGGTCGCGGAGGCGTTCGCGCGGCGGGTCGAGGAGCAGGAGGCGCGCGCCCTGTCGCCGCGCGCGACGCGCTCCTATCCCGCCGAGCGGGAGCGGCCAGAGGAGGAGTGCGGGCTGCGCACGCCGTTCCAGCGCGACCGCGACCGGATCGTCCACAGCAAGGCCTTCCGGCGGCTCAAGCACAAGACGCAGGTCTTCGTCGCGCCCGAGGGCGACCACTACCGCACGCGGCTGACGCACACGCTCGAGGTGACGCAGGTGTCGCGCACGGTCGCCCGCGCGCTCGGGCTCAACGAGGACCTGACGGAGGCGATCGGGCTCGGGCACGACCTCGGCCACCCGCCGTTCGGCCACATCGGCGAGGACGTGATCGACAGATGCCTGCAGCGGCGCTTCGGGCGGCGCTTCAAGCACCACGAGCACTCGTTGCGGATCGTCGAGCGGCTCGAGCGCGACGGCGCCGGCCTCAACCTGACGCGGCCGGTCCGCGAGGGGATCCTTGGCCACTCCGGCCGCGCGCCGATGCCGGCGACGCTGGAGGGCCGGATCGTGCGGCTGCTCGACCGCGTCGCCTACATCAACCACGACATCGACGACGCCGTCCGCGCCGGCGTGCTCGACGAGCGCGACCTGCCGGCCGAGCCGATCGCGACGCTGGGGGCGACCGGCGCGCAGCGGATCGACACGCTCGTCCACGACGTCGTCGAGCAGTCGGCCCGCGCCGGCGACGACATCGTCCAGGGCGAGCGGGCAGGCGCGGCGATGTCGGCGCTGCGCAACTTCATGTTCGAGCACGTCTACCTCGGGCCGGCCGCGCGCGCCGAGCACGGCAAGATCCACCGCGTGCTGACGACGCTGTTCGACCACTACGTCGAGCACCCGGAGCAGATCCCGCCGCTGCTGCCCGCGGGCGAGGCCGACCTCGCCGACCGCGTCACCGACTACCTCGCCGGCATGACCGACCGCTACTGCATCCGTCGCTTCGAGGACCTGACCGTCCCCGACGCCTTCGCGCCGTGAGCCGCTACACGCCCGACTCCAAGGAGCGCGTCCGCGACGCGGTCGACATGATCGCGCTCGTCTCGGGCAAGACCGAGCTGCGCCGCGCCGGCGTCAACTCCTACTTCGGCCGCTGCCCGTTCCACGACGAGCGCACCGGCTCCTTCCACGTGCGCCCGGAGGAGAAGCACTACCACTGCTTCGGCTGCGGCGAGTCGGGCGACCCCTTCGACTTCGTGATGCAGCTCGACGGGCTCGACTTCAGAGGCGCGCTGGAGTCGCTGGCGCAGCGCTTCGGCGTGACGCTGGAGCTGGAGGACGAGGACCCGATGGCGCGCGCCCGCCGCGAGCGGCGCGACCGTCTCCACGCTCTGCTCGATCGCGCCGCCGGCTACTACGCCCGCTACCTGTGGGAGTCGTCGGAGGCGGCGCCGGCGCGCGCGTACCTGGCGCGGCGCGGGCTGGAGGAGAGAGCGCTGAGAGCGTTCCGCGTCGGCTACGCGCCGAGCGCGTGGGACAAGATGCTGCTCGGTTCGCGTCAGGCCGGCTTCAGCGAGGAGGAGCTGCTGGCGACGGGCCTGGCGCAGCGCAGCAGACAGCGGCCCGGCTCCTGCTACGACCGCTTCCGCGGGCGGATCATGTTCCCGCTCGCGAACGCGCGCGGCAGAGTCGTCGGCTTCGGCGCCCGCGCGATGCGCGACAGCCAGAAGCCGAAGTACCTCAACAGCAGCGACGGCGAGGTCTTCCACAAGAGCCAGCAGCTGTTCGGGATCGACCTCGCGCGCAGACCGGCCGCGCGCGCCGGCACGATCGTGCTCGCCGAGGGTTACACCGACGTCATCGCGCTCCACCAGGCGGGGATCGAGAACGCGGTCGGCGTGATGGGCACCTCGCTGACCGACGAGCAGGCGCGCGAGCTGGAGCGGACGGCGAGAACGCTCGTGCTGGCGCTCGACGCCGACGGCGCCGGCCAGGAGGCGATGGTGCGCGCGTCGCGGATCGCGGCCGGGCGCAGACTGGAGCTGCGCGTCGCGCGGCTGGCGGACGGGATGGACCCGGCCGACCTCGTCCAGCAGCAGGGGCCCGGAGCGGTCCGCGAGCTGGTCGCCAAGTCGGTCCCGTTCGTCTCCTTCCACGTCGACAAGATCCTCGCCGGCTCAGACCTCGGCGACGCCGAGGGCAAGGACCGCGCGCTGGCGGAGCTGGGGCCGGTGCTGGCGGCACAGCCGCCGAGCGTGCTGCGCGAGGAGCTGATCGGCCGGATCGCGCAGCGGCTCGGGATCGAGCGGTCGCTGACCGCGCAGCTGCTGGAGCGCGCCGCGGCGGAGGCGCCGCCGGAGCAGCCGGCGGCCGCGCCCGCGCCGGCGAGAACGGCGGCCGGTCCTTCCGCCGGCGGCGCGCCGCCGGCCGACCCGGGCCCGGAGTGGCACGACCCCGGCCCGGAGGAGCCGTGGGGCGGCCCGAGCCCCGACGACGAGGCCGCCTACTGGGCCAGCCGCAGCGGCGACGACGACGCCGCCTACGCCGCCGCGGCCGAGGCCGGCCAGGTCGCCTCCACGCAGGCGCCGGTCGTCCGCGTCGACCCGCGCCAGGCGCGGCTGGAGCGCGAGTTCCTCGTCCTCTGCGTCGCGCTCCCGCGCGAGGGCGCCCAGGCGCTCGCCCGGCTCGACCTCGACGCCCACCTGCTCGACCCGGTCGCCCGCCGCGCCGCCGACCACGTCGCCGCGCCCGGCCGCCTCGAAGCGCTCGCCGACCCCGCGCCCGAGGACGACGGCGCGCTGCCGCCCGCCGACGACGCCGAGCTGCGCGCCTTCGTCGCCCAGCTGCGCGAGCTGGCGACGAGAAGCAGCGCGATCGGCGCCAGCCTCGAGCACGCCGAGGGCCTGCTGGAGCTGGCACGCATCGACCGCGCGATCGCCGCCGCCAGGGCCGCCGGCACCGGCGGCATCGCCGAGCTCAAGCGAGCCCAGCTCGCGGTCCGCGCCAGGCTCGGCAAGCTGCAGGACCAGATCCAGGCGGCGGCGGGGTAGGGGTGACGCAGCGCGCGGTGCGCAGTCCCGCTACCATCTCCGGGCCGCACGATCCCCGGTAGCTCAATTGGCAGAGCATTCGGCTGTTAACCGAAGGGTTGTTGGTTCGAGTCCAACCCGGGGAGCTGTACCACGGAAAGCCTCGCGTATGCGGGGCTTTCGTCGTTCTGGGAGGGTTCCGAGCCGATGCCCCTGTTCAAGAAGCGCGAGCCCGATCTCGGCGACCTCGCCGCCTACGTCGTCGAGAGCGCGCGCGGTCGCGGCATCTCCGTCAACCACGGCAGACTCGTGCTGCTGCTCTACCTGCTCGACGCCGAGCGGATCCGCGGCGGCCGCGAGCCGATCACCGGGATCGCGTGGGAGGAGGGCAGGAGAGGGCCGACCGCCGAGGGCCTCGACGCGCGGCTGAGAGCGCTGGTGCAGCGGGAGAAGGAGTCGACGCGCTGGGGTCGCGGCACGGCGCGCGAGTCGTTCAGCGACGGCGCGCGCGGCGACGACTGGGTCGTCGCCACCAAGCTGGCCGTCGACCGCATCGTGCGCGACTGCGCCGGGCTCGACCTCGCCGAGCTGCGCGACCGCGCCGACGCGCGCCCGGAAACCGCTCGCGCGCTAGCGTCGTGACACGGGAGTTCCGCCGCCGAACTTCTGTCTCACGACACTAGGCCGCCCGCCGCGGCGGCGCCCCGGAGGCGGCGCGGGCGATCTCGAGGTGGTCGAGCAGGGCGCGCTCGGCGGCGGCGCGGTCGCCGGCCCGCAGGGCGATCACGATCCGCAGGTGCTCGGCGAGGATCGCGGCGGCGCGCTCGGGATCGGCGGCGACGGTCGCGGCGACGAGACGGTGCTGGCGGTCGCGCAGCCCGTCGTAGAGGTCGAGCAGGACGGCGTTGCCGGCGGCGGCGACCCAGGCGCGGTGGAAGTCGCGGTCGGCGGCCGCGAAGCCGGCGCGGTCGTCGGCGGCGAGCAGCGCGCGCTGGCGGGCGATCACCCGCTCCAGCTCCGCCACGACCTGCTCCGGGTCGGCGAGGCGCAGCGCGTGGCGCTCGACCAGCTCCCGCACCTCGAACAGGTCGGCGACCTCGCGCGGCGACATCGGCGTCACCAGCGCGCCGCGCTTGGGGTAGAGGGTCAGCAGCCGCTCGGCCTGGAGCTGCAGCAGCGCCTCGCGCACCGGCGTGCGGCTGATCCCCAGCTCCTCGGCGATCGCGCCCTCGCTGAGCAGCTCGCCGTCGGCGTAGCGGCCGGCCAGCAGCCGGTCCTTGACGTGCTCGTAGGCGCGGGAAGCGGCGGTCACAGCGGGAATCATGCGATAGATTCAGCATAGATGCAAGCTGTCGACGACTACGCCGACGAGCGCGATCGCCCGTCCGGCGGGGAGTCGCGCGACGGCGCGCCCACACGCGCCACCCGCCGCGCCTGGTTGATCTGGGCGATCGGCGCGAGCCTCTACTTCGCCGCCGTCTTCCACCGCATGGCGCTCGGCGTCGCCGGCCTGCGGGCCGAGCGGCGGCTGCAGTTCGACCACGAGGTGCTCGCCAGCTTCACCGCGCTGCAGTTCCTCATCTACCTCGCGATGCAGATCCCCGCCGGCCTCGCCGCCGACCGCATCGGCCCCCGGCGCACGCTCGCCTTCGGCCTGCTCGCGATCGCCGCCGGCGAGCTGGTCTTCGGCCTCGCCCACAGCGTCCCGCCGGCGATCGCCGGCCGCGCGCTGATCGGCATGGGCGACGCGCTGATCCTGATCAACGTCCTGCGCCTGACGCAGAGCTGGTTCCCCGCCCGCATGGGCTCGCTGCTGGCGGCGCTGACCGGCGTCGTCGGCGCGCTCGGCCAGCTGCTCGGGACGATCCCGCTGCAGGCCGCGCTCGACGGCCTCGGCTGGACGACCACCTTCGTCGGCTCCAGCGTCGCGACCGTCGCGCTCGCGGCGCTCGCCTTCGCCGTCATCCGCGACCGGCCGCCCGGCCTGCCGGCGCCGCAGGCGCACGACCACGCCCCGATCGCGGCGACGCTCAAGGCCGCCTGGAGCCGCCCCGGCACGCGCCACGGCTTCTGGGCCCACCTCGCGCTGATGGCGCCGTTCCAGGTGATCAGCGCGCTGTGGGGCGCGCCGTTCCTGATCGAGGGCCAGCACTTCAGCGAGCACCAGGCGGCGACCTACCTGCTCGTCACCTCGGCCGGCTTCGCGCTCGCCGGGCCGCCGCTCGGCGTCCTCGCCGACCGCGGCCTGCGGGCGCAGAACCGCACATTGCTGGCGATGAACGCGCTGATCGTCGCGCTGTGGGCGGCGATCCTGCTGTGGCCCGACGGCGACGCCGTCCCGCGCCCGCTCCTGCTCGCCGGCTTCGCCGTCGCCGGCGCGGCGGCCTCCGGCGGGATGGTCGCCTTCGCCCTCGGCCGCCGCGAGAACCCGCCCGAGGCCGGCGGCGCCGCGACCGCGATCGTCAACTGCGGCGGCTTCAGCGCCGCGATCGTCGCGCTCGAGCTGGCCGGACTGCTGCTCGGCGGCGACGGCACGCCCGACGCCGGCCAGTTCAAGCTGGCGCTGGCGCCGATGGTGCTGCTGTCGGCGATCGCGCTCGTCCGCTGCGCGCAGCTGTCGCGCCTGCGCGAGCGCGCGCTCGCCACCGCGTAGGATCGTCGGAGAACGTCAACGCCTGGGGGAGGCATGTCATACCGTCACCGTTCCCCGCGCTCAAGGCGGCGCAGCTGATGGCGCTGCTGCAGCGGGAGCCGCTCGGCTACGAGATCGCGCGTCAGCGCGGCTCGCATCGCAAGCTGCGCTCGCGCAACGGCTTCCCCGACATCGGCTTCTCCTTCCACGCCTCGGCGACGGTCCCGCCGGGGCTGGTGCGCAAGGTGCTTGTCGGCGAGGTCGGACTCAGCGAAGATGAGGCGAGGAGCCTGCTGTGACGAGAACGGCGCAACTGATCTACCACGACGATCCCGAGGGCTGGTGGGCCGCTTCGCCGGACCTGCCCGGCTACGCCGCGTTCGGCGCCAGCTTCGAGGAGGTGCGCGACCTCGCGCGCGAGGGGGCGCCCTGGTACGCAGAGGAGGCGCTCGACCTGCATCATCTCGTCCCCGGCCCGCGTTCGTGGTGGACTTCCCCGAGCGTCGGCCAGCGGGCGCGGCTGCACGTTGCGGCGCCCGGACCGAATCCTGGACTCACGATCCGCGCAAGCGGGCTCACGAAGGCGGCATAGAGACTATGGAAGCTGATCTGCTGCTCTGCGACCACGCGGAGGCGATCAACGGCAAGCTGTACATCATGGGCGCGGCCTGGAACCTGCTCCAGGCGCCCGGCCAGGCGATCACGGTCGCGCTGGCGATCGTCGTCAAGGTCGCCTGGGACGAGGCCGACCAGCCGCACGAGCTGATCGCGCAGCTGCTCGACGGCGACGGCAACCCGATCGTCATCAACGGCGAGCCGGTCGCGCCCAGCGGCCAGTTCGAGCTCGGCCGCCCGGCCGGCCTCAAGCCCGGCTCGACGCTCAACATGCCGCTGGCGTTCAACCTCACCGGGCTGGTGCTCGGCGTCGGCCAGTACGAGTGGCGCCTGACGATCGACGGCGAGACGGTCGCGCGCGCCCCGTTCGCGGTGGTCGAGCCGTTCCAGGTCGCGTAGGGTCGCTCACGCGCCTCGCTCGCGCGCGAGCCGCTCGACGAGGTCGGCCGCGCGCGCCGCGGCGTCGTTGGCGGCGCTCCACGCCGCCAGCTCGCCGGCGCGCCGCGTCAGCGCCGGCTCCGACAGCGCCCGCTCCACCGCCAGCCGCACCGTCGCCGGCGTCAGCAGCCGCCACGGCAGCCGCACGCCGGCGCCGGCCCAGTCGAGCCGCGCGGCGTTCTCGCCCATGTCGCCGGCGACCGGGCAGGCGACGACGGCCGCGCCCGAGTGCAGCGCCCGCACCATCGTGCCGTGGCCGACGTGGCAGACGACGAGCGCGCACTGCGGCATCGTCCGCGAGTAGGAGACCCACTCGACGAGCCGCGTGTTGTCGGGCACCGTCACCGGTCCCTCGAGCGGCCGGCGGTTCCAGGTGGCCAGCACGCGGATCGGCAGCCCGCCGAGGCCGGCGAGCGCGGCCCGCAGCAGTCTGTGCGCTCTGTCCTGCGCCGTCGACGGCGCGACCAGCACCAGCGGCGCCTCGCCCGGCGGCAGCTCGACCGGCTCCGACTGCGGCTCCCACAGCAGCGGGCCGACGACGTGCGTGTGCGCCGGCCAGTCGCGCGGATACTCCAGCTGCGGGTAGGTGCCGACGAGCACGAGCTGCTCGCTGAGGCCGCCGTGGACGCGCTCGACCGGCGGCAGGCCGAGCTGCGCGCGCGTGTCGTTCAGCTCGCGCTGGCCGTAGCGCAGGCCGCGCTCGACGAGCGGGTCGAGCTGGCGCCACATCCGCCGGCCGAGCGCGGTGCGCGGCCAGCGGGCGCCGAACGAGTAGGGCGGGGCGCCGGACGGCGGCGCCGGGTGGACGTGGGGGATCAGCGTCGCGACCGGCACGCCCTCCAGCTCCCCGGCGAGCGCCGGCGCGAGCGTGAGGATGTCGTGGACGACGACGTCGGGCCGCGCCTCCGCGACGGCCGGGCGCGTCCGCGAGACGGCTCGCACGACCGCCTCGTACATCGTCATCGGCCGCTCCGTCGTCGGGAAGACGGGGTACTCGGGCGCCGCCGCGAAGCGCATCCCGGCGGCCTCGACGTCGTCCTTCCAGCGCGACCAGGTCTCCATCGTCACGGCGTGCCCGCGGCGGGCCAGCTCGCTCCCGAGCGCGAGCATCGGGAAGGCGTGGCCAGGGTCTCCGAAGGCCCCCAGAAAGAGGCGCAAGGGCCGGCCCGCCGCATCTCCGTTTACCGGTGCAGGAGAGATGGAGGTTTGATGAGGTTTAATGACCTGTGGCACGGATGACGACCAGCGATGACGTTGGGGGCCCATGGAGCAAGTGGCCGTTGAGGGGCCGCGAGAATATGACGGTTCGAGGTCGGGCGGCGCGGAAGCGGGCGCCGGCCTGCCCGCGCCGGCTGCGCACGAGCGGGAACGGGTGCGCGCGAGAGGCGTCCGGGCGGCGCTGATCGCCGGCGCGCTGGCGCTTGCGGCGCTCGTCGTCGCGGCGGTCGTCGAGCTGCCGCTGTGGTCGCGCGCCTCGATCGCCGCCGTCGCCGGGCTCGTCTGCGTCGGCGCGCTCGCCGTTGTCGTGCGCGCGCTCGGCGCGCTGCGCGCCGCACAGGCACAGCTCGCCCGCCGCGAGGCTGACGCTTTGCGCATGGCCGACCTCGACGAGCTGACCGGACTCGGCAACTATCGAATGTTCACGCGCCAACTTGCCGCCGAGGTCGCCCGCTCTCGCCGACACGACGACCCCTTCTCGCTGGTGCTGCTCGACCTCGACGGCTTCAAGGCGATCAACGACGAGCTCGGCCACCTCGCCGGCGACGACGCGCTCCGCCACGTCGCCGCCGCGCTGCGCGAGACGCTCCGCGAGGAGGACGTCTGCTGCCGCCAGGGCGGCGACGAGTTCGCGGTCATCGCCGTCCGCGCCGGCGCCGAGGAGGCGGCCGACCTCAGCCGCCGCCTGACCGAGGCGATCGAGCACATCCCCTTCGGCGTCAACGGCGAGCGGCGGCTCGGCGCCTGCGCCGGCTGGGCGACCTTCGGCGAGCCGGCCCGCAGCGCCGACGAGCTGATCCTGCGCGCCGACGCCGCGCTGCGCGAGGCGAAGCGCACGACCGCCAGCGACGAGCCGGCCCGCCAGCGCCCGACGACCTCCGAGTCGCGCCGCCAGGCCGGCCGCCTCGGGCGCGGCGAGACGGCGCGCCTGGCGCTCCTCTCCGGCCTCGCCCGCGCGCTCGCCGGGGCGCGTGACGAGCGCACGCTGGCGGAGACGACCGTCGCCTTCCTGACCGGCGCCTTCGACTCGATCGGCTCGGCCGCGCTCGCGACCTGGCCGCACGCCGCCGGCGCCGACGCCGCGGCCGCCGCGGTCGAGCCGCGCCTGGTCGTGCTCGGCAGCGGCGGGGAGGAGGCGACCGACGGCCGCGCGCTCGCCGACCGCTCCAGCGTCCGCCGCGCGCTCGCCGCCGCCGGGCCGGCGGTCGTCGAGGAGGACCGCGGCAGCCGCTGGGTCGACGGCGCCTTCGCGCGCAGCGAGCTGGCGGTCGCGGTGCCCGACGGCAGCGGCGTCTGGGGCTGCCTCCTGATCGCCTGCGACAGGCCGCGCGCCTACGGCATCGTCGAGCGGGCGCTGGCGGAGGCGATCGCCCAGCAGCTCGGGCGCGCGCTCGCCTGCCGCCGGCTGCTCGACAAGCTGAGCGTGTCGGGCTTCGGCGAGCTGTACCGGATCGCCGCCGACGCCGGCGTCGAGGCGAGCGACGCCTTCGCCGACGAGGAGGTCGAGGACGCCGAGCAGTGGCGCCTCGCCGACCTCTCCTGGCAGCTCGGCCGCGCGCTCGGCCTCGGCGAGGAGGAGCTGCGCGCGCTCTACCTCGCCGCGCTCTTCCACAACGTCGGCACGGTCGGCGTGCCGGCGGCGCTGCTCGCCCATCCCGGCGAGCTGCACGAGGAGGAGCGGGCGATCCTGCGCGAGCACCCGCTGATCGGCGAGCGGATGCTGCGGACGCTGCCGCTGCTGCGCGACGCCGCGCCGATCGTCCGCCACGAGCACGAGCGCTGGGACGGCGCCGGCTACCCGGACGGGCTCGCCGGCGCCGAGATCCCGCTCGCGTCGCGCATCCTGCTCGCCTGCGACGTCTTCGTCGCGATGACCTCGCCGCGCCCGTGGCGGCCGCCGCGCTCGGCCGGCGCGGCGCGCGCCGAGCTGCGCCGCGTCGCCGGCGCCCAGCTCGACCCGCGCGTCGTCGACGCGCTGCTGGCGCTGCTGGCCGAGCAGCTCGCCGATCGCGACGACGACGACGAGCGCTGCCCGGCCCCGGCCGGCGTCTAGGACGCCAGCTCCGCGACGAGCCGCAGCTGTCTGAGCCGCTCCTCGGCGGTCCACGCCATCGGCGAGACCATCAGCGTTCCGACGCCGGCGTCGCGGAAGACGGCCAGCCGCTCGCGCACGACCTCGGCCGGGCCGCACAGCGAGACGAGGTCGATCAGCTCGTCCGGCAGCGCCGCCATCGCCTCCTCGCGCTTGCCGTCCAGGTAGAGGTCCTGCACGCGAACCGCTGCCTCCTCGAACCCGTAGCGCTGCACGAGGCGGTTGTAGAAGTTCTGTCTGCGCGAGCCCATTCCGCCGACGTAGAGCGCCAGGTAGGGCCGCATCGCGTCGCGCGCGGCGGCGCGGTCGTCGGTCACGAAGACGTTGACGGTCGGCGCGACGTCGAAGCCCTCGAGCGAGCGGCCGGCGCGCGCCGCGCCCTCCTCGAGGTGGCCGCGGAACTCGGCGACGTGCTCGGGGCTGAACAGCGTCGGGATCCAGCCGTCGGCGATCTCGCCGGCGAGCGCCGTGTTCTTCGGGCCGATCGCGGCGAGGTAGATCGGGATCCGCTCCTGCACCGGCGCGATCGTCAGCTTCAGCGCCTTGCCGGGGCCGTCGGGCAGCGGCAGCTCGAGCGTCTCGCCCTTGAACGCGACGCGCTCGCGCGCCAGCGCCATCCGCACGACGGCGACGTACTCGCGCGTGCGCTGGAGCATCCTGCCGTAGCGCTGGCCGTGCCAGCCCTCGGCGACCTGCGGGCCGGAGGCGCCGAGGCCGAGCAGCATGCGGCCGCCGGAGAGCTGGTCGATCGTCGCCGCCGTCATCGCCGTCATCGCGGCGCTGCGGGCGGGGATCTGGAAGATCGCCGAGCCGAGCTTGATCGTGCTCGTCCCGGCCGCCAGCCACGCGAGCACGGTCGCGGTGTCGGAGCCGTACGCCTCCGCCGCCCAGACCGAGTCGTAGCCGAGCCGCTCGGCCTCCTGGACGATCGCCAGCTGCTCCTGAGAGGTGAGGCCGAGCCCCCAGTAGCCGACGTGGACGCCGAGCCGCATCAGAGCACGTCGCCCGGGCGCTCGAAGATGATCTCCGGCACGACGCAGGCCGGCGACAGCTTCAGCAGCAGCCGCACCGACTCGGAGATGTCCTCGGGACGGATCATCGCCTCCGCGGCGACGCCGCCGGCCTTCGCGAAGTCGGTCATCGGCGTGTCGACGAAGGCGGGGCAGAGCGCGGTCGACTTGATCCCG
>Ga0164243_10013947_pt1 | contig 11249 bp, 9 predicted proteins | sample OricompcompostOP_FD_108781 | JGI IMG/M metagenome (GOLD analysis project Ga0164243, IMG submission 108781) | Organic Plus compost microbial communities from Emeryville, California, USA - Original compost - Organic plus compost (OP) | ecosystem: Engineered > Solid waste > Mixed feedstock >... | reverse complement strand
GGCGCCGAAGCTCAAGAAGTACGACATGCACGACATCGACGTCGTGGTCGACCGGCTCAGCGTGAAGGACTCCGCCCGCCGCCGGCTGACCGACTCGGTGGAGACCGCCCTCGGCCTGTCCGGCGGTCTGGTCACCCTCGACTTCGTCGACCTGGCCGCCGACGACCCGAACCGCGAGCGGGTGTTCTCCGAGCACCTGGCCTGCTTGTACGACGACCTGTCGTTCGAGGAGCTCGAGCCGCGCTCGTTCTCCTTCAACTCCCCGTACGGCGCCTGCCCGGACTGCACCGGCCTCGGCACGAAGATGGAGGTCGACCCCGAGCTCGTCGTACCGGACCCGTCGAAGACCCTCGGCGAGGGGGCCATCGCGCCGTGGTCCGGCGGCCACATCGCCGACTACTTCCTGCGGCTGCTGTCCGCGCTGGGCGACGCGATCGGCTTCGACCTGAACACCCCGTGGGAGAAGCTGCCGGCCAAGGCGCGCAAGGCGATCCTGAACGGCCACGAGACGCAGGTGCACGTCCAGTACCGCAACCGGTACGGCCGCCGCCGGTCGTACTACACGCAGTTCGAGGGCGTGATCGGGTACATCCAGCGCCGGCACGCCGACGCCGAGTCCGACTCCAGCCGGGAGCGGTTCGAGGGCTTCATGCGCGAGGTGCCGTGCCCCTCGTGCGAGGGCACCCGGCTGAAGCCGGTCACGCTGGCCGTCACCATCGACGGCAAGTCGATCGCCGACATCGCGTCGATGCCGATCGGCGAGTGCGCCAAGCACCTGATGTCGCTGCAGCTGTCCGAGCGCGACCTGAAGATCGCCGAGGTGGTGCTGAAGGAGATCAACGCCCGCCTCGGCTTCCTGCTCGACGTCGGGCTCGACTACCTCACGCTGCACCGCGCGTCGGCCACACTGGCGGGCGGCGAGGCGCAGCGGATCCGGCTGGCCACGCAGATCGGCTCGGGCCTGGTCGGCGTGCTGTACGTACTGGACGAGCCGTCCATCGGCCTGCACCAGCGGGACAACCACCGGCTGCTGGAGACCCTCACCCGGCTGCGCAACATCGGGAACACGCTGATCGTCGTCGAGCACGACGAGGACACCATCCGCACCGCCGACTGGGTGGTCGACATCGGGCCCGGCGCCGGTGAGGAGGGCGGCGAGATCGTCGTCTCCGGCACCGTGAAGGACCTGCTGGAAAGCGAGCGGTCGCTGACCGGCGCGTACCTCACCGGGCGCCGCGCCATCGAGGTGCCGATGACCCGCCGCCCCCGGCAGAAGGGCCGGGAGCTGGTGGTGAAGGGCGCCCGCGAGCACAACCTGCGCGACGTCGAGGTGGCGTTCCCGCTCGGCTGCTTCGTGGCGGTCACCGGCGTGTCCGGGTCGGGCAAGTCCACGCTGGTCAACGACATTCTGTACACGGCGCTGGCCAAGGAGCTGAACGGCGCGCGCTCGGTGCCGGGCAAGCACACCCGCATCAACGGCATGCAGCATCTGGACAAGGTGGTGCACGTCGACCAGAGCCCGATCGGCCGTACGCCGCGCTCCAACCCGGCGACGTACACCGGGGTGTTCGACAGCATCCGCAAGCTGTTCGCGGAGACCACCGAGGCGAAGATCCGCGGCTACCAGCCGGGCCGGTTCTCCTTCAATGTCAAGGGCGGCCGCTGCGAGGCGTGCTCCGGCGACGGCACCATCAAGATCGAGATGCAGTTCCTGCCGGACGTCTACGTCCCGTGCGAGGTCTGCCAGGGCGCCCGGTACAACCGGGAGACCCTGGAGGTGCACTACAAGGGCAAGACCATCGCCGAGGTGCTGGACATGCCGATCGCGGAGGGCCTGGAGTTCTTCGAGGCCGTGCCGAAGATCAAGCGGCACCTGCAGACGCTGAGCGACGTCGGGCTCGGGTACGTCCGGCTCGGCCAGCCCGCGACGACGCTGTCCGGCGGCGAGGCCCAGCGCGTCAAGCTCGCCTCGGAGCTGCAGCGCCGCTCCACCGGCCGTACGGTCTACGTCCTCGACGAGCCCACCACCGGCCTGCACTTCGAGGACATCAGCAAGCTCCTCGGCGTCCTCGGCCGGCTGGTCGACAACGGGAACTCGGTGATCGTCATCGAGCACAACCTCGACGTGATCAAGACCGCCGACTGGATCGTCGACATGGGGCCCGAGGGCGGTTCCCGCGGCGGCACGGTGGTGGCCACCGGCACGCCGGAGGACGTCGCGAAGGTCGAGAACAGCTACACCGGGCAGTTCCTGGCCAAGATGCTGAACTGAGCGATCAGGGCTTGCGCGCGACCCCGCCGACGATCCACACCTTGGCGGGGTCGATGCGGGCCGGGCCGGTGGGGCGCCACTGGGTGACGTAGGTCAGGCCGGGGTCGACCAGCTCCCAGTCGCCGAAGAAGCGGGTCACGTCCTCCCGGGTACGGCGGGCGTGGCCGGTGCGGTGCAGGAAGCCGCGGTAGACCTCCTCGGCCTCCTCGATCGCCTCCGGGTGGTGCTCGTAGACGACGTGCGACAGCGCCAGGTGGCTGCCCGCGGGCAGCGCGTCGCGCAGCCGGGCGACCATGTCGTACGGCCGGTCGTCGTCGGACACGAAGTGCAGCAGCGCGACCAGCAGCAGCGCGATGGGCCGGTCGAAGTCCAGGTGGGCGCGGATCGCCGGGTCGTCGAGGATGGTCTCCGGCTTGAGCAGGTCGGCGTCGGCCACGATGGTGCGCGGGTCGGAGACGAGCAGCGCCCGGGCGTGCACGAGCACGGTCGGGTCGTTGTCGACGTACACGATGCGCGCGTCCGGGGCCTCCCCCTGCGCGACCTCGTGCACGTTCTTCTGCGTGGGCAGGCCGGTGCCGATGTCCAGGAACTGCCGGATGCCGGCCTCGCCGGCCAGGTATCGTACGGCGCGGCCGAGGAACGCACGGTTCTCCCGGGCGATCGTGACGATCTCCGGGGCGGTGGTGAGGAGCCGGTCCGCGGCGTTGCGGTCGGAGGCGAAGTTGTCCTTACCGCCGAGGTAGTAGTCGTACATGCGCGCGATGCTGGGTACGCTCGCGTCGATCTCGGCCGGAGCGGGCCGCTCGTCACCGGTCAAGGTTCACCTCCTTGAAATCCCCGCGCTCCAGGGAGGAAACGGATCGCAGTGAACACTAGCGGCCACCCGGGCGATTCGCCGGACAAATCTCCGGGCCGGTCGCGTCGAATACCCCGGACGGCGTGCTACCTTCCGTAGTACTACACGACGTAAGGGGACGGGATGGACAACCTTGAGCCGGGGCGGCGCGGAGTGCTGGCCGGGGCCGGTGTGCTGGGGGTTCTCGCGGTCGGCGGGTGCGCCACGGGTGGCGGCGGCCCGGAGAAGGCCACCGTTCCGGACGCGATCAAGGGCAAGGTGATCGCGAAGACGTCGGAGATCCCGGTCGGCGGCGGCAAGATCATCAGCGAGCACAAGATCGTCGTCACCCAGCCCAAGAAGGGCGAGTTCAAGGCGTTCACCGCGGTCTGCACCCACCAGCACTGCACGGTCGGCGAGGTCCAGAAGGGCGTCATCGAGTGCCCCTGCCACGGCAGCGAGTTCTCCGTGGCCGACGGCGCGGTCAAGCAGGGCCCCGCCGAGCGGCCGCTGCCCGCGTTCAAAGTGACGGTCAAGGGCGACGGCATCACCGTGTCGTGAATCCGCCTCCACCGTACGGTCGCGCACTGTAATCTCTCGGGTTCGTAGTGTGTCGAACGACGGGGGAAGCAAAGATGTCGACACCACCGATGCGGACCATGCGGCCCGACGCGCCGGACGACGTGCTCGTCGCGTTCCACGACATCGACGGCCGGCTTCCGGAGGCGTTCCGCGCCCAGGTCGTCGACGACGAGATCGTCGTGACGTACATGCCCGACGGCGAGCACGAGGACATCATCGCCGACGTCACCGCGCAGATCGCCCGCGGCGCCCGGCAGCGCATGCACTGCTCCGGCCACCGCGGCCTCGTCGTCCCGCGCGGCCGCTACATCCCCGACTGCACCGTGGCCCCCGCCGGCCACTTCCGCGGCCAGGGCTCCTGGGCCCCCGCCGACGGCGTCGCCATGGTCATCGAGGTGACGTCCCTCGGCGGCGACCGCGACCGCCTCCAGAAGAAACTCGGCTACGCCGCCGCCGGCGTCCCCCTCTACCTCCTGATCGACCGCGCCGCCCGCGAGACCACCCTGTACGCCCGCCCCGACGACGGCACCTACCACGCCCAGATCCGCGAACCCTTCGGCAAGGGCCTGGACCTCCCGGAGCCCTTCTCATTCACGCTGGACACCGCGGAGTTCGGTTGAGCGGGGAAGGGCGGGAAAGTCCGTTACCGTGACCCCGATGCCGGTGTAATCTCTCGTGATGTCGGAGCGTGTCGGATGAACGACGAGAATGGGCACGATATGGCAACGCCTGCTACCGCAATGCCCGATTCGGCTCCCGTGGACATCCTGGCGGCCTTCGAGGAGCTCGGCGTTCCTTCGGGCTACCGGGCCGAGCTGATCGAGGGAGAAATCGTCGTGAGCCCCCCACCCGACGGTCACCACGAGCAGGTCCTGTCGCGTGTAACCAAGCAGCTCCACCGCAGGTCGGCGACCGACGTGGACGTAGCCGGTACCAAGGGCACGATCACCCCCACCGGTCGCTTCATCCCGGACCTGGCGACCGCACGGGCGGGCCTCTTCGCAGACGCGGAGCCGTGGATGCCGGCGGACGGACTGCTCCTGGTGGTCGAGGTGACGTCCGACCATCCAAATCGTGACCGCGAGCAGAAGCGCCGGGGGTATGCCGCAGCGGGAATTCCGCTCTACCTGTTGGTCGATCGATCTCGTGACGAGGTCGTGCTGTACTCCGCGCCCGCCGACGGCGATTACCACACCCGGCAGCAGCAGCCGATCGGCAAGGGTATCGAGCTGCCCGCGCCGTTCTCATTCACGCTGGACACCGCGGAGTTCGGGTAGGGCCGCTCCGTCGAAGGGGGCGAAGCGGACGCGGGGGAGGGCGGCGTTGTGGTGGTCGCGGAGGTAGCCGATCAGGAACTCGCGGAGTTCGCAGCGCAGGGTCCAGATGGCGTCGGCGTCGGCGGCGCTGACCATGGCGCGGACCTCGACGAGGCCGTTCTCCAGGACGTCGGTGACCAGCAGGGACCATTCGCGGCCGTCCCAGTTGGCGTTGGTCTCCAGCCAGGTGCGGGTGGCGGTGCGCAGGTCCGACACCGGGACGCTCCAGTCGACGCGCAGGTAGACGGTGCCGAGGAGTTCGTTGCTGTCCTTCGTCCAGTTCTCGAACGGGGTCTGGGTGAAGTACGAGACCGGCATGATCAGGCGGCGCTGGTCCCAGGCGCGCACCACCACGTTCGTGAGCGTGACCTCCTCGACCGTGCCGTACTCGCCCTGCACGACGACCTGGTCGCCGATGCGCAGCGCGTCGCTGAACGCGATCTGCAGGCCGGCGAACAGGTTGCCCAGCGTGGACTGGGCGGCGATGCCGGCGACGACGCCGATGATGCCGGCCGAGGCCAGCACGCCGGTGCCGAGCGCGCGCATCGCCGGGAACGTGAACAGCATGGCGCCGACGCCGATCACGATCACCAGCGCGCCGGCGGTCCGCCGCAGCAGCGTGACCTGCGTGCGGGTGCGCCGCAGGTGCCGGCCCATGGTGCGGCGGGCGAGCCGGTTCAGGTAGATGTCGGTGAACGCGTTCACCACTTCGACGATCAGCCAGGTGACCGCCCCGATCAGCGCCAGCGTCACCAGCCGGCTCATCGCGCCGGCCAGCCAGGACGGCAGCATGTCCCGGTGCAGCGTGAGCCGTACGGCCACCAGTACCGCGGTGGCCACCGCCGGACGGGTCGTCGGGCGGATCTCGGCGGCGGCCGTGGGCCAGCGCCGGGCCAGCCGGCGGACCAGCACCCACCGGGCGACGCCGACGGCCAGCATCGCCACCACGACTCCGGCCACCAGCGTCAGCCAATCCCGCGCGGCGGGTCCCACCATCGACCTCCAGACGACGACCGTGCTCCCGTGCCCCTGTGTACCAACCGGCCGGTGATCATCGCGAATCCGGCGTGTCGCCGGTAGTCGATAGGGTTGGAAACGTGGCTGATCCGGCGACCTACCGGCCCGCACCTGGTTCGATCCCCGAGTCCCCCGGGGTCTACAAGTTCCGCGATGACACGGGCCGCGTCATCTACGTGGGGAAGGCGAAGAACCTGCGTGCCCGGCTGAACTCCTACTTCGCGGACTTCGCCGGGCTGCACCCGCGCACGCAGACGATGGTGAGCACCGCCGCGGGCGTGGAGTGGACGGTGGTCGGCACCGAGGTCGAGGCGCTCCAGCTCGAGTACTCCTGGATCAAGCAGTACGACCCGCGGTTCAACGTCAAGTACCGCGACGACAAGAGCTACCCGTACCTCGCCGTCACGCTGAACGAGGACTACCCGCGCGTCATGGTGATGCGCGGCGCCAAGCGCAAGGGCGTGCGGTACTTCGGGCCGTACTCCCACGCCTGGGCCATCCGCGAGACCGTCGACCTGCTGCTCCGCGTCTTCCCGGTCCGTACGTGCTCCGCGGGGGTGTTCCGCCGCTCGCACCAGATCGGCCGGCCCTGCCTGCTCGGCTACATCGGGAAGTGCTCCGCGCCCTGCGTCGACCGGGTGAGCGCCGAGGAGCACCGCGCGCTGGTCGATGACTTCTGCGACTTCATGAGCGGCGAGACCGGCCGGTACATCAAGCGGCTTGAGCGCGAGATGAAGGAGGCGGCCGGCGAGCAGGAGTACGAGCGGGCCGCCCGGCTGCGCGACGACGTCCAGGCGCTGCAGAAGGCCCTTGAAAAGCAGGCCGTGGTGCTCGCCGACAGCACCGACTGCGACGTCATCGCCTTCGCCGAGGACCAGCTCGAGGCGGCCGTGCAGCTGTTCAACGTACGCGGCGGGCGCATCCGCGGCCAGCGCGGCTGGGTGATCGACAAGGTGGACGACGTCACCACCGGCGACCTCGTCGAGCAGTTCGTCGCGCAGATCTACGGCGCCGAGGCCGACGCGCCCGCCGCGGTCGCCGTACCGCGCGAGATCCTCGTACCGGAGCTGCCGCCGGACGCCGACGCCGTCACCGAGTGGCTGTCCGAGCGGCGCGACGGGCGGCGGGTGAGCCTGCGGGTGCCGCGGCGCGGCGACAAGAAGGCGCTGATGGAGACGGTGGCGCGCAACGCCCAGCAGGCGCTCGCGCTGCACAAGACCCGCCGCGCCAGCGACCTCACCACGCGCAGCCGCGCACTCCAGGAGATCCAGGAGGCGCTGGACCTCGACGAGGCGCCGCTGCGCATCGAGTGCTACGACGTGTCGCACATCCAGGGCAGCAACGTGGTCGCGTCGATGGTGGTGGCCGAGGACGGGCTGGCCCGCAAGAGCGAGTACCGGCGGTTCTCCATCAAGACCGTCGAGGGGCAGGACGACGTCCGGTCCATCTACGAGGTGATCAACCGCCGGTTCAAGCGGTACCTCGCGGAGCGGGACGACGCGCCCGCCGAGGAGAGCGACGATCCCCTGAAGCCGCCCGCGGTCGGCGGCGGCGCCGACGCGGTGTCGTGGGTGGGCGCGGAGGACCCGGAGGCCGACGCGATCGGCCGCGGGCAGCCGATCGACCCGGAGACCGGCCGTCCCCGTAAGTTCGCGTACCCGCCGAACCTCGTGGTGGTCGACGGCGGCCCGCCGCAGGTGGCCGCGGCGCAGCGGGCGCTGGACGAGCTGGGCGTGGACGACGTGGCGGTGTGCGGGCTGGCCAAGCGGCTGGAGGAGGTGTGGCTGCCGGGCGAGGACGAACCGGTGATCATGCCGCGGACCAGCGAAGGCCTGTACCTGCTCCAGCGCGTGCGCGACGAGGCGCATCGCTTCGCGATCACCTACCATCGCGCCAAGAGGTCCAAGGGCATGACGGTGAGCGAGCTCGACGGCGTGCCCGGCCTCGGCCCGGCCCGCCGCGCCGCGCTGCTGAAGCACTTCGGCTCGGTGAAGAAGCTGCGCGCGGCCCGGGTCGAGGAGATCGCGGAGGTGCCCGGCATCGGCCGCGGCACGGCGGAGACCATCGCGGCGGCCCTGCAGTCGGGGGGCGGGCCGGCCGAGACGACCGAATCGACGGGGGCGGGAACATGAACGGCAGCACCGAGCCGGGGCGGCTACCACCGGGTGTCGCGCCGGAGGCACCGGAGATCGTGGTCATCACCGGCATGTCCGGCGCCGGCCGCAGTACGGCGGCCAAGTCGCTTGAGGACCTCGGCTGGTACGTCGTGGACAACATGCCGCCCGGCCTGCTGTCCACCATGGTCGACCTGGCCGAGCGGGCGCACGGCGGCGTGCCGCGCATCGCCGCGGTGGTCGACGTGCGCAGCCGCGGCTTCACCGACGACCTGCAGACCACGCTGGCCGAGCTGGCCGCCCGCGGCCCGCGCCCGCGCGTGGTGTTCCTCGAGGCGGGCGACGACGTGCTGATCACCCGGTTCGAGGGCGTACGGCGGCCGCACCCGCTGCAGGGCGACGGCCGGGTGGTCGACGGCATCGCGGCGGAGCGCGAGCTGCTGCGCGGCCTGCGCGGCGAGGCCGACCTGATCATCGACACCTCGCAGCTGAACGTGCACGAGCTGCGCGCCAAGATCCACGGGTTCTTCGGCGGCGGCGCCGGGCCGCGGCTGCGCGCCACCGTGGTGTCGTTCGGCTACAAGTACGGCATGCCGGTCGACGCCGACCTCGTCGTCGACTGCCGGTTCCTGCCCAACCCGCACTGGGTGCCGGAGCTGCGCCCGCTGTCCGGGCAGGACGCCCCGGTGCGCGACTACGTCCTCGGCCAGCCCGCCGCCCGCAAGTTCCTCGACACCTACATCGAGCTGCTCCGGCTGCTGATCGAGGGGTACGAGCGCGAGGGCAAGCACTACGTCACGCTCGCCGTCGGCTGCACCGGCGGCCGGCACCGCAGCGTCGCGATGGCCGAGCAGTTCGGCGCGAAACTGCGCGAGGAGGACGTCGACGTGCAGGTCGTGCACCGGGACATCGACCGCGACTGATGTTCAACTGATCTTGTACGTGGAACGGGACACGCGCGGGGGCCGGGGCGCCATACCCTGGGGCGCATCGTGGATGACATGAACGATGGCCCTCGGGTGGTCGCGCTTGGCGGGGGCCACGGACTCTACGCCTCACTGTCCGCGCTGCGACGGGTCACCGAGCGGCTGACCGCGGTGGTGACCGTCGCCGACAACGGCGGGTCCAGCGGCCGGCTGCGTGAGGAGTTCGGCGTGCTGCCGCCGGGCGACCTGCGCATGGCGCTGGCCGCACTGTGCGGCGACGACGACTGGGGCCACACGTGGAGCCGGGTGGTGCAGCACCGGTTCACCGGCGCGGGCGACCTCGGCGGCCACGCGCTGGGCAACCTGCTCATCGTCGGCCTGTGGAACCTGCTCGGCGACACCGTCACCGGCCTGGACTGGGTGGGCCGGCTGCTCGGCGCGCAGGGCCGCGTCCTGCCGATGGCGTCCGTACCCCTGGACATCCTGGCGCACGTGCAGGGCGCCGACCCGGCCCGTCCGGACGCGGTGACCACGGTGCGCGGCCAGGCCGACTGCGCCACCACGCCCGGCCACGTACTGGACATCTCGCTCATCCCCGGCGACCCGCCGGCCTGCCCGGAGGCGGTCACCGCGATCCGCGAGGCGGACTGGGTGGTGTTCGGCCCGGGATCGTGGTTCACCAGCGTGCTTCCGCATCTCATGGTGCCGGAACTGGCGAGCGCGCTGCTGGAGACCCGCGCACGGCGTATCGTCGCGCTCAACCTGGCACCGCAGCCGGGTGAGACGGCGGGCTTCTCCCCGGAGAAGCACCTGGAGGTCCTCCGGCAGCACGCGCCGGAGTTGACGGTCGACGTCGTCCTGGCCGATGTTTCGGCCGGTGGCGGCGGACCGGCAGAATCGGACCGGTCGCTGGAGCGGGCCGCGAAACTGCTGGGCGGTGAACTGGTGCGCGCACGCGTGAGTATGGACGATGGAACGCCGCGGCATGATCCGGCACGGCTGTCGGATGCTTATGCCGCCATTTTCGGGTCGGGTGCGGGGGCGCCCGCGGGGGATCGATGAGGGGGAGTTCGGACGTATGGCGATGACCGGTGTGGTCAAGGACGAGCTGAGCAGGCTGAACATCCTGAAGCCGTGCTGCAGGAAGGCCGAGGTGTCCACGCTGCTGCGGTTCGCCGGCGGTCTGCACCTCGTGAGCGGGCGGATCGTGATCGAGGCCGAGCTCGACTCCGGCGCCGCCGCGCGAAGACTGCGCAAGGACATCGCCGAGGTGTTCGGGCACGAGTCCGACCTCGTGGTGCTGGCGCCGAGCGGGCTGCGCAAGGGCAACCGGTACGTGGTGCGCGTCTACAAGGACGGTGAGAGCCTGGCCCGGCAGACCGGCCTGATCGACAACCAGGGCCGGCCCGTACGCGGCCTGCCCCGGCACGTGGTGGCCGGCGGGAGCTGCGACTCGGAGTCGGCGTGGCGCGGCGCGTTCCTGGCGCACGGCTCGCTCACCGAGCCGGGCCGGTCGATGTCGCTTGAGGTCACCTGCCCCGGCCCGGAGGCGGCGCTGGCGCTGGTCGGCTGCGCGCGGCGGCTGAAGATCACCGCGAAGGCGCGTGAGGTACGCGGGGTGGACCGCGTGGTCGTGCGGGACGGCGACGCGATCGCCGCGCTGCTGACCCGCCTGGGCGCGCACGACAGCGTGCTGGCCTGGGAGGAGCGCCGCATGCGCCGCGAGGTGCGGGCCACCGCCAACCGGCTGGCCAACTTCGACGACGCGAACCTCCGGCGCTCCGCGCGCGCCGCGGTCGCCGCCGGCGCCCGGGTGGAGCGGGCCATGGAGATCCTCGCCGACGACGCCCCGGCGCACCTCATCGCGGCCGGGCGGCTGCGCCTGGAGCACAAGCAGGCCAGCCTGGAGGAGCTGGGCCAGATGGCCGACCCGCCGCTGACCAAGGACGCCATCGCCGGCCGCATCCGCCGGCTGCTCGCCATGGCCGACAAGCGCGCCATGGACCTCGGCGTACCGGGCACGGAGTCCAACCTCACCGCCGACATGATGTAGCGGTCACCCGTCGCGGCCGCGCCGCTCCTGCTCGGCCTCGTACAGCATCTGGTCGAACTCGTCGGGGTCGAGGCGGCGCGTGCCGCCCGGGCGGTCGCCCGGCCCGGACGGCCGGGGCGCGGCGGGCGGCGGCG
>Ga0164243_10013945_pt1 | contig 11250 bp, 9 predicted proteins | sample OricompcompostOP_FD_108781 | JGI IMG/M metagenome (GOLD analysis project Ga0164243, IMG submission 108781) | Organic Plus compost microbial communities from Emeryville, California, USA - Original compost - Organic plus compost (OP) | ecosystem: Engineered > Solid waste > Mixed feedstock >... | reverse complement strand
GTCGCCGCCGCGCGCGCGATGGTCGAGGCCGGCTGGATCGGCGAGCCGACGGCGCTGACGATCGACGTCGACATCGTCACCGACTGGAGCGCCTGGCCGTGGCTGATGGAGACGCCGCGGCTGGAGATCATGTTCCACTCGATCCACTACGTCGACGCGATCCGCGACCTCTTCGGCGACCCCGACAGGGTCCACTGCGTGCTCGGCCGCCGCCCCGGCCAGGGCGCCCGCGGCGAGACGCGCACGGCGGCGACGCTGACCTTCCCCGACGGCCGGCTCGCGGTCGTCCACTCCAACCACGAGAACATCGCCGGCGACCACCACGCGCGCTTCCGCGTCGACGGCTCGGAGGGCTCGATCCGCGGCACCTTCGGGCTGCTCTACGACTACCCGCACGGCCGGCCCGACACGGTCGAGCTGTTCAGCCGCGTGCTGCCGACCGACGGCTGGCTGCCCTACCCGGTCACGCAGCGCTGGATCCCCGACGCCTTCGCCGGCCCGATCGGCTCGCTGATGCACGCCGCCGCCGGCGGCCCGCCGCCGCGCACGGCCGGCGCCGACAACCTGCGGACGCTCGCGGTCGTCGAGGCGCTCTACGCCTCGCACGAGAACGGCGACGTGCGCGCGCCCGCGTATGCGAGGGTGCCGGCATGAGCGCGAGAGCGAAGGCCGTGACCCTGCTCGACGTGGCGACCCGCGCGGGCGTCGACCGCTCGGTCGTCTCGCGCGTGCTGAGCGACGACCCGCGCCTCAACATCCGCGCCGAGACGCGCGAGCGGGTGCTGGCGGCGGTGCGCGAGCTCGACTACCGCCCCAACGCGCTCGCGCGCAGCCTGCGGACCCGCCGCGCCGACACCTACGGCCTGCTGATCCCCGACTTCGGCAACCCCGTCTACGCCTCGATCATCCAGGGGGCGGAGGCGGCCGCGATCGCGCGCGACTGCGTGCTGATGACCGGCTCGGTCGGCGCCGGCGCGACGCAGGCGGCCCACCACCTCGACGTGATCGGCCGCGGCCGCGTCGACGGCCTGCTGCTGGCCGGCGACCACACCGACAGCTCCAGCCTCGACGAGCTCGACCGCCGCGGGATCCCGTGGCTGCTCGTCAACCGCAGGCTGCCGAGAGCGCGCCGCTGGGTCGTGCTCGACGATGAGGAGGCGGCCGGGCTCGCCGTCCGCCACCTGATCGGGCTCGGCCACGAGCGGATCGCGCACGTCGCCGGCCCGCGCGACGCCGACACCGCCCGCCGCCGCATGCGCGGCTGGAGAACGGCGATGAGAGCCGCCGGCCTGCCGACGCCGGCGGAGGCGCTCGTCGTCTCCGACTACACGCCGGCCGGCGGCGCGGCGGCGACGCGCGAGCTGCTGGGCCGCGCGGAGCGGCCGACGGCGCTGCTCGTCGCCAACATCGCCGCCGCGATCGGCACGCTGGCGACGTGCGCCGAGCTGGGCGTGGCGGTGCCGCGCGAGCTGTCGGTCGTCGCCGTCCACGACCTCGCGCTGGCGGCCTTCCTGCAGCCGGCGCTGACGACCGTCCGCACGCCGCTGGAGCGGCTCGGCGAGCGTGCGATCGAGCTGCTGGCCTCGACGGCGCCCGACGCGCCGATCGAGGAGGTGGTGACCGGCTCGCTGGAGCTGGTCGACCGCGGATCGACGGCCCCGCCGCGCGGCGCGGCCGCGTAGAGGACCGACCGCCACCCCCGAACGACGAGATTCCGCGGAGGAGTGAGAGATGATGGTCAATCGATTGACTCACCAGGAGGAGAAGGGTCGATGAAGATGCACAAGGTCTCCCGCGGCGCGGGGATCGCGTTCGCGGCCGTCGCGCTCGGCGTCGCCGGCGCCGGCTGCGGCGCCTCGGAGAGCGGCGACGGCGGCAGCGCGACGGCGGCGTCCAAGCCGGCCGACGAGCTGACGATCGGCGTCTCCAACCTCGGCCTGGCGGCGCCCTTCCCGGCCGCGATCAGCCGCGGCATCAAGGCGGCCGCGGAGGAGCAGGGCGTCAGAATCGTCGAGCTCGACGGCAAGTCCGACCCCGACAAGCAGGCCAACGACATGCAGGACCTGATCGCGCAGAGACCGGACGGGATCCTGCTGCTGCCGGTCGACTCCGGCATCGCCCAGGGGCTCGTCGACGCCGCCGACGCCGCCGGCATCCCCGTCGTCGCCGTCGCCTCGCAGGTCGGCGACCCGAGCGAGCGCGAGCTCAAGGACGTCTACCCGAGACTGGCCGCGCTCGTGACCCAGGACGAGGTCGCCTCCGGCGAGAAGGCCGCCGAGATCGTGCTCAGAGCGCTGCCCAACGGCGGCGAGATCGCGATCCTCGAGGGCGCCGCCGGCTTCGCCGAGAGCAAGCTGCGCCAGGTCGGCTTCGACGAGGTGCTGAGAAGATCGGGCAAGCCGTTCAGAGTCGTCGCCTCCCAGCCGGGCGACTGGCTGCCGGAGAAGGGCGAGGCCGTCTGCCAGAACTTCATCGCCTCGCACCCGAACCTGAGACTGGTCTACTCGCACTCCGACGACATGGCCGTCGGCTGCACGAAGGCGGTCAGACAGGCCAACAAGCAGATCAAGGTCGTCGGCGTCGGCGGCTCGAGACTGGGCATGAACGCGGTCGAGGCCGGCGAGATGGAGGGCACCGTCTGCTACCTGCCCGAGCAGCTCGGCAGAGTCGCGCTCGAGACGCTCGTCGGCGACCTGACCGGCGACAGACCGGTGAGAGCCGAGTTCGTCAGCTACGACACGCCGGCGACGACGAGAGCAAACGCGAGCGAATGCCATGCCCAGTGGTGAGCACGTAGACCTGCTCAGCATGCGCGGCGTCCGCAAGGTCTATCCGAGCGGAACCGTCGCCCTCTCCGGCGTCGACCTGCGGGTCGGCGCCGGGGAGGTGGTCGGGCTGGTCGGCGCCAACGGCGCCGGCAAGTCGACCCTCATCAAGGTGCTCGCCGGCGCCCACGCCGCCTCGGAGGGCACGATCGCGTGGGAGGGGAGACCGCAGGCGTGGTCCTCGCCCGCCGACGCGCAGGCGGCCGGCGTCGCGACCGTCTACCAGCACATCCCGCTCGCGCACACGCTGAGCGTGCTCGAGAACGTCTTCCTCGGCCGCACCGGCTGGCGCCGCACGACCGCCGGGCTCGAGCGCGAGCTCGACGGCCTGCTCGACCGCATCGGCTACCGCGTCGACGCGCACGCGACCGTCGAGGAGCTGTCGATCGGCCAGCGCCAGATGGTCGCGATCCTCCAGGGGATCGCCCAGGGCGCGAAGCTGCTCGTGCTCGACGAGCCGACCGCGTCGCTGGCGCGCGGCGAGCGCGAGGTCGTCTTCGAGGCCGTCCGCCGCCTGTCGAAGAGCGGCACCGCCGTCCTCTACGTCTCCCACTTCCTCGACGAGATCCTCGACCTGACCGACCGCGTCACCGTCCTGCGCGACGGCCGCGTCGTCGCCGACGAGGCGACCGCCGGCCTCTCCGAGGACACGCTCGTGCGCTCGATCGTCGGGCGCGAGCTGCTGCGCGTCGAGCAGCGCGAGATCGACCTGCCGCCGGCCGACGCGCCGGTGCTGCTGGAGGTCGACGACCTCCGCTCCGGCGACCGCCTCCAGGGCGTCTCGCTGAGCCTGCGCGCCGGCGAGATCGTCGGCGTCGCCGGCCTGCTCGGCTCCGGCCGCAGCGAGCTGCTGCACGCGATCTTCGGCGCCGACCCGAACGCCTCCGGGACCGTTCGGATCGACGGCCGGCCGCTGCCGCGCTCGCCGCGCGCCGCCGTCGCCGCCGGGCTCGCGCTCGTGCCCGAGGACCGCGGCAGCCAGGGCCTCTTCGCCGACTTCGAGATCTGGCGCAACGCCTCGATCGCCGACCTGCCGGCGCTCTCGCGCGCCCGCGGGCTGCCCGACGTCGAGCGCGAGCGCGAGCGTGCGCGCGATGCGATCGCCGCGCTGAAGATCAAGGCGCCCGGCCCCGACGCGCTCGTCGGCGAGCTCTCCGGCGGCAACGCGCAGAAGGTCGTCTTCGCCAAGTGGCTCTACAGCGGCGCGCGCGTCTTCCTGCTCGACGAGCCGACCGCCGGCATCGACATCGGCGCCAAGGCCGACATCGTCGAGCTGGTGCGGGAGCTGGCGCGCAGAGGCGCCGCCGTGCTCGTCGCCGACTCGGAGTTCTCCGAGCTGCTCGCCGTCTCGCACCGCGTCGTGGTGCTGCGCCGCGGCCAGGTGGTCGCCGAGCGCGTTTCCGGAGAGACCTCCGATCACGAGCTGGTCTCGCTGGCCAGCGGACTCGAGAAGGAGATGCAACGTGCAGCGTGAGAAGCAGCGCCGCGGGGTGCTCGACCTGCTGAAGGTGCGCGACCTCGGGATCGTCTACGCGCTGATCCTGCTCGTCGCCGTGCTGACGGCGGTGAGCGCCGCGACCGGCCGCCCCAACTACCTCGGCGGCGACAACGTCGCCAACATCCTCGACCAGGCCTCGCTCGTCGGGATCCTCGTCGTCTTCATGACGATCGTGCTCGTGAGCGGCAACTTCGACCTCTCCGTCGGCTCGATCGGCGCGCTCTCGGCGGCGATCTCGCTGTCGGTGATCGACGAGCGCGGCGTCGTCGTCGCCGTCGCGCTGGCGATCGCCGCGGCGGCCGCCGCCGGCCTCGTCAACGGGCTGATCGTGCAGGTCGTCGGCATCAACGCCTTCATCGTCACGCTGGGCACGATGACCGCGCTGCGCGGCGTCGTGCTGATCCTCACCGACGGCCGCACGATCACGGCCGAGTCGTCGAGCTCGCGCACCGCGCTGCAGTCGATCGAGGCCGGCTTCTGGACGGTCAACTTCCCCGTGATCCTCGGGCTGCTGGCGGTGATCGGCGCCGGCGCCGCCTTCGCGGCCGGCCACCGCGGCCGGCGCCTGGCGGTGCTCGGCGGCGGCGGCGCCGTGCTGGCGATCGCCGGCTTCGTCGGCGACATGGGCTTCCGCTACGCCAAGCCGGTCTGGTACATGGCGGCGATCACGCTCGTCGCCTGGCTCGTGCTGCGCTTCACCGTCGTCGGCCGGCGCCTCTACGCGACCGGCGCCAACGCCGAGGCGGCGCGCCTCTCCGGCATCAACGTCGCCCGCTACAAGATCGTCCCGTTCGTGCTGACCGGCGCCGCCGCCGGCGTCGTCGGCGTGCTCTACGGCGCCAAGCTCGGCGCGACCAACCCGACCGCGCTCAACGGCCTCGAGCTGACGGTGATCGCGGCCGCGATCCTCGGCGGCACCTCGCTGTTCGGCGGCTCGGGCTCGGTCATCACGTCGGTGATCGGCGCGCTCTTCCTGTTCACGATCGCCAACGGCTTCAACGTCCTCAACCTCGGCGCCAACTACCAGGACCTGATCGAGGGCGTGGTGCTGATCGTCGCCGCCGGCGTCTACACCGTCGCCAGCCGCCGCAGAGCGCGCGCCGGGCAGGCGGCGCCGCCGGAGGCGCCGGCGCCCGGCGCGGCCGCGGACGGCCAGCCGGCCGCCCCCGCCGAGCCGGCGCGCGTGGAGGCGCTCCGTGGCTGACCTGCTCGACCTCTCCGGCCGCACGGTGATCGTGACCGGCGCCGCCGCCGGCCTCGGCCGCGCGACGGCGGCGAGCGTCGCGGAGGCCGGCGCGCGCGTCGTCCTCTCCGACCTGCCCGGCGAGGCGCTCGAGCGCGCCGTCGCCGAGCTGCGCGCCGACGGCGCCGAGGCGCTCGCGCGGCCGGCGCGGATCGGCGACCGCGACGAGGTCCGCGCGCTCGTCGCCGACACCGTCGCCGACGGCGGCCTGCACGGCGTCGTCGCCTGCGCCGGCGTCTTCGGCACGCGCCCGTTCGCGACGCTGCCGCGCGAGGAGTGGGACGCGCTGATGAACGTCAACGCGAGCGGCATGTTCGACCTCGTGCAGGCGGCCGGGACGGCGCTCTCCGACGGGGGCGGGTCGATGGTCCTGTTCTCCTCGGTCGCCGGTCGCGGCGGCCGCGCCGACGCACCGCACTACGCCGCTTCGAAGGCGGCCGTGATCTCGCTCGCGCGCTCGGCCGCGCTCGCCTTCGGGCCGGCCGGCGTGCGCGTCAACGCGATCTGCCCCGGCGTGATCCTGACGCGCATGTGGGAGGAGCGGATCGAGGGGCTCGACCGCGAGCTCGGCCCCGGATCGGGCCAGAGATACCTCGCCGAGCTGACCGAGCGGACGGCGCTGCGGCGGCTCGGCACGCCGCGGGAGATCGCCAGCGCGACGCTGTTCCTGCTGTCCGACGCCGCCGCCTACGTGACCGGCCAGGCGCTCAACGTCTGCGGCGGGCTGGAGTTCGACTGATGCGCCGCCGCCTGCACGTCGCCGGCCGCCGCTTCGAGCCGTTCGCGCGCGCGCTCGACCGCCAGCTCGCCGCCTTCGCGCAGCCGCTGGAGCCGGTCGCCAGCTGGCACGAGCTGGGCGAGCTGCGGGCGCTGCTGCTGGAGGACGGGGCGCTGCGCGACGGCAGCCTCGACCTCGCGCTGGTGCCGACCGACTGGCTCGCCGAGCTGATCGACGACGGCCACGTCGCGCCGCTCGCCGACGCGCTGCCCGACGACTGGGAGCAGGCGTGGACGCCGTCGCTGCGCGGCCTCCAGACCGACGCCGCCGGCGAGGTCCACGGCGTCGCCTACCACGACGGGCCGACGATGCTGCTCTACCGCCGCGACCTGCTCGAGCGGGCCGGGATCGAGCCGCCGCGCGACTGGGAGGGCTTCCTCGCCGCCGCCCGCTGGCTCAGCGAGCCGGCCGCCGGCCGCCACGGCACCGTCCTCGCCGGCGCCTCCGACGGCCACAACGACGTCTACGACTTCGTCGCCCAGCTCGTCGCGCGCGGCGGCGCGCTCGTCGCCGACGGCCGCCCCGCCTTCGCCTCGCGCGCCGGCCTCGACGCGCTCCGCTTCCTGCACGACCTGTGGCATCGCCACGGCGTCGTCGACCCCGCCTGCCGCGAGCTCGACAGCGTCGGCTCGGGCCTGCGCTTCGCCGCCGGCGACGGCGCGCTGATGGTCAACTGGGCCGGCTACGCCGCGCTCTGCGAGCGGCCCGATTCGCCGACCCGCGGCCTCGTCGCCTGCGCGCCGCCGCCCGGCCGCGCGCTCAACGTCTACTGGGTGACGGTCGTCGCCGCCGGCGCGCGCGACCTGCCGCTGGCGCGCGCCGTCGCGCGCCATCTCGCGACCCCGGCGATGGACCGCATCACCGCGCAGGAGGGGGCGACCGCGACCCGCCGCGACTCGTGGGCCGACCCCGCGGTGCAGGCGCTCGCGCCCTACTACGGCGCGCTCGAGGAGGCCCACCGCGACGCCGTCACGATGCCGCGCACGCCCGCGCTGCCCGCCCTCACGACCGTGCTCAGCGAGATGGCCGCGCGCGCCCTCTGGCACGGCGAAGAGCTCTCGACAGCGCTCGACGAGGCCGCCGCGCAGGCGGCCGAGCTGCTGTCCGCCGCACAGACCGCCCACCAAGGAGCACCCTCCCGATGACGATCAACTCCGTCTGGCACGCAGGCTTCACCGTCAGCGACATCGAGCGCTCGATCGCCTTCTACACGGAGGCGGTGGGGCTCGAGCTGCGCCATCGCCAGGTGCAGCGGAACGAGTACACCTCGACCTTCGTCGGGTACCCGGACGCCCACCTCGAGGTCGCCCAGTTCACGCTCCCGGGCGGGCAGCCGGGCCGCTCCGGCCACGTGCTCGAGCTGTGCCAGTACGTCAACCCGCGCGGCGGGCGGATCGAGCCCGGCACCAACGCGATCGGCAGCGGCCACATCGCCTTCGAGACCGACGCGCTCGACGCGACCTTCGCGCGGATGGTCGCCGCCGGCGCGACGCCGGTCTCCGACCCGGTCGAGATCGCCGCCGGCGTCAACAGAGGCGGCCGCACCGTCTACCTGCGCGACCCCGACGGGATCACCGTCGAGCTGGTGCAGGCGCCGGAGGCGGCGGCATGAGCGCGCGCACGCCCTTCCTGCTGCTGGAGCGGCTCTACGGCGACGCGGCGATGGCGGAGATCTTCTCCGAGCGCGCGACCGTGCGCGCCTGGCTGCGGGTCGAGGCGGCGCTCGCCGCCGCCCAGGCCGAGCTGGGGATCCTCACCGCGCAGGAGGCCGAGCAGATCGCCGGCGCCGCGGCCGACCCGGCGACCGTCGACCTCGAGGCGCTGTGGCGCGAGTCGCGCAACGTCGGCTACCCGATCTTCCCGCTCGTGCGCCAGCTGACCGGCGCGCTGCCGGAGGGCGCCGCCGGCCGCGTCCACTACGGCGCCACGACGCAGGACATCATGGACAGCGGGCTCGCGCTCCAGCTGGCGCAGGCGACCGACCGCCTGACGCGGCTCTGCTCCGACTTCGGCGACGCGCTCGTCCCCCACATGGAGGCCCACCGCCAGACGACGATGGCCGGCCGCACCCACGCGCAGCACGCCGTCCCGACGACCTTCGGCGCCAAGCTCGCCGGCTACGTCGCCGAGCTGGCCCGCCACCGCGAGCGGCTGGTCGCGCTGCGGCCGCGGGTGGCGGTCGTCTCGCTGGCGGGCGCCGGCGGCACCGCGGCGGCGCTGGGACCGGAGCGCGAGGCGGTGCGCGACCGGCTCGCCGAGCGGCTCGGCCTCGCCGACAGCCCGGTGCCGTGGCACGTCGCGCGCGACGGGCTGGCCGAGTTCGGCGCCGTCGCCGCGATGCTGGCGGCGACCGCGGCCCGCTTCGCGCGCGAGGTGATCGACCTCTCGCGGACCGAGGTCGGCGAGGTCGCCGAGGCGGCCGGCCACCACCGCGGCGCCTCCTCGACGATGCCGCAGAAGGCGAACCCGATCGGCTCCGAGGCGGTGATCGGGATGTCGGTCAGCGCCGCCGCGCTGAGCGCCGCGCTGCTGCGCGCGATGGAGTCGGGCCACGAGCGCGCCGCCGGCGAGTGGCAGATCGAGTGGCAGGTGCTGCCGCAGATCGCCGTGCTGGCGGCCGGCGCGCTGGCGACCGCGCACGAGGTCGCCGCCGAGCTGCGCGTCGACCCCGAGCGGATGGCGCGCAACCTGACGCTGACCGACGGCCGCCTGATGGCCGAGGCGCACATGATCGCGATGGCGCCGTCGGTCGGCCGCGAACGGGCCCACGACCTCGTCTACGCCGCCGCGCAGCAGTCGGCGGCGGAGGGGAGGCCGCTCGCTGCCGTGCTCGCCGAGCACGTCCGCGACGCCGGCCTCGACGCCGCGCTGGCGGCGCCGATCGCCCCGGCCGACTACGTCGGCGACCCCGACGCCGTCTGCGACGCGGCGCTCGCCGCCTGGCAGCGGCCGCTGACCCCCGCACCCGACCCCACCGACGACGGAGCGCTCGTCCGATGACTCCTGTTTCCGACCCGACCGCCCTGCCCGCCGTCGCGGGCGCGGCGTTGATCGACCAGTACGCCGCGATGCTGCGGATCCGCCGCTTCGAGGAGCGGATCGAGAAGATGCGCCACGCCGGCGAGGTGATCGGCTCGGTCCACCTCTGCATCGGCCAGGAGGCGATCCCGGTCGGCGCGCGCGCCGCGCTGGAGGAGCGCGACGCGCTCTTCTCGACCTACCGCGGCCACGGCTGGGCGCTCGCCTGCGGCGTGCCGGCCGAGGCGCTGTTCGGCGAGCTGCTGGGGCGCCGCACCGGCGTCAACGGCGGCCGCGGCGGCTCCGCGTACTTCACCGCCGCGAGATACGGCTTCTACGGCGAGAACTCGATCGTCGGCGCCGGCGCGCCGATCGCCGCCGGCGCCGCGCTGGCGGCGAGATACGACGGCTCGGGCGCGGTCGCGCTGACCGCCTTCGGCGAGGGCGCGATGAACCAGGGCGCCGTCCACGAGGCGCTCAACTTCGCCGCCGCCTTCGACCTCGGCGTGATCTTCGTCGTCGAGAACAACGGCTACTCCGAGCTGACGCCGACGCGGACGATGGTCCGCGACGACGAGCTGTGGAAGCGCGCCGCCGCGTACGCGATCCCCGGCGTGCGGGTCGACGGCAACGACCCGGGCGCCGTGCGCGAGGCGGTGCTCGACGCCGCGGCGCGGGCGCGCGCGGGGGAGGGGCCGACGCTGATCGAGGCGATGACCGAGCGGCTCGTCGGCCACTACATCGGCGACGGCGAGGCCTACCGCGCCGAGGGCGAGGTCGCCGCCGCGAAGGAGCGCGAGCCGCTGGTGGTGGCGCGGGCGAGGCTGCTCGCCGACGGCGTCTCGTCGGATGACCTCGACGCGCTCGTCGCCGCGGTCGAGGCCGAGGTCGACGCCGCCGCCGCGGCCGCGCTCGCCGCCGAGCCGGCCGACACCACGACCGTGCGGGAGCACGTCCATGCCTGAGCTGAACTACGTCTCCGCCGTCAACGCCGCGCTCCACCGCGCGCTGGAGGAGTTCCCGGAGGCGATCGCCTTCGGCGAGGACTTCGCGATCCCCGGCGGCGTCTTCACCGCCTCCAGAGGGCTGCGCGACCGCTTCGGCGAGCGCGTCTTCGACACGCCGATCTCCGAGGCGGCGATCCTCGGCGGCGCGATCGGCGCCGCGCTGCGCGGCCGCCGGCCGGTCGTCGAGATCATGTGGGTCGACTTCTTCCTCGTCGCGCTGGACCAGATCGTCAACCAGGCGGCGAACGTGCGCTACGTCTCGCAGGGGGAGCTGACGGCGCCGATCACCGTGCGCACGCAGCAGGGCGTGCTGCCCGGCTCCTGCGCGCAGCACTCGCAGTCGCTGGAGGCCGTCTTCGCGCACGTGCCGGGGCTGATCGTCGGCCTGCCGGCGACGCCGCAGGACGCCTACGACATGCTGCTCTCGGCGATCGCCGCCGACGACCCGGCGGTCGTGATCGAGCACCGCTCGCTCTACTTCGGCAGAAGAGCGGCGGTCGACGTGGACGGGCCGATCGAGGCCGTCGGCGGCGCGCGCGTGCGGCGCGCGGGCGACGACGTCACGCTCGTGACGTGGGGCGCGATGCTCGGGGCGGCGCTCGACGCCGCGTCGCTCTTGGCCGAGGAGGGGCTCTCCGTCGAGGTGATCGACGCCCGCTGGCTGGCGCCGTTCGACACCGCGACGGTCGTCGCGAGCGTCGAGAGGACCGGCCGCCTCGTGATCGCCCACGAGGCGAACGTCAGCGGCGGCTTCGGCGCCGAGGTCGCGGCCCGGATCGCGAACGAGGCGCTGTGGTCGCTGGAGGCGCCGATCGCCCGCGTCGGCGTGCCGGACCTGCGGATCCCGGCCGCGCCGGTGCTGCAGGCGGCGGTCGTCCCGG
>Ga0164243_10013944_pt1 | contig 11250 bp, 10 predicted proteins | sample OricompcompostOP_FD_108781 | JGI IMG/M metagenome (GOLD analysis project Ga0164243, IMG submission 108781) | Organic Plus compost microbial communities from Emeryville, California, USA - Original compost - Organic plus compost (OP) | ecosystem: Engineered > Solid waste > Mixed feedstock >... | reverse complement strand
TAGCGGTGGCGCCCGCTCGGCGGATCGGGCCCGCGCCAGCGTTGCTCGTTGTAGTCGTTGGTGCCGACGACCGCGCCCTCGGGTAGCTCGTCACCGCCGGGGAGCTCGGTGACGTCGGGCGGGATGCCGACGACGATCCAGTGCACCCAGATCTTCGCCGGCGAGTCCGGATCCTCGACGAGCACCGCGATGCTCTTGGTCCCGGGCGGCACGCGGCTCCACCGCAGGGGGGGCGCCACGTCCGCGCCGTCGGCGGTGTGCTCGATGGGGATCGAGCCACCGCCGCCGAACGCCGGCGAGCTGACCTGCAGCGTCAACGTCGTCGGTGGGGTGTGGGTCTGTGGCTGCATGGTGCTCCGTCAGTTGTTCGGCGACGCGGCGCTGATGTCCGCGAGCGCCGACTGCGGGTCCTTCTCGACGGCGAGGTCGCCGATCGAGACGATGCCGACGGGCACGTCGTCGCGCACCACCGGGACGCGACGCACCGCCTTCTCGCGCATCATCTTGACGGCGTCGTCGATCGAGGCGCTCGGCGCGAGGGTCGCGAGCTGGCCGCTGCACACGTCATCGACCTTCGTCGACTGGACGTCCTTGCCCTCCGCGATCGCGCGGACGACCACATCGCGATCGGTGACGATCCCGCACAGCTTGCCCTTGTCGTCGGTGACGAGGACGTCGCCGATCTTCTTATCGCGCATCAGCTGGGCGACCTCGCGAAGGCTCGCGTCGCGACCTACGCAGGTCACGCCCTTGGTCATCACTTCTTCGACTCGTTGTGGCACGACGTCTCCTCCTGTGAGCTGTTGCCCCCCAAGGGATGCAAGTCCCGTGCGGCGGCCCGAGCACGCGCGGAGGGAGCCGGGGAGCCCGGCGGCGCGACGATCTGGTAGGGTCGCGCGGTGAAGATCGCCTGTATCGGCGGCGGCCCCGCCGGGCTGTACCTCGGAATCCTGGTCAAGCAGAGCGCTCCGACGCACGACGTCGTCGTGTACGAGCGCAATCGCCCGAGCGACACGTTCGGGTTCGGTGTCGTGTTCTCGGACGCGACGCTCGGTCACCTCGCCGCGGCGGATCCAGAGACGCATCGGCAGATCACCGAGCGGTTCGCGCGCTGGGACGACATCGAGATCCACGCCGGCGGCGAGGTGCTGCGCTCGACGGGGCACGGCTTCTGCGGGCTCGAGCGCAAGACGCTGCTCGAGATCCTGCAGCGCCGCGCGCGCGAGCTCGGCGTGCGCGTCGAGTTCGAGCGCGAGGTGCGCTCGCTCGCCGAGGTCGCCGACGCGAACCTCGTGGTCGCCTCGGACGGCGTGGCGAGCTGGGTCCGCGAGGCGCTCGCCCATGACCTGCGTCCCGAGGTGGACGTGCGCCCGAACAAGTTCGTCTGGCTCGGCTGCACGGTGCCGTACCAGGCGTTCACGTTCCTGTTCAAGCAGACGGCGCACGGCCTGTTCCGCGTGCACGCGTACCGCTATCACGCGGAGGGCTCGACGTTCATCGTGGAGTGCCGGGAGGACACCTGGCGCGCCGCCGGGCTCGACACCGCCGACGAGGATCGCACGATCGAGATCCTCGGCGACATCTTCGCCGCCGAGCTCGATGGTCATCGCCTGATCAAGAACCGGTCGATCTGGCGCAACTTCCCCACCGTGCGCTGCGGGTCGTGGCACAGCGGCAACGTCGTCCTGCTGGGCGACGCGGCGCACACCGCCCACTTCTCGATCGGCTCGGGGACAAAGCTCGCGATGGAGGACGCGATCGCGCTGCGCGACGAGCTGCTGTCCCATCGCGACATCCCGCAGGCGCTCGCCGCGTACGAGGCGCGCCGGCGCCCCGAGGTCGAGGCGCTGCAGGCCGCGGCCCAGGCGAGCCTCGAGTGGTTCGAGGGCACCGAGCGCTACCTGCGGATGTCGCCGATCGAGCTCACGTACTCGCTGATGACGCGCAGCCTGCGGGTCAGCCACGCCTCGGTCGCCAAGCGCGATCCGCACCTCGCGCGCGGGGTGGAGCAGCTGCTCGCCGCGCGGGTCGGCATCACCGACGCCCCACCTCCCCCGCCGACGGCGCTCCCCGTCGCGCTCGGCGACCGCCGCGCTCCGAACCGGCTCGCGGTCGCGCCCCTCGCCGAGCTGGCGACGCCCGACGACGAGGCGCTCGTCGCGTTCGGTGCCGCCGCGACCGCGGGCGCCGGGCTCGTCGTCACGCCGCGGCTCCCCGCGAGCGCGCTCGCGACCGACGACGCGGCGGTGGCATGGACGCGGATCCTCGAGTTCGTGCACGCCAAGGGGGCGCGCGCCGCGCTCCGGCTCGCGACCAGCCCGTCGGAGGGCGTTCGCGATTCGATCGAGCGGGCCGCGTTCGCCGGCTTCGACCTCGTCGTGCTCGACGCCGGCGACGACGAGGGCGCACTCGAGGAGCTGCCGTCGGCGCTCGCCGCGGCGAAGGCGGTGTGGCGCCCCGGTGCGTGGCTCGGCGCCGTCGTCCACGATCGCCCGAAGGCGCGCGCGGCGGTGGTCGGGCACGCCGCGCAGCTCGTGCGCGCGGGCGCGGACCTCCTGTGGGTGACTTCGCCCGGCGACGGCAGCGCACGTCTGCCCGCGGCGCCGCTCGCCGATCGGCTGCGCAACGAGCTCCAGGTCGCGACCTGCGTCGACGGCGCGGACGCCTTGCTGCCCGATCTCGACGCGGCGATCGCCGGCGGTCGCGCCGATCTCGTCGTCGTCGATCGGCTGCCCGTCGGGACGCGGAGAGCGTGACCACGTGAGACCCAGTCGCTATCAGCTCCGCAAGGAGGCCGTCGCGATCATCGAGCGCGGCCACCCGTGGATCTTCCGCGACCAGCTCAGCTCGGCCGCCCACGTGTTCGCCGACGGCGACTGGCTGCGGCTCGTCGACGGAGCGAACCGGGTCGTCGGCTACGGCATCTTCGAGACCACCGGCGCGATCGCGATCCGCGTGCTCCGGCTCGGCGCCGAGCCGCCGGACGCGGCGTGGCTGCGCGGCAAGCTCCACCTCGCGCTCGCCCGCCGCGGCCTCGGCGCGCTGCGCACCGCGGGCCCGCTGCTCGGCCTCTCGCCCGCGGCCGTCGAGCAGCTCGCGAACGGCGATCTCGACGCGGTGCCGGCGCAGGACGAGCCCCCGCTCGCGACGCGCACCGACGGCATGCGCCTCGTCCACGGCGAGAGCGACGGGATCCCAGCGGTCGTCGTCGATCGCTACGGGGACACGCTCGTCGTCCAGAGCTACTCGCGCGGCGCCGACGCCCTCGCGCGCCTCGCAGCCTCGAGGCTCGCCCGCGAGCTCGCGATCCCGAACGTGCTGTGGCGACCCGCGCACCGCCGCGCCGGTGCCGCTCGCGTCGCGCGCGACGCGACGAGCCCGCGCGTGCTGTGCGGCGCGCCGCCGGCGATCGCCCGGTTCACCGAGGACGGCGTCCCGTTCGCGGTCGATCTCGCGTCGGGGCAGAAGTCGGGCACGTTCCTCGATCTCCGCGGCCTGCGCCGGGCGATCGCGACCGCGCCCCTCACCGGCGCGCGCGTGCTGAACCTGTTCGCGTACTCGGGGATGCTCGGGCGCGTCTCCGAGCTCGCGGGCGCGACGGAGATCGTGCAGGTCGATGCGTCGGAGGCCGCGCTCGCGTTCGCCGCCGCGCACCACGTCGAGGATCGCGCGAAGCACACGTTCGTGACCGCGAACGTGTTCGAGTGGCTGCCGGCGCTGCCCGCCGACGAGATGTTCGATCTCGTGATCGTCGATCCGCCGTCGATGACGAGCAGCAAGACCCAGGTCCCCGCGGTGCTCGCGGGGTATCGCAAGCTGTACCGGTCGGCGGCGCCGCACGTGCGCCCCGGCGGCGTCCTCGTCGCGGCGTGCTGCACGAGCCGGATCGAGCCCGGCAGGTTCCACAAGACGGTCGCCGACACCCTCGGCGGACCCTTCGTGCGCGAGCGAGTGATCCCCCCCGAGCCCGACCACCCCGTCGGGTTCCCGCAGGCCAACTACCTGAAAATCGGTTGGTGGCGCCGCCGCACGTGATCCGCGTCTGCGACGTCGCAGTCGCGCCCCACCTGGTCGCATGCGACACCGAGCGTGCGCGACCTCACGCGAGGATCTCGCACCCGACGTGGCTCCTCCGCGCGCCGTTGCCGACGGCTCAGGCGACGAGCTGGCGGTAGCGGACGAGGTGGCGGACGGCGCGGCGCAGCACCAGCTCGTCGGCGCTCGATCGGCCGACCAGCTCGAACAGACGCGCGAGGTTGAAGTGCGCGTCGGCGAACCGAGGCGCGAGCGCGAGCGCGCGCTCGTACGCCGCGATCGCCTCGGCGACCCGGCCCTGATCCTCGACGACGACGCCGAGGTTGAACCAGTACAGCGCGATGTTCGGATCCGCGCAGATCGCGAGCCGGTACAGGCTCTCGACGCGCGCGAGGCGGCTTCGGCGCGCGGCCTCGTCCTCGTGCGCGGGTGAGAGCGCTTCGTGCTCGAGCCGCCCCAGGTTGTTGTACGCGTCGGCGAAGTCACGTCGCCCCGCGATCGCGCGCTCGTACGCCGCCCGGGCGCTCACCGGATCCGTCGCCTCGGCGGCGCAGCCGCGCTCGTACCACGCCGTCGCACTCGTGCCGCGGAGCATGCCGCGGCGCGGACCGAACTGGAGGTGCACAAGATCGCCCACGTGACGACGCTAACCGGGCCGTCTGACATCGAGTCCCTCCATCGCTGATGTAAGATGGCGCCCGTGGGTGACTCGCTTGGCACCACGCTCAGCTTGCACGAGGATGGCAAGAGCGGCCGAGTCGGGCCGAGGCCGGAGCCCGTCCTCGTGCTCCTCCTCGAATGCGGACGGCCGCGCGCGGGCTCGGTCCGGTTCCGGCTGTCCGAGCTGACCGGCGTCGCGCTCGGCCGCGGCCCCGAACGACGCGCGGAGCGCACCGGCACCGAGCTGACGGTCCGCGTTCCGGACAAGTGGATGTCGTCGCGCCACGCGCGGATCGAGCCGAGCTTCGGGCGCTGGGTGCTGATCGACACCGAGTCGAAGAACGGCTCGATCGTCGATGGCCACACGACGAAGCGCGCGGTCCTCACCGATGGCTCGCTGATCGAGCTCGGCCACACGCTGTTCGTGTTCTTCGAGCGGCTGCCGATCGAGGCGGACGCGCCGTGGATCCACGAGCTCGCGCCCACGGACCGCGCACCGGGCACGCTCACGCTGCTGCCCGCGTGGCAGACCGAGCTCCAGCGCATGCGCCAGATCGCGTCGTCGGAGATCCCGATGCTGATCGAGGGAGAGAGCGGCACCGGCAAGGAGGTCATCGCGCGCGCGATCCACGGCATGTCGGGCCGCCGCGGCGCGTTCGTGGCGGTCAACTGCGGCGCGCTCCCCGACAATCTCGTCGAGAGCGAGCTGTTCGGCTACAAGAAGGGCGCGTTCTCCGGCGCGCAGTCCGATCACGAGGGCCTCGTCCGCGCCGCGAACGGCGGCACGCTGTTCCTCGACGAGATCGGCGACCTCCCCGCGAGCTCGCAGGCCGCGCTGCTCCGCGTGCTCCAGGAGCGCGAGGTGATGCCGGTCGGCGGGACGCGCGCGGTCGAGATCGATCTGCGTGTGGTCGCCGCGACGCACCGCGACCTCGACGACATGGTCGCGGAGGGCACGTTCCGTCACGACCTGCTGGCGCGCCTCGCGGGCTTCCGCGTCACCGTGCCGACGCTGCTCGATCGGCGCTGCGATCTCGGACTGCTGATCGGCGCGCTCCACGAGCGGCTGTTCCCGGGCGACCACCCGGGCTTCGACATCGACGCCGCCCGGCTCCTCCTCCGGTATCCGTGGCCGCTCAACGTGCGCGAGCTCGAGCAGGCGCTCGCGACCGCGCAGGTCCTCGCGGCCGGCGAGCCGGTGCGCGCCGAGCACCTGCCCGACTCGGTCCGCACGGGACGGCCGCCCGGCGCCCCCCGCCCCGTCGTGCTCAGCGAGACCGATCAGAAGGTGCGCGACGCGGTCGTGGCGGCGCTGCGCGAGCACCAGGGCAACGTGTCGGCCGTCGCGCGCGCGATGGACAAGGACCGCAAGCAGATCCAGCGCTGGATCAAGCGCTTCGGCCTCGACCCCGGCTCGTACCGCTAGCCCGTCAGCGTCGACGTCGTCGTGAGCGTGGGTGACGGGCCGAGCGCGAACGCGTCGCGCAGAGGCCACCCGCAGCGTCGCCGCACGTCGACGGTCACGTTCACGTCAATGTTCGGGCGAGGCGACGTGGGTCGCGAGGCCGAACAGCTGGCGCTCGGTCCAGGTGGACAGGCGTGACGGGCCTCGCCCGGCGAGCCGGTCGCGCGCACGCGCGCACGCGGGGATGGCGACGAGCCGGCGCGGGAGACGCCCGTAACACGCCGCGAACGCCGCGAGGCCGGCGCGCACGGGGATCGGCGACGCGCGCAACCCGAACGCGGCCGCGAGCGTCGCGGGCAACAGCGATGCGGAGACCGCCTCGGCGATGCGACCGAGCGCCGGCTGCACGTCCGCCTGGCGACCGAACAGGAACTGTCCCATCTCGCGCGCGGACGCCGTGACCGCGAGCCGATCGCTCGCCAGCATCGAGCGCATGTACGCGGCGTGCTCCGCCCACGAGCGTGGCAGCAGCGCGCGGGGGATCGCGAACAGCGCCGCGAACCGGTTGAGCTCCACGATGTAGCGATCCTTGATGGAGACCGGCAGCGTGCCCTCGAGGCGCTCGCGCACCGCGATCGTCGTGTCGGCGAGCGTGGCGTGGACCCAGCGCAGCGCGTCCGCGTCGTTCGCGTGGTACGGCGTGCCCGCGGGCCAGCTGCCGTGCCGTTCGGTGAACACGCCGTGGATGCGGCTGTGGATCGCGTGCACGCGTCGCGCGGCGAACAGCGCGGCCTCGAGATCGCCGAACACCATCGCGAACACGTGGCGGAACGTGCGCTGGAACCGGCCAGCGACGTCGGCGCGCGTGCGCGAATGGTGCTCGATCGCGTGCGCGACCATGGGATGCGCGAGCTGGAGCAGCGCCGCACGTCCACCGCCGAGGAACACGCCGAGGTCGCCACCGAGCCGCCACGCGAGCGAGCGAGGACCGAGGATGCCCTCGCGTGGATCGAGCACCTGCGCGCACAGCCCCGCCAGCGACGCCTCGAGATCCGACCGTGTGACGACCACCACCGGGGCGATCGTCGACGGGCGCACGCCGCGCCGTCAAGCGGCCGTGCGGGACCGCCACATCGCGCGAGGTCGCCACGCCATCGCACGGGAAGTATCCGTCACTCCATCGCAATCGCGCAGGCCACTCGCGGCACAACGGGTGCACGGAGCGTGGGCGTCGTCATGAAGACCATGGTCAGCACGGCGGGAGGGAACGTGGCCCCGAGCGAGGGTCCGGATGTCCTGCCGCCGGGAGCGAAGGCCGGACCGTGGATCGTCGAGCGCGAGCTCGGGCGAGGCGGCATGGGCGCCGTGTACGCGGTCGTGCACGAGGACATCGGCAAGCGCGCGGCGCTCAAGCTCGTGCACCGCCGCCTGCTCACGCCCGGGTTCAACGTCGAGCGCGTGCTCCTCGAGGCCCGCGTCGTCAACGCGGTCGGCCACCCGAACATCGTCGACATCTTCGAGACCGGCGAGCTCGACGATCGTCGCCCCTACGTGGTGATGGAACGCCTCGAGGGGCAGCCGCTGAGCGATCGCGCGGACGAGGGAAAGATCCTCCCGGATCAGGTGATCGCGATCCTGCTCCAGATCTGCGACGCGCTGATCGCCGCGCACGCCGCGAACATCGTCCACCGCGATCTCAAGCTCGACAACGTCTTCCTCGTCGACAACCCGGACGATCCGGCGACACCGAAGGTCAAGCTCCTCGACTGGGGCATCGCGAAGATCATCAACCAGGACGTGCGCCACACGGTCGAGGGCCAGCTCGTCGGCACCCCGCAGTACCTCGCCCCCGAGCAGGCGCGAGGCGCGGAGGTCAGCCCGCAGACCGACGTGTACTCGCTCGGCGTCATGGCGTTCGAGCTGTTCCTCGAGCAGCTGCCGTTCGAGGCCGAGACGTCGGCGGAGCTGATGGCGATGCACCTGCGCGCGATCCCGCCCGCGCCGAGCGAGCTGTGGCCCGACATCCCGCGCGAGCTCGAGGAGCTGCTCCTCCAGATGCTCGCGAAGAACCCCGACAACCGCCCGACGATGCTCGAGGTCGCGCGACGCCTCGAGCGAGTGCGCGAGGAGCTCGCACGCCGTCGCCACGCGGAGGCCGAGAGCGCGCGCGGGACCAGCCCGCCCGGCGCGGTGTCCGCCGGCCCGATCGGCGCGACGCGTCTGCCTCGCGTGCGCTCGTCGGCGGGGCTCGCCCCGACCGAGCCCGCGGACTCCGCGCAGTGGCCCACGCCGCGCCGGCGCTGGCGGTACGCGGCGGGCGCGCTGGCGATCGCCGCGAGCGCGACGATGTTCGTGTTCACCCGCGCGGCCGAGCCGCAGACGGCGGACGCCGCGGCGATCTCGCTCCCCGACGTCACGACGACCGAGTCACTGGCCGCGCACCTCGTGGAGGACGCGCCGGCCCCCGCGCCGGCCCCCGCGCCCGACGTCGCGCCTGCGCTCGAACCACGTCACGCGACCGCGGCGCCCGCCGACACGGCGCCCGCGCCGCAGCCGCGCCCCGCGAAGGTGACGGTCGCCGCCGAGGAGGCGCCCCGCGTCCGCCGCGCCTCGAAGCGCCGCGCGAGCGCCGATTCGCCCCGTGCGTCGACCCGCAAGGCCCCGACCATGCCGCGTCGGGCCGCCGTGCGTATCGATCCCGACGGCACCATCGATCCGTACCTGTGACTCGCCGCGCCGTCACCTCGCTCGTGCTGGCCGCGCTGGCGACGTCCCCCGTGTACGCGGGAGAGCCGGAGCGGCCCGAGCGGGTGCCCGCCAAGGCGCGCATGCTCGCCGAGCGCGGGCGCGCCTACCACGACGCCGGCGACTATCACAACGCGATCGTCGCGTTCAAGGAGGCGTACGTCATCGCGCCGAGCCCGGGTCTGCTGTTCAACCTCGCGCAGGCGTACCGGCTCCAGGGCAACTGCGACGACGCGACCCTGATGTACCGCCGGTATCTGGCGACGCGGCCGCGCCCCGAGGCGCGCACGATCGCCGAAGGTCACCTCCAGACCGTCGAGCGCTGCGTGTTCAAGCGCGGGCTCAACATCCCGCTGGACGAGAGCGAAGGCGTCGGTCCCGGCGGCATGGCATCGACCGAGAGCCTGTTCATCGATCGCGAGGCGGAGGCGCGCTCGGCGGCGTGGAAGAAGAACGTGGGCATCGGGCTCACCGCGGCCGGCGCCCTCGCGCTCGGTGCCGCCGCCTACTACGGCTGGGACGCGCACCGCACCGCGTCCGAGGTGGAGGATGCCTACGCGCGGGGCGCTCGCTGGAAGGAGCTGCGCGACCTCGATGCGCGCGGGCAGCGTTCGGCGCAGCGCGGTCAGCTGCTCGGCATCGGCGGTGGCGCCGCGGTCATCGGCGGCGTGACGCTGTACCTCCTCGGGCGACGCGCCGAGCGCCTGCTGCCGGCGGCGATCGTGCCGCACGCGCGCGGCGCCGAGGTCAGCTGGGCATGGCGCTTCTGAGGCTCGTCGCGCTCGCGATCGTCGCCGCGGGCGGCTGCTACGGCCCCGAGCTGGGCGACTGCGTGGTGTCGTGCGCGAGCGACGTCGACTGCGCACCCGCGCAGATCTGCGGCCGTGACGGCCGGTGTGCCACCCCCGCGCTGGCGGGGCGCTGTGACGAGCGCGATGGCGGCGGGCCGCCGATGCCGGGCGACGTGCCCTCGCTGCCTCCTGACGCCGCGAACGTCGACGCGTCGGTGCCGCCCGTCGACGCGCCCGGGACCGTCACCCTGCGGATCCGGATCCGCGGACGCGGCTACGTCGTCGTCGGCGGAAACCTCGCGATGACCTGCGATCACGCGGCCCCAGGAGATCAGTGCATGTTCGCGGTCACCGCCGGTGCACCGGTCGAGCTGCACGCCTTTCCCGCGCTCGGTCACCGGTTGGAGCGCTGGAAGGACGCGTGTGAAGGCGAGCAACCCACGTGCTCGCTCACGCCGTCTCGACCGATGACGACCGTGGAGGCCGAGTTCGAGAAGCTGGGTGACGATGATGATTGACGGGGGATCCATGCGCGCGCGGACGATCGTGACCGGTGCGTTGATCGGCGCAGCGATCGCCACGCTCGGCGCCGGCTGCTACGCGCCCGACCTGCGCGATTGCAGCGTCACGTGTAGCGAGCCCGCGGATTGCGCCGACGACCACGTCTGCACGACCGACGGGTACTGCGCGGCCGAGGGCGTCCGCTGCGAGCCGGCGATCGCGGATGCCGCGACGACAGCCTCGGTGCGGCTGACCGTCCGGGTCGATGGCACCGGGCTCGTCGTGGTGCACGGCGTCGGCGACTGCGACGACAGCGAGTGCACGTTCGAGGCGCCACGCACGACGATCCATCTCACCGCGCAGCCGATCGATCCCCACAAGCCCTTCGACAAGTGGACGACCGACAACTGCCGCGGCGACGACCACGAACACGAGAAGGACCCCACGTGCATCCTCACCCCGACGCTCTCGACGATCGTCGTCGCGGCGAGGTTCAAGTGATCCGCCCCGGTCCACCGGCGCACATGCCGATCCGACACGGGCGCGCGAGAACGCGCACGGCCGGGCGCGGAGTGGTCACGGTGCGCCCGGTATTCGCTCCGGCCGCGTGCGGTCCGCATCGTGCACACGTCGCCCCGCATGGCCGGGACCACGACGATCTCCGTCACGCGCTCGCGGCCGCCTGCCGCTGAGTCACGCGCACCGACGCTGGCGGAGGGCAGCGATCCCGAGATCGAGATCCCGCGCGCGCGACCCGCCGCTCCGCCTCGCGCCGGGGGCGTGATCGAGGAGCGCACCACGCTCGCGCCGGGACAGCGCGCGGGCAGGTGGAAGATCGAGCGAGAGCTCGGCCGCGGCGGGATGGCCGCGGTGTACGCCGTCGTCCACGCGTGGGTCGGCAAGCGCGCCGCGCTCAAGCTCGCACACTCGGCGGTGTTCCGCGCGCCGCTGTCCGCCGCCACGTTCCTGCGGGAGGCCGCCATCGTGAACCGGATCGATCACCCCGGCGTGATCGACGTGTTCGCGACCGGCACGCACGACGGCAGGCCCTACCTGGTGATGGAACAGCTCGCGGGTCAGACGCTCGGCGAGCGGCTCGACGCCGGGCCCGTG
>Ga0164243_10013942_pt1 | contig 11252 bp, 9 predicted proteins | sample OricompcompostOP_FD_108781 | JGI IMG/M metagenome (GOLD analysis project Ga0164243, IMG submission 108781) | Organic Plus compost microbial communities from Emeryville, California, USA - Original compost - Organic plus compost (OP) | ecosystem: Engineered > Solid waste > Mixed feedstock >... | reverse complement strand
GTCGTACAGGAAGGGCAATTGATCCCCGCCGATGGCGAGATCATCGAAGGACTGGCATCCATCAACGAATCCGCCATCACGGGTGAGTCCGCACCGGTCCTGCGCGAAGCCGGCACGGACCGCTCAGGCGTGATCGGCGGCACCAAGGTGCTGTCGGACCGCATCATCGTGCGCATTACCGCCGAGCCAGGCAATAGTTTTCTGGATCGCATGATCGCCTTGGTCGAAGGTTCCAGCCGGCAAAAAACGCCCAATGAGATCGCGCTGGGTCTGCTGCTGGCAGTCATGACTCTGACGTTTCTGATCGTGGTCATCACGCTGCCCTTTATTGGCAACTTCGTAGGCATCCAGACAGACGTCGTTCTGCTGGTTGCATTGCTGGTGTGCCTGATTCCCACTACGATCGGCGGCCTCCTTCCCGCCATTGGCATCGCAGGCATGAATCGCGCACTCAAAGCCAATGTACTGGCAAAATCCGGCAAGGCCGTGGAGATCGCAGGTGACGTCGATGTCCTGCTCTTGGACAAGACCGGCACCATCACGCTCGGCGACCGGCAGGCGACCGCCTTTCATGGACTGGAAGGCATCGATGCGCTGCGGCTGCGCCAGGCAGCGTGGCTGGCCTCACTCGCCGATCCTACGCCAGAGGGCAAATCCATCGTCAAACTCGCACTCAGTCAAGGCGGCCTCGGCGATGCTCCCAAAGGCGCGCAGTTCGTGCCGTTTTCCGCCCAGACCAGAATGTCGGGTGTCGATCTGCCCAACGGGCGCATCATCCGCAAAGGCGCTATTGATGCGATCGCCGAGTATGTGCAAATGCACGGCGGCAACGTACCGGCGGCCTTACAGGCACGAGTCGCCGATGTCGCACGCAAAGGCGCAACGCCGCTGGTCGTATGCGACGACAACACCATACTGGGGGTCATCGAGCTATCCGATGTGATCAAGCACGGCATCAAGGAACGCTTTGCCCGTCTGCGGGCGATGGGTATAAAGACTGTCATGATCACTGGAGACAACCCGCTGACTGCGGCGAGTATCGCAGCCGAAGCCGGCGTCGATGACTACATTGCACAGGCCAAGCCGGAGGACAAACTAGCTCGCATTCGCGCTGAACAAATGGATGGCAGGTTAGTGGCGATGGTCGGTGATGGCACCAACGATGCTCCCGCTCTGGCCCAGGCCGACGTCGGACTGGCGATGAACTCCGGAACGCAGGCGGCCAAAGAGGCAGGCAACATGGTGGATCTGGATTCCGATCCAGCCAAGCTGCTTGCCGTGGTCGAAATTGGCAAACAGCAGCTCATTACGCGCGGCGCGTTGACGACGTTTTCCTTGGCGAATGACGTCTCCAAATACTTCGCCATCCTGCCGGCACTGTTCGCAGCGTCCATCCCGCAAATGGCGGCGTTGAACATCATGCAACTGTCCAGCCCGACGAGCGCGGTGCTGTCGGCGTTGATTTTCAACGCCATCATCATCCCGCTGCTGATCCCGCTGGCTCTGCGTGGCGTACGTTTCAAGCCTGCGAGCGCAACGGCACTCTTGCGCAACAACATGCTGGTATACGGTGTGGGTGGCGTGCTGCTCCCGTTCGTCGGGATAAAACTCATCGACTTGATGTTATCAACGCTATTCGGCAACTGAGAAACAGCCATGACAACTATGACAACCGCTACTGCGCACGGCGCATTTACCGCCCCGTCCCGTACAAGTATGGTGCGAGGCGCCATTGGCCTGACGCTCATCATTCTGGTGGGATTTGGATTTCTGTACTCGCTGGCAGGCGTGGGCATCGGTCAAGCCCTGTTCCCGCACACGGCCAACGGCAGTCTGATCGAGCGCGACGGCAAAGTGATTGGATCGGCACTGGTGGCACAACCGTTTGTCAGCGACAAGTATTTCCACCCTCGCCCGTCGGCCAGCAATTACGACCCTACAGCGCTGGCCGGCAGCAATCAGGCCCGCACCAACCCTGAGCTGCGTAAACGTCTGGAAGACGCGCGCGCCGCTATCGCACAACGCGAGAGCGTAGCGCCGCTCTCAGTACCGGGCGACCTATTCACGCAATCTGGCGCAGGCATTGATCCACATATCACTGCCGCGAGCGCCGCTATTCAAGTGGATCGCATCGCCCGCGCCCGAGGGATGCCACGCGACGAGATTGCCCATCTGCTGGCGCGATACACGGAGCCAAAGCAATGGGGCATGTTCGGGCAAGCGCGGGTCAATGTCCTGCAATTAAATCTGGCACTGGATGATGTCGGGACAAAAAAGTTGCGTTAACGTAAGCACCCACTAAGTGCGAGAATAGGCCCACGACGAGACTGTGAGTGCCCCGTGATCGATGAGCGCCAAACAGACTGAACAAGCCAACGCCCTGCTGGGCGAACTCAACCGCCAGGCAGCTGGCCGGTTGACCGTTTTTTTGGGCGCGGCGCCAGGTGTCGGTAAAACCTACGCCATGCTGACGCGTGCACACGAACTGCACCGCCAGGGCGCGGACATCGTGATCGGGATTGTCGAAACGCATGGCCGCAGCGAAACCCAGGCCCTCGTCGCGGGACTGCCGATACAGCCGCGGAAACTGCTGGACTATCAAGGCCGGCAACTGGAGGAAATGGATCTGGACGGGCTCCTGGCACGTCAGCCCGCTATTGCCCTCGTTGATGAACTGGCCCATCGCAACGTCCCCGGCAGCCGTCATGAACGGCGCTGGCAAGACGTCGTGGAGCTGCTCGACGCGGGCATCGATGTGTACACCACCGTCAACATCCAGCACCTGGAAAGCTTGAACGATGTGGTGCACCAGATCACCGGCATTCGCGTCAACGAGACCGTTCCCGATGCGGTTTTCGAGCATCTGCGCGACATTCGCCTAGTCGATCTGCCTGCGCGCGAACTGATCGAGCGGCTGAATCAAGGCAAGGTGTATTTACCCGAGCAGGCAGCACGTGCCTTGCAAGCCTTCTTTTCCCCGTCCAACCTCACGGCGCTGCGCGAGCTGGCGATGCAGACCGTGGCTGCGCACGTCGATGCCGACCTGCGCGAGACCCGTGCGGCCCGTGGCCTGGGAGCACTGGCCATCCAGCATCATGTACTGATCGCAATCGATGGCAAAGGGCAATCAGAGTATCTGGTGCGGGCCGGCGCCCGCATTGCCGAACGCCGCGGCGCACCATGGTCGGTCGTTACCGTAGAGACGGGCACGGCAGCCCACGCGACATTACCCGTCAAACGCCGCGATGAATCGCTGGAAACGTCAGCGAAAACGGCCGCTCGTGCAGAACAACAGCGCTTGCTGGAAATAGACAAAGCCTTTGCGCTGGCACGCACGCTGGGAGGAGAAGCCGAGATCCTCCACAACAGCGACATCATCCAGGCTCTGCTGGACGCGGCTGCGGCACGCGGTGCCAGATCGATCGTGATCGGCCGTACCCGCGAACGTCCTATTGCACGGATTTTCAATCGAACACTGACTCAACAGCTCCTGCAGCGCGGCGTCCGTTACGAACTGACCATCATCAGTACGCCACACGCCAAACAAAAATCGTTCTGGGGGGCCCGCATCAACAGCAAAGGCCTGCTGTGGCGGGAATCTCTGCTTGCCGTACTGACCAGCGTAGGAGCAGTAGGCGTCGCGACACTGGCAGAGCGTTTCCTGGGCTTGCAGGATTTGTCATTGGTGTTTCTCGTGGCCGTGATCTGGGTCGCATCTCGTACGCGCATGGTGCCCGCCGTCATCACTGCCCTGCTCTGCTTTCTGGCTTACGATTTTTTCTTTATCGAACCTCGATTCACGCTATTGATCGGTGCGCATCGCGGTGTGGCGACCGTCATGCTGTTCCTCGCCGCCGCGCTCATTGCAGGCCGTCTGGCATCGCGATTGCGGGCTCAAGTGATCGCATTGCGGACCGCCAACATCCACGCCACAGCCATGCAAATGCTGGGACGCCGGCTCACCAAAGCGGCCGATCTTGGAGAAGTGATCACGGCAGGCACGACGGCACTGCAATCGACTTTACGAGCCGAGACATGGATGCAAATCAACGGGGAAACGGGTCCTGTGTCCCCTGCGGGTCAACTGACGGAAAAGGACATGACCGCCGCCGATTGGACACGGCAACATGGGCAGCCTAGCGGCCGCTATACCGATACGCTGAGCCACTGCCCATGGTGGTTCCTGCCGATACGCTCCGACCAGGAAACTTTCGGCGTTGTGGGCCTGAAATTTCCCTCGAATGAAAAACGCCTTTCTTTCGAGCAAAGGCGACTCGCCGAAAGCATGGTGGAAGACATCGGCCAGGCAGCGCTGCGTACGAATCTGGTATCCGCGCTGGAATCCGCACGCGTCACAGGAGAAACCGAACGGTTGCGATCAGCCCTGTTATCGTCGGTGTCACACGATCTGAGATCCCCCTTGTCATCCATGATAGGCGCCGCGGACAGCCTGATGCGCTATGGCAGCAATATGGATCAGGACGATCAAAAGGCCTTGCTCGAAACCATACAGGTGGAAGGCGAACGCCTGGATCGCTATATCCAGAACCTGCTCGATATGACCCGGTTGGGACATCAGGGCCTGAGCCTGAAAAGAGATTGGATCGGTATTGACGAACTGGTCGGCTCGGCCTGTCAGCGGTTACAACGATATAGCCCTACGGTACGCATCGACCACGACATCCCGTCCGATTTGCCACCTATCCACGTACACCCGGCACTCATTGAGCAAGCCCTATTTAATGTCATGGAGAACGCGGCCAAATTTTCCCCTCCCGGCGAACCTATACGGATTCAAGTCCAACGCCTGGATACGGATCACGCGCAGATCGACATCTCCGATCGAGGTCCTGGCATTCCGGAAACAGAGCGAAAGTCCATTTTCGACATGTTTTATAGCGTCGAGCGCGGTGATCGAGGCAAACAGGGCACGGGCTTGGGATTGACGATTGTTCAGGGTATCGTAGGCGCTCACATGGGCAGCGTTCAGGCTCTGCCTGGCCCGCAACATCGCGGCACAACGATCCGATTGATCTTGCCTTGGGGCGAACCCCCTGGCCAGGAAGCCAAAGAAGATGAAACAGCCTCATGAAGAGAACGCAGGAACATCACCCGCCCGCATTCTCGTCATCGACGATGAGCCGCAGATTCGCAAGTTTGTCGATATCAGCCTACGGGCGCAGGGTTACCAGACATTATTGGCCGAGGCCGGCCATGAAGGATTGACATTACTGGCCAGCAAAGGCGCAGACCTCATTGTTCTAGACCTGGGCCTGCCCGATATGGACGGCAGCGAGGTACTCAGAGAACTGCGGCAGTGGTCCAAAGTTCCCGTGATCGTGCTGACAGTGCGATCCGCTGAAGACCAGAAAGTATCCCTGCTGGACGCAGGCGCCAACGACTACGTCACCAAACCCTTTGGCATCGAAGAACTGATGGCCCGCATCCGCGCATTTCTGCGCATGGCGGGAGCAAACACGGATGACAGCACCGCATACGACGATGGCCGTCTGCGCATCGATTGGGCCCGACGCGAAGTTCGTCTCGACGAACAAAACATCACCCTCACACGCAAGGAATTTGCACTCCTGACCATGCTCGCCCGGCAGCCCGGCCGGCTGATCACCCAGACGCAAATCCTGCGGGAAATATGGGGCCCGACGCACACCGAGGACACCCACTACCTGCGCATCCTCGTCGGCAAACTCCGGCACAAACTCGGCGACAATGCTCTAGCCCCGCACTACATCATCACCGAGCCCGGCGTAGGCCTGAGATTCATCGATCAGCAAAAATCATAGCGGCCAAAGCCGCATAACAAAAAAGCCACGCATCCAAAGACACGTGGCTTTTCCTCATCACCAGCAAACCGCCCGCAAAGGGGCGGCCCTGCATGACGAATTAACGCTTGTCCATCGACGGCACGTCGCGCGTGACCGAACCGGTGAACAGCTGACGCGGACGGCCGATCTTGTAATCGGGATCCGACAACATTTCGTTCCACTGAGCGATCCAGCCCACCGTACGAGCCAACGCGAAGATGGCCGTGAACAGCGAGGTCGGGATGCCGATGGCGCGTTGCACGATACCCGAGTAGAAGTCCACGTTCGGGTAGAGCTTGCGCTGCACGAAGTAGTCGTCTTCCAGAGCGATACGTTCGAGTTCCATGGCCAGCTTGAACAGCGGATCGTTTTCCAGACCCAGCGACTGCAGCACCTCTTTGCAAGTTTCTTGCATCAGCTTGGCGCGCGGATCGTAGTTCTTGTAGACACGGTGGCCAAAGCCCATCAGGCGCACGCCCGAGTTCTTGTCCTTGACCTTTTCCATGAACTCGCCGACCTTGGCCACGCCGCCGTTGGCTTGCAGTTCCTCGAGCATTTGCAGGCAAGCTTCGTTGGCACCGCCGTGAGCCGGGCCCCACAAGCAAGCCACGCCAGCCGAGATCGCAGCGAACGGGTTGGTGCCCGACGAACCGCACAGACGCACGGTCGAGGTCGACGCGTTTTGCTCGTGGTCAGCGTGCAGGATAAAGATACGATCCAAAGCGCGCTCGACGACTTCGTTGACCTTGTACTCTTCGCAAGGCGTCGCGAACATCATGCGCAGGAAATTGCCGGTGTACGACAGATTGTTCTGCGGGTAGATGAACGGCTGGCCGACCGAATATTTGTACGCCATCGCGACCAGCGTCGGCATCTTGGCGATCAAACGAATCGCCGAGATGTGACGGTGCTGGGGATTCGTGATGTCGGTCGAGTCGTGGTAGAACGCCGACAGCGCGCCCACCAGGCCGGTCAACACAGCCATCGGGTGAGCGTCGCGACGGAAGCCGCGCAGGAAGAAATGCAGCTGTTCGTTTACCAGGGTGTGGTTCGTGACCTGCGAATCGAAGTCGGTCTTTTGATCTTTGTTGGGCAGCTCGCCGTTCAGGATCAGATAGCAGATGTCGAGGAAATCGCAATTCACCGCCAGCTGTTCGATGGGATAGCCGCGGTACAGCAATTCACCCTTGTCACCGTCGATGTAGGTGATACCGGACTCGCACGCCGCCGTCGACATAAAGCCGGGGTCGAACGTGAACATGCCCGTTTGGCCGTACAGCTTGCGGATGTCGATGACGTCCGGGCCAACCGTGCCCTTGTAGACAGGGAACTCGATCGGCGCGGCGCCGTCCGAGAACGATAGAGTGGCTTTTTTGTCAGACAGATTCATCGCTAATTTCCTCACAATTAATCAAAGCTCACGCATCTTTGCGACGATGGTGCGTAATCTAGGCGTGTCCAGGGCTCCTTCGAGCTCTTTGCGTGCCAGCAGCAGATCGAGCAGGTCGTTGTCTCCCATCTCGAACAGCTGCGTCAATGCACCGACGTCCTCGTCCGTAAGCTGCGTTTCGTACGCATCCAGATAACGGGTAATGATCAAGTCATTTTCGAGCAGCCCACGGCGTGCCCGCCACCGCAGGCGTGCCCGTTCAAGTTCAGTCAGGGTGCTCATATTGATCTCTATACCGTGTTAACTAGACCGTGCGGCGAACCATCAGTTCCTTGATCTTGCCGATCGCCTTGGTCGGGTTCAGACCCTTGGGACAGACATCGACACAGTTCATGATGGTGTGGCAACGGAACAGGCGGTACGGGTCCTCGAGGTTGTCCAGACGGGAACCCGTGGCTTCGTCGCGGCTATCGGCGATGAAGCGGTAGGCTTGCAGCAGGCCGGCGGGACCGACGAACTTGTCGGGGTTCCACCAGAACGACGGGCAGGACGTCGAGCAGCAGGCGCACAGAATGCACTCGTACAGGCCGTCGAGCTCTTCGCGAGCCTCAGGCGACTGCAGGCGCTCGCGCTCGGGCGGCGGCGTATCGTTGATCAGATACGGACGCACCGAGTGGTACTGATTGAAGAAGTGCGTCATGTCCACGATCAGATCGCGGATCACGGGCAGGCCTGGCAGCGGCTTCAGAACGATGGGTTCTTTGAGCTCGCGCAGGTTGGTGGTGCAGGACAGGCCGTTCTTGCCATTGATGTTCATGGCGTCGGATCCGCACACGCCTTCGCGGCACGAGCGGCGCAGCGACAGGCTGTCGTCCACGTCGTTCTTGATGCGCACGAGCGCGTCGAGCAGCATCTTGTCGGTGGGCTGGAGTTCGACTTCCAGCTTTTGCATGTACGGGCGCTCGTCCTTGTCCGGATCGTAGCGGTAAATCTCGAATTTGACGATTCTCTTGGTGCTCATCACAGCATCCTGCTTAGAAAGTACGCGCTTTGGGCGGGAAGGACTCGACGGTCATGGGCTTCATCTGGACGGGTTTGTATTCCAGACGGCTGCCTTCGGAATACCAAAGGGTGTGCTTCAGCCAGTTTTCGTCGTCGCGGTTCGGGTGGTCGTCCAGCGCATGAGCGCCACGGCTCTCGGTACGGTTGGCAGCCGACTTGATGGTGGCGCGTGCCACTTCGGTCATGTTGGCGACCTCGAGTGCCTCGACGCGAGCCATGTTGAAGACCTTGGACTTGTCCTTGTAGTAGATGTGCTCGGCTTGCTTGGCCAGGTCTTCGATCTGACCCACGCCTTCGTTGAGCAATTCCAGCGTACGGAACACGCCGCAGTGACGCTGCATCGACATACGGATGGCGTTGGCGACGTCTTGCGTTTTTTCGCCGGAGGTACGGGCTTCGAGCTTGGCCAGGCGGTCCATCGAGAAATCGACGGCTTCCTTGGGCACCGGCTGGTGCGCATGCTGGCGCTCGGGGTGCGAATTCACGATGTGATTACCCGTGGCGCGGCCGAACACGATCAGGTCGAGCAGCGAGTTCGTACCCAGGCGGTTGGCGCCGTGCACCGATACGGCAGCGCATTCGCCGATAGCGTACAGGCCGTTGACGATCTTGTTTTCGCCATTGACGCGGGTCAGCACCTGGCCGTGGTAGTTCGCCGGAATACCGCCCATCTGATAGTGGATGGTCGGCACGACGGGGATCGGTTCTTTGATGGGATCGACGTTGCCGAACTTGATCGCGATTTCGCGGATCGAAGGCAGACGCTTGTTGATGACGTCAGCGCCGAGGTGATCGAGCTTGAGCACCACGTAGCTGCCATCGGGACCGCAACCACGGCCTTCTTTGATTTCCTGGTCCATCGAACGCGACACGAAGTCACGCGGAGCCAAGTCTTTCAGCGTGGGCGCGTAGCGTTCCATGAAGCGCTCGCCATCCTTGTTCAACAGGATGCCGCCTTCGCCGCGCACGCCTTCGGTAATCAGCACGCCTGCGCCAGCGACGCCGGTCGGGTGGAATTGCCAGAATTCCATGTCCTGCAGCGGGATGCCGGCACGAGCTGCCATGCCCAGGCCGTCGCCGGTGTTGATGAAGGCGTTGGTGGAAGCCGCCCAGATACGGCCTGCGCCGCCGGTGGCCAGCACGGTGGTCTTGGCTTCGAGGATGTAGACGTCACCCGTTTCCATTTCGAGCGCGGTCACGCCGACCACGTCACCCGCCTCGTTACGCAGCAGGTCCAGCGCCATCCATTCGACGAAGAACTGTGTGCGGGCCGCCACGTTGCGCTGGTACAGCGTGTGCAACAGGGCGTGGCCGGTACGGTCGGCAGCGGCACAGGCGCGCTGCACAGGTTTTTCACCAAAATTCGCGGTGTGTCCACCGAATGGACGTTGGTAGATCGTGCCATCGGCATTACGGTCAAACGGCATGCCGAAATGCTCGAGTTCGTAGACCGCATTGGGGGCTTCGCGGCACATGAACTCGATGGCGTCCTGGTCGCCCAGCCAGTCCGAACCCTTGACGGTGTCGTACATGTGCCAGTACCAGTTGTCTTCGCTCATGTTGCCCAGCGACGCGCTCACGCCGCCTTGGGCCGCCACGGTGTGCGAACGGGTCGGGAATACTTTGGACAGAACGGCTACGGACAGGCCGGCCTGGGCCAGTTGCAGCGAACAACGCATGCCGGCTCCGCCGGCGCCGACGACCACCACATCAAATTGGCGGCGCGGCAGGGAATTCATGACAGAGACCACGGCTTAGATACTCCAGAGGATTTTCGCGAAATAGACGACCGAGGCAACCAGCCAGAGGATCGTCAGCACTTGCAGCAACAGGCGCACGCCCGTGGGCTTGACGTAGTCCATCCAGATGTCGCGCACGCCGATCCAGGCGTGCCAGGCCAACGCAAAGAAAAACAAGCTGGCCAGCATCTGGCCAGCGGGAATCGGGCCTGCGTGGAAGGTAAACAGGGCCTTCCAGTTTTCGTAGGAGAACGACGGCATCACCAGGAAGCCGACGATCAATACCAGGGTATACACGGCCATGATGACGGCCGTGATGCGTTGCGCGATGAAATCGATGACGCCGTAGTGGGCCCCCACAACCAGGCGCTTGGGGCCATAGTTTTTGGTATCAGCCATTACAGAACTCCGAACAATTTGAGGGCGAAGACCAGCGTCAGCGCCAGGCTGACACCAAAAACGACACCAGCGCTTTTCTGGGCCGACACTTTATCCAGACCGATGTGCAAGTCCAGGATCAGGTAGCGGATACCGGCACAGAAATGGTGCAGATAGCCCCACACCAACACCAGGAACACCAGTTTCACCAGCGGATTACCCGCGTATTCGGCGATCTGAGCGTAGCTTTCAGGCGAGGCCACGCTGGCCGCGAACAGCGGCAGAATGACCAAGGGAAGACAGACAAACAGCAGCGCGCCGCTGACGCGGTGCAAGATGGACAGTTTTCCTGCCAGGGGCAGGCGGTATTTGGCGATTTGTGCAATGCCAATATTGCGAAACTGCGGACGTGGCTTGGCAGCGGTGTCGGACATGACGGCCTCGGTGTTACGGTGCTAGGGATTCGTGACAACGAAATTTGGAGTTGCCCTTGCGGACAAACACTCTATTTTCGCCTAGAGAACGGTTGGTATCAAATGGTGGGAAAAAAGCTCATCAATTCAAACTATTGCGGTAATGGTAGTGATCAGTCAGGTAAAGACCGCGGCGGATTTCCACCGGCCGGTCTCCGTAGGTATATGACAGGCGGTCGACTTGTAACAACGGCGTGCCGGGTTCAACGTCCAGCAAGCCTGCAATTTCGGCTGGCGCAGCAACGGCGCGAATTTTTTCGTCCGCACGCACCATGCTGACGCCGAACTCGGTTTCAAACAGACCGTATAGCGGTGCCTTGTTTGCCGTCAGCAATTCCAGTGTCAGGCCGCGGAATACCGAGCCTGGCAGCCAGATGTCGTCGATGAC
>Ga0164243_10013941_pt1 | contig 11252 bp, 12 predicted proteins | sample OricompcompostOP_FD_108781 | JGI IMG/M metagenome (GOLD analysis project Ga0164243, IMG submission 108781) | Organic Plus compost microbial communities from Emeryville, California, USA - Original compost - Organic plus compost (OP) | ecosystem: Engineered > Solid waste > Mixed feedstock >... | reverse complement strand
CGCCACTACGCGTGGGAGCCCGCACCACTGAATGCCGCCTCGGACGGCGTGCTGCGCAGCACCATCTTCGCCTCCAGCAGCGAGTCCCACAACTGCGAGAACAGATGCGGAGAGATCGTCGAGGGCTTGCCGAGCGCGTAGTAGTCGATGACGATCGGGTGCCCGTTCTGCATCAGCGGCACGTAAGGCGTCGTCTCGGCGTCCACCTTGGACAACGGCAGAATTCCCGATGCGAGGTCGAGGTTGGCCCACTCGAGCATGGCGCCGTAGCTGCTTGCCTCGCCCGAGTAACGGCGCAGAGAAAGCTTGTTGCTGTCGAACACGCGCCGCGTGGCACACGTCAGGCCGCACCCGTCCGGCACCAGCACGAAGCTTTCGTCGGCGATGTCCGCGGGGCTGACACTTTCATGCTCGGACCACTGGTCCCTCGTCGCAGCGCGCGGCACGAACACCAGCGGGTCGCTCTCGAGCGCCAGCCGCACGAAGTCGGCCTCCATGGCAATGCTTGTTTCGTATGGGCAGATGATGAGATCGGCCTGGCGCCGCCGCAGCAGATCGTGCAGATCGCGGAAATTCGACTCCCGATAGACCACCTCCACGTCCGGATGCTTGCTGCGGAAGCGCGAGAGGATCTGCTCGGTACGCCGGATGCCGACGATCGGTGAGAAGCCAACCTGGATCGTCGACGCCTTCGACGTCGTCGCCTTGGACATCATCGTGAGTTCGTCGAAGGCGCGCAGCACCTCGCTTATGTAGGGCAAGAGCTGTTCGCCGTAGGGAGTGAGCCGCACGCTGCGCGTCGTGCGCCGGAAGAGACGGTTGCCGAGTTCCATCTCTAGTTGTGCTACGCCGTTCGACAACGTGGGCTGGGTGACAACGCAGCGATTTGCTGCCGCTACGAAGCTCCCTTCCTCAACGACCGCCTTTACGTATCTTAGTTGTTGGAGGTTCATTGGCGCCCTCCCTAGTGGGCCTCCTCTGCAATGCTGCATGTGGTCACAGTACGCAACCCCGGGAAAACACCCTGTTGACTAGGTAATGAGGCCGCGAGCGCAGGTATTAACCTGAGCTTGCTGCAGGTCGAAGTCGAACAATATAACTCAGGGTAATAACAAATCTTTTTGTCCCGCGATTGGCCAAATGTGGTCAATCGGGAGCGAAAGGAATTGTTTGAAGCTGTGGTTTTTCAAAAAACCAAAACCAATAATGTGAGCAAAAAAGGAGGGTGAAGGTGAGGAAATTCCTTATGTTGGGTGCGTGCGCTACGGCACTCAGCCTCGCCACTGTTGCACTTCCCGCCGTTGCCGACGAAACCTGCAACTCGCCGTTCACCGCGGCACTGATTACCGGTCAGGAGCAGTTCCTGCACGTCTGGACGCTGGGCGAGGTTGGCGTGGGTGATGAGTCCGACAAGCTCGTGACCATCGACGTCGATCCCAACTCCGCCAACTACGGCAAGGTCATCAATTCGCTGTCCGTGGGCGGCCGCGGCGAGGCCCATCACGTCGGCTTCACCGACGATCGCCGTTACATCTGGGCTGGCCGTCTCGACGACAACAAGATCTTCGTTTTCGACCTCATCGACCCGGCCAAGCCGAAGGTCGTCAAGGTCATCGACGATTTCTCGGCCAAGACCGGCTATGTCGGCCCGCACACCTTCTACGCCATGCCCGGCCGTATGATGGTGCAGGCTCTGTCGAACAACAAAACCCACGACGGCAAGACCGGCATCGCGGTCTACAACAACGCCGGCGAACTGATCTCGACGCATGACATGCCCCTCGCCGACGGCGGCGACGGCTATGGCTATGACATCGGCATCAACCCCAACAAGAACGTCATGCTGACGTCGAGCTTCACCGGCTGGACGAACTACATGATGGACATTGGGAAGATGGTCAAAGACCCCGATGCCATGAAGAACTTCGGCAACACCATGGTCGTCTGGGACCTGAAGTCCATGGAGCCGAAGAAAGTGCTCTCGGTTCCCGGCGCGCCGCTGGAGATCCGCTGGTCGCTGAAGCCCGAGGACAACTGGGCCCTCACTGCTACTGCGCTGACGTCCAAGATCTGGCTCGTCAAGCAGGACGACAAGGGTGAGTGGGTTTCGAAGGAAGTCGGCACCATCGGTGATCCCGCCAAGATCCCGCTGCCCGTCGACATCTCCATCGCAGCCGATGCCAAGTCGCTGTGGGTCAACACCTTCATGGACGGCACCGCCCGCCTGTTCGACATCTCCAACCCTGAGGCCGCCAAGGAGGTCTACTCCAAGAAGATCGGCAATCAGGTCAACATGGTGTCCCAGAGCTACGACGGTAAGCGCGTGTACTTCACCACGTCGCTGCTCGCCAACTGGGACATGAAGGGTGAGCACAACGACCAGTTCCTCAAGGCCTACGATTGGGATGGCAAGGAACTCGTCGAGAAGTTCACTGTCGACTTCAACGAGCTGAAGCTCGGTCGTGCCCATCACATGAAGTTCTCGGCCAAGACCAAGGCCGCGAAGCTTGGGGACTAGTTGTGACTGAATTGCGCGGCACGCCCTACGCCTTCCTCCTGTGGTCGTGCCGCGTACTAGCCTGCTGCGCCCTGTTTCTATTGCCTGTTGCTCCCGACTGCGTGGCGGGCACAGAGCAGGGCGCAGCGGCTCCCATCTACCCGAAGGCCGGAAGCTATAAGCTTCAGCGCATTCAGGAGGTGCCGTCCGGATGGGTAGTGAAGGAAAGCAAGTGGCTGCCGCGCCGGCTTTCCACATTCACGACGGGCAAGATCACGCTGTTCTCGTTTTTCTACGGCGTCTGTCGTGACCCGTTGGGATGTCCTGCAGCCTGGGCCGCGTTCCAGGCCGTGCACGATGCGGTAAGATCGGACCAGGCACTGCACAACAAGGTGCGGCTGGTGTTCCTCAGCCTCGATCCCGAAGTGGATACGCCCGAGGCCCTCTCGTTCTACAATTCGTCGATGAGCACGCCGGAGGCGCCGTGGGCATTCCTGACCACCTGGTCGGAAGCCTATCTGGCGAACATCCTCGAGCGCATGTACGTGCCGGCTGCCCGCGAAAGAGATCCCGACGGCAAGCCCACCGACGTCATCACCCACTTGCTGAAGGTATTTCTGATCGACAAGAATGGCTGGGTTCGAGAGATCTACACCACGAACTTTCTCAACCCAGACGTCATCCTCAGCGACATCAGAACGCTGTTGCTCGAGGAGAACTGACAAACAACAACAAACCGGAGAGAAGCCATGTTTCAAAAATCAAGAACAACCATCACTGGGTTTCTGCTCCTCACCGCCGGCATGCTCCTCGCAGCCCAGCCGCCGCCATCACATGCCGACAAGGACCGCACGCGCGATGTGCCGCTGGGTCTGCCGCCGCTCAGCGCATCGCAGCTTCCTGTCGCAAAGGAGGTGGAGCTTGGAAACAAGCTGTTCCACGATCGGCGGCTTTCGTTCAACAACACGAACTCGTGCTCGATGTGCCACATCGAGTCCCAGGGCATGACCTCCAATCAGTCGTCGACGGCGATTGGCATGGAGGGCCGCAGTCTCAACCGCAATGCTCCGGCGCTCTACAACGTCGCCTACCAGAAGACGCTGTTCCACGATGGCCGCGAGAGCAATCTGGGGCATCAGGCATGGGGCCCGCTGCTGTCGCCGCTGGAAATGGCCAATCCCTCGGTCGGCCACGTCATCGACAAGATCCGCTCACTGCCCGACTACAACGGCATGTTCGAGGCGGCCTTCGATGGCCAGGGCGTGAACATGGAGACGATCAGCTCCGCACTCGCATCGTTCCAGCGCACGCTCCTGTCCGGGAATTCTCCGTTCGATCGCTGGTACTACGGCAAGCAGGAGAACGCCCTGACGCCCGCGCAGAAGCGCGGTTTCGAGGTGTTCGTCGGCAAGGGCAAGTGCGCCACCTGTCATGAGATCGGCGCCGACGGAGCCCTCTTCACCGATCACAAGTTCCACGTGACGGGGATTGGCTATCGTGCGGCGATCGGAGATCCCAGCACCATCTACAAGGTCGAGCTTGCGCCGGGCGTCTATACCGACATCGCCCACAAGGAGCTCAAGCACATCACCAATCCGCTGCCCAACGACATCGGCCGCTTCGCCATCACGTTGGATGCCAAGGATCGCTGGGCCTACAAGACGCCGAGCCTGCGCAACGTGGATTTGACGTTCCCCTATATGCACGATGGCTCGATCTTGACGCTGGAGGATGTCGTCGACTTCTACGACCAGGGCGGCTTCGATCACGATGCCGAGAAAGTCCTGACCCCACTGGGGCTGACGCCCGCGGAGAAGAGCGATCTGGTTTCATTCCTCAAGGCGCTCTCCTCGCCCGAGGACGAGCAGAAGCACATGAGCCATACCGCCAGCGCCGGCACCAAGACCAATCGTCTGCCCAAGCCGGCAAAATCGGGCGGCTGACGGCAGCGATTCCGGGCCGCGAGGTCTAGCGAGACTTCGAGAACACGAGTTCGGGCTGGTGCAGCAGCAGCGCCAGCCCGATTTTCGCGCCGATGAATATGCCCAGAATGCTCAGCGGCGCCGTCAGCGCCAGCGCGCTCCCTGCCGACAGGCCCTGGCCGATCGTGCAGCCTTTCGCCAGCACGCCGCCGCCGCCCATCAGCACCGCGCCCAGCATGTGCCGGCGCATCTCGCGCGCATCGTCGAATGCTTCCCACTGCACTTCATCACGCGCGTAGGCGACGACCAGCGCACCCGCGATCACGCCCAGCACCGTCATCGACGTGAACGTAGCGTCCTGCAGCGTCTCGCTCATCGTCTGCAGCAGGATGCGCCCCACTGGGGCGACGAACGACAGGCTCTCCACCCGCGCCGTATCCATGTTCATGTAGGCGCTTCCGGTGATGATCCAGCCGGCAGCCACCGCAATGCCGACGCCTGTGGCGCCGAGCAGCAGGCGCGGCCGCTTCAGAAGCCGCCCGTCCGACAGAGCGCTGGAAATCAGGAAGCACACGAAGAACCCGATGACCAGAAACGCGCCCGTCTCGCCCATCATCGTGCTCAAAGTCCCCGGCAGCATGGCCCCATCGGGCGACGATACCTCGACCAGCGACAGGCCGTTGAGGCTGGAGCGCGCGGACGAAAGGATCCCGCTGTTGAAAGCGAACGCGGCGATTCCGATCAACAGCGCGCTGACGAGCGCCCGCAGGTCGCCGCCCCCCAGCCGCACCAGCACGCCGAAGCTGCACGTCCCCGTCAGCGCCATGCCGATGCCGAACACCAGTCCGCCGATCAGCGCTGCCGGCCAGTCGATCGCCGTCGCCGCGAAGATGGAGTTTTTCAGGTCGAACAGGCCGAGCCGCGACCCGGCCTGCGTGAGGATGATCGCGATGGCCAGCGCCAGGCCCCAAGCCTTCAGTCCACGCCAGCTTCCGCCCACAACGGACTCTTCAACCGCGCCCATCGAGCACAGCCGTCCGTAACGCGCCGCAGCTCCAGCCAGGAGGCCGCACAGAAAGCCCCCGATGGATAACAGCATCACTCGCCTGTTCTGTCCGGCCGCTAGGATTTGTCGTCGCGGCAGAACTTATCATAGACGGCGCTGATGAAGCGCCGCGTCATGTCATCGGCGAGCGTATAGTAGACTGTTTTTCCATCGCGCCGCGAGTCCACAAGACCATCGAGGCGCAACCTTGCTAAATGCTGCGATACGGTAGGCTGGCTGAGCGACAGCAGGTTCTCCAGCTCCGAGACGGAGCGTTCGCGCTCCGCGAGCAGACACAGGATCAGCAGCCGCGATTCGTGTGCCAGCGCCTTCAGGAAGTCACTTGCCTTTCGTGCCCGCGTCACAAGCCGCTTCAACTCGTCCGACGACTCCTCGTCGGCCTCGAGCGTGGCAACGATCTCGCGTGGCAGAATATTCGTCATGGCCTCTTTGCGGCGTGCGGCGGCGTGGAAGAATCAGGCTTCTCGGCCGCCTTCTTACTACTCCAGGTCCCCTCGAAGGACTCCGGCAGAATTTCCGCCAGCAATTCCCAGAAAAATTCATCGCCAGGATAACCAGTTACGCGGCCAACTTCATTTCCATTATCAACAAGAACAAATGTCGGCGTGATGGTCACCGGCTTCTTCAACTGAATGCCTGGAACCGAATCCCTGATATCGACTTCCCGCAGTGGGGCATAGCGCCCCTCGGGGCTGGCGGGATAGAGCGGCCCGATTTCCTTGTGCCAGCGAATGCACCAGGGACAGCCGCGCTGGCTGAACATGATCAGTTCGGCAGCCAGCGCCTCCTGCAGCGGAATAGCCGCAGCGACCAGCATCAGCAGCGACAACTGCGCTGAACGACTGATCAAACTGCCTCTGCCGAGGGCTGCCAGCCTATGTGTCATTTGTTCACCGGACTTTCGCGGTCGAAGAGGAAGGCGTTGACGTCCTTGAGCTGCTGCTCGGTCAGGAAGCCGTGCACGCCGAAGCGCGGCATGTTCGAGCATGCAACACTCGCCTGGGCATTGAACAGCTTGGCGTAGGCGGTGCGCGCAGCCTCGGGGCTGAATCCGTGCTGCTTGCCATAGCCGGTCAGGCTCGGGCCGATCGTTCCGAAGGCGAGTTCATCAGGCGCAAGCTGATGGCAGGCATAGCAGTTTCCGCCGTGCTTGGTATCGGGCGCATCGCTGAACTGGCCGCCCTTGCCGCTGGAGGCGATCTTTTCGCCTTCGCGCCAATCGCCCAGCACGTTTCCATCACCCGGATACTTGACCGTCGCAGCCTCGCGCTGCGTGATCTTCTCGGCGTCTTCCGCGGAGGGATTGTTCCGCACGCGCGAGCACAACGCCTGCGTTTCATCCTGCGCCAGCCGGCCTTCCCAGCCGGGCTCGACGTGTGGCCACATGCCTTTGACGTATGTGTCGAGTTCGGCCGTGGTGATCGCGGGCGTGCGCGCCGCATCCTCTGCGTTGACGCTCACCGCGCTCGCGCAAATCAGTGCCCCGCCCGCCAGCGCGAAGCTCAGCGCCGCGAGCTTCATGTTACCGCTTGATCGACGGGACATTGAGCGTTCCACCTTCTGCTTGTTTGGTCAGATACAGCATCAGAGCGGTCAGCCCGTCCGATCCATATTCGGGCGGCGGCATGCGCATCTGGCGATAGCAGTCGTACAGCCGGTGCTGCATCGTGCGCGTCTGACTCTGCGACACGCGGTACGTCGGCCAGGAGCCCAGCGAAGCCTGCGCGTCCGGTCCCGGCTTCGTCAGGTTCGGCAGCTCCTGCAGGCGGATGCGCGTACCATCACTGCTGTGGCACGTCGCGCAGGAGAAATCGAGCAGTGAGCCCCGCCGGAAAAAAAGCTCCTTTCCGACGTCGTAGGCTTTGCGTTCCTCCGGATGGCTCAGCGGAACCACGTATTTCATTCCGCTGGATTTATTCGCAATGAAGGCAACGAGATCCTCCATGTCCGAATTGACGCCCGGCGCGCCGAATTTCCGCTTCAAAACGTCCTTTGTGTCGAGGCCCTGAATTTTCTCCATGCACCAGAGCAGCCGCTGCTCCAGGTCCATGACCTTCTTGGTGTCCTCGAAGTAGCGCGGCAGCTCTGCATAGGCGCCGTCGAGAACGCCCGGGCCCTTGCCCAGATCACAGCTTTCCAGCGAAACATTTTTGGCGCCTCGCGGCTCCGCCCACAGCGCCTCGCCGCGGTCCACGTTGAGGAACGCCGGGTTGGCCATCGGGTCGTTGATCATCTCTCGATATTTCTCGAGAGACTCCCCTCCGCCCTCTTGGGCGAACCCCGCGGAGCAAACCGAGATGACGGTGCAGCCGGCCAGCGCGAGCACGGCCGGGAATCGAAGAAAACGGCGTATAATCATGGCATTATAATTCTTATCTGCCCAAAGGCGTTCTTCCCTGCTGCAATTTCTAAGTCAGTACTTTCACGTATTGCAAGCACGAATTGTCATATGATAATTTTTAGATGTGTTGAGGTTGAAGCGCCCGCAGAGGCGTGAAAACAATCAACCTCTGGGAGGAAACTGATGGACGAAACACGCGTGGCGCGTAGTCGCCGCGACTTCCTGATGCTGTCCGCTGGCGGTCTCGTTGCTGCGGTGTTTGCGTCGGCTGCGAGCCCGGTGCAGGCAGCGGTCGCCGACGTCGATGCGCTCGTTACGAAGATGACGGCAGGCAAGAAAGTTGCCGACGGCCGCATCGCCCTCGAGCTGCCGAGCATCGCCGAGAATGGCCTCGTTGTGCCGCTCAATTTCACGGTCGAAAGCCCGATGACGGCCGACGATTACGTGAAGGCAGTGCACATCCTCGCCGACGGAAACCCAAATCCGCAAATCGCCGACTTTACCTTCACGCCGATGAGCCCGAAAGCGTCGGCGCAGATCCGCATTCGGCTGGCCAAAACCCAGAACGTGGTCGTCGTGGCCGAAATGTCGAATGGCGAATTCTATTCCACGAAGAAGGAAGTGAAGGTCACGATCGGCGGCTGCGGCGGCTAGATCGCCCGCGCTGCCATCGTCTCTGCAGGAAAAGCTCGAGAGGGAGTGAGCCCAATGGCCTCCAACATCAAGCCGCGCGTGCGCATGCCGGCAACGGCCAAGGCCGGTGAAGTTATCGAAGTGAAGACGCTGATCAGCCACGAGATGGAGAGCGGCCAGCGCAAGGATGCGGCAGGCAAGATCATCCCCCGCCACATCATCAATAAGTTCACCGCCACCTTCAACGGCAAGGAGATCATGAGCGTCGACTGGCACCCGGCCATCTCCGCCAATCCCTACCAGTCGTTTCTCGTGCGCGTGCCCGAGAGCGGCGTGTTCGAATTCAGTTGGTTCGACGACGACGGCGCTGTCTACAAGTCCGAGCACAAGGTGACCGTATCGTGATCGCGCCGCGTCGGGGAAATCACCAGCTCGCTGCATTTGCGTCCCGGCCGAGAGTGCTCCAATGATCTCTCGCCGCGAGTTCTTTGTTGCTGCGACCGCGTCTGCGGTTCTTGCGGCTGGTTCCGGCGTGCCGCTCGGGCGCCTGTCTGCAGCCGGGCGCCTGTCGCAGGAGGACCTGCTCTCCTTCGACGCCGTCGGCAACGTGACGCTCATGCACGTCACCGACATCCACGCCCAGCTCGTACCGATCTATTTCCGCGAGCCGTCCGTCAATCTCGGCGTGGGCGATGCAAGAGGGCGCATGCCCCACATTGTCGGTGCCGAGTTCCGCAATGCCTTCAAGCTGAGCGACGGCTCGCCCATGTCGTACGCGCTCACCTATGACGACTTTGCCCAGTTGGCCAAGTCGTATGGCGCGATGGGCGGCCTCGACCGTATCGCCACCGTCATCAAGGCCGTGCGCGCCGAGCGCGGCGACAAGATGCTTCTGCTCGACGGCGGCGACACCTGGACCAATAGCTGGACCTCCTACAAGACTGAGGGCCAGGACATGGTCGACGCCATGGCCCTGCTGAAGCCCGACGTGATGACTGGCCACTGGGAGTTCACGCTCGGCGAGCAGCGCGTGCGCGAACTCGTCGACAATCTCGGTTTCGCCTTCCTCGCCCAGAACGTCCGCGACAACGAATTCGAAGAGAAAGTCTTCGAGACCTCGAAAATATTCGAGCGCGGCGGCGTGAAGGTCGGCGTCATCGGGCAGGCATTCCCGTTCACCCCGATCGCCAATCCGCGCTGGATGATCCCCAATTGGACATTCGGCATCCGCGAGCGCGAGATGAGCGCCGAGGTGGAAGCACTCCGCGCGCAGGGCGCCGAACTCATCGTCGTCCTTTCGCACAACGGCTTCGACGTCGACCGCAAGATGGCCGAGCGTGTCCCCGGCATCGACGTCATTCTATCGGGCCACACGCACGATGCGCTCCCCGAAGTGACGGTGGTCGGCAAGACTCTCATCGCCGCCACCGGCTCGCACGGCAAGTTCGTCTCCCGCCTAGATCTCGACGTGCAGTCGGGGCGCATCGCCGGCTTCCGCTATCGCCTCATTCCCATTTTCGCGGACGTCATTACGCCCGACGCGGAGATGAGCGCCTATATCGAGAAGGCGCGCGCGCCCTTCAAGCAGGATCTGACCCGCGTTCTCGGCACCACGGATGGCTTGCTCTATCGGCGCGGAAACTTCGACGGCACGCTCGACCAGATGATCTGCGACGCCGTGCTGGAGCGCCGCGACGCCGAGATTTCACTCTCACCCGGCGTTCGCTGGGGCGCCAGTATGCTGCCCGGACATCCGATCACGTTCGAGGATGTCACCAACGCGACGGCGATGAGCTATCCGGCCTGCTATCGCACCGAGATGACCGGCGCGCGTCTGAAAGACGTGCTCGAGGACGTTGCCGACAACATCTTCAATCCCGATCCCTACTACCAGCAGGGCGGCGACATGGTTCGCTGCGGCGGCCTCGGCTACACGATCGACATCTCGCAGCCGATGGGCAAGCGCATCTCCAACCTGACGCTCCTGCGCAAGGGCGAGCCGATCGACGCCTCTCGCTCCTACACCATCGCGGGCTGGGCCAGTGTCAACCAAGGCACGGAAGGCCCCCCCGTCTGGGATGTCGTCTCCGAATACATCGCCGACAAGAAGACCATCAACGTCTCAGCCGCATCGCCGGTTGAGATCAAGGGCGCGTGACGTATTGGCAGGGCTTGCAGCATGAGCGAACATAAAACCAACAGCAGCAACGGCGCGCGCTCGCGGCGGCAATTCCTGAAGGTGGCGGGACTGACGGGCGCGGCGGCAGCGGCAGGCGGAAGCGCCGCCCTGGGCCAGACGCTCACCGGACAGCAGCCCAAACTTGAGGAGCTGCCGCCCAACGTCGCCGACTGGTCGCGCTATCTGGGTGAAGGCGTCGCCGACCGCCCCTATGGCAAGCCGTCCAAGTTCGAAGCCAACGTCGTCCGTCGTGACGTCGAATGGCTCACCGCCTCGCGTCAGAGCTCGGTGAACTTCACGCCCTGGCATCAGCTCGACGGCATCCTCACGCCCAACGGCCTTTGCTTCGAGCGCCATCACGGCGGCGCGCCCGACGTCGATCCCGACGCGCATCGGCTGATGATTCACGGCCTCGTCGACAAACCGCTGATGTTCTCCATGAGTGACATCATGCGCATGCCGCGCGTCAACCGCGTGCACTTCCTCGAGTGCGCGGCCAACAGCGGCATGGAGTGGCGCGGTCCGCAGCTCAACGGCTGCCAGTTCACGCACGGCATGATCCACAACGTCATGTATACCGGCGTGCCGCTGAAGGTGCTGCTGAATGAGGTCGG
>Ga0164243_10013940_pt1 | contig 11252 bp, 11 predicted proteins | sample OricompcompostOP_FD_108781 | JGI IMG/M metagenome (GOLD analysis project Ga0164243, IMG submission 108781) | Organic Plus compost microbial communities from Emeryville, California, USA - Original compost - Organic plus compost (OP) | ecosystem: Engineered > Solid waste > Mixed feedstock >... | reverse complement strand
TGCGGTTGCGGTAGCTCTCGCCGCGCGCCAGCACGCGGGCAGCTGCGCGACGCTGGCGCTGCTCCAGCAACTCGATCTGACGCTCCTGCACCTCGGCGCGGCTACGTGCTTCGACAGCGCGGACGTAGGCGCTGTTGACCCAGGTGATGCGTCCGTCCTTGGCGCGCAGCCAGACCGGTATCGGCAACGCGTCGAGCAGCGCGCGGCTGGCGCGCACTTCGCGCGACAGACGCTGATGTTGGGCAAGGATGCGCGCGACTTCGGCACGGTGCCCGGCGACGTCGCGAAAGCGCAGCACCGCGCGGCCACCGGCGGTGCGGCCCTCAGCCTCGACGTGGCCGCCGGCGATCGTGCGCACGACGATGCTGAACGGGTGGCCCTGCGTGAAGAGCGCGTCGATGGCCGGCTTGAGGGTGGTGGCGGATGCGGGCTCCAGCCATTGGCCGAAGCGCAGGAACGCTTCAGGCGTGGTGGGCAGGCCGGGGATGCCGCTCAAGGAAAAGGCTGCCACCCGCAGTGGGCTGTCTTGCTCCCAGAACAGCAGCACCTGGGGCTCGGCACGGATAATCGAATCAGTGGCCGCGAGGCTGCGCTTCAGTTCCCCGGCTTCTGCGAGCGCCCGCTTTTCCTCTCGCTTGGCCCGAACGACGGTCAGCGACAGAAGAGCGGCGATGAAGAGGACAGCGCCGATGATGAAGCCAATTGCGGCGAGGGGCTTCATCTCACCGAAAGACAGTGTCGGCACGCCGCCTGAGATTACGCCCGCGGCGACTACAAGAACGCAGGCGAGGCTCGCAATGCCTAGCGCCAGCAGCTCGCGCGGACGAATTTCGTTTCTTCTTCTGTGGGCAGTGGACTGCATCGGGGTCCATGAAAAAAGTGGGGAACCCGAGGCCAAAGACGCAACGAGCAAAGGACAAAGGCCCGGCGGTTATCGCCCCTGCGAGAAGGCGAATCGTTTTCGATTATGCGGAGCCGATGGGAGGGTTGCCAGCGCCGCAGGGCGCGCGAGGGACCTGGGGGTGCAATTGGTTGATGGGTGCTGCCCGTAAGACGCAGAAGGGCTTCCGAGTCCGGGGTGCCATTAGACGCAAAAGGCGCCCTCCCGCAGCCGGGAAGGCGCCAATTTGAAGCGTCGGGAAGTCGCCGATCAGTAGCGGTAGTGGTCCGACTTGAAGGGGCCTTCCTGCTGGACGCCGATATAAGCGGCCTGCTCGGGTGAAAGCTTCGTCAGCTGCACGCCGATCTTCTCGAGATGCAGGCGAGCAACCTTCTCGTCGAGGTGCTTAGGCAACGTATAGACTTTCTTCTCGTACTTGCCGGCGTTGGCCCACAGCTCGATCTGCGCGAGGGTCTGGTTGGTGAACGAGGCCGACATGACGAAGGACGGGTGACCCATGGCGTTGCCGAGGTTCACGAGGCGGCCTTCGGAGAGAAGGATGATGCGCTTGCCGTCGGGGAACTCGATCTCGTCGACCTGCGGCTTGATGTTGTTCCACTTGAAGTTCTTGAGGCCGGCAACCTCGATCTCGTTGTCGAAGTGGCCGATGTTGGCGACGATGGCGCGGTCCTTCATCGCGCGCATGTGCTCGGTCTTGATGACGTCCTTGTTGCCGGTTGCCGTAACGAAGATGTCGGCGCGCGGGGCCGCATCTTCCATGGTGACGACCTCGTAGCCTTCCATCGCTGCCTGCAGGGCGCAAATCGGATCGATCTCGGAGACGAGAACGCGGCAGCCTGCGTTGCGCAGCGAGGCAGCCGAGCCCTTGCCGACGTCGCCGAAGCCGGCAACCATCGCGACCTTGCCAGCCATCATGACGTCGGTGCCGCGGCGAATGCCGTCGACGAGCGATTCACGGCAGCCGTAGAGGTTGTCGAACTTCGACTTGGTGACCGAGTCGTTGACGTTGATGGCGGGGAACAGAAGCGCTCCGGCCTTCTGCATGTCGTAGAGGCGATGCACGCCGGTGGTGGTCTCTTCCGAGACGCCGCGGATATTGGCGGCGATGTTCGAGAACCAGCCTTTCGGCTTTTCGTTGAGCATGCGCTTGATGAGCGCAAAGAAGATCTCTTCTTCCTCGCTGTTGTGCTGGTCGAGGAACATGGTGTCGCCGTTCTCGGCGCGAACACCCTGGTGCACGAACATCGTCGCGTCGCCGCCGTCGTCGAGAATCATGTTCGGTACGCCGCCGTCGCCCCACTCGAACAGCTTGGCGGTGAAGTCCCAGTACTCCTTGAGGCTCTCGCCCTTGTAGGCGAACACCGGGATGCCGGCGGCAGCGATGGCGGCCGCGGCGTGGTCCTGGGTCGAATAGATGTTGCAGGAGACCCAGCGGATGTCGGCGCCGAGGGCTGCCAGGGTCTCGATCAGCACGGCGGTCTGGATGGTCATGTGCAGCGAGCCGGCGATGCGTGCGCCCTTCAAGGGCTTGGCGCTGCCGAATTCCTCGCGCGTCGCCATCAGGCCGGGCATCTCGGTCTCGGCGATCGAGATTTCCTTGCGCCCCCAATCGGCGAGGTTGATGTCTTTGACGACGTAGTCGGTCGGCTTGCCCATGGGCTCTGCTCCTTGCGGCTGGGCGCCCAATGGCGCCTTAGGGGAGGCGGGCGGCCGGCAACGGAAATGCCTCGGCCACCTCGGCATGCGCCCTTCTAACGGCCGGTGACGGGTCGCGCAACAAAGATATAAACAAGTCCTTATATGTTCTCCGGGGCCGGCGCCGGCATTAGCCTGGCTGCCTGCTAAGTGGCGCTAGCGAACGCGGCTTCGCAAAGACGTAGCGAGATAAACCCAAGAATAACTTCTGATTAAGCAATACTAATAAATTTTAGCGCTTTTAAGAACTTTCAATATTTGGCCGCCGCATAGTCCTCTCAAACGACAAAAGAGTACTCGCAGGAGTGGCGAAGATGAAGTTGTGGTTGGGGCGTCAGCAGCGGCTCCGGGACGGCCTGCGTCGGTTTCGTGACGACGAGGGTGGCAACGTTGCGATCATCATGGGTCTTACGATCGTCGTGCTGATGCTCTCGATCGGCGCGGCCGTTGACGTTGGCCGCTGGCTGCATGCGCGCAATCAGACACTGTCGGCGATCGACGCTGCCGTTCTTGCGGGCGGTCGGACGCTGCAGCTGACCGGCGATAAGGACTCGGCCGTTGAAGCGGCGACGAATTACTACAACGAGAACGTCAAGTCGCGGCTGCCGGTGACGAACGATACCGTTGCGTTCACTGTGGCCGACAATGGGTTGGGTCTCAGTGCGTCGGGCAATGCGTACATCGACACGCCGTTCCTGCAACTTGCGGCAGTCGATAAGTTGCCGCTGATCAGCTTGGCGCAGACGAAGTTCGGCTCGCAGCTCGGCATGAAGGCTGGGCAGACCGAGATCGCAATGATGCTCGACGTTACCGGCTCCATGTGCATGCCGTGCACGAAGCTCTCCGCTTTGAAGACGTCGGCACAGAAGCTGGTGGATATCGTCACACAGGCGAACGAGAACCAAGAAGATAAAACCACGATCGCTATCGTGCCGTTCTCGGAGGACATCCGTTTGCCTTCGGCGAGCGTCTATGCTGCGGCCACGGGCAGCCCGCCGAAGGTTCTGATGGTGAAGAGCGGATCGACGCAAACGCTCTATAACCGCGCCGAAACATGCGTCGTCGAGCGAATGACCAGCGACCGCTACACCGATACAGAGCCGAGTGCCGACAACTACGTCATGCCGCACCGCGAGCAGGTGGCAGCCATTTCCACCACGGACGGCACGGTGGTCATCGACGGCAAGAGCAGCGCCAGAACCGGCGAGGTGGTGACGATCAGCTGGAAGAAGAACACCAAGCTTTCCACTTCGCAGAAGAACGCGCTGTTGGCAGCCGCGAACAGCTATGCCGATTGCACGGTGCCTTCGAGCGGCACGGTGCAGCCGTTGACGAGCGACACGACGGTGCTATCGGACAAGATCTCGAACCTGACTGCGACTGGCGGTACGGCCGGTCACCTTGGAACAGCGTGGGCGTGGTATACGCTGTCTCCGGAGTGGAATACGTTGTGGGAGAGCGAAAATCAGGCGCGCGACTACTCGTCGGGGACAGGGAAGAACTCGGTGAAGAAGGTGGCCATCCTGATGACGGATGGCGACTACAACACGCAGTATGACGACAATGGTGTCCTGGCCAACTACGGCTACACGTCCTCGTGCCCCCAGGCAGCCAACGGCTGCTCGGCCAAGCAGGCACTAGAGCTGTGCGAAAACATGAAGGCGAAGGGCGTCGAGGTGTGGACGGTGGGCTTCGACGTCAGCACGTCGTCGCTCGCGGCACAAACCCTCAAGGCGTGCGCCACCGACGAAACGAAGTATTACAATGCGGCGGATGCCCTGGAGCTACAGAGCGCGTTCACCGATATCGCGGTCAAGCTGACCACGGTCTATCTGTCAAAATAGCTTGCTCAAGAGTCCGAAAGAGTAAGGGGAGCACCGATGGTGCTCCCCTTTTTTCATGCGTCGTCGATGCAGTCTTCCCCGAAGCCGTCCTCAACGAGCGTGACGAGCGCTTGCAGGGCTTCGGGCCCTTGGGGACCGGTTGCCGTCATATGCAGGGTCGATCCGGGTCCGGCTGCGAGCATCATCAGGCCCATGATCGATGTACCGCCGACGGCCTGGCCGTCACGCGTTACGGTGACGATGGCGTCGTAGCTTTCAGCGCACTTGACGAACTTGGCGGATGCGCGCGCGTGCAGACCCTTGCGGTTGCGGATGGTCACGATCGCTTCCGGACGGGAGCTGTCCTTTATCTCAGGCATTGATCCTTAAACCGAACCGTCGCCAGAAAGCTCCTGGCTAGCCACCTTGATGTACTTGCGGCCGGCCTCCCGGGCGCTGGCGACAGCCTCGGCGAGGGGCATCTCGCTGCGTACACTGGCGAGCTTGACGAGGATGGGCAAGTTGATGCCGGCGATCACCTCGACGTTCGCCTCATCCATGGCGGAAATCGCGAGGTTCGACGGGGTGCCCCCGAACATGTCGGTCAGGACGATCACACCCTCGCCGGTGTCGGTGCGATGGATGGCGTCGACGATCTGTCCACGACGGACCGCAGCGTCGTCGTCGGGACCGATAGAGACGGTCTCGAGCTGCGTCTGGGGTCCCACCACGTGCTCCAGCGCGGAACGAAACTCAAGCGCCAGCCCGCAATGCGTGACGATGACAAGTCCGATCATGAATTAGAGCCGATCTCGTCTAATGCCGGGTCCGTGGTGGAGCCATGGCTTGAGCATGGGGATCGTCGATTGTGCCGTTCCCCGTGCCGCGGGGAGCAAATTGCAGCGCGGCCGAATTTACAAGTGTTCGGCGGTGGCGCAAGAGGAATTGCTGTCATGTTTCCTGCTGGTTGGCCAAGCCTTGCACAACCTGCATGAGCGCAAGCATGAGCTTGACAGGGGTGGAGGCCTCGAATGGGGCGAGGCGCAATAGGGGGATGCCGATTCCTTGGCATTCCCACGAGGGGATTGGATCTGGAAGCCTTTCCACCGCCTGTCGAGCGACCAGCTCGACGGCAAGGACGAGGTCGGCTGCGGGACGGTGCGGGACGGTAATTATCCCTAACCCGCGGACCTCGATCTGGCCGAGGATGGTGGCCGGAGCTCTGACGCGAAGGCGATGGCCCGTGCGCTCAATGAAGACGCGGTCGTCGGCGACGAGGACGGGGGGCTGGGGCAGCATCGGGGTGGGTGCGAGGGCCAGACAACGCAGGGCCAGATCCGACTTTCCCGATCCCGATGGCCCGAGGATGAGGGCGGCGGCGGCGCCGAGGGCGACCGCCGTTCCGTGGAGCGTGTCAGTGTCAGTTGCGTCGCCCAACGGGCGTACCTCCTCGCTGCGCCGAGGCGGCCATGGGTAGCCGAACGGTGAAGCGGGCGCCGCAAGGCTGCGATCCGGGTCCCGCGCCTGCGGCGTAGCGGTTCTCAGCAAAGATCTGGCCACCGTGAGACAACACGATCTCACGCGAGATGGAAAGCCCGAGGCCGGAGTTCTTGCCGCGGCTGGTGTCGGTCGCGGGGCGGTCGGAATAGAAGCGGTCAAAGATGATATCGAGCCGATCCTCGGGAATGCCGGGGCCCTCGTCCTCGACCACGATCTCCACGAAGGGGGCCGCGGTGCGCGCCTTCACGGTGACGGTGCCGTGCGGCGGCAGGAACGAGATGGCATTGTCGATAAGGTTGGTCATCACCTGACCGAGGCGTCCTTCATCGCCTTTGACAAAGAAGGCGCCGGGGAAGGATTCATTGCCCACTTCCAGCGCGAGAGACTGGGTGTCGTCGCCGATGATGTCGCGGAAGATGTTTACAACGTTCCGCAGCATGGTGATGACGTCGATGGGGCGCATTTCTTTGCGCGCGAGTTCGGCGTCGAGGCGCGATGCGTTAGAGACGTCGGTGATGAGCCGGTTGAGGCGTTTCAGCTCGCCCTGAATCTGCGAGACTAGGTGCATGCGCTCTTCCTCGGTCTTGGCGTAGCCGAGGGACTCGGCGGTCGACCGGGCGGCGGTGAGCGGGTTTTTCAGTTCGTGCGCGACGTCTGCGGCGAACTTCTCACTCGCCTCGATGCGGCGGCACAAAGCGCCCGTCATAGCCTGGAATGCCGCGGCCATCTGCGCAACCTCGTCGGTGCGGCCAGCGTACTGCGGCAGCTCAGTGCGCGCGTCGATGTTCTCGCTGACGCGTTCGGCGGCTGCGGAGAGACGCTGGATCGGGCCGGCTACCGTGCGGGCCAGCAGGAGGGATGTGACAACCGAGGCCAGCAGCGCGATCGCTGCCAGGATGAGGATGACGGTCCGTTCCTCTTTCAGGATCTTGTCGATCTGGCCGGGGCGCGTCGAGAGCAGCAGCACACCCTGCACCTCGCCGAAGCGGCGGATGGGCAAGGCGAACGAGACGATCTGCTCACCCTTGCGGTTGAGCAGCAGCATGTTTTTTTCCTCGCCGGTCAACGCGGCTTGGATTTCCTTGTAGGCCATGCCGTTGCCGGTGCCGATCTCCTGATAGACGGGGATCGGCTCGCGGAACAAATAGCGGGTGATGCGGGTCCAGATATTCTGGGTCGGCGGGGCCTCGCGGTCGCTGACGCGCGGCTCGTTACGCCAGGTCGCCCAGCGGGCGAGGGTCTGCGACGTGTCGACGATCAGCGTTCCGTCACGGGCATAGATGCGTGCGCGCGTGTTGGTCGGCTGGATCAGCTTGCGCAGGATCGGCGTCACTTCCTCGGGGTGGATCGATAGCTCGAACTCGGCGAGGCCGTCGAACGGGAAGTTGTTCGTATTGCTGTTGCTCGGGGCGTTGTTCTGGCTATCGGGAATGGCGTTGGGGTCGATGATGATGCGCTCGCGCACGACCTTGGCGTTGGCAGCGATGGCATCGGCAATGATCTTGCCCTGCGTTTTCAAGGCGTCGAGCTTGGCGTCGATGAGCCAGGTATGGAACCAGCCGAGATAGAGAATGCCACCGACGAGGATGAAGAACCCCATCAGGTTGGAGATGAGGATGCGGCGCAGAAGGCTGGCAGAGAAGAAGCGCACGATCGCTTGACGCGCGAACCAGTCACGTACGGGGGCAAATGCACGCGGCGTATCTGCGCCGACAGGATCGACGCGGGCGGCAGCATTCTGCGCGCCAAGCGCGATGGCGGCGCCGGTGCGGCGCGTGGCGTCGACAGACCGCCAGAAGGCGGACGTCGTTGCGCCGATCGCTGTTTGTGTTGCTGAGCGCGAAGTCTGCACAGCGCGTGAAGCTGCTACGCCAGTCTTCTGCGTCAGGCGCTTGGCGAGTCCGGCAGCAGCCGAGAAAATGTCACTCGCAAAGCCTTTTATGCCTGCGGTGCCATTCGATAGCTGCTGCTGCGCGGCTCGCTCGGTTCCGAGCGCCATACCCCCTCCGCGCCTCAAGCTTCCTTGAAGCGATAGCCTACACCGTAGAGAGTCTCGATCACATCGAAGTTGTCATCGACCTGCTTGAACTTCTTGCGCAGGCGCTTGATGTGGCTGTCGATGGTGCGGTCGTCGACGTAGACCTGATCGTCGTATGCGGCGTCCATCAACGCGTCGCGCGTTTTTACAACGCCGGGGCGCTGGGCGAGCGCTTGCAGGATCAGGAACTCGGTGACAGTGAGCGTCACCGGTTTGTTGTCCCAGTGGCAGTTGTGTCGCTCAGGATCGAGCTTCAGCTTGCCACGTTCGAGAACATGCGCTGCTTCCATTTCAGGAGCGGCACCGGGCTCCTTGGGCTGGAAGCGACGCAGCACGGCTTTGACGCGCTCGACGACGAGGCGCTGCGAGAAGGGCTTTGCAACGTAATCGTCGGCACCCATTTTGAGGCCGAACAACTCGTCGATCTCCTCGTCCTTGGAGGTGAGGAAGATCACCGGCATGTCGGAGCGCTGACGCACACGGCGCAGCAGTTCCATGCCGTCCATGCGCGGCATCTTGATATCGAAGATACCAAGGTCGGCGGGATCCTCAGTCAGTGCTTCGAGTGCCGATACGCCATCATTGTAGGTACGCACCTTGTAGCCTTCAGCCTCGAGCGCCATGCGCAGCGAGGTGAGAATGTTGCGCTCATCATCGACCAGCGCGATCGTGCTTTTTTCTTTCATCATGTCCCGACCTGCGGCAGAGAACCACCCAGCCGCGCTTTATGGCTCCAAGGTGTATCAATTGTGGCGAAGCCAATTTCGTGATTTCTGTCTGAACGTTATCTGAATAGGATAGATCGAGGAAGCGGGGAGGTCCGCATGTCTGTTGAAGAGACTAAGAAACAGCCCGGAAATTCGCCTGTTAAGGAAACCGCGGCTCTGGCACGGACCATGATTCGCGCCGCTCAGAAGGGTGCGCTCGGTACGGTGCTGCAGCCCACAGGGCATCCATATGCCTCGCTGTTGCTCATTGCAACCGAGCCTGACGGCACGCCTCTTTTGCTGATTTCTAAACTGGCTCTTCATACGAAGAATTTGACCGCCGACCAGCGCGCTACGCTGCTTATCGACGCAACTGGGCTCGATGCCGACCCGCTTTCGGGGGCGCGCATCACGCTGATCGGCGAAGCGCGGCCGACAACGAGTGCGACGGCTCGCCGCCGGTATCTTGAGCGTCATCCCTCGGCGGCGGGGTTCGTGGACTTCCCCGATTTTTCATTTTACGCGTTCGATATCGCCAGCGCGCACTATATCGGCGGGTTTGGCCGCATCATCGATATTCCGGGCAGTGATCTGCTGACAGACGTTGCGGGTGCTGATGCTTTGATCGAAGCGGAGCCGGGCATTGTCGAGCACATGAACGCCGATCACGCCGATGCCATTGGGCTCTATGCGACGAAGCTGCTGGGCGGAGCGCCTGGCGAGTGGCGCATGACGGGCGTCGATCCGGAAGGCTGCGATCTGGTGCTTGGCGCGCGGGCGCTGCGGTTGCCGTTTGCGGCGCGCGTCACCAATGGTGAAGAGGCGCGCAAAGAACTAGTGCGGCTCGTTGGTGTCGCGCGGAGCCAGGCTGCCTGACGCGACTCTGCTGCCGGCGATTTCTGTGACGGCGGCAAGGGCGCCAGCTTGCTGCCGGCGCCCTCCTACAACTTCGAGGTATCACGGGGCCGGCGGTGGCGTGGTGGTCGGCGCGGGCGGCGGCGTGGCCGGTTCCATCGCCGCTGGAGGTGCGGCTGCGGGTGTCGTAACTGTCGCGGGCGGGGGCTGCATCGAGTACCAAATGAGGCCCAGCACGACAACGACGACAAGGGCAATCACGAGCATTCGTTGATCCATGAATTTCTCCTCCGCTAGGGTTGTTTTCTGAATTTCCCTATGCAGACAATTCTACACGGAAATCAGCGTGCGCGCTGCGCGTTCGATCAGTGGCGAGAAAACTCATTAAAACAAGTGGTTCGCTGATTGGGGGCGATCACTTGAAGTCCTCGAGGGTGAGGATAGGCGTCAGGGTGAGGGCGGCGGCTGCAAAGGCTTCGTCTGCGCCTTCCTGGCGGTCGACGATGGTAACGACACCGACGACATCGGCGCCCTCGGCGCGCACCAGTTCGGCGGCTTTGATCGCTGATCCGCCGGTCGTCGTCACGTCCTCGACGATGACGACGCGCTTGCCCTTCAGGCTGTCGCCTTCGGGAAGGCCTTCGATCAGGCTCTTGGTGCCGTGCTCCTTGGCCTGCTTGCGCACGAAGAAGGCATTGACCGGCGCATTGACGGCGTGGCTAACCGCAGTGACGGCGGAGGCGATCGGCACGGCGCCCATTTCGAGGCCACCGACGAGATCGATCTTTTTGTCGGCGATAACGCCGAGGATAAGCGAGGCGATGAGGTGCGCGCCTTCGGCATCGAGCATCGTCGGCTTCATGTTGAAATAGTAAGTAGACGTGCGGCCCGAGGCGAGCTTCACTTCACGCCCTGAACGGAAGGAGCGCTCCTTGATGATGTCGATGAGACGCGCCTTTTTGCCCGCCTCTGTGCTGTCCGCCGACATTCCTTTGCCCTCCGTTGGGATCGCTTTTGCTGGCTTGCGCAATCGCTTAAGTGCGCTATCAGTGTCAAGCCCGCGGCTCCCCGCAGCGGCGATTATCCCTCGGCCCTCAATTGTCCCTCGGCCTTAAGGGCTTGCCAACGCGCATGACTTCTCTGTTCTCGACCATGGACCGCCTGGAGCGCGACAGCGGCGCGCTGTTGAACCGGCTTGCGGCGCAGCCCCGGCTCGCTGCCGCTGCACTACTGCTTCTGGCGCTCGTGACGTACCTGCCGGGGGTGCTGCTGCTGCCACCGGTCGACCGCACCGAGGTGGTCTACGCGCAGTCCTCGCGCGATATGCTGAAGCGCAGCGACTATCTCGATGCCACGTTCGAGGGGGAGCGCTTCCAGTTCCGGCCCATCGGCATCTACTGGCTGCAGATCGGTGCAGGGAAGGTTCTCGGTCATAAAGCGCAGCATTGGATCACCACGTATCGGGTGCCGTCGCTGGTCGCGGGCATCCTCGCGGTGCTGGCGATGTGGGCGCTGTTGCGGCCGCTGCTGGGAGAGCGGCGTGCGATCATCGCGGCGGGGCTGTTCGCGGTGACGCCGATCGTCGCGCTGCAGGCGAGCCTGTCGATCCCGGAAGGGCCGCTGCTGCTTTCCATCGTTGTCGCGCAGTGCGCGCTGTTGCGGCTCTATTGCGCGCTGCCGGCGGACAATCGCAACGGGGCATGGCTGGCGGCACTGTTCTGGGCGGCGCAGGG
>Ga0164243_10013938_pt1 | contig 11253 bp, 9 predicted proteins | sample OricompcompostOP_FD_108781 | JGI IMG/M metagenome (GOLD analysis project Ga0164243, IMG submission 108781) | Organic Plus compost microbial communities from Emeryville, California, USA - Original compost - Organic plus compost (OP) | ecosystem: Engineered > Solid waste > Mixed feedstock >... | reverse complement strand
CGTACGGAGCGCCGGGCAGGCCTTGCACTTGCATTTCCCCGCAGGAAGCGGGGCGTCTTTCCTTAGACGACCGACGCACTGCCGACGGCCGCCGCTGCGGCCCGCCGTGCAAGATCAATCATAGGGGAGCCGCGCTCCTGATGCACATCGGGCTGACCGGGCACCATCAAGGAGCGCTGCCCGCGTCGGCGCGGCGGCCGGCCCCGGAGTGCCGCCCGGCGGCGGCGCATTCACCGGGCGGACGACAACTCCCGTTCCGCGACGGTGCGGAAACTGTGCGGCGGACGGCCCGTCAGGCGCTGGACCGTGTCGGTGACGCGGTCCTCGGCCCCCTGCGCGATGGCGCCGTCCATGCCGGCCAGTATCCCGGCGAACTCCGCCGGGACCTCCGCCGCGAGACGGTCGCGCAACTGCGTCTGCGTCAGCCGGTGGTGGACCACCGGCCGGCCCGTCACCTCGGTGAGGACCGCCGCGACGTCGTCGTAGGAGAGGGCCTCGGGACCCGTGAGGACCAGATCGGTGTCCGGCGCCCGGTCGTCGGTCAGGGCCCGGACGGCGACCTCGGCGATGTCGTCCGCGTCGACGAAACCGACGCGGCCACTTCCCGTGGCGCTCCGGACCGTGCCGTCCTCGCGGATGCCACGGGCGTGCAGATGGTCGCCGGTGAAGTTCTGCATGAACCAGGAGGGGCGCAGCACGGCCCACTCGGGGAACAGCCCGGGCAGGGCCTGGTGCACCAGGCCGACCGCCGGTCCGCCGGAAGGCACGGCCGAGGAACTGAGGAGCACCGCACGGCGCACCCCTGCGGCACGGGCCTGCCGCAGGAAGGGCAGCATGACCGCGGCCGGGTCGGGATCGCCCACGGGCGGGACGAGATAGACGCGGTCCACGCCCTCCAGTGCCGGGGCGTGCGTGGCGGTGTCGTACCAGTCGAAGCGCACCGGTTCGGCGCCGGCGACCGGTGCGGCGCGCCGCGACGCGGCCTTCACACGGTGGCTCTCTGCGGTCAGCCGGGCGGCGGTGCGGCTGCCGGTGGTGCCGGTGGCACCCACGACCAGGACGGCGGGGGCGGTCACCGGCTGCTCCCCGCGAACTCGGCACCCGGCGCGACGGCGAGGGGGCTCCAGTAGTCGCGGTAGGAGGTGATGCGTCCGTCATGGACGGTCACCACACCGACGTACCGCATGTCGAAGGGGCTGTCGTCCGCGACGAGCCGGCCCACACCCCGCATCTCGACCACGATCGTCTCCGGCTCGGACGTCTGATGGATCACCACTTCGGGGAAGTCGTGCAGATCGATGTGGTCGGGATAGTGGCGCATGTAGGCGGCGACGGCCTGCTTGCCCTCCAGCCGTCGGGGCCAGTCGCCGTGGGCGAAGGGGAACTCCATGACGCCGTCCTCCGCCCACAAGTCGACCCATGCGGGGATGTCCTTGTCGAGCAGCAGGCGCAGGCTGTGGCGGTACAGCTCCGCCGGTGAGGAGGGTGAGGGGAGTGAGGAGGGTTGGGGCATGGCGCTTCCTTCCGCATAGAATACGGACCCGGAGTCCGCTTCACGCAACAATACGGACCCTCGGTCCGCTTTGCAAACGGAGGAACCGCGTGCCCGAGCGCAAACCCCGCAAGGACGCAGCTCGCAACCGGGCGGCCGTCCTGGCGGCAGCCGACAGCCTCTTCGCCGACTGCCGGAGCCCGGAGGACGTCACCATGGCCGACGTCGCCGCAGCCGCCGGCGTCGGCAAAGGCACGCTCTTCCGTGCCTTCGGCGACCGGACGGGGCTGATCCGCGCGCTGTACGAGGCCCGGCTCCAGCCGGTGGAGGAGGCGATCGGGAGCGGACCGCCGCCCCTCGGGCCGGCCACTCCCCCGGAGGAGCGCGCCCACGCCCTCCTCGACGCCGTGCTGTGCTTCAAGTTCGACAACCGGCACCTCGCGCTGGCCCTGGAGGGAGCCGGAAGCGGCAGCCCCTACCAGGCGGAGCACTACACCCGGTGGCACGCCCTGCTGAAGGGCATGCTGGAGAAGATCCCGGGCCTGGCCGGCGCCGACTTCGCCGCCCACGCACTGCTCGCCGCGACCCGCGCCGACCTCGTCGAGCATCTCGCGGGGCACGACGGCGTACCCCGCGAGGAGTTGCGCACCCGGCTCGCGGTCTTCGTCACCCACGTCCTGCGCAGCCACACCGGGTAGCGCCCTCGCCCGGCGCCACGGCGGACCCGGCCGCCGCCGGGGCCCGCCGGCCCGCTCCCCGCCCTGATGGTGGCGGTCACACTCCCGCCCGGCGCAGACGGAGAGGCACCCGCCCTCCCGTGCCCCGCCGCGCCCGGTACGGGCGGGCGCTCCCGTTCAGCGGCCGGTGAACAGGGTGCGGTGCAGCATGGCGCGTACGCGGCGGGCGAGACGTTCCCGGTCGGGCGCGTCGTGCGGCGGCGTCGCGGCCTCGGCCATCCTGAGCGCCGTCAGCACGTCCCCGGCCTCCACCTCGGGGTGGACGGTGCCGGCCTCCTTGCCCCGCGCCAGCAGCGGCTCGAACGCGCGCGTCGTCCGGGCGGCGAGCCCCTTGAACCAGGCGATGTCCGCCCCCGCGAGCACGTGCACGATGCCGCGGTCCCTCTCCTGCATGTCGAGGACGTAGCCGAACAGTTCCACGGCGCCGCCCGGTCGGTCCAGCAGGGCGGCGGCCCGCTCCTCGATGCGGTCCACGTTGGTCTCGAAGACGGTCGCCGCGAGCTCCTCCCGGGTGGCGAAGTTGCGGTACAGCGTCGTACGGCTGACCGCAGCGGCGCGTGCCACGTCCTCCAGCGGCACGTCGGGCCCCCGCTCCGCGAACAGCCGGCGGGCGGCCTCCAGCAGCCGCTCCCGATTGCGCGCGGCGTCACGCCGCAGGGCCCGTCCGGTGTCCGTCGACATACGGGAAGGGTAGCGGCGGCCCTCCGGCCGAGACCGCCGGGGCCGGGGCCCCGCCAACCGCCGGGCCTCACACGGCCGATGGGCGGACCGGACACGGGCGGGGACAGAACCGGCCAAGGCCGGGGCGGGTACTGGCCAGGAACCGTACAGCTATGTACGGTTCCTGGGGTCGCGGTCGTTCCCGGCCTCCGCGAGGCCCCGCGCAGCACCAGTGGCCACGTGCCCGCTGCCCGTGCGGGGGCGACGGCACGACCGCACGCCCGCCCGGCCCCCGGAACCGGCCGGCACCCGAGCCGCGAAAGGAGCGCACGCTCCCTGATGTCCGCACCTCCCACCGCGAACGGCGACGCACCGGCCGACCCGCCGGAAGGCGACTTCGACCTCCAGGCCCTCCGTGCGAAGTACCGGGCGGAGCGCGACCGGCGCATCCGCCCGGACGGAAACGCGCAGTACCGGCGCACGGAGGGAGAGTTCGGCTACTACGCCGAGGACCCCTACGCCGAACCCGACGTCCACCGCGAGCCGCTGCACGACCGGGTCGAGGCGGTCGTGGTCGGCGGCGGTTTCGGCGGACTGCTGGCCGCCGCACGGCTGCGGCAGGCGGGCCTGAAGTTGATCCGGGTGATCGAGAAGGGCGGGGACTTCGGCGGCACCTGGTACTGGAACCGGTACCCGGGCATCCGCTGCGACATCGAGTCGTACATCTACATGCCGCTGCTCGAAGAGGTCGGCTACGTACCGAAGTGGCGCTACGCGCCGGGCGAGGAGATCCGGCAGCACGCGCGGGCCCTCGCACGGCACTTCGGCCTCTACGACGACGCCTGCTTCCAGACGGCGGTGACCCGACTGCGCTGGTGCGAGGACGACTCCGCATGGCTGGTGAGCACCGACCGGGGCGACGCCGTGCGGGCCCGCTACGTGGTGCTGGCCACCGGGACGCTCAGCCAGGCGAAGCTGCCGTCCATCCCGGGCATCGACACCTTCACCGGGCACACCTTCCACACCAGCCGCTGGGACTACGCCTACACGGGCGGAGACGCGACGGGCGGCCTCCACAAACTCGCGGACAAGCGCGTCGCCCTCATCGGCACGGGCGCCACCGCCATCCAGGCCGTGCCGCACCTGGGCGCCGACGCCGGGCACCTGTACGTCTTCCAGCGGACCCCCTCCACGGTGGACGTGCGGGACAACCGGCCCACCGACCCGCAGTGGGCCGCCTCCCTCGAACCGGGCTGGCAGCGCCGTCGCATGGAGAACTTCCTCGACGTCCTCTCCGGCGCCCCCGTGGACGAGGACCTGGTGAACGACGCCTGGACCGGCAGCGCACGCCTGCACGAGAAGCTCATCCCCACCGGCGCCGACGCGCACCTGCCGCCCGAAGTGAGGGAAAGGGCCTACGAGATCACCGACCACCGCAAGATGAACGAGCTGCGCGCCCGCGTGGACGCCGTCGTGACGGACCCGGCGACGGCCGAGAGGCTCAAACCGTGGTACCGCTACATGTGCAAGCGCCCCACGTTCAGCGACACCTACCTCCAGACCTTCAACCGGGACAACGTCACCCTGGTGGACACGGCCGACACCCACGGCGTGGAGCGGATCACCGAGACCTGTGTGGTGGTCGGCCCGGCCGAGTACGAGGTCGACTGCATCATCTTCGCGACGGGTTTCGAGGTCGGCGTCTCCGGCGTGCTGTCCGGCCGGCTCCCCGTGTACGGCAGGGGAGGCGTCCCGCTCCGGGAGGCGTGGCGCAACGGCCCGAAGACCCTCCACGGCTTCTGCAGCCACGGCTTCCCCAACCTCTTCCACCTCGGCCCGCTGCAGAAGGCCAGCTCCGTCAACTTCGTGCACGTCCTCGACGAACAGGCCCTGCACGTCGCCGAGATCGTCGCCGAGGCCCGCAGGCGCCGGGCACGCCGCATCGAGCCGAGCCCGCAGGCCGAGGACGGCTGGCTGGCGAGCCTGCGCGAGCACGCGCCGGACCTGCACAGGTTCCAGGCCGAATGCACGCCCGGCTACTACAACAACGAGGGCAAGCCGCGCGAACGCAACGACACGTACGCGCACGGACCCGTCGTCTTCCACGACCTGCTCCGCCGTTGGCGCTCGGACGGCGGCCTGGACGACGTCCTCGCCCCGGCCGAGTGAACGGGAGGCCCAGAGTGACAAAAGCGGCGGCATGGGCACGGCCCAGCAGATTCGACGACGACGGCAACCGGCGGCCCACCAGCGCACGTTGGCGGGCCGAACGGCTCAATCCGCCCCACCGGCTGTGGGGTTCCAACGGCGTCGCCTTCGGCCCCGACGGACGGCTGTACGTCGCGGAGTATCTGGCGGGGCGCATCAGCGCGGTGGACCCGGCGACCGGGGATGTGGACGTCGTCGTACCGATGGACAGCCCGGTGCAGTCCCCGGACGACCTCGCCTTCGGCGCGGACGGCTCCATGTACATCGCCGATCTGGTACCGGGCCGGGTGTGGCGCCGCAGCCCCGAAGGCGCGTACACCCTGGTCTCCGACCGGGTGCGGATGCCCAACGGCATCACATGCGTCGGCGCCAGGCTCTTCGTCAACGAGATGCTGCCGGGCGGACGGCTGGTGGAGCTGTTCCCCGACGGCGGCGATCCCGTGGTCCTCACCGACGATCTGGCCATGGGCAACGCCATGCAGCGCGGTCCGGACGGCCATCTGTACTACCCGCACATGCTCACCGGCGAGGTCTGGCGCATCCCGGCCGACGGCGGGCACGCCGAGGTGGTGGCCCGCCAGGTGCACGAGCCGGTCGCCGTCCGCTTCGACCGAGGCGGCGTCCTGCACGTCCTCTCCCGCGGCGTCGAGGGCATCGTGACCCGCATCGACCTGCACGGCAGCGGGTCGCGGACCCAGGTCGTCAGCGGTCTGACGGGGCTGGACAACGCTGCCTTCGACGGCGAGAACCGTATGTTCGTCTCCAGCTACGCCGGTGGCGGCATCACGGAACTGCGTCCCGACGGCCGCACCCGCGAGATCGTCCCCCGGGGTCTGGGCGGCCCCTACGGTGTGACCGTCGACCTCGGCGGCACCGTGTACGCGGGCGACCACTACCGCCTCGCCACCCCCGCGGCCACGCACGAGGGCGAACCCGTCCGGCTCCCCGCGGCGAGCGGCACGGGCGGCGGCGTCGCCTCCCTCACCTTCCTGCCGCCGTTCGTCCACGGCGTGGCGGCGGACGGCGGCCTGGTCCACAGCACCTCGCAGTACGGCGAGGTGCACACCCACGACCTCGCGCGCGATACGACCCGACTGCGCGCGAAGGGCCTGGACGAGCCCCGCGGCATCGCCGTCGCGCCCGACGGCTCGCTCGTCGTCGCAGAGGCCGGGGCCGCCCGGATCGTCACCATCGACGCGAGCAACACCGTCACCGTGCTCGCCGAAGGCGCCGGCCGCCCCGTGGACGTCGCCCTCGACGCGGAGGGAGGTGTCTACGTCAGTGACGAGGCCCACGGTGCGGTGCTGCGCGTCGAGGAGGGAGAACTGCGCACCGTCGTGGACGGGCTCGGAGCACCACAGGGCCTGGCGGTCCTCGGGGACGAGCTGTTCGTCGTGGAGGCCGCACACCGCCGGCTCCGGTCCGTCTCCCTCACCACGGCGGAAAGCCGCATCGACGTGGAGGACCTGCCCCTGGGACCGCCGCCGGGCACCGTGCCGCGCGCCCGGCCCGCCCTCTTCGCGCACGGCATGCCCGGCGTCCCCCGCCTCTTCGCCGGCCTGGCAGCCGCCCCCGACGGCTCCCTCCTCCTCGCCGCCAACGGCGAGGGAACGGTACTGCGCTTCACCCCGGTACGGGAGGGGCGACCCGAGGACCCCGGAGCGGCACCCGGGACGTGACGGCCCACGCGGACGGACAGGACGCCGGGGCCCCGGCGCCAGTGAAGGTGCCGGACCCCTGTACGCGCCCGGCCACCACCAGCCTCACCACTGACAGGAGAGAGCAGCACATGAACACTTCCGGCGAGTTCGCCGACCGCGGTGTGGTCGTCACCGGAGCCGCCTCCGGCATAGGCCGGGCGACCGCCCTCGCGTTCGCGGAGCGCGGCGCTCGGGTGACCGTCGCCGATCTCGACGCCGAGGGTGCCGCCGCAGTCGTCGAGGAGATCGAGGGGGCCGGGGGCAGGGCGGTCGCCGTCGTCGGAGACCTCGGTGAACAGACCGTCGTGGACACGGTCGTCGACACGGCTGTGCGGCAGTTCGGCGGCATCGACGTGCTGGTCAACAACGCCGGAATCATGGACAGCATGTCGGCCCTCGCCGAGGTGACCGACGCCGAGTGGGAGCGGCTCATCCGCGTCAACCTGACCGCGCCGTTCCGCCTCACCCGGGCCGCGCTGCCCCATATGCTGCGGGCGGGACGGGGCGCGATCGTCTTCACGGCGTCGGAGGCGGCCTTGCGCGGATCGGCCGCGGGTGCCGCGTACACCGCCGCCAAACACGGTGTCGTGGGCCTGACCAAGTCGCTGGCCGTCATGTACCGCACCACGGGCGTGCGTGCGAACGCGATAGCCCCAGGCGGCACCGTCACCGGTATCCGGCTCGACACCGACCCCGAGGCCCACGGACCGCGCGCCCTCGCCCCCTACATGGGCAACGTCGGCCGGCCCGCCGACGCGGAGACCCAGGCGGCGGCCATCGTGTTCCTCGCCTCGGACGCGGCGAGGAACATCAACGGCGCCGTCCTGCCGGTGGACGGCGGCTGGTCCGCGGTCTGAGGCCACCGTCGCCGGACGACGCGGCGCCGGGGCGGGTCCCGGCGCGGCGTTCCCGGCGCCGCGTGGCGGCCCGCACGGAACAAAGCGTTGGCCGGGTCTCACGGCGAGCCCTACACTCGCCGCGCATGGAGACAGCGGCGCGTGACGCCAACTCAGGCAGCCCCACGGACGGTTGGGCGGACGACGTGGACGCCGCGGTGGCCGCCGTCACCACCGCGCTGCGCGCGGTGGTGGCCGAGGACTGGTCGGTGCCCGCGCACGGACTGGAGTGGAGCTGCCGGGAGACGGCCGTCCACCTCGCCGACGACTTCGTCGGCTACGCCACCCAGCTGACGGGCAGGGCGGCCGAGGGATACGCCCCCTTCGAGATCGTCGCCGTACCCGGCACGGACCCGCGGGGACTCGCGCGCATCGTGCACGCCACCGGCGGACTGCTCAGCGCCGCCGTCCGTACGACGCCCCCGCAGGTGCGCGGCTGGCACCCCTACGGCGCGGCCGGCCCCGACGGGTTCGCCGCGATGGGCATCGTCGAGGCGCTGGTGCACACCCACGACATCACCGCCGCGTTCCCCGGCACCCCCTGGAAACCCCCGGCGCGGCTGTGCGAACGCGTCCTGGACCGCCTCTTCCCCCACGTGCCGCGCCCGGAGGGTGCCGACCCCTGGCAGCGGCTGCTGTACGCCACCGGCCGGCCCGCAGACGGGAGCGAGCCGCCCCTCACGGCCTGGCGCTGGTACGCCGCCCCGCTCCGCACCGAACGGCTGCTGCTGTGCGAGCTGTCGCCTCCGCTGGCGGCGGACCTGAGCGAGGGCGGCAGCGGCGGCTTCAGCTGGGCCGGCAACGGCCCCGAGGAGGGCACGAGGACCGCCGCCGGCATGGTGGCGCGCGCCGCGGAGGAGGGCTCGCACCGGCCGGGCTGGGGCACCTATGTGATCGTCCGCGCCGAGGACGGGCGTGCTGTCGGCGGCATCGGCTTCCACGCCCCGCCGGACGCGCACGGCATGGTGGAGACCGGCTACGACGTGGTCACCGCGGCCCGCGGCCAGGGCTGTGCCACGGAAGCGCTGACCGCACTGGCCGGCTGGGCCCTCGCCGACCCGTCGGTGCGGCTCGTCCGGGCCCGCGCCGCCCACACCAACGCCGCCTCCCACGCGGTCCTGACAAAAGCCGGCTTCCGAGCAGCGGGCTGCGACGAGGAAACCGTCCTGTACGAGAAGCCGGGAGGGTGAAACGAGCTGCGCAGCCGCTCCCGCCGAGGAGCCGGGGCGGCGCCGGCCGTGCTCCCGCGACGTCCGCCGTGCCCGTGGGCACAGGTTCCAGAAACAGAAAGACCCCAGGTGAGCTGGGGTCTTTTCCGGTGTGTCCGAGGGGGGACTCGAACCCCCACGCCCGATAAAGGGCACTAGCACCTCAAGCTAGCGCGTCTACCATTCCGCCACCCGGACCGGGCTGTGCCACGGAGCTGGGCTGCCGTGGCGACGCCCGTAACGATACCAAGGGTTTGGAGTGCTTCTCACCTGGGTTTGCTGGTGAATGGTGGTGATATGCGCCATTCACCGGGGATGTCCTCTCCGCTACCGCTTGCCGCGCAGGTACGCCGCGGAGCGGCGGGCCGAGGTGAGGGAGCCGGCGGGGTTGGCGGCGGGGTCGACGGCGTCGTCCCGTTCCATCAGCCAGTGGTGGCCGGCCCGGCCGCGGTGGCGGCGCAGCACGGTGTGCACGAAGTGCTCGTAGTCGATGTCGCCGTCGCCGACGTCCACCATGTGGTAGCCGTCCGGTGACGCTTCGTCGTGTTCGCCGTCCTTGACGTGGAAGAGGGGGTAGCGGTGGGGGTGGGCCAGCACGTAGTCGAGGGGGTCGAAGGGGGCGGGCGTGCCGTCGGGGCGGACGCTGAAGCGGTGCTGTCCGGCGTACGCCCAGTAGATGTCCATCTCCAGGTGGACCAGCTCGGGGTCGGTCTCGGCCAGCAGCACGTCGTAGAGGCGGATGTGCGGCTTGTCCTCGGCGAAGCCGAATTCCATCTGGTGGTTGTGCTGGTAGAACTTCAGTCCGCGGGCGCGGGCCGCCGCGCCGTAGGTGTTGAAGTCCTCGGCGGCGCGCTTCCACGCGTCCACGGTGCGGCCGTAGCGGTCCGGGCTCGCCGCGGTGCCCACGTGCGGGAGGCCGAGGGCCGCCGCGTCGTCGACGACCTTCTCCAGCTGGGTGGCGAAGGTGTAGGCGGCCGGGTCGGTGGACCAGTAGCCGACGTGGCTGCCGATGCCGCGCAGGCCGTGGTCCCGCATCAGCCGTTTGAGGCCGCGCAGCGTGATCTCGCCGGTGCCCTGGGTGTACCCGGCGAACTCCACCGAGTCGTACCCGTAGCGCTCCAGTGCCCGGAAGACGGGGGCGAAGCCCAGCTTCTGGATCTGGTCGCGGACGGTGTACAACTGGATGCCCAGTTTGCCGCGGGGCACGATCGGGCGGTGCCCGTGCGCCTGCCCGGCGGCCGGGCCCGGGGCGGCGGTCGCCGTGCCGGGGCTGAGCAGGGCCGCGGCCGTGGCGCCGGCGGCGACGCCGAGGAAGCCGCGGCGGCGCAGCTTGCGGTCGAGTTCGGGGTGCTCGGAGTGTGCGGATCTCATCAGGCGTCTCCCAGTGCGAGGTCGAGAAGCAGGCGCTTCACGTCGGTGGCGGGGAACGGTTCGCGGGACGCGAGGGCGTCGGGGCGGGAGCAGAGCAGGACGGGGCCGTCCTCGGTGCGGTCGGGCAGCCGGCCGTGGCTGCCGCGGATCGGGGAGGGGTCCAGGGGGACGACGGCCATGCGGTAGCGCAGGCCGGCTTTCTTGCGGGCCAGCGCGGCGGCGGCGCGGAGCCGGACGTAGGGGTCGTGCGGGTCCATGAAGAGTTCGACCGGGTCGTAGCCGGGTTTGCGGTGGATCTCCACGAGCCGGGCGAAGTCGGGGGCGCGGCGGTCGTCGAGCCAGTAGTAGTAGGTGAACCAGGCGTCGGCCTCGGCGACGGCGACCAGTTCGCCCGCGCGGGGGTGGTCGAGGCCGGCCTCTTTCTTGCCGCTGTCGTCCAGCAGCCGCTCCAGGCCGGGCAGTCCCGTCAGCGCCTCGCGGGTGGCGGGCAGGTCGGCGGGGTCGCGGACGTAGACGTGGGCGAGCTGGTGGTCGGCGACGGCGAAGGCGCGGGAGGTCCACGGGTCGAGGTACTCCATGCCGTCCTGGGTGTGGACGTTCAGCAGCCCGGCGCGGCGCAGCACCCGGTTGATGTCCACGTGGCGGCGCACCGGGGTGATGCCGTACTCGGAGAGGGCGACGACGGTGCGGCCCTCGGCGCGGGCGTCGGCGAGCAGGGGTGCGAGTGCGGCGTCCACGTCGGCGGCGGCGCGGTGGGCGCGCGGGTCGTCGGGGCCGTACCGCTGGAGATCGTAGTCGAGGTGGGGGACGTAGGCCAGGGCCAGGTCGGGGCGGCGGGTGCGCAGGATGTGCCGGGTGGCGCCGATGATCCACTGTGAGGAGGTGAGGTCCGCGCCGGGGCCCCAGAAGGTGAAGAGCGGGAAGTCGCCCAGTTCGGCCACGAGTTCGTCGTGGAGGGCGGGCGGCCGGGTGTAGCAGTCG
>Ga0164243_10013937_pt1 | contig 11253 bp, 7 predicted proteins | sample OricompcompostOP_FD_108781 | JGI IMG/M metagenome (GOLD analysis project Ga0164243, IMG submission 108781) | Organic Plus compost microbial communities from Emeryville, California, USA - Original compost - Organic plus compost (OP) | ecosystem: Engineered > Solid waste > Mixed feedstock >... | reverse complement strand
GACGTACCAGATGGACCCGGCCAACGGCGACGAGGCGATGCGCGAGGTCGCCCTCGACCTGGCCGAAGGGGCCGACCTCGTCATGGTCAAGCCGGCCCTCGCGTACCTCGACGTCGTCCGCCGCGTGAAGACCGAGTTCGGCGTCCCCGTGGCCGCGTACAACGTCTCGGGCGAGTACGCGATGGTCAAGGCCGCGGCCCTCAACGGCTGGATCGACGAGCGCCGGGTCGTCATGGAAACGCTCACCGGCTTCAAGCGCGCCGGCGCCGACATGATCCTGACGTACCACGCCCCGGACGTCGCCCGTTGGCTCAAGGAGGGGTAATCCGGTGAGCACGCGAGGGTTCTGGACGCGTCCGATCTGGCCCTCGCGCGCCGCCGAGCCCGCACGCGAGTTCCCAACCGCGGACCCGCCGTGGTGGCAGGGCTCTCGCCGGAGGAAGGCCCTCTGGGTCGGCCTCATCGTGGCCCTGACCACCCCGATCCTGTTGGCCGTCGGCGGGTACTTTTACCTGGGCGTGTACGCGAACCAGGTGCTTGACGAGGCGGTCGCCGAGGCCGACCGGCTCGACCCCGGCTGGCGTCTCGAAGAGATCGAGGCGAAACGGCAGGCGGACGAGATCCCCGTCGAGGAAGACGCGTCAGAACGTGTGGCCTTTGCCGCTGAGCTCCTTCCAGAGGATTGGCAGTCGGGTGACCCAAAGGTCCGTGAAGCCCTCGGCCCGTTTCGAGGTCTCGGTTTGAGGGAGGCGGTCGAGAAGGTACCGCCGAACGTGCTCCTCGGGCCCGACGTGGCGGCCGGTCTCAATGACGAGTTGGACGAACTTGACGCAGCGGTGGACGAGGCGCGGTCGGTGGTCGATCTGAACCGGGGCCGTTATCAACTCGAATACCAAGAGCTAATCTACGATACGCTGATCCCGGGCACAGGGGATTCCTACAAAGTCGCCCGGCTGCTTGTGCTCGACGCCCTCCGCCGCGCCCAGGCGAACGACCCCGACGGCGCGCTCGACGACTGCCGCGCGATCGTGGGCGTGTCCCGCTCCGTCGGAGACGAGCCGTTTGCCATTTCGCAACTTATTCGGATCGCCGAGGACTCCATGGCGATCAACACTCTCGAACGTGTGCTCGCTCGGGGCGAGGCGTCCGAGGCGGCCTTGGCGAAGGTGCAAGACCGCCTTGCCTTGGAGACGGATGTCCCTTTCGCCCTCATCGCTTTTCGGGGCGAGCGCGCTGCTTTTTTCGACATGGTCGACAAACTCGCAGCCGGGCGAATTCAGATCCCGGCGCGGAGCGGCGGAGGTGCGAATTCGGGGAAGCGCCCGCGCGTGCTCTTTCCCCACAGCCGAGCCTATTTTCGGTACAATCAAGCGCTCGGCCTCGGCCTGCTGACCCGTACGGTCGAAATAGCCAAACTTCCCCTGGCCGAACAGCGACCCCACTGGAAGGCTTGGGACAAATTAATGATGAAGGGGGCCGACGGCTGGAGAATGTATGCCGGGGCAATCGGCTACCGAATGATGCCGGCTTTGAACAGTTTCTATGCCTCCCACATCCGACTTGTCGGGATGCTGAACGTGGCCCAGGTGATGATCGCCATGGAGCGGTTTCGGCTCGCGAACGGCCGTTGGCCCGAGTCCGTCGCCGAGATTCCGAAGACGATCCTGCCCGAGACCCCGATCGATCCGTTTTCCAAACACCCGGTACGGATCAACCGCGTACCCGACGGTTGGGTTGTGTACTGCGTCGGCTCCGATCGCAAGGACAACGGCGGCAATCTCGACCCCAAGTTCCGGACAGACCGCCAGGGGACCGATTGGGGCTACCGCCTCTGGGACGTCGCCAGCCGCCGGTTGCCGCCCCCTCCCTCCGACGAACTCCCCGCCCAGGTGTTTCAGGGCGAACCGACGCCCGACCGACAACCGCAAACGGACCCGAACTTATGACCCCGCCGACCCCCGCACGATCGAAGCCCGGATACGCCCTGCCCCGCAGCCACGAGGCGTTTCAACGCGCCTGCCGGGTGATCCCCGGCGGGGTGAACAGCCCCGCGCGGGCGTTCGGGGGGGTCGGCGGCGAGCCGCCGTTCATGGCGCGGGCCGAGGGGCAGTTCCTTTTCGACATCGACGGCCATAAGTATATCGACTACATCGGTTCGTGGGGGCCGATGATCCTGGGCCACGGGCACCCGGAGGTGCGCGCGGCGGTCGTCTCGGCGTTCGACCACGGGTCGAGCTTCGGGGCGCCGACCCCGCGCGAGACGGAGATCGCCGAGGCGGTCGTCGCCGCCGTGCCGTCGATCGACAAGGTGCGGTTCGTGTCGAGCGGCACCGAGGCGTCGATGTCGGCCGTGCGCGTCGCCCGCGGCGTCACGGGGCGGAACAAAATCGTCAAGATGACGGGCCATTACCACGGCCACGTCGACGCCCTGCTCGTCCAGGCGGGCTCGGCCGCGACCACGCTCGGCACCCCCAACAGCCCCGGCGTGACCCCGGGCTCCACACAGGACACGATCCTCTGCCCGTTTAACGACGCCTCGGCCGTCGCCGACGTCTTTCAGCGCTACCCGGGGCAGGTCGCGGCCGTTCTGCTCGAACCCGTGGCCGGCAACATGGGCCTGGTGCCCCCCCGGCCCGGCTACCTGGAACTGCTCCGCGAGTTGACCGAGCGCGACGGGGCCTTGCTCGTCTTCGACGAGGTCATGACCGGCTTCCGACTCGCCTACGGCGGCGCCCAGCAGCGGTACGGCGTCACGCCCGACGTGACGGTCCTCGGGAAGATCATCGGCGGCGGACTCCCGGCCGCGGCCTACGGCGCCCGGGCGGGGATCATGGACTACGTCTCGCCCGCCGGCCCCGTGTACCAGGCGGGGACGCTCTCCGGCAACCCGCTCGCCATGGCCGCCGGCTTGACCACGCTGCGCGTCCTCCGCGACACGTCCCCCTACGACCGGCTCGAAGCCGTTTCCGCACGCCTGGCCGAGGGCCTCGACCGGGTCGCCACCGACGCGGGGGTCCCCCACGTCGTCCAGCGGGTCGGCAGTATGCTCACCCTGTTCTTCAACCCCGACCCGGTCCACAACTACGAGGACGCCAAGCGGTCCGACACAGCCCTCTTCGGCCGGTTCTTCTGGGAGATGCTCGCCCGGGGCGTTTACCTGCCGTGCAGCCAGTACGAGGCCGCGTTCGTCTCGGCCGCGCACACCGAGGACGACGTCGACCACACGGTCGCCGCCGCCGCCGAGTCGATCCGGGCGGCGCTCGGCTGAGCGGCCTGTCGCCTTTCCCTGTGACGAGTCCCGGCCGTTCCGCGCGTCGCGGCCGCCGACCTAGTCGGCGGGGAGCAGGTGCCCCATCTTGTCGCGCTTGGCGGCCATGTATTTGCGGCGGTCGGACTCGTCAGGGGCGATGATGGGGACCTGGTCCACGACCTCCAGGCCGTGCCCGTGGATCACGAAGGCGTCGGCCTTCTTCGGGTTGTTCGTGAGCAGGCGGACCTTGGTCAGGCCGAGGTCCTTGAGGATCTGGAGGCCGGGGCCGTAGTCCCGCTCGTCGGCCCGGTAGCCGAGCGCGAGGTTGGCCTCGACCGTGTCGAGCCCCGTGTCCTGGAGCGCGTACGCCCGCAGCTTCTCGATCAGCCCGATGCCGCGCCCCTCTTGGGGCAGGTAGATCAGCGCCCCCACCCCCTCGCGGCCGATCATCTCCAGGGCCAGGTGGAGCTGGTCGCCGCAGTCGCAGCGGAGCGATTCCAGCAGGTCGCCCGTGAAGCACGACGAGTGCATCCGGACGAGCGGCGCGGGGACCGACGCCAGGTCGCCCATGACCACGGCGATCGGCTCGTTCCCCGGCTCGTTCTTGACCCGGTAGCCGACGATCCGGCCGTGGCCGTACCGGGTCGGCAGTTCGGCCTCGGCGACGCGCTCGACCAGCTTCTCCTGGCGGCGGCGGAAGTTGATCAGCCCCTCGATCGAGATGATCGGCAGGTTGAATTCGCTCGAAATCGCGTGCAGGCGTTCCCGGTTGGCGACGTGGATGCCGTCGAGGATCTCGCAGAGCACCCCGGCGGGCCGGAGCCCGGCCAGGCGCGCGAGGTCGACCGTCGCCTCGGTGTGTCCGGCGCGGCGGAGGACCCCCCCCTCCTTGGCGACGAGCGGGAACAGGTGTCCGGGTCGGACGAGGTCGGCCGGTTTCGTGGCCGGGTCGATGATCGCGCGGACGGTCCGGGCCCGCTCCTCGGCGCTGATCCCGGTGTGACACGACCTGTGGTCGACCGGCACGGTGAACGGCGTCTTGTACGGGGCGTTGTTCTGCTCGACCATCGGGCGGAGGTCGAGCCGCTCGGCGAGTTCGGGCATGATCGGCATGCAGAGCTGCCCGCGCCCGTGCGTGATCATGAACTCGATGACCTCGGGCGTGACCAGTTCGGCCGCGGCGATGAAATCCCCTTCGTTCTCGCGGTCCTCGTCGTCGACGACGATCACCACGCGGCCCGCGGCCATCGCCTCCAGGGCGTCTTCGATCTTGGATAGGGAATAAGGCATCGCCGTCGGCACCTCGGATGTCGACCCGCCCCGACCGCCCCACGATATCCGGCGCGGCCCGGAGGGGTACTGCTCACTATTCTAGACAATCCGTTTCAAGACCGCGCAGGGGGACGTCGTACTTCCGGCCAGGGGCGGGCCGCAAACCGCCCCGTTTGCGCCGTCGGGACCCCGCGCCGATGTCACCGATCCCGACGTTCGTCGGGGGGAGGCTCTTGATTCACCGTGTGGTTGCTCTATCATTCCAGACGTCCACTACTGACCCGCCCCGGCGGTCGAGTGGGCCCGTGTCTTGAGCGTGTGACCGTAACCGAATCCGAACGTAGTCCCCCCTCCGCGACCGTCGGCCGCGGCGGGTTCGGTCGTTTGATCGCGTGCGGGGCCTGCTCGAACACTCCCCGCCGGTCCCCCCCCCGCCCGTGAGGCCGCAGGACGCCGCATGACCACCATCCCCCGGCTAGCGCTGGCGACGCCCGTGACGGGGACGGAACCGTCCTCAGCGGCCTTGGCCTGGCTGGCCGGTCTGACCGAACGCAGGTGGCGGGTCCAGCACTTCCGCTCGCGGGCCTGCCCGACCGGCAACGGCACCGTCGGCCGGGTGACCGGACTCCCCGGCCGCCACCTCGACGCCTGGCTGATGCCCGAGCCCGTCCTCCGGCGGCTCTTCGCCCGCGGCGTCCGGCAGGCCGAACTCGCCCTGGTCGAAGGGACCCTCGACGACCACCCCGCCCCCCTCGACCGCCCCCATTACGACCAGCCCGGCCTCCTCCGACCGCTCGCCGCCTGCCTCGACCTCCCGACCGTCGCGGTCCTGCCCTGCCCCCGGCGGCGCGAAGGTTTTCACCTTCCGCACATTCCGGACGGGGTCGATGCCATCTTTCTCGACGAAGTGGACGGGCCGGATAACTTCGAATTTTTCCGCCGCTTGATCCAGTTCACCTCCCGTAAACCGGTCATCGGCGCGGTCGACGCCATCCCCGAGGTCCGCGACGCGCTGCGGGAGTCGCCCCAGGACCACCCGCTCCCCGACGAGTTGATCGGCCGCCTCGGCGCGAGCTTCCTGCGGTACGCCGACCTCTCCGCGATCCGCGCCCTCTCCCGCACGCGCCCCCTGGCCGTCGGTTGCGACGGCCCCTCGTCGTGCTGCAACCGCCGCCGGTTCCGCGTCGCGTACGCCCAGGACGAGGCGTTCGGCGCGTACTTCCCGGACACGCTGGAGGCGCTCGAAGCCCTCGGGGCCGAACTCGTCGAGTTCTCCCCGCTCCGCGACGAGGCCCTCCCCGACCGCGTCGACCTCGTGATGATCGGCTGCGGTTTTCCCGACCTGCATGCCGACGCCCTGGCCGAAAATCTAAGCCTGATCGCCGCCCTCCGGCAACACGTCTGCCGGGGCCAGCGGATCTATTCCGAAGGGGGCGGGACCGCCTACCTCGGCCGCTCCATGACCCTCGCCGACGGCCGCCGCATCCCCGGCGCGGGCATCCTCCCGTTCGACGCCTCGCTGCTCCCGGACCCGCCCCCGCCGACGCCCGTCACCCGGACGCTCGACCGCGACTGCTGGCTCGGCCCGCGCGGCACCGTCGTCCGCGGCTACAAGTCGAACCGCTGGCGCCTCGTCCCCGGCGCCGACCCGCTCGACTGCCCGAGTTGTTTCGGCGCTTTGACCGCGCAGGACGACGTTTATTTCCACCATCACGCCGTCGGCGGCCTGATCCACCTGCACCTCGGCGCCTTGCCCGAGGTCGTCGCCGCCTTCGCCGGCCCCCACCCCCCTTCCCTGACCCGCCCGACCGGCCGGCCCATTTTGTAACCGCCTGGAACCCGACGGGTTTGCGGATCGTCAGGCCGGCCGAAGGGGAGAGGGGCCGAAGCGTCTGTATGACGAACCGCCGTCCCTTAGCCAAGGACTTTCCCGTGATCCACGTCCGAAACCTTGTCCTGGTTGCCGGTTGCGCGCTGGCGGTGGCTTGGAACGGGGGCGCCTTGGGGGCCGACCCCGGGCGGGTGAAGGTCGACCCGAAGTCGCGCGAACTGTTCGACCAGGTGGTGGCCGCCTACAAGGCCCTCCCGGCGTACAAGGACCGGGGCGAGTTCACGCTCGATTTGAAGATCAACGACACCGTTAAGACACAGAAAGTTCCGCTCCACCTGACCCTCGTCCGCCCCAATAAGATCGACCTCGACACCGGCCTGGCCCGGGTCGTTTGCGACGGCAAGACGCTGACGACGGTCATCACGCCGTTGAAGAAATACACCTCGGCCCCGGCCCCCGAGACGGTGACGTTCGACACGGTGTTTACCGGCGGTTCGCTCGGCTCGGCCCTCTTCGGCGGCCCGAGCGCGCCCATGATGGTCATCATGATGAACCTGCTGTTCGCCGCCGACCCGTCCAAGGCCGTGCTCGACCTGGGCGACTCGTTGACCCTTGAGTCCGACCGCGACCTCGACGGTAAACCCTGCCGGGTTCTAAAGATCGGGTCTGAAACGGGGCCGTCGTTTCTGCTCCTGGTCGATCCCGAGACGAAACTCGTTCGGGCGATCGATTTGACGTTCGATCCGAAGGCGCTCGCCGATTCGTTCCCCGGCGGGCAGTCGGTCAAGATCGACCGCTACCGGTGGGCCTCGGGGCCGGTCGAAACGAAGCCGGCCCCTGCGGAGGCGTTCGCGTTCGCGCCCCCCGAGGGTTTCACGAAGGTCGACGGCCTGGCCCAAACCGAGAAGCCGAAAGAGAACGCGGGCGATGACGCCGAGCCGAAATTCAAGGTTCAAGGGCTGGTCGGCAAGGACGCGCCCGACTTCACCCTGACCGTCCTCGACGGCGCAGGGAAGACCAAGACCGTGACCAAAGCCGACCTCGCCGGGAAGGTCGTCATGATCGACTTCTGGGCGACCTGGTGCGGCCCCTGCCTGACCGAACTGCCGGAGGTGCAAAAGCTGATCGAGTCGTACGGCAAGGCGAAGAAAGACGTCGTCATCGTCGCCCTGAGCCAGGACGACGACCCCAAAGACCCGGTCGAGGTCCGCAAGCTGATCGAGTCGACCTTGGAGAAGAAGAAGATCGACCTGACCGGGACGCCGGTCGGCAAGATCGGGCTCGACCCGAGCAACACCGTGGGCTCGGCGTTCGGGGTCGAAGGCTACCCGACGGTCGTACTGCTCGACGCCAAAGGGGTCGTCCGGTCCGCACACGTCGGCTTCAACCCGGGCGTAGGTGCGACGCTCGGCAAAGAGATCGACGCCCTGCTCGAAGGGAAATCGATCGGGGCGGACAAGGCGTCGAATTCCGAGAAGAAGTGAATCCCGTAAGGTCCGATCGCGGCGAGCGCGTCCCCGGCCACCCGTCAGTCGAGCGGCTCCAGGTCCTTTACGGCGATGAGCCGGGCGCCGAGGGATTCGTTGTAGCGGACGGACCCTCGGACCCCGGCCCGCTTCGCCGAGACCGGGCGGGCGTCGAGGCCGGGGGGGACGTCGAGGTAGGCGACGGGGGTCCCCTCGGGGCCGATCAACGCCCAGACGCGGCGGCCGTCGACCTCCTTCGAAGACGGTTGGACGAGCCCTTCGGCGACAAACGGCCGGCGCTGGGGGCGGTCGAGTTCGGCGAGTTGTCGCCGGACGACGGCGACCTCGTGGTCGCGCCGACGGCTCCGTTCGAGCAGCGTTTGGAAGGTGCGCGCGGCGCGTGCGACCTCCTCGTGTCGGGCGACGCGGTCGAGCCGGCTCCGCAAGGCGGCGGTCGCGGCGGGGTCGGTCGCACGCTTGAGCGCGGCCTCGTAACGCGCCCGGACGGCGTCCAGCCGCCAGCGCTCGACCGGCTCGGCGAGCGCGGCCTTGTGTTCGGCCTCGGCCCGCGCCACCTCGGCGCTCAACTCGGGGGACAGTCCGGCGATCGGCTCGACCGCCCCCTCCGACTCCGGCTGAAAGGCGACCCGTCTCTCCCCCTGGGCCTCGGGCGGCGGGGGGACGGGCGTGGGCGCGGGGTCGGCCTTCAACCACGTCACGCCCTCGGCCCGGACGTAGCGGACTTCCCCCGGCGTGGGGGCGATCGCCAGCCAGGCCGACGCGGCCGGCCCCCGGCCGACGCTGAGCGACGGCCGGTCGAGGAGTTTCACCGTCGCGCCCCGGTCGAGTACGGCGCGGGGCGGCCCCGGGAGTCGCGCGTTCGGTACCCCGACGCGAACCACCGCGCGTTCTTCGACGACCCGCCCCCGGCCCGGACTCTCCTCCCGGATGGATTTCCGGTCCACCCACGAGAACGCCCCGCCGGGGGGCTCGATCGTGAGCCAGCCGGAAACCTCGTCGACGTCGACCACGCGGACCCGGGTTCCCCGTCGGAGCCGTTCGGGGGCGACGGAGGTCGGGTCGGGCGCCACGAACGCCCCGAGCGACGCGGCCACGACCTCGGCCTCGGCCGGTAGCTCGGAAGGCGAGCCCGACACTCCGAGGAACAGCGCGGCGAGCGACAGGACGACGGGCGACGTCGGCAACGGGGAATCCTCGCGCACGTCAAAGGACGGGACGGACGGCGAACGCGATCCGCCCGGACGGGAATCCGGGCTCCGGGCGTCTTAGCCCAGATCGCCCGATCCGTCAAGGCGAACGGGCCGTCGGGGTCGCCCCTGCGCCCCGGCCCGGTTACTTGTCGTAAAACGCCGGGTCCGTGAGCGGCAGGCCGCCGGGGTACATGCCGAGGAACGCGTCGGCCCGGTTGGCCGATTTGGCGTGGCCGTCCATGTAGAGGACGTTGGCGCTGCCGTGGCGGTTGAACGGGATCCAGGTGTCGAGGGTCTTGGTGCCGATCCAGATGTCGTAGTCGTCCTGCCTCGGGTCGCCCGCCTCGGGGCTGTTGAGGATGCCGGCGGCGTCGCGCTCGTTGAACGAGACGAAGTTGGAGGTGCCGATCTCGTACTGGAACCGGGGGAACGTCCACCGCCCGTAACGCCGGGTCTTGTGGGTCAACAACGAGTTCATCAGGTAACTCGTCCGGTTGGAGACCCCGTTGACCGTGCCGTCGTCTTCCTTGAACGGCTCGACCCGGGAGACGTCCGACATGCACCGGAAGATCGTTGCGTCGGCGACCTGAACCCCGCCTTTGGCGATCGAGTCGTTGGCGTAGGCCGGGTTGACGTACGGCATGATCTTGTCTTCCCAGTACACCTCGGCGAACGAGTCGGCCTTGTCGACCTGGGCGGTGACGTCGGCCTCGAACGGGTGGTGGAGGAAGAATTGGCCGTTCCAGTCGTCGAAGTACTGCAACATGCCGAGCCCGATCTGGTGCAAATGGCTCTGGCAGTCCATCCTCCGGGCCGCCTCCCGCGCCCCCTGCACGGCGGGCAGGAGCAGGCCGATCAGGATGGCGATGATCGCGATCACCACCAGCAGCTCGATCAGCGTGAACGCCCGTCGGGTGAGGCGCGACATGGGTCGGCTCCGGAGAACATTCGACGCCGCCGGTCGGTATTACCGCTTTCCGAAAGATAATACTCGCGGCCTTCGGGTGCAATGGGCCGGGGACCTCCTCGGGTGAATTCATCCGTGGGCCGTCAGCGGGAAACGTGGCTCTGGCGTGGGGCCGTAGAATGCCCTCGGGAGTATCGAAACGTGGAGCCGAGGATTGCGATGTTGGATAGGGTTCAGACCGTCCGCGGGGTGTGGTCATGACGCCCGAGGAGTTTCGGGCCTTCGGCCACCGGCTGATCGATTGGGTGGCGGATTACCGCGCCGGGTTGGAAGGGCGCCCGGTCGGGGCGACGACGGCGCCGGGGGACGTGAAGGCGAAGCTCCCCGCCGCCCCGCCCGAGGATCCGGAGGGGTTCGAGGGCGTTTTCGACGACCTGGAGCAAATCATCCTGCCCGGCCTGACGCACTGGCAACACCCGAGCTTTTTCGGGTATTTCCCCTCCAACGCCTCGCTCGCGAGCGTGTTGGGCGACTACCTGAGCACGGGATTCGGCGTGATCGGCCTGTCCTGGCAGTCGAGCCCGGCGCTGACGGAGTTGGAAGAAGTCGTCGCCGACTGGGTGCGCCAGGCGGTCGGCCTCGCGCCGGATTGGAGCGGCGTGATCCAGGACACGGCGTCGACCTCCACGCTGGTCGCGCTGTTGTGTGCGCGCGAGCGGTCGACCGACTACGGCTTGGCCCGGGGGGGGCTTCAATCCGAAGGGTCGCCGCTGGTCGTCTACGTTTCGAAGCAGGCGCACAGCTCCGTTGAAAAGGCGGCGCTCCTCGCCGGGTTCGGCCGCGAGAACGTCCGCGCCGTCGCGACCGACGACGCCTACGCGATGGACCCGCAGGCCCTCGACGCCGCGATGCGCCACGACCGCGACGCGGGGCGCAGGCCCTGCGCCGTCGTCGCTACCACGGGGACGACCGCCAGCACGGCCCTCGACCCGGTCGCCGCGGTCGCCCGGTTGGCGCGTGAACACGGCGCCTGGCTGCACGTCGACGCCGCGATGGCCGGCTCGGCCATGATCCTGCCCGAGTGCCGTTGGATGTGGGACGGGATCGACGGGGCGGACTCGCTCGTGCTCAACGCCCACAAGTGGCTCGGCGCGGCGTTCGACTGCTCGCTCTATTACGTCCGCGACCCGGAACACCTCGTCCGGGTGATGTCGACGAACCCGAGCTACCTGCGGTCCACGGAGGACGGCCGGGTGAAGAACCTCCGCGACTGGGGCATCCCGCTCGGCCGCCGGTTCCGCGCGCTGAAGCTCTGG
>Ga0164243_10013936_pt1 | contig 11253 bp, 8 predicted proteins | sample OricompcompostOP_FD_108781 | JGI IMG/M metagenome (GOLD analysis project Ga0164243, IMG submission 108781) | Organic Plus compost microbial communities from Emeryville, California, USA - Original compost - Organic plus compost (OP) | ecosystem: Engineered > Solid waste > Mixed feedstock >... | reverse complement strand
GAAATTCACCACCCAGCGGCAGGAGCCGGACCGGGTGCGCATCCTTTCGGGCGTTTTCGAGGGGCGGACGACCGGCACCCCGATCCAGCTGATGATCGAGAATACCGACCAGCGCAGCAAGGATTACGGCGATATCGCCCAGGCTTTTCGGCCCGGCCATGCCGATATCGCCTATCACCTGAAATACGGCATCCGCGACCATCGCGGCGGCGGGCGGTCCAGCGCGCGCGAGACGGCGGCGCGGGTGGCGGCCGGTGGCGTGGCGCAGGCGGTGCTGCGCGATCTGGTGCCGGGGCTGAGGATCACCGGCTACATGGTCCAGATGGGCGAGCTGCATCTGGACCGGGCCCGTTTCGACGCGGCCGAGATCGACCGCAACCCGTTCTTTCTGCCCGATGCGGCGGCGGTGCCGGCATGGGAGGATTACCTGAACGGCATCCGCAAGGCGCAGTCCAGCGTCGGGGCGGCCATCGAGCTGCTGATCCAGGGCTGCCCGCCCGGGCTGGGCGCGCCGGTCTATGCCAAGCTGGATACCGACCTGGCTGCGGCGATGATGTCGATCAATGCGGTGAAAGGGGTCGAGATCGGCGAGGGCATGGCCGCCGCCGCCCTGACCGGGATCGAGAATGCCGACGAGATCCGCATGGGCGGCCAGGGGCCGCGTTTCCTGTCCAACCATGCCGGCGGCATTCTGGGCGGCATCTCGACCGGGCAGGACATCCTGGTGCGATTCGCGGTCAAGCCGACCAGCTCGATCCTGACCCCCCGCCGCACCATCGACCGGGCGGGCCGCGAGATCGAGCTGGTCACCAAGGGCCGCCACGATCCCTGCGTCGGCATCCGCGCCGTGCCCATCGCCGAGGCGATGGCCGCCTGCGTGATCCTGGACCATCTGTTGCTGGATCGGGCGCAGACCGGCGGGCGGCGCGGCCGGATCGGCTGACCGTCGGGTATCGCGCGCGACTTCGTGATTGTCGCGGAACTGTTACATTACTTTCGCATAACCGTCGCACCGGCGTTCTAAGCAACGCACAGGCCGAATCCGGCCCTTTGGTAATGTCAGGAGTGATCCTATGAAATCCGCGAAATTCACCGTCTCGGTGCTGGCCGTGATCGCCGCTTCGGCCACCGCCGCCGCCGCCCGCGACCAAATCCAGATCTCGGGCTCGTCCACGGTGCTGCCCTATGCGACCATCGTCGCCGAAGCCTTTGGCGAGAACACCGACTTCCCGACCCCGGTGGTCGAATCGGGCGGTTCCTCGGCCGGCCTGAAGAAATTCTGCGAAGGCGTGGGCGAGAACACCATCGACATCGCCAACGCCTCGCGCGCGATCAAGGACAGCGAGATCGAAGCCTGCAAGGCCGCCGGCGTGACCGACATCATGCAGGTCCGCATCGGCTATGACGGCATCGTCTTTGCCAGCGACATCTCCAGCAACGACTTTGCCTTTACCGCGGCCGACTGGTTCAACGCGCTGGCCGCCAAGGTGGTCAAGGACGGCAAGGTCGTGGACAATACGGCCACCAACTGGAACGAGATCCGCGCCGACCTGCCGGATCAGGAAATCCTGGCCTTCGTGCCCGGCACCAAGCACGGCACCCGCGAAGTCTTCGAGGAAAAGGTGATCGCCGCGGGCTGCGAGGAATCGGGCGCGGCCGAGGTGTTCAAGGCCGAGCTGGGCGAGGACGAAGCCGCCAGCGCCTGCATGGCGCTGCGCACCGACGGCAAGTCCATCGACATCGACGGCGACTATACCGAGACCCTGGCCCGGATCCAGTCGGCCAAGAACGGCATCGGCGTCTTCGGCCTGTCCTTCTATGAAAACAACACCGACAAGCTGAAGGTGGCCACCATCGGCGGCATCAGCCCCTCGACCGAGACCATCGCCTCGGGCGAATACCCGGTTTCGCGCCCGCTGTTCTTCTATGTCAAGAAACAGCATATCGGCACCATCCCGGGGCTGAAGGAATATGTGGAATTCTTCGTCTCGGACGAGCTGGCCGGCCCCGACGGACCGCTGGCGGCCTATGGCCTGGTCGCGGACCCGGAACTGGCCCAGACCCAGCAGGCCGTGGCCGACGAAGTGACCATGGGCCAGTAACCCGCCTGGGTGCGGGGGAACCATCCCCCGCACCCTTTCCGTTTCCCCGTTTCGAGGGTTCACATGCCTGTCACCTGGACCTTGCTGGTCGTCCTTGCCCTTGCCGGCACGGGCTTTTTCGTCACCCGTTCGCGAGTCGTCGCGCTGGCCGGAGGCGATGTGCGGCGGCTGCATTCGCGGCCCAGCTATCACGGCTGGAACGCGGCGCTGCTGACGGCGCTGCCGGCGCTGTCGCTGACCTTGATCTGGCGTTTTCTGCAACCGGGCGCAAACACCACCCTGATCGCCCTGGCGGCGCTGGTGCTGGCGGCGGCGGGCCTGGCCCTTTCGTTCGGCCGCAGCAAGCCGGAATTCCGCGCCCGCAACGCGGTCGAAAGGATCGTCAAGATCCTGCTGATCCTGTGCTCCAGCATCGCCATCCTGACCACGGCCGGGATCGTCTTTTCGATGCTGTTCGAGACGGGGCATTTCTTCCAGCAATATCCCTGGCAGGACTTCTTCTTCGGGGCCACCTGGTCGCCCCGGTTCGGCGGCGGCTCGGAACTGGGCATCCTGCCGCTGCTTTGGGGCACGCTTTACATCTCGACCATCGCGCTGGCGGTTTCGGTGCCGATCGGTCTTTTCGCGGCGATCTACATGTCCGAATATGCCTCGTCCCGGCTGCGTGGCGTCGCCAAGCCGATGATCGAGGTGCTGGCCGGCATCCCGACCATCGTCTATGGCCTTTTCGCGCTGATCACCGTGGGGCCGATGCTGCGCGACTATTTCGCCCAGCCGCTGGGCCTGGGCAATTCCGGCTCGTCGGTGATGACTGCGGGCCTGGTCATGGGGATCATGCTGATCCCCTTTGTCAGCTCGCTTTCGGACGATATCATCAATGCCGTGCCGCAATCCCTGCGCGACGGCGCGCTGGGTCTGGGGTCCACGCAATCGGAAACCGTGCGCAAGGTGGTGCTGCCCGCCGCCCTGCCGGGCATCGTCGGCGCCGTGCTGCTGGCCGCCTCGCGCGCCATAGGCGAGACGATGATCGTCGTGCTGGGCGCGGGCGCCGCCGCCCGCATGGACCTGAACCCGTTCGAGGCCATGACCACCATCACCGTCAAGATCGTCAGCCAGCTGACCGGCGACAATGACTTTGCCGCCCCCGAAACGCTGGTCGCCTTTGCCCTTGGCCTGACCCTTTTCGTCATCACGCTGGGGCTGAACATCGTCGCCCTCTACGTCGTGCGCAAATACCGGGAGCAATACGAATGAGCGACGCAACCCTCGACGGCGTGCCGCCCCAGACCTCGCTTCTGGTTCCCGATGCGCGCACCCGCAAGCGCAATGCGGCCGAGGCAAGGTTCCGCGCCTATGGCCTGGGCGCCATCGTGATCTCGGTGATCATGCTGGTGATCCTGGTGATCACCATCCTTACCGGCGGGCTGGGGGCGTTTCGCCAGACCTATCTGGAACTTCCGGTCGCGCTGGATGCCGCGCAGCTGGACAAGAACGGCAATCGCGACCCCGATGACATCCGCAAGGTGCTGACGCTGACCTATGGCAGGATCCTGCAGCAATCGCTGGAACAGGCCATCGCCGACAAGGGCATTTCCGTCGCCGGCCTTTCGGACCAGGACGTCTCGAACCTGATCTCGAAAGAGGCATCGGCCAAGCTGCGCAACCGCGTGCTGGCCGATCCCGAGCTGATCGGCCAGACGGTGGACGCCCGTGTGCTGGTGAACGGCCGGGTGGACGGCTATTACAAGGGCCGCGTCAGCATGGAAAGCGCGGCGCGCGATGCCAATACCTCGCCGGCGCAGCTTGAGCTGGCCGATGCGCTCAAGGCGCAGGGGATGTTGGCGACCGTGTGGAACTGGGCCTTTCTGACCGATCCCGACGCGTCGGACCAGCGCCCCGAGGCCGCGGGGGTGGGGATCGCCATTCTCGGCTCGCTCTACATGATGCTGGTGGTGCTGCTGCTGTCGGTGCCCATCGGTGTCGCCGCCTCGATCTATCTCGAGGAATTTGCGCCCAAGAACACATGGACCGATATCATCGAGGTCAATATCTCGAACCTTGCCGCGGTGCCGTCGATCGTCTTCGGCATCCTGGGCCTGGCCGCCTTCATCAACTTCGCCGGCCTGCCGCAATCGGCGCCCATCGTCGGCGGCCTGGTGCTGACGCTGATGACGCTGCCCACCATCATCATCGCCACCCGCGCGGCGCTGAAGGCGGTGCCGCCTTCGATCCGCGACGCGGCGCTGGGGGTCGGGGCCTCGAAAATGCAATCGGTGTTCCACCATGTGCTGCCGCTGGCCATGCCGGGCATCCTGACCGGCACCATCATCGGTCTGGCCCAGGCCCTGGGCGAGACCGCCCCGCTCTTGCTGATCGGCATGGTGGCCTTTGTGAGAAACTTCCCCTCGGCGCCGCCGGAAGGGCTGTTCGAGCCCGCATCCGCCCTGCCGGTGCAGGTCTATAACTGGACCCAGCGTGCCGACCCCGCCTTTATCGAACGCGCCTCGGGTGCGATCATCGTGCTGCTGGTATTCCTGCTTTGCATGAACCTGCTGGCCATCTTCCTGCGCCGCAAGTTCGAGCGCCGGTGGTAATCTCTGGAAGGAGAGCCGATATGAACGACATGAGAATTCTGGAGCGCGCTGTGGAACAGACCGACATCAAGATCTCGGCCCGGGACGTGCAGGTCTGGTATGGCGACAAGCACGCGATCAAGGACGTGAACATCGACCTGCTGGACAAGACCGTGACCGCCTTCATCGGTCCCTCGGGCTGCGGGAAATCGACCTTTCTGCGCTGCCTGAACCGGATGAACGACACCATCGACGCCAGCCGCGTCGAGGGCAGGATCACGCTCGACGGCGAGGATATCTATGACCGGCGGGTGGACCCGGTGCAGCTGCGCGCCCGCGTCGGCATGGTGTTCCAGAAGCCCAACCCCTTTCCCAAGTCGATCTATGAGAACGTGGCCTATGGCCCGCGCATCCACGGCCTGGCGCGCAACCGCGCCGAACTGGACGAGATCGTCGAGAAATCGCTGCGCGGCGCGGCGCTGTGGAACGAGGTCAAGGACCGGCTGAACGATCCCGGCACCGGCCTGTCCGGCGGCCAGCAGCAGCGGCTTTGCATCGCCCGCGCCGTCGCCACCCAGCCCGAGGTCCTGCTGATGGACGAACCGGCCTCGGCCCTGGACCCCATCGCCACCAGCCAGGTCGAGGAACTGATCGACCAGCTGCGCACCGAATATTCGGTGGTGATCGTGACCCATTCCATGCAGCAGGCGGCGCGGGTCAGCCAGAAGACGGCCTTCTTCCACCTGGGCAACATGGTGGAATACGGCAATACCGACGACATCTTCACCAATCCGCGCGATCCGCGCACCGAAAGCTATATCTCGGGCCGCATCGGCTAGGCCGGACAGGAGCTGACATGAACAACGAACGCCATATCCTTTCCGCTTTCGACCGCGACCTGGAAACCGTGCAGGCGCTGGTCGTCAAGATGGGCGGCATGGTCGAAAGCGCCATCCATGACGCCGCCACGGCGCTTGAAGCCCGCGACGGCGAGCTGGCCGACCAGATCCGCCGCCGCGACAAGGCCATCGACGAGCTGGAAACCCAGATCAACGAAGAGGCCGCGCGGCTGATCGCCCTGCGCGCGCCGCGGGCGACCGACCTGCGCATGGTGCTGTCGGTCATCAAGATCTCGCATATCCTGGAACGGGTCGGCGATTATGCCAAGAACATCGCCAAGCGCAGCCATGTCCTGGCCGAGATGCCGGCGATCGAGGGCGCCGGCATGGCGCTGCGCCGCATGTCGGCCACGGTCGAGGTGATGATGAAGGATGCGCTGGACAGCTATATCCAGCGCGATGCCGCGCTGGCCGCCGACGTGCGCAAGCGCGACCTGGAAGTGGACCAGATGTATAATGCGCTGTTCCGCGAGTTCCTGACCTATATGATGGAGGACCCGCGCAACATCACCGCCTGCATGCACCTGCATTTCATCGCCAAGAATATCGAGCGCATGGGCGATCACGCCACCGGCATCGCCGAGCAGGTGATCTATCTGGCCACGGGCGAATTGCCCGAGGACCCGCGGCCCAAGGGCGAGAGCGTGCCGCGCATAGAGGGAGCCTGATCCATGGCGCAGTCCCAACCCTGTGTTCTGGTCGTCGAAGACGAAGGCGCACAGCGCGAGGTGCTGAAATACAACCTCGAGGCCGAGGGCTTCGACGTCGTGCTGGCCGAGAATGGCGACGAGGCGATGTTGCTGGTCGCCGAGGAACAGCCCGACCTGATCGTGCTGGACTGGATGCTGCCCAATGTCTCGGGCATCGAGGTCTGCCGGCGGGTCAAGGCCGATCCCTCGACCCGGCAAATCCCGATCATCATGCTGTCGGCGCGTTCCGAAGAGGTGGACCGGGTGCGCGGGCTGGAGACAGGCGCCGACGACTATGTGGTCAAGCCCTATTCCGTGGTCGAGCTGATGGCGCGGCTGCGCACCCAGCTGCGCCGCACCCGCCCGGCCTCGATGGGCGAAAGGCTCAGCTTTGGCGACATCATCCTGGATGCGGGCGAACATCGGGTGTTTCGCGCCGGCCTGCCGCTGCATCTGGGGCCGACCGAATTCCGCCTGCTGTCCACGCTGATGGAAAAGCCCGGCCGGGTCTGGACGCGCGAACAATTGCTGGACCGGGTCTGGGGCCGCGACATCTATGTGGATACCCGCACCATCGACGTCCATGTCGGACGGCTGCGCAAGGCGCTGATGGCGCATGGCGGCGACAATCCGGTCCGCACGGTGCGCGGCACCGGCTATTCGCTGGGTTGACCCGCAGGCCGCCCGGCGGGCAGGGAAATCGCCAAGGATGAAAACCGCGGGCATGTCGCCCGCGGTTCCCGTTTGCCCGGCCCCTCCGGCGGCCGCGGCGGGGGAGGGGAACGCCGTGGCACCAGAGGGGCGCGGGACGTGGGCCGGCCCTCGGGCCGGTTCGCCCGCCCGGCCGGGGCCCAGCAATTGGGACCCCGCACCTGGCGTTGCAGGCGCGTCGCCCCCGGGGCCGTCCCGGCATGGCGGCAGGCCGCGGGCCTGGCTGGCCGCGGCCTGCCGGTTCAGTCCTGCGCCAGCAGGTCGGTGATGCGGCGCAGGGCGACGCGCCGGTTCTGGCGTTCGGCCCCTTCGGTCGGCACCAGCAGGAACTGTTCGCCATAGCCCTGGACCACCATGTTTTCCGGCGGCACCTGGAAATATTCCGTCAGCGCCAGCGCCACCGATTCCGCGCGGCGGTCCGACAGGGCCAGGTTGGCGGCATCCGGCCCGACGGCATCGGTATAGCCCTCGATCATGTAGATCTCGTTGGGATTTTCGCCGATGCTGTCGCGGATCACCTTGCCCAGGCTGGCCAGCTGTTGCGCCTGGTCGGGGGTGATGGCCGCAGAGCCGCTGTCAAAGGTGATCTCGGGCAGGTTCACCGGCGCGACGAGCGCGCGCACCTCGGGGATATTGCGGATCTGGCCCAGGCTGAAGCGGCGGTCGAGCGCAGCTTCGCGCCGCAGGGCCTCGCGCAGCGCCGCCTCGTCCATCCGCGCCTGGTTCAGGCTGACCGGCGGCGGCGCGGGCAGGGCCGAGATTTGCACCGGCTGCACCCGGGTATCGTCGATCAGCCGGGTTTCGCGGCCATCGGCGTCGATCCGGCTGCGGCGCAGGATGTTCATGTCGGCGTCGCGGATGGTGACCACGCGGCTGCCATCGGCCCGCAGCACCGTGGTCCGGGTCGAACCGTCATCGAAGCTTTCCGTGCGCACGTTCGAGCCCGGCTGGTAGAGCAGGGCGTTGTCGTCCTTGATCACCTGCTGGCTGCCGTCGGGCAGGCTGACCACGACGCGGTCGCCGGTATTCAGCGCCACCTGCCGGTCGTTCGACAGCATCTTGCCCACCGCCATGCCGGCCGCGCCGGCCAGGAGCAGCTTGGCGATATCCGTGACCGTATCGTCATCCTCGTCGCGGCGGCTTTCCTGGGACTGCGGTTCCGCCCGGAGGCGCCGGTCCCGCGGCCGGTCCCGCGCGACCGAGGTCGCGAATTCCTCGGCCGAGCTGCGGCTGTTTTCCCGGGTGATCCGGACCTCGTCCAGCCTGGCGCGGCTTTCGCCGTCCTCATCGCCGGCCGACAGCGCGGCGGCGGGTGCGGGCGCCGCCATCTCGGCGGCGCGTTGCGCCACGGCATTCGGCCGGGCCCGGATTTCCGGCGCCTGCGTCTCGGCCCGGTCGGTCTGGCGGGATTGCTCCTCCGTCCCGTCCTGCGCCCGCCGCCGGGGATCGCGCGTCTCGGTCTCGGGGCGGGCCTCGTCCCCGGCGCGCTGTTCCGGGCGGCGGTCCGGCGCCGTCTCGGCCGCGCTTTCCGGGGCCTGCTGGCGTTCCTGCAGGCGCCGTTCCAGTTCCTGCGCGTCCGGCGGCTCGGCGGGCCGTGCCCCGGCCGTGCGCCCGTCGCGGTTTCGGGGCGCATCCGTCTGTTGCCGCGCGCCATCCGCGGCATCGCCCCCCTGCCGGCCGGGTCTTTCCCCTTGCGGCCGGCCCGAGGGCGCTGCCGGCGGTTCTTGGGCGGCGGCATCCGTCTGCGGCGCCTCGGTGGACCGGGGCGATTGCTGCCGCACGGCCGGTTCGGGACTATCCGCCTGCGGTCTCTGTCTCGGGGCCCGATCGGCCGCGGCGGCGTCATCGGATTCCGGGGCGGAACGCTCACCCGGTGCCGGCTGGTCGGGCTGCACCTTCCGGGGCCTGGCCTGCGGTTCGTCAGCCTGGACGAGCGGGGGCTTGGAGCGGGGTTCGCCGGCCTGGGTCACCTTGGGCTTGGCCGAGGGGGGCGGGCTGTCACCCTGGCCGGCCGCGGCCTTGCCGCCCCGCGCCCCGTCACCCTGCGCCCCGTCCCCTTGGGCCCCGTTACCGGCCTGCGGTTCGGGCTTTTGCCGTTCTTTCGGCGGTTGGCGGTCTTGCGCCTGTTGCTGTGCAGCGGCGGCCGGACGGCGGGATTGCCCGATGTCGTCCCCCGCACCGGCCTGCGCCCGATCCGAGGGCGCAGCCTCGGGCGCCTTGCCCTGCGAAGCCTGGCCCGCAGCCTTGCCGCCCGGATCCTTGGCGGCCTGACCCTCGCCGCCGCCTTCGCTGCTGCCGGGCTGGGAGCGGGGGGGCTGCGCCTGCCCGTCCTGGTCCTTTGCCCTGGCGGGCTTGTCCTTTGGCGGGACCAGCTGCGCGTCGGAGCCGGCGGCCTGCTGCTGGTCCTGGGCCACCGCCAGATGCGGGGCGACCAGGGACATGCAGGTCACGATCGCTGTAGTTGTCTTGCAGATGCGGCGCATGTCGGTCCTCTTTCCGATGGTCGCGTGATCGCTCGTCAACCTTCGGTGGAGGAGGCGGTTCCCAAACAAGGCCGTGACCGCCCCGTGATTGCGGGCGGTGCCGGGTCTGCGCGGTCGCTGCCCGCCGTTGCGCGTTTCAGCCGCCATTCAGCGCCAGCCGGCCACCGGCCATGCGCTGGATCCGGCCGGACAGTTCCAGGGCCAGGATGGCGGGGGCAAGCATCGCCGCCGGCACGCCCAGATCGCGGATGAGCAGGTTCTCCTCGGTCGGGCTGGGGCCCAGCCGGGCCAGGATCCGCCCTTCGAGATTCGCGGGCCCGCCCGCGTCGCGCGGTCTTTCGCTTCGCGGCGGGCGGCGGATGCCCTGGCCCAGCTGGGCCAGCCGCCGGGCGACCGCGGCCGGCTGCCGGACCGACGCCGCCGGGGCGGTGGCCGCGACGGGGCCTGCGGTGGGGAGCTGGGCCGGTGCGGGGACCGGAACGGCGGCCTGGGCCGGGGCGGCCGGGACCGGGTTTTCCGACCCGGCCCGCCCAAGGGCGGCCGGGGCATTCGATTGCAGCGCCGCCAGCACATCGGCCGAGTTCCGTACCAGCGCCGCGCCGTCGCGGATCAGCGCGTTGCAGCCGCCGGCGCGTGCATCCATCGGATGGCCCGGCACCGCCATCACCTCGCGCCCCTGGTCGAGCGCGCAGCGCACCGTGATCAGGCTGCCGGAGCGATGCGCGGCCTCGACCACCACCACCGCACGCGACAGGCCCGAAATGATGCGGTTGCGGGCCGGGAAATGCCGGGCGACCGGCTCGGTCCCCGGGGGCTGTTCGGTGACCAGCAGGCCGGTTTCGCAGATCGACTCGGCCAGGGCGGTGTTTTCGCCGGGATAGATCACGTCGATCCCGCCGGCCATCACCGCGATGGTGCCGCCCTGCAGGGCCGCTTCATGGGCGATCGTGTCGATCCCCCGGGCCAGGCCGGCGATGACCGCGACGCCGGATTGCGACAGCCCCGCGCCAAGCCCCCGCGCCATGCGCAGCCCCAGCGACGAGGCATTGCGCGCCCCGATCACCGCCACCGACATCCGGCCAAGGACCGACATCTCGCCGCGCAGCCATAATGCCGGCGGCGCATCGGCCAGGTCGCGCAGCAGGACCGGGTAATCGGGATCGCCCCAAAGCACGAGCCGGGCGCCGGCCCGACGGCCGGCCGCGATCTCGGCCTCGGCCACCGCGGCGGGGCAGGGGGCGTAATCCCCGATCCCGGCGGCGCGGGCGATTTCCGGCAAGGCGGCGAGTGCCGCCGCGGCGCTGCCATGTTCGGCCAGCAGGCGGTGAAAGGTCGCCGGCCCGACCTTGCGCGAACGGATGAGGCGCAGGCTGGCAAGCCTTTCGTCCTTCGATCTGATCGGACTGCCCTGGGGGGCGAAGGAAAGCGGTCCTGCCATCATGTCCATGCCTATGCCTCATCCGCAAGGCCAGACATGGCATGGCAATGGTTAAGAAACGGTTAGCCGCCGAAGATTTCAGGCAATGTGTTGAAATAGGATGATATTCACGCGGCCGAGCCGCCGATGGTCAGCCCGCCGATGCGCAGCGTCGGCAGGCCGACCCCGACCGGAACCCATTGCCCCTGCTTGCCGCAATTGCCGATTCCCGGATCCAGCGACAGGTCGTTGCCGATGGCGCGGATCTGCTGGAGCGCGGTTGCCCCGTCGCCGATCAGCGTCGCGCCCCGGATCGGATCGCCGACCTGGCCGTTCCTGACGCGATAGGCTTCGGTGCAGGAGAATACGAACTTGCCGT
>Ga0164243_10013935_pt1 | contig 11254 bp, 8 predicted proteins | sample OricompcompostOP_FD_108781 | JGI IMG/M metagenome (GOLD analysis project Ga0164243, IMG submission 108781) | Organic Plus compost microbial communities from Emeryville, California, USA - Original compost - Organic plus compost (OP) | ecosystem: Engineered > Solid waste > Mixed feedstock >... | reverse complement strand
TCGCGATCGGTCGATCGCCCTCGTGCGAGAGATAGCGGACCGGACCGAGGAAGCAGAACACGGCCTCGGGATCCGTGCGCACGAACAGGTAGAAGCGCCAGCCGTTGCCGGGGCTCTCGATGTAGCGGCGGCCGGATGGTCGCGTGACGCTCGCGCTCGACTGGGTCTCCCAGTGAAAGTGGTCCGGACTGATCGCGTAGTCGCGATAGCGCGTCGTGGGCGAGAAGTCCTTGCCCGACTTGTCGAGGGTCACGAACAGGAGCTCCTGCCGGGTGTCCTCGAGCTTCAGGATGCCTGCCTGCAGCGTCGGGCTCTTGTCACCCGCGGTGACGTATCCGACGGCGGCGGCGATCTCGCGGCGCGAGTAGTGCCGGTGCAAGGCGAGCGGCCAGTCCGGGACCGGGAGGAGCTCACCGGGCAACGTCACGCGTTCATCGAGGACCTCGCGCAGCTCGTCGAATTCCTGAACGATGGGCGGGTAGGACGCGAGATACGAGGCCGTCTGCTCTGCGGCGCGCAGGACGCCCCGGTGATGGAGCTGCGTCTCGAGCATCACCATGCGGCGCCGCTCGATGTCGCTCAGCGGGCGATCCTCGCTCGCGAGCGCAGCATGCAGGATGTCGCGGTAGGTGCGAAGTCGCGCTGGCTCGTCGATGTGGCGTAGCATGCCGAGCCGACGGCTGAGGTCGTCGATCGCCGTGGCGTCCTCCTCGGGCGTCTCCGGTACGAGCTGTGCGCGCCGCTGCAGCGCTGTCCAGCCGCCGGCGTCATAGACATCGTCGAGCTCGCGCCCGGTGAGATCGAGGAACTGCGCGAGCCGCGGCCGCGGGCCTTCGGCCGCGAGCTCGCGGAGCTCGGCGGCGAGCCGGCGCGCGCCCGCGAGAGAGGCACGCAGCGAGTCGAGGATCTGCGAGCGGGCGACGTGATCGAGCTGCAGGCTGCACCCGCTCGGCAGGTACGGGAAGCCGTCCTCCACGGCCTTGCGCAACCGCGCGCGCGGCACACCGGTGAACGCCGGAAGGATCGCGTCGAAGCGGAACTCGTCGCGGTGCTGCCCGATGAAGTCGAGCACGAGGCACGAGGTCTTGCCCGTGTGAAGGCGAAGCCCGCGGCCGAGCTGCTGGATGAACAGTGTCGCGCTCTGCGTCGGGCGGAGCAGCAGCAGCGTGTCGACGAACGGCAGGTCGACTCCCTCGTTGTAGAGGTCGCACGTGAACAGGACGTTGACCTCGCGATCCTGGAGCAGCCGGGGCGCGCGCTCGCGGTCCGGACTGTCCGCGTACACCGCGAGCGCGGGGATCCCGGCCGCGGTGAAGCGATCGGCCATGAACCGCGCGTGCTCGATGCTCACACAGAACCCGAGCGCGCGGATCGAGAGTGGATCGGCGACGCGGACCGCGAGCTGGTGCCGGATCAGATCGGCGCGCGCGGTGTTGCCGGTGTACAGGTCCGCGAGGGCGGCCGCGTCGTAGCCGGTGCGCGTCCAGCGAACGCGGCGGAGGTCCGTGCCGTCGGAGATGCCGTAGTACTCGAATGGTGCGAGTAGCTGGGCGTCGAGCGCGTGCCACAGGCGCAGCTCGGCCGCGATGTGGTCGTCGAAGTCGGGCAGGAGCGACTGGTTGTCGGTGCGCTCCGGCGTGGCGGTGAGCCCGACGAGGATCTCGGGCTGCAGCTTCGGCACGACCGCCTGGTACGAGCGCGCCGGCACGTGGTGGCACTCGTCGACGACGACGTGCTTGAAGTAGCTCGGGCCAAAGCGCTCGAGGAGCCCGGTCGAGGCGGCGCTCTGGATGCTGGCGAACACGTGCTCCCAGCGCGCGGGCTGCGCGCCGCCGACGAGCAGCTCGCCGAACGAGGCGTCCTGGAGGGCGTAGCGGAACGTCTTGCGTGCCTGCTCGAGCAGCTCCGCCCGGTGGGCGAGAAACAGCAGCCGGGGCGGTACGCCGGTGCGCTCCGCGATGCGCGCGTAGTCGAGCGCGGCGATCACGGTCTTGCCCGTCCCGGTCGCGGCGACGACGAGGTTGCGCCGCCGCCCGTGGTGCGTCCGTTCGACCTCGAGCTTGTCGAGGATCTCCTGCTGGAACGGCAGCGCCTGGAGCCGGACGAGGAAGCTGTCCGGCGCCGACGCGGTCTGCGACGACAGCGCCGCCGTGAGCCGCGCCCGCTGCTCCGGATCCTCCGGCGAGTACCGCTCGAACTCCGGGTCTTCCCACAGCGTGTCGAACGTCCCCTGGAACTTGTCGATCACGTGGCCGAGGTCGGCGTTGCAGATCTTGACCATCCACTCGTGGCCCGCGCCGAGCGCCGTGGCCGTGAGGTTGGCCGAGCCGACGTACGCCGTCGTCAGGCCACTGTTGCGATGAAACAGCCAGGCCTTGGCGTGGAGGCGGGTGCGGCGGGTGTCGTACGAGACCTTGACCTGCGCGCCAGGGAGCCGCGCCAGCGTGTCGAGCGCCGCGACCTGGGTCGTGCCCGTGAACGTCGTCGTCAGCAGCCGGAGCTGGGCGCCCTCGCGCCGAGCGAACTGCTGCAGCGCATCGAGGATCGTCCGAACTCCGCCGACGGTGACGAACGCGATGATCGCGTCGATGCGGTCCGCGGTCGCGGTCTCGCGTGACAGCTCGTGCCCGAAGTTCGGGTCGAACCGGTTGCGGGTCAGGAGCGTCGAGGTCGACAGCGGCGTCGCCGGCCGCTCGGGGACGGCGCCTCTGTGTAACGCGAGCAGCCGACGCAGGGGAGGCGCCGGGCGCTGCTCGCGGATCACGTCCCCGGCCTCGTCGTTCACGAGCTCCGCGAGGAACTCGAGGAGCTTGCTGCTGAGCGCCCGCGCGCGCTCGGCGCGCTGGTCGCGCGGCAGCGAGTCGAGCACCTTCGCGATCTCGCCGCCCAGGTGACGCGCGAGGACCACGTGCGCGTCCGCGTCGTCGACCGCCTCGATCAGCCGCTGCACTCCGCCAGCGTCGTCGAGCGCGCGTTCGAACTGCTCCGTGATCAGGTGCTCGTAGACACCTTCCGCGAGCGCTTGCTGTCGATGGGACCTGGGCGGCATACGGACGGAGCTGTGGCCGTGGATCGTGGCGCGAACAGCGCACCAGTATATCGCGAGGCGTCAGACGGGGGCGACTCGCCGGGTGACGCAAATGCTCCTTGCGGAGCGAGCGGCTGGAGCGAGGCACGACTCGCAGCGGTGACCGCTGAGCTGACGGCTCGCTGTTAGTGTCGCAACGGCAAGCTCGACATCTCCTCGACGAGTCGGGCCAGGTCGTCGACGACCTGGTTCGTCTCCTCTCGTCTGGAGCTCGAAGCCTGTGGCTGACCGGGGCCATCCAGCTCGCCGAGATCCGTGAAGCGCGTGACGAGCTGGTCAAATCGGTACTGCATGGCATCGAGCTGCTGTTGCGTCCCCGCGCGCAGTCCGTGACAGAAGTTGAACTGTTTCGAGAGCGAGAGGACGGCCGTGACTCGGCTGGAGAAAGACTTCCCTCCCACGATCGTGCGCGCGAGCATGTTGTCGGCATGTTCCCGCTGGGGCGAGGGCAGGTTGTACTTCTGATAAACATCGGCCGCCGCACGCAGGCTCCTTGCCAGGTCGCCGCAGAACCGCTCCGCGCGGTACGCGATGTCGTCCTTCCCGGGCCTGGGATGTTCGCGGATGGCGAGCACCGTGGACGCCGCCGCACAGATCACGGTGAACGTTATCGCGAACCAGGCCAACCTACTCATGAGTCACTGATCCTCGTCGTCTTGAACGCGTCAGGCAGGCTCGCCCAGTCGACATCGACGCTGCGAGGCGTCGAACGACTCAGGTCGAGTCGTGGTAGCGGCATCGGTTCAGGTGCATGCAAGTCCGCGGGCCTTGCGACGTTGTGCGCTTCTGGAGGCAGAAAGCGCTTGAAGTACTCGAATCCAGGGGACGCGATGGTGGGCGTGGGGCCCCACTGTTGCTCACTTCGCGCGATCGCGGCGTCGACGAACTCCGCTGGTACAGGCCGGTCGAGCGTCGCTCGGTCCCGCGGACTGTGCGGACCGAACTTGTAGGGACCTGCATGTCCGGGGAAGCTATCCCACCCCGGATCTCCGGGACGAATGGTCCCGGGATTGTCGTCTCCGTGCTGGCGCTGGTACCAGAGCGTCTTCGATCCTGTCGCGGCGTCCTGGACCCAGACCACCCGGGTATCGCGCATCACCGTGTGCCCCGGAAACACGGGGTCGTCGGCGCGCTGTCGGCCAATGTTCCCAACTCCCGACCTCCGGAAGCGCTCGAGCTTGGCGCCGAGGACGGCCTTGTAGGCCGCCTTCGTGTGCTCGTCGGTCTTCACGGGATCGGTACTGTCGTACAGTGCCTTCAGCACAACATCGGTAGCGGTTGCTTGGGCCGTGTTGAGCAATCGCACGAAGCGTCGATCGCATTCCTTCTCGAGCTGCTCGATGAACGCGATCGATCCCCGCTTTTCGCGGGCCTGCTCGTGGTTCTGTCTGGTTTGAAGCTCCTTGTTGTAGCCCTTCTTCGCGACGTCAAAGCTGGACTTCACGACCGACTCGATCGACTTGTCGCTGACGCTCGCCAGGACCGCCTCGGCTCTCGATTGCCAGCTTCTGTCGCTCATGTAGGCGCCCTGCATCCCCGCGGTGAGTCTGGCGACGCCTCCAGCTTTCAGGGAGGCCAGCGCCTTCGCGGCGCTCTTGACGAGATGTCCGCCTGCGAGATCGAGTGCCATGGAGATGATCCAGTGGAGATCATCGTCCTTCTTCAACAGCTCCTCGATCTTGAGCTCTGCCAGTGCCGCTTTGTAGTTGGAGCACGCGAGGAGGAAGTTGCGATCCAGCCGAGCGAGCAAGCGCTTGCGCACGTCTTCGGAGAAGATGCACCCGGGATCCTGGTTATCGTCACGATCGCAGTAGGCGCCTTGCTCAAGCCACACATCTCCCGGTTGATCGAAGGTCAAGGTCTGGACGCGTGTCGACTTGCCCGGCGCCGGCATGCTGCCCTCGGCTGCGTCAGCCACGTCTGCTGCCGTGACCGCGCTCCGCTTTCCCGGCAGCCTCGTCGGATCAGCCACGGGACACGCTCTCCGCCGCCATGACACCCGCCCCATGCTCCGTCCTGAGCAGCTTCTCGTCCCCAGCGCCCATGATCGACATCTTACGTCGTCGGGCCACGTTGGCACAATCAACGCGCGAATGGGGGCCGTCGGAGCGCGCGGCCCGGGAGCGAAACCGACGGTTCAGGGCTTGAGGACGAACTCCGAGAACTCGAGGTTGTCGATCAGGTACTCGCCGCGGATGGCCTCGTTCGCGGCGCCGAGCTCGATCCAGCGGATGTCGTCGTGCGCGCCGAGCTCGGACAGGGGGATCCGGATCGTGCCCATGTGGGCCTGCTGTGCGCTCGCCTGGCACGTGCCGGCCCCCGACGTCGTGCACATGGTCGTCGGCTGAGCGAGCGGGCCGTGATCGGTGATGCGCACCCACGGCGATGTGACGCCGCCGTTGTTGATGCGGACGCGCAGATCGTCCGTGGGGACGCCCTCGGCCTGGCCCACGCGCAGGCTCAGGTACTTGAACAGGGTGGCGTCGCGCTTGCCGGCAGGGATCGACCAGATGAAGCCGGCGCCGCTGCTCGGAGGATCGAAGCGCAGCGCGTAGGTCTCGTGTGGCGACTCGGTGCTGGTGCCGAGGTTCTCGACCGTGCTCGTGTTGCCGATCGCGACGCTCACGAAGTCACCGATCGTGGAGTTGGCGAGCGCGCCGTCGTCGAAGTTGTCGATCACGCGGCGCAGGAAGCCGTCGCTGTACTGGGTGGTGACGGGGTGGGGCCATGCGGCGGGCACGGCGTCACCGCGGATGTAGTCCTCGTAGTAGGTGACGTCGTTCTTCAGGTGGGCGTGGAGGAACGCGAGCACGTAGCCGCGGATCGTCGCGCTCTCGACGTACTCGCCGGCGAAGCTGCCGTGGACCACGTTCTCCAGGAGCTTCATCGAGCGGTAGAGCGCACTCGGGTTGATGTTCGGATCCTGCTGGCTCGCGTCGCTGCCGGCCGTGTCGTGGGCTGCGTACGCGCTCTCTGCACGGGTATCGCCGTCATCGGTGCCGACGAGGACCATCGCGGACAGCGTGCTCTGGGCGTCGAGATCGATCGGGGTCGTCCGCGTCGGCGCGAGCGCGATCACGCTCTTGACCTGGAACACGGGGTCCGTCTTCAGGTCATCGGCGAGGTAGCGTACGGTCTCGCCGCCGCGGCTGTGGCCGATCAGCGCGACCCGGCTCGGATCGATGAAGAAGCGCTTCGACCACACCGTCCACACGTAGTCGTGGACGAACGCCCACGCCTTGTCGGCGGCGATCTGGTGGTCTGCGGCGGCGTTGCTCGCGGAGACGACATCGACGCTGACGACGATGTAGCCGTTCTTGGCGAGGTGCCGTCCCAGGTAGTGGTAGTTCGTGTGGCTGAAGCCATTGCCCTTCAGGATCACGACGAGGGGGCTGTAGATCGAGCTCGAGCAGCCGCTCGAGCCGGCCGGGTGATAGATGCGAGCCGAGGTGCTGTTCCAGGTGTAGTTGCCGTAGCACCAACCGTGCGCGACGGCCTCGGATGGGTCGGGGGCAAGCGCGAGGTAGTCGGGCACGTCGTCGGGCGAGCCGTCGGGATCGGCCTCCGAGAGCTCTGGGTTGGGCTCGTCGGGTGCATGGATGTCGTCCGGTGCGACGCAGCCGATGAGGAGAGAGAGGACCAGGGAGGATCGGAGCGCGTGTGTGAGGCGGGCCATATCCCGGTGGAGTGCGCACCCGGCTCGGCGTTACAGAGGTTCTCGCGAGCCGCGTTCCCCCGTGGTGGTGACCGGGCCCGCGGCGCCGCTGGGGGACGAGCGACGCGGGGACCGGGGCGCTTGGTAGGCTCCGCGACGATGCGAGCGCAGCCGTTGATCGTGTGTCGGGACGTCGAGGCGTCGAGCCGGTTCTATCAGCATCTCCTCGGGTGCAAGAGCGGTCACGGTGACTCGGAGCACCGTCATTCCCGCGGTGAGTACGAGCGACTGGTGGATCCGCGCCTTCACCACACGCAGTGGGGGACGGACGGCCTGATCTTGCAACTCCACGCATGGGAGGCCGATCACCATCACGGCCACATGGGGGATCCCTCGCTCCCCGTCGGAAACGGCGTGATGTTGTGGTTCGAGGTGGACGACTTCGACGCGGCCGTCGCGCGGGCGCGCGAGCTCGGGGCGCGCGTCGTGCTGGACGTGCACGTCAACCCGAACGCGCAGCACCGCGAGCTGTGGATCTCGGATCCCGACGGCTACACGGTGGTGATCGCGTCACCCGATGGTGAAGCGGCGGCGGACTGACGCCCGGCGCGAGCGGGGGGGGGGCGGTCGATTTTCGGTAACAGGCCTGGGGGCGCTCACTCTACCCCCGGCATGAAAGCACTCCCCATTCTCGCATTCGGAGTGGCAGCGCTGTTCGCGAACCTCGTCGGTCGAGGGAACGCGGCGACGTCGGCCACCACCACCATCGACCAGGCCGCGGTGCCGACGGAGACCGCGCCGGCGCACGCGGACGACTGCCAGGGCGGCGCCGAGGAGCGCGTGTCGGTGAAGCTCGAGCCCGACGAGCTCTTGCGCGGGCGCGCCGGCGAGCGGCTCGGGATCGGCGTCCACGTGCACGCGCACTTCGAGGATCCGGCCTCGCTCGTCGGGGCCGTCGAGATCATCGATGATCGCGGGCGGCGGCTCGGCGCGACGCAGAACCTCGACGTGCGCCGGGTCGCGGCGAAGCAGGCGACGTCGTATCGAGTCGAGACGCCGGACGGGCTGCGCGACGGGTACTACCGCGTGCAGGTCAGCGTGCTCGCGCGCGCCGGAGGCGCCGAGGCGATCGAGGAGCTCTCGACGCACGAGCTGTATTTCAACGTGGCCCAGGGAGCGATCACGCCCGTCACGCACGAGGAGTGGATGACGAAGTCCCAGGCCGGTCTCGCGTTCCAGGTTCGCTGAGGAGGATCACCGTGAACAAGCTCATCTCCATGTCCGCCGTCGCGCTCGCGGCGGCGATCTTCGCGCCCACCGCCGCGCACGCGGCCTCGGGCACCATCAAGGGAACCTGGGTCAACTACCAGAACCAGGGCAACTACTGCGATCCGGCGGGGCGCAACTGCACCGGATCGCGGTACCTGAAGTCCGAGTACAACGTGCTCCACCCGATCTCGGACACCAAGGTCTACGTCAAGGACCAGAACGGCGCGGTGATCGGGACCGGCGTCACCGACGCCAACGGCGCGTTCAGCATCGTGTGGAACCGTGCGTCCACGCCGTCGTTCGTGCGCGTGTACTGGCAGTTCGAGCACAAGGACGACCGGTTCAAGATCCGCGCGGACGGCGGCGGCGTGCTCGCCAAGTGGACCTGGGAGATCGCGGTCACCAACGGTGGGGTGACGAACGTCGGCACGATCGCGGCAGGCAATGCGAGCGCGATCTCGGGGCTGGCGAACATCTACGACGGCGCCGACCGGATGTGGAACGACTCGCTGCGGTTCTCCGGGCTGATGCTCTCGCGGTTCACCGGGCTCACGATCCGCGCGTACTCCGATCGGTGCCCGACGGCGTGCGCGAACAGCGGCGAGAACATGATCTGGATGCCGGAGGGCTCGCAGTTCCGGCCGCAGGCGCGCATCCTCCACGAGATGGGGCACATCGCCGCCGGCAAGGCGGCGGGGGCGCGGATGGATCCGGGGAGCTACTGCTACCCGTCGCAGTTCATCCCCGGCGAGGACGAGGACTGCCCGAACGCTGCGACCAACGGCTGGAGCATGACCAGCACGGAGTGGCGCGGCGTCGCGCTCAAGGAGGGCATGGCGACGGTGCTCGGTGACATCGCCCTGTACTGGAACAACGCGGTCGATCCACGGTCGTGCCTGTCGGCGGGTGAGTGCCCGGCGTCGTCGTCGACCGAGAGCTCGGTCGCGTGCACCGGTCAGGTCGGGCGCAGCGCGATGCAGATGGTCCGCTACCTCTGGGATCACTACGATGCGCGCGTCGACGGCAACGACGACATCCAGAAGCCGTACTACGTGTTCGTCGACACGCTGAACGCGATCCCGTCGGGGACGAGCTGGGGCCAGCTGAGCTCGTACAGCAACGGCAGCGGCGGCGTCGACAGCTGGGACTCGTTCCACTCGTGGGAGTGGCGCAACGCGGTCCTGAACCACTGGTCGGGCGCCACCGAGACCGAGGACATCTACTTCCAGAACTGCATGGGCGTGTTCTGAGGAGACCGTCATGACCCGCTCCACACCGTCCCGCTTCCGTCCTGTTCTCCAGGTCGCGCTCGTGGCCGCGCTCGCGATCGCCGGCTGGCTCGTCGGCCGGTCCACTCGCGACGCCGAGGTGGCCGAGGTGACGCCCTCCGCGCAACCCATCGCCCGCGGCGCCGTTCGGGCCGATCAGCCCGCGCTGCGCCCGGCCGTGGAGCGCGGCGAGGGAGACACCCAGCTCGCCGACCAGTATCACCCGCGGCCGGCCGACGAGTGGCAGGGCATGCTCGTCGACATGTCGCAGCGCCAGTACTGCGAGGCGAGCTCGTTCTGCGGGTTCGCGCTCGCGTGCCTGGACGATGGCGCGTGCGGCCCGTGCGAGCGCGACGATCAGTGTGCGAGCGGCGAGGTCTGCGTGCTCGACCACTGCGTGCTCGCGCAGAACGCGGGCTGTCGGTCGCGGCAGGACTGCGCGGCGGAGGGTCCGGACGCGCTGTGCGTGCTGAGCGGGTTGACGGGTGGTGAGGCGCGCGGCAATGGCGCGATGACCTCGTTCTGCCTGGCGCCGCGCGGCGGGCTCGTGCAGGACGAGTCGGCGCCGGATCCGCGGCGTGAGGCGCGCCTCGCCGCGGCGGCAGCGCAGACCCCCGAGGCCCCGCCGGTCAGCGCGGACGACCTGCGGGCGCGGCTCGATGCGGAGCTGGCTGCGCCTCCAGCGCCGTGAGCGGGGCGGCTCTGGTAGTGTCCGGCGCGTGGATCCGGACCTGGAGCAGCTCGATCGGTGGCGGGCGGGGGACACGGCCGCGGGGGAGGCGCTGTTCGCGCGCTACTTCGACAGCCTGTGCGGGTTCTTCGCCACGAAGTGCCACGGCGACGCGGACGATCTGGTGCAGAAGACGCTGCTGGCGTGCGTGCGCGCCAAGGATCAATTCCGCAAGCAGTCGAGCTTCCGCACGTACCTGTTCACCGTCGCGCGCAACGAGCTGTACCAGCACCTGCGCAAGCAGCGGCGCGACGACGAGCGGCTCGACTTCTCGATCACCTCGGTCGCCGACCTGGTGACCACGCCCGGGACCCGGCTCGCCCGCGACGCCGAGCGCCGGCAGATGCTGGCGGTCCTGCAGTCGATGCCTGTCGAGCAGCAGACGCTTCTCGAGCTGCACTACTGGGAGGGCATGGACACCGCGGCGCTCGCCGAGGTGTTCGAGATCAGCGAGGGGGCGGTCCGGGTCCGGTTGCACCGGGCGCGCAAGGAGCTCAAGGAGCGGCTCGCCCCGGGCGCCGATGACGCCGAGCTCGACCGGATCGCGCGGGCGAGGGGGCGTTCCTGAGCGTTTCCGCGTAACAGGCGAGCGTGAACGCACTCTACCCTGGCATGACGACTCGATTGGCTCTGATGTGCGGCGTGGGCCTGGCCCTGACGTCGGCGTGTGTGGATGACCTCGCGCTCACGGAGACCGCGCAGGCCGCATCCTGCACGAAGCTCATCTGCGGTTCGAACTCGCCGATCCTCGGCGGGCTGCCGTTCTTCCAGCTCGACCAGACGGGTGTCACGCCGGCACCGGAGCGTGGGCTGCGGATCGCGAGCTTCTCGAAGGGCGTGCTGCCGTTGCAGGTCGACGTGAAGGGAGCGCGCCTGCGGGGCCGCATCGGGCCGTTCCTCGTGCTCTCGGGCGACCTGCTCGTCGGGGCGACGCTGTTCGTCGAGGACGATCAGGGCACCTCGTACCGGATCAACTTCGAGAACCGGGCCCAGTCCCAGCGGTACTGGGAGGCGGGGGACGACGGCACGCTCCTCGAGTCGTGGGAGCTGACGTGGAAGGTGCTGCCCGACGACGGCGGGATCCCGCGAAAGATGTGCCCGCTGATCCGCGGCACGCATGACGGCACGTTCCAGACGCCGGTCTATCACGCGCTGATCTTCGGCGGTGATCGCTACGACGGCGAGACCGGTGAGGTGCTCGCGACCGGAGCCGCGGCGGGGCCGTGGTTCAACATCGCGTGCGC
>Ga0164243_10013934_pt1 | contig 11254 bp, 11 predicted proteins | sample OricompcompostOP_FD_108781 | JGI IMG/M metagenome (GOLD analysis project Ga0164243, IMG submission 108781) | Organic Plus compost microbial communities from Emeryville, California, USA - Original compost - Organic plus compost (OP) | ecosystem: Engineered > Solid waste > Mixed feedstock >... | reverse complement strand
GCCGACGGCCACGTTCATGGACTACCTGTGCCCCACGTCGGCGGAGACGAGTTACGAACTCGACAGCGATCACCTGCAGACCCCGTCGCCGCTGACGAAGCTCGGCGCGAAGGGCTGCGGTGAGGGCAGCTGCATGAGCCTGCCCGTCGCCATCGCGAACGCCGTCGCGGACGCGCTCGCGGACGAGGGCGTCGAGATCACGAGCCTGCCGCTGCACGGCAACGTCGTGCACGAGCTGCTGGAACGCAGCACAACCAAGGAAGGGAAGAACTGACGATGGCACTCACCGGAGGCGAGATCCGGCTGGACCGCGGCCACGACGGCCGGGTCGCCTACCTGACACTCGACCACGGCAAGTTCAACATCATCACGTGGGAGACGCGGCAGGTGATGGCCGACCGCTTCGCCGAGATCGACGCCGACGACGAGATCCAGGCGGTCGTCATCCAGGCCGAGGGCGAGCACTTCTCCTCGGGCGGCGACATCGCCGGGTTCATGGAGGTCGAGCCCGTCGACTTCACCGACCTCGGGCACAACGTGACCGCGCCCTCGCGCAGCCCCAAGCCGGTCATCTGCGCGGTCGACGGCTACTGCTTCGGCGTCGGCCTCGAACTGGCGCTGTCCACCGACATCCGGGTGTGCACCGAGCGCAGCGAGTTCGCACTGCCCGAGATGCGGCTCGGCATGATCCCCGGCTCCGGCGGCACGCAGCGCCTGGCCCGGCTCATCGGGCTCTCCCGCGCCAAGTACCACATCATGACCGCGTCCCGGATCAAGGCGCCGCAGGCCGGGGACTGGGGACTGGTGGCCAACGTGGTGCCCGACCGCGCCGCGCTGGACGCGGAGGTCGAGCGGATCCTGGGCGTGCTGCTCGGGTTCTCCCCGCTGGCGGCCCGCACCGCCAAGGAGGTGCTCGACAAGGGCGTGGACGCGCCGCTGTACTCCGGTATCGAACTGGAGCGCAAGGCCTACGCGATGCTGCGCTCCAGCAGCGACTTCGCCGAGGGCGTCGCGGCGTTCACCGAGAAGCGCAAGCCCAAGTTCCAAGGCCGGTGATCTCCCGGTGAAGGCAGCACCGTTCGCCTACGCTCGTCCCTCCACATTGGACGAAGCGCTGGCCGAGCTGGCCCGCTCCGGCGGGGGCGGCAAGGTGATCTCGGGCGGCCAGTCGCTGGTGCCGGTACTGGCGATGCGGCTGGCCCGCCCCGAGGTTCTGGTGGACATCAACGGGATCGCCGAGCTGTCCCGCATCCGGCGGGCGGACGGGTTCGCCGAGATCGGCGCCACCGTGCGGCAGCGCGTGGTCGAGCACGACCCGGTCAGCCGCGAGGTTCCGTTGCTGGGACTGGCCTTGCCCTGGGTCGGGCACCGCGAGCTGCGCAGCCGCGGCACGGTGTGCGGCAGCCTCGCGCACGCCGACCCGGCCGCGGAACTGCCCGCGGTGGCGTGCTGCCTGGACGCGTCGCTCACGCTCGCGGGCCCCTCGGGCACCCGGCGCGTGGCGGCGCGGGACTTCTTCGCCGGGGCGATGATGACCGAACTCGGCCCCGACGAGGTACTCACGTCCGTGCGCTTGCCGTTGGCGGAGCAGGGAGACGGTTTCGGCTTCGGCGAGATCGCACGACGGCACGGCGACTTCGCCCTGGCCGGGGTCGCCGTGCACGTACGCGACGGCCGCGTCGCGCTGACCGGCTTCGGCATCTCCGACCGGCCGGTGACGCGCACCGCGGCGCTGGCGGAGATCACCCCGGAACTGCTCGACGAGATGGTCGACACCGACGGCGACGCGCACGCGTCCCGGGACTACCGGCGCCGGCTGTTCCGGGTGCTGGCCGAGCGCGAGATCGCCAGGGCGAGCGGAAAGGCAGGCACATGACCACGGCGGAACGACGACCACGCCCGGTGCGCGCCGAGGCCGGGGAACTGGTCGAGGTGTCCTTCACCGTCAACGGCACCGACACGACGTTGCGGCTGCCCGCGCGCGTGACCCTGTCCGACGCGCTGCGCGACAACCTCGGGCTCACCGGCACGCACGTCGGCTGCGAGCACGGGGTGTGTGGCATGTGCACGGTGCTGGTCGACGGGCAGGCCGCCCGGGCGTGCCTGCTGTTCGCGGTGCAGGCCGACGGCGCCGAGATCACCACCGTCGAGGGCCTCGGCAAACCGGACGACCTGCACCCGCTGCAGCGGTCGTTCGGGCGCAACCACGCGCTGCAGTGCGGTTTCTGCACACCCGGGTTCCTGATGAGCTCCTACGACCTGCTCACCAGCAAACCCGATGTGCGGTCCGAGGAACTGCCGGAGGAACTGTCCGGCGTGATCTGCCGCTGCACGGGCTACCGCAACATCGTCACCGCCGTGCGGGAGACGCGGGACGAGTTCCCGGACGGCATCCCCGCCCCCGGCAACTGCGGAACCCGGGCGCTGGCCGGCCGCGCGGCGGGCCGGATCGGCGGCGACGCACCGGAATCCGAGGCCGCCGACGAGCCGGTCGCGACGGAGATCGTGCTGCCGGACGGCGCGCCCACGATCGCGGTCGAGATCTCCACCGAGGTCGGGGTGGACGAGAGTCGCGTGTGGACGGTGTTCGACGACATCGGCCTGCTGGCGCGGTGCCTTCCCGGCGCCGAGCTGACCGGCGAACTGGGCGAGAACACCTACGCGGGCCGGGCCAGGGTGTCGGTCGGCCCGGTCAAGCTCGCGTTCAAGGGCATCGCCCGGATCCTGGAACACGACCGCGACACCGGCCGGATGCGCGTGCTGGCGCAGGGCCAGGACACCGGCGGCGCGCAGACCCAGGCCGACATCGTGCTGCGCACCGAGGCCGCGGGCGAGGGCACCGTGCTGCACGCCGACGCGAAGGTCTACCTCACCGGGCGGATCGCGCAGTTCGGGCGGGCGCTGGCCGGCGACATCAGCCGCCGCATGTTCGAGCAGTTCGCCGCCGCGGTCGCCGAGGCCGCGACCTCCGGTGAGGCGCCGCAGGGGCCGGTGAAGCCGCCGAGCGCGATGAAGCTGATGTTCGGCACGCTGCTGGACCGGATGAAACTCGCGCTGCGGCGGGGAAGGAGGCGCCGGTGAAGGTTCATAAGGGACAGTAGCCTGCCATGGAACTCCATCAGCTCCGGTATGTGCTGGCCGTCGCCGAGGCGGGCAGCTTCACCCGCGCCGCCGAGAAGCTCTACCTGGCGCAGCCGTCGCTGTCGGTGCAGATCCGCAAGCTCGAAAAGGAGCTGGGGGTCGCGCTGTTCGAGCGGCTGGGCCGGCGGGTCGTGCTGACCACGGCGGGTGAAGCGTTCCTGGAGCACGCGCGGCCCGCCCTGTTCCACCTGGAGCGGGCACGCGAGGAGGCCGTGGCGGTACGCGACCTGCAGCGGGGGCGGCTGGCGCTGGGCACGCTGCCCAGTGCCGGGGCGAGCCTGCTGCCCAGCGTGCTGGCCGACTACCGGGCCGCGCACCCCGACGTCGAGCTGCGCCTGATCGAGCACAACGTGTCCGGTGACTTCGAGCGGATGGTGCAGGTCGGCGAGCTGGACCTGGCGTTGATCCGTGCGCCGTGGAGCCGGCCGGGGATCACCGGCCGGGTGCTGATCCGGGAGCCGATCGTGGCGATGCTGCCGCCGGGCCACCGGCTCGCCGGCCGCGCCACCCTCGACCTCGCGGAACTCGCCGAGGACGATTTCGTTGCCATGCAACAGGGTTCCGGGCTGCGTGAACTGCTGGAGGCGGCCTGCCGCCGGCACGGGTTCATGCCGACGGTGACCGTCGAGACGGAGCAGCTGTCGGTGCTGTGCGGGATGGTGCGCAGCGGGGTCGGTGTCTCGGCGGTCCCGCGGCTGGTCGCCGCGGGCTACCCGCTGACCGTGCCACTGGACGATTCGCGGGACTCGCGGGAGCTGGCGGTGGTGTGGCGCGCGGGCGGCCCGCTCGCGCCCGCGGCACTGGCGCTGCTCGACCTGCTGCTCACGGCGACCCGCGAGCACTCCGACCACACCGACGACGACACCGCGGCGGATCTCGACCTCAGCCGCTGACCCATAGGCACCGCCTACCACGCCGGTAGGCAACTGCCCATCGCTCCGCGCCCCGGCGCGGACTGTAATGCCAAGTGCCATCACCACAAGGAGGTGGGTATGCACGAACAACAGACCCGTCGTGCCACTTTGTACGCGGCCGTGTCCTCGGTCGCCGGGTGGGCGTTCGACCTGTTCGACCTGTTCATTCTGCTCTACATCGCCGGCACGGTCGGCAAGCTGATCTTCCCGGCGGACAGCCCCACGCTGAGCCTGGCGGCGGTCTACGCGTCGTTCGCGGTGAGCGTGCTGCTGCGGCCCGCGGGCGCGGCGATCTTCGGTGCCGTCGCGGACCGCAGCGGCCGCAAGAAAACCATGGTCGTCGTGCTCGCCGGGGTCGGCTTGTCCACCGCTGCGATGGGCGTCGTACCGACGTACGCGGCCGCGGGACTGGCCGCCCCGCTGATCTTCCTCGCGCTGCGGCTGGTGCAGGGGATCTTCGTCGGCGGCGTGGTCGCGGCGACGCACACGCTGGGCACCGAAAGCGTGCCGCCGCGCTGGCGGGGCCTGATGTCCGGTCTCATCGGCGGCGGTGGCGCGGGCCTCGGTGCCGCACTCGCCAGCGCTCTGTACATCGGTGTCAGCGCTGCCTTCCCCGGCCCGGCGTTCACCGTCTGGGGCTGGCGCGTGATGTTCTTCGCGGGCCTGGTCGCCGCGATCCTGAGCTACTTCGTGCTGCGTGGCGTGGAGGAGTCTCCACTGTGGAAGGCCACCCGCGAGGCCGGCCCGCCCCCGAAGGCGCGGCTGAGCGATCTGGTGCGCGGCGGGCGCGGGAAACTGTTCGCGCTCAACATCGTTCTCGTCGCGGGCGCCGGTTCGCAGTACTACCTGACCTCCGGCTACCTGCCGACGCTGCTCGGTGAGGTCACCGGGGTGCACGGCGGGACGCAGGGCGTGATCCTGCTCGTCTCCAGCCTCGGCGTGGTCGTCGCGGCCGTGCTGGCCGGGCACCTGAGCGAGCGGTTCGGCAGGCGGCGCACGATGCTCGTCATCGGCGGCGTGAACCTCGTCGCGCTGCCGCTGCTGATCTGGCTGCTCACCAGCACCGATCCGCACAACACCGGCGCGATGCTGGGCTACGCGACGCTGCTGGCGTTCCTCGCCAACGCCGCCTACGCGCCGGTGCTGGTGTTCCTCAACGAGCGCTACCCGACGGCGCTGCGTTCCCGTGGCACGGCCGTGTGCTGGAACCTCGGCTTCATGATCGGCGGGCTGATGCCGACGTTCGTGAACCTGGCCAGCCCCGGCCTCGCGGACGTGCCGGGCAGGCTGATGGTGTTCCTCGGCGCGATGGTCGCGGTGTTCCTCGTCGCGAACGTGATCAGCCCGGAGACCAGGGGCGGTATGGAGGAGACCACGCCCCGAGCATCCACAATGGACAAGGAGGAAGTGTCGTGACCCTGCGCGACAAGGTCGTGCTGCTGACCGGCTGCACGGGAGACATCGGTGCCACCTACGCCACCGCATTGACCGCCGCCGGGGCGAACGTCGTCGCCGTCGACCTCGCCGACGGCACGGAGATCGCGGCCGAGGCGTCCGAGCGGGGTCCCGGCAAAGCCGTGTTCCAGCGCTGCGACATCACCGACGATTCCGATGTGGACAGTGCGGTACGGGTCGCGGTGGAACGGTTCGGTGGGCTCGACGCCGTGGTCAACAACGCCGCCGTGTACCGGGGCCTCGGCCGCAAGCGGCCGCTGGAGGAACTGACGAACGAGGACTGGGACACCGTGCTGCGGGTCAACGTGCGCGGCACCTGGCAGGTGATCCGCGGCGCGCTGCCCGCGCTGCGTGAGCGCGGCGGCGGCCGGATCGTCAACGTCGCCTCGGTCGTCACCCGCACCGGCGCCGCCGGATTCGCCCACTACGTCGCGTCCAAGGCCGCGGTCGAGGGGCTCACCAGGGCGGCGGCCCGCGAACTGGGCAAGTACGGCATCACCGTCAACGCGGTGTCACCCGGCCTCGTGGACGACGGCGCGACCCGCGAGATCAACGACGCCGGATACGTCGCCGCCGCGGCCGCGAACCGGTCGGTGCCGCGCGAGATGCGGCCGGACGATCTGGTCGGCGCCGTGCTGTGGCTGATCGGGCAGGACAGCGGGTTCGTGTCCGGGCAGACCGTCGTCGTGGACGGCGGAGGGGTGTTCGTCTGATGGGCTGGCCGGTTCCGCAGGACGCGCGGCCCGTCGACCCGGCGACGCTGCGGGCGCTCGGCGAGGTGCCCGCGACCTCCCCTGGCGAGCTCGACAAGGCCGCCGTCGCGGCGGACGAGGCGCAGCGCGGCGACTGGGCGGTCGACGCCAAACGGCGGCAGGTTTGCCTGTGGCGCTGGGCCGAGCTGCTGGAGGGCCACGCGGGCGAACTCGTCGCGGCACTCGTCGCCGAGAGCGGGAAACCGTTGCGGGAGGCCAGGATCGAGGTCGCGGGCGCGGTCGACGCGCTGCGCTACAACGCGGGCCTCACCCGGTTCGTCGGCGGCCGCGCCGGTGGCCTGCCGGACGGCTCGCAGGCGCACCTCGTCCGCGAACCGGTCGGGGTCACCGCGCTGATCGTGCCGTGGAACTGGCCGCTGCTGCTGCTCCTGCGGGACCTCGCGCCGGCACTCGCGGCGGGGGTGACCGCGCTGGTCAAACCGGCGCCGCAGACGACACTCGTAACGATGCGCGCGGTGGAACTCGCGCACGAGGCGGGGTTCGGCGAGGACGTGGTGCGGGTCGTCGTCGGCGACGGGCTGGTGGGGGAGCGGCTCGTCACGCATCCGCTGGTGCGGGCCGTGGCGTTCACCGGATCCACCGAGGTCGGCGCCGCGATCCGCGCCGCCGCGGCACCGGACATGACGCGGACGCTGCTGGAGCTCGGTGGCAAGGCGAGCCTGACGGTGTTCGCCGACGCGGACGTGGACACCGCCGCGGAGACGGCGGCGCGGGCGTCGGTGATCACCACGGGGCAGATGTGCATGGCGTGCACACGCGTGCTGGTGGAGCGGCCGGTGTTCGAGCGGGTGCGGGACCGCGTGGTCGACGTGCTGCGCTCGCTGCGCACCGGAGACCCGGGCGATGAGCAGACCGACCTCGGGCCGCTGATCTCCGCGCCGGCGCGGGAACGGTTCCTCCAGCACGCGGAACTGGCGCGCTCGTCGGGCAGGGTGCTCACCGGAGGCGAGCGCGTGGACGACCTGCCGGGGCATTTCGTGACCCCGGCGGCGGTCACCGGACTGGCGCCGGATTCGCCGCTGGTCCAGCACGACCTGTTCGGGCCGCTGCTGAGTATCGAACCGTTCGGCGACGAGGAGGATGCGGTACGGCTCGCGAACGCGACGCCGTTCGGGCTGGCCGCCTCGGTCTGGACGTCGGATGTGGACCGTGCCTGGCGGATGTCGGGACAGGTACGGGCCGGCACGGTCTGGGTGAACGGATACAACCGCTCCTACCCGGAGATGCCCAGCGGCGGATTCGGTTCGTCCGGGCTGGGCCGCACCCGCGGCATCGAGGGGATCGAGCAGTTCACCGAGCTCAAGCACGTGCATTTCGGGGCAGGGAGGTAGCGATGGACGAGTTCCCGCCGAGGATCGTGGTCGGCATCAGCGGCGCCTCGGGCGTGCTGTACGGGGTGCGGGCGCTGGAACTGTTGTCGCAGCTCGGGGTCGAGACGCATCTGGTGTTCACGAAGGCCGCGCGGGCGACGCTGGCACAGGAGACCGACCTGACCGTCGCGCAGGTGCGTGCGCTGGCCGACGTGGTCTACTCCGAACACGACCTCGGCGCCGCGATCTCCAGCGGCTCGTTCCCCACCGACGGGATGCTGGTGGCGCCGTGCAGCGTGAAATCGTTGTCCGGCATCGCGAACAGCTACGACGACACGCTGCTCGTGCGCGCGGCCGACGTGACACTCAAGGAGCGGCGGCCGCTGGTGCTGCTGGTGCGGGAGACGCCACTGCACTCCGGGCACATCCGCCTGCTGGCACAGGCGGCGGACATGGGCGCGACGATCATGCCACCGGTACCGGCCTTCTACACGCGGCCGTCGTCGGTGGAGGACATCATCACGCAGACGGCCGGCCGCGCCCTCGACGCGCTGCGCCTGTCCCATCCCGCCACCGCCCGCTGGACGGCTTCGAGCCGGGCTTAGGGCAGGGAGAACCCGAGCGCCTTCGCGGCGGCCTCGGGGGCGGGGTCCGACCAGCGCTCCAGTACGTGCGTGTTCGCCGACAGCGAGCGGATTTCCGCCCGGTCGAGGTACAGCACGCCGTCGAGGTGGTCGGTCTCGTGCTGGACGATGCGGGCCGGCCAGCCCTCGACCTCCTCGTCGAGTTCGCGGCCCGTCTCGTCCTGCCCGCGCAGCCGCACCCGCGCGTGCCGGGCCGTCACCGCCTGCCAGCCGGGCACGCTCAGGCAGCCCTCGAAGAACGCCGCCACACCGGGACCGGCCGCCTCGTAGCGCGGATTGACCAGCACCCGGAACGGCTGCGGCACCCGGCCGCGCGCCCGCAGTGTCTCGGGCGAGCCCGGCGCGGGATCCTCGATCACCGCGATCCGTAGCGGCACCCCGATCTGCGGCGCGGCCAAACCCACCCCCGGCGCCTCCTGCATCGTCGTGCGCATCACCGCGAGCAGCCCGCCGAACTGCGCCGCCGACAACTGCCCGTCGTAGGGCCGCGCCGGCTGCCGCAGCACCGGATCGCCCGCCGTCACGATCGGCGCGGGCGAGGGACCGGCGAGCAGGGTGTCGACGAGATCACCGAGAGACGTCACGTGCGGAGCCCTTCCCATGTCACTTTTGGACTTCCGACCCTAGTACCTCGTCGGAAAACCCCTTTCACAGAGCCGTTTTCTTACATCTTCATTACTGGGTGGCGACGAACCGCGCGCGGGGGCGGACGCTGGGGGAAGTCCAGTGTCCGCTCGACGAGGAGGTCGGGTCATGACCGGTATCGACGCGCTGCGCGCAACATTCGACGGTGGAGTGCTGAGCGCGGACGACGAGGGGTACGAAGAGGCCAGAGCGGTGTTCAACGCCGCCGTCGAAACGAGACCGGCGGTCATCGCGCAGTGCGAGAACACCTCCGACGTGCGGGAGGCGCTGGCGTACGCGCGGCGGAACGGGTTGCCGGTTGCCGTGCGCGGCGGCGGCCACAGCGTCGCCGGCGCGTGCCTTGTCCAGGACGGTCTCGTGCTCGATCTGCGCCGGATCGACGCGGTGTCGGTGTCACCGGACTCGCGCAGTGTGGTCGTCGGCGGTGGCTGCAACTGGGGTCAGGTCGACCGCGCGACCCAGCTGGCCGGCGCCGCGACGACCGGCGGGCGGGTGTCCACCACCGGCGTCGGCGGGCTGACGCTGGGCGGCGGATCCGGCTGGCTGGAACGGAAGTTCGGCCTCGCCTGCGACAACCTGCTGGCCGTCGAGCTGGTGCTCGCCGACGGGCGGCTCGTCACCGCGAGCGAGACCGAGAATCCCGAGCTGTTCTGGGCGCTGCACGGCGGCGGCGGGAACTTCGGCGTCGCGACATCGTTCACGTTCCGGCTGCACCCGCTGCCGGAGTTCTCGATCGCGTTGCTGCTGTGGCCCACCGCCGGCAGCGAGGAGGTCGTCCGTGCCTACCGCGACCTGATGACGGGCGCGCCGGACGGGCTCGGCGGTGGCGTGCTGTATATGACCGGGCCGCCCGAGGACTTCGTGCCCGCGCCGCTCGTCGGCACGCTGTGCTGCGGTGTGCTGTGCACCTACGCCGGTGGTGAGGCGGAGTTGCGTGAGCTGGCGGCACCGCTGCTCGCCCTGGACCCGGCGGGGCAGGTGGTGACCGCCATCCCCTACGCGGACCTGCAGTGCATGCTCGACGATCCGCCCGGGTACCGGAACTACTGGTCGGCCGAGTATCTGCACGCGCTGCCCGACGACGCGGTGCGGCGGTTCTGCGAAACCGCTTACGACATGGTGATTCCCTCGCCGTCGCAGCACGCGATGCTGCCGTGGGGCGGCGCCGTGGCGCGGGGCGGTGAGAGGTGGCCGATGGCGAACCGGGATGTGCCGTGGATCGTGCATCCGCTCGGGCTGTGGGAGGACCCCGCCGACGACGAGCGCGCCAAGGCGTGGGCGCGGCAGGTGCGCGAGGTGATGAAGCCGTGGAGCACCGGGGCGGTGTACCTGAACTTCATCGGCGACGAGGGCGCGGCGCGGGTCGTGGCGGGCTTCGGGCGGGAGAACTACAACCGCCTGGCTCGCATCAAGGCCGACTACGACCCGGACAACGTGTTCAACCGGTGGCACAACATCATCCCGGACAAGCCAGCGATCGCCACCTGAGCCGGGGCTCAGAACTCGTCGCCCGCCGAGAGTTTGTGCTCGAACTCGTCGGCCTTGGCCACGACCGAGCGCATGGGCCGCTCGAACTCCTCCTGGATGTGCAGCGAGGCCAGCGGCACCATGTGCTTGATCAGCGCGACCCCGTCGACCACGGCGGCGCCGCCGACGCTGGTCGAGCCCGCCAGCTCCAGCAGGCGGCGCAGGTCGATCTTGTCGGCCCAGCCGACCGGCGAGGAGATCTCGGCCCACTCGGCGCCGTCGTGGTCGGGCAGATGGTGCACGGTGACCTGCTGGGCACGGCCGTCCTCGAGGTCCAGCCGGAACCGCAGCCAGTCGCCGTGCTCCTCCAGCACCTCGTAGCGCACGCGCACGTAATTGATGACGTCGGTCCAGATGGTCACTCTTTCCCCGCCTCTCGCCCGGTGAGCACTGGCGCCAGCTTAACGGTCAGGCCCCCGGCAGCTCGCCGTACCGCACCTCGCCGCCGACCACGGTCGCCAGCACGCCGACATCCGCCAGCTCCGCCGCCTCGACGCGGTACGGGTCCGCGCCCAGCACGACGAGATCGGCCAGCTTCCCGCGCTCGACACTGCCCGCGACGTCCTCCATCCGGCACGCCATAGCCGCGCCGAGTGTCGCCGCGTGCAGCGCCTCGGCCACCGTCAGTTCCTCGCCCGGCCCGACGTGCCTGCCGGTCGCCGACCGCCGCTCCACCATGAACCGCACCGCGCGCAGCGGCGCCCCGGCGACCACGGGACGGTCCGAACTGGACGCCAGCGGGATGCCCGCGTCCAGCAGTGCACGCCCCCGGTACAGCCAGCCCGCGCGCTCCGGGCCGACCACGTCCGAGTAGTCGTCTCCGTTGTGCCACAAGAACTCGGGCT
>Ga0164243_10013931_pt1 | contig 11255 bp, 13 predicted proteins | sample OricompcompostOP_FD_108781 | JGI IMG/M metagenome (GOLD analysis project Ga0164243, IMG submission 108781) | Organic Plus compost microbial communities from Emeryville, California, USA - Original compost - Organic plus compost (OP) | ecosystem: Engineered > Solid waste > Mixed feedstock >... | reverse complement strand
TTCCAGCCCTGGTTGGCCAGGCCCCGGTCGGTGGACCTGCGGTACTCCACGAACCCGTCGCCGTCGCGGTCGCCGTACTTCTCGATCCAGGCCAGCGCCCGGTCCGCGTGCGGCAGCAACTCCTGTACCGCGTCCGCGTCGACGCCCCACCGGAACAGCTCGCCGAGCAGCATCACGAACAGCGGGGTGGCGTCGACGGTGCCGTAGTACACCGTGCCGCCGAGCGCGAGGGACGCCTCCACCCCGAACCGCAGCTCGTGCGGGATCTTCCCGGGTTCCTCCTCGGTGACCGGGTCGGTGGCGGTGCCCTGATGACGGGCGAGGACACGTGCCGTGCCGAGGGCCAGCTGGGGATCCAGCGGCAGTGCCATCAGCGCGGTGAGAACGGAGTCACGGCCGAACAACGCCATGAACCAGGGGGCTCCGGCCGCCACCACGGGGGTGTCCGGGCGCTCCGGGTCGAAGATCCGCAGCGCCCCGAGGTCCTGGCAGCTGCGGCGCAGGGTGTTCGACAGCGACTCGTCGCGGGTGTGGACACGGGGACCGGACTGACGCCAGGCACTGGTCCGCACGGACGGCGCGGCCTGCTCCAGCGGACGCTCCAGCGGGAACGAGGTCGGCGTCTCCACACCGTCGACGACGGGCGTGACCAGCACGGACGCCCGCCAGGTGCCGCGCGGCGGCACCACCGGACGGAAGGTGAGCTGCCCGGGGGAGCACACGGCGTCCTTGGCCACGATGCGCACCCCGCGGCTCTGCCCGTGATGGTGACGGGTCATCGCCAGCACGCCGTCGCCGTAATCGACACCGTACTGGCCGCGCGGCTCGACCCGGCCCTCCTTCACCTCGAACAGGTCGGCGAAGTCGGCCTCGACACGCAGCGTCAGATGACAGGCGGCGGCCTCGTTGCCGAGATTGCGCAGCACCAGGTCCTCCCGCATGCCGGCCCCGACGAACCGGTGACGCTCCACCAGCACGGTGGCCTCGCTGCGTCCCGGGCGGGGCCGGGCCCGGCCGAGGAACAGTGCCTCGTAGGGCTCCTGCGCGATGACGGTGAGGGGATCGACCTCCGCGTCGTCCAGGCGCAGGTGCCAGGCGGACAGGATGCGGGTGTCCCGGTGGAAGAGCCCCTGAGGGGTGCCCGCCACGAGATCCCCGCCCCGCTCGGACAGGCAGAACGACGACCCTTCGAGCAATGTCACCAGGTCGCTGCTGCCTGACGCCTCGCCGGCGAACGTCCAGCCCTCGCCCATCGATCACCTTCCTCAGGAGAAAGACGATTCGACCGGGATTTCTTATACGACGCAGCTCAACTTTCCTGCAAGCCAGCCTGGGACAATGCGGAGTCGCCCCGACTGATGTCGCGTCCCGTGGGCCTCCCGTGCCCCTCGGAACGCCGCCTGGCCTGCGACGACCGCCGGGTGCACCCACGCCCCTGAGGGCGTCTCGCGTGCCGCGGCGGACCGGCCCGGCCGGAAGGGAACACCGGGAAGCCGGTCCCGCAGCGGTCCCACACCGGTAGCGCACCGCTTCCGCGCCGGGACGCCCGGCCTGCCGGACCGGCTCCCCCGCCGCACCACCTGTCGTGCCGGAGGCACGACGTACACCGCACGCACCGATCGGGCGGGGCGCGTTGCGCCGGGGGAGGGACCACACGGGTACGACCGGTCAGATGTACGCCATCTGTTCCACCGCCACCCGGCCCGAGGATGGGGCGCGGTTCTGGTCCGGCGTCCTGGGCCGGCTGCCCGCCGACGACCCGGACGACGGCATCGCGATCCGTCCCCCCGGACGCCGCCGGGTTCCGTCTCCGCTTCCCGCCGAGCCAGGAGCCGAAGACCGGCCGGAACCGGGCACACGTCGATCCGACGAGCACGTCCTGGGAGGACCGGCGGCAGACGGTGGCCAGGGCGCTCGAGCTGGGCGCCCGCCACATCGGCATCGGCCAGCTCCCGGAGGAACCGCATGGGGTGCTCGCCGATCCGGACGGCAACGAGTTCGCCGTCCGCAGACGCCGCTGAGAGAACCGCATGACCCTGCCGGCCCACGGCACCCTGGACCATCTCGAACTGTGGGTGCCCGACCTCGACCGCGCCGTGGCCTCGATCGGCCGGCTGCCGGAAACACTGGGCCACACCCTCGTCCAGCGCTGGGACCACGGCCGCAGCCGGCGCCTCGGACCGACCTGTGTGGTGGTCGAGGAGTCCCGGGCACCCCCCGCGCCGGCGGCGCCCGGCACCACGCCGCCCACCTGGAGAACGTCGACGGCTTCGAGGTCGGACCCGTGGCGATCCAGGCACCCGACGCAGTCCGGGACCGCGGCGACCACGTGTGACGCGGCGCGCCTCGCACACGAAGCTCCCTGGCCGGCAAGGGTGTGCGCGAAACTCCCTGGCCGCCAAGGGTGTGCGCGTGTCATCGTCCTCGCATGACCGTTGTGGACGACATAGTGATCACCTCGCTGGCCGAGCGCCCGTCGCTGGTGCCCCGGATCTACGACATCACGCACACCTGGCCGGAGTTCATCGCGCACGACCAGGTCGGGGCGGCGCTGCTGCACCAGGTGCCCGGGGAGTTCCCGGACCACTGTGTGGTCGCGACGGACGGTGAGCGTGTGGTGGCCCGCGGCCTGAGCGTGCCGTTCGACGCCCACGGCGACGGGCGTGTTCCGACGCCGGACACGGGCTGGGACCAGGTGCTGGTGTGGGCGTTCCGCGATCGGCGCCGCGGATGCCCGACGACCGCGGCCGGCGCACTGGAGATCACCATCGACACGGAGTACCTCGGTCGCGGACTGTCCTACCGCATGCTGGCCGCGATGAAGGACGCCGTCGCCCGGCAGGGACACGACGTCCTGATGGCTCCGGTGCGTCCCAACGCCAAACATCGCGAACCGCGCGTCGCCCTGCCCGACTACGTCGGCCGCCGGCGCGACGACGGCCTGCCGGCCGACCCGTGGCTCCGGGTCCACGTCAAGGCGGGCGGCAGCATCGTGAGGATCGCGCCGGCGTCGATGACGGTCGGCGGATCGCTGGCCCAGTGGCGGGAGTGGACCGGCCTGCCCTTCACCGAGGACGGTCCCGTCGAGGTGCCGGGCGCCCTCGTCCCGGTGCACTGCGACACCGCACACGACCGGGCGGTCTACGTCGAGCCGGACGTGTGGGTCCGGCACGAGGTGGAACCGACGACCGCGTGACATCGGGCGGGCCGACCGCGTGACGACACCTGCCGCCCGGTGCACACCCACCGGGCGACGGACGCCCGTTCACACCTCGTCGGAGCCGAGAAGCCGTGCGACGAGGCGGCGCGCGAAGGCGCTGTCCAGTCCGTCGGGGCGGAACAGGATGCGATACATCAGCGGGGCGACGACGGCGTCCATGACCGTCTCGACGTCCGGGGCCTCCTCCCCGCGGTCGGCCGCACGGGTGACGATGACGCGGATCTGGTCGGCGGCGTACGCGGAGCAGCGGCCGCGTTGCCACCGTCGGGGTCGCCGAGCAGGGCGTCCCGGATGTAGGAGCGGCCGGTGGGGGAGCCCATCTCGTCGAGGAACTGCTCGGCCCAGGCGGTCAGGTCACGCCGGAGAGACCCGTGGTCCTCCGGGGTCCCTTCGGGGCGCAGGCGCTCGACGGCGACGTCCGACAGCAGCTCCCGCAGATCCCCCCACCGGCGGTAGATCGTCGACGGTGTCACCCCCGCACGCTGGGCGACCAGCGGGACCGTCAGGGCGTCACGGCCGACCTCCGCGGACAGGTCCCGCACGGCGGCGTGCACGGCCGCCTGGACCCGGGCGCTGCGCCCGCCGGGACGCACCATCTGCCTGCTCATGGGGCTCATCTTAAAAGCCACGTCTGTGCGTCTGCTGGTGACGGTGTGACCGCCTCAGGTGCCGCACGACCCGGCCGTACTGCGGTCTCCAACGACCGGCGCGAGCGCCCCTGCCGGTGCCGGCTGCGTCTGCTGGTAGGCGTGGCCGGCCCGCAGCAGCACCCTCTCGCCGAGGGGCCGGGCGAGAAGCTGCATGCCGATGGGGAGCCCGGCCTCGTCGTGGCCGACGGGGACGGACAGGGAGGGGAACCCGGTGATGTTGGCGGGGCAGCACAGGCGCACATAGGCCTCGGCGACTCCTTCGACGGTGCCGTCGGCCCAGGTGATCGTCTCCTGGCCGGCCTTCACCGCGGTCACCGGGACGGTGGGGGCGGCCACCAGGTCGACCTCGTCCAGGACACGTGTCCACTCCCGGCGCATGAGGGCGCGTGAGCGCTGGGCCCGCAGATGGTCGGCGGCGGACATCAGCGCACCGGCCTCCAGCAGGACGCGGACGTCGGACCGGTAGAGGCCGGGGACGGTGCGCAGGGTGTCCTCGTGGCAGGCGGTGGCCTCGGGCACCATCAGGCCCCAGTGGGTGGCCTGGATGTAGCGGGACAGAGGGATCTCGATCTCGACGAGACGGGCACCGAGGTCCTCCAGCCGGCCGAGGGCGGCACGGACGGCGGCTTCGACCTCGCCGTCGACGCGGTCGAAGAAGTACGAGCGCGGCACCCCGACCCGCAGGCCGGTCAGGTCGGTGTCCTCCCCGGGCCGGTAGTTCTCGGCGGGCCCGGGCAGGCAGGCCGGATCGCGCGGGTCGTGCCCCGCCAGGGCGGTCAGCACCAGGGCGGCGTCCTCCACGGTGCGGGTGAGCGGACCGACGTGGTCCAGCGACCACGACAGAGGGGTGACGCCGTGCCGGGAGACCAGGCCGTAGGTGGGCTTGAGACCGACGACGCCGTTGAGCGCGGCGGGCACCCGGATCGAGCCGCCCGTGTCGGTGCCCAGGGCGAAGGTGGCCGTGCCCGCGGCGACGGCGACGGCGGATCCGCCGCTGGAGCCGCCGGCCACCCGGTCGCCCCGGTGGGCGTTGCGGGTCTGCGGGGTGATCAGGCCGTAGGCGAACTCGTGGGTGTGGGTCTTGCCGATCAGTACGGCTCCGGCCGCCGCCAGCCGTGCGGCGACCGTGCTGTCGGTCCGCGCGCGGTGTCCGGCCCTGACCCGGGAACCGGCCGATGTCGGCAGGCCGGCGACGTCGATCAGGTCCTTCAGCCCCATCGGTATGCCGTGCAGCGGACCGCGGTGACGGCCGGCCGCGATCTCCTTCTCGGCCGCACGTGCCGCCCGGCGGGCGCGGTCGGCGGTGACGGTGGCGTAGGCCTGCAGGTGCGGCTCCACCTGTTCCATGCGCTGCAGGACGGAGTCCAGCAGCTCGACGGGGGACAGCCGCCGGGCCCGCAGCGCTTCGGCGGCCTGCACCAGGGTCAGTTCATACGGCTGCACCGGGCGCCTCCTGTTCCGCGCGGTAGACGGAGGCCGGCGGGACGTCCGCGACGTCCAGCTCGCGCAGGACCGCGACGACGCGGTGGATGTGACGAGCGGCGGCCGCGACCGCGTCATGGCGGTCGGGCGGCAGCGGCAGCCCGGCGCGGTCGGCCCAGCGGGCCGCCTCCGGCGGGGTGAGGTCGGGTGAGGACATGAGGTTCAGCAGTTCCCTTCTCGGACGCTGCAAGGGAGCGATCCAGCCGCAAAAGCTCAATGTTTGCGTTAGTGGACTGTAGAGCCTACGGTGTCCTAACGCAAACTAATTGCTTTTAGTGCCTGTGAGGACACCACCGCCATGACCGCTCGACCGGCTCCCGACCCGTCCGTCGTCCCCTCCTGGACCGTGGGAGACATCACCGTCCACCGCGTCGACGAGATCCTGCTGCCGCCTGCCACCGGAGCGTGGCTGCTGCCCGGCGCGACCCCGGACGTCGTCGCGGGGCAGGACTGGCTGCGCCCCGATTTCGCCGACGACCGGGGCGTCCTCCGCCTCGCCAGCCAGAGCTTCGCGCTCACCGTCGCCGGGCGGCGCATCCTGGTGGACACCGGCATCGGCAACGGAAAGAAGCGCGCCGCCCCCGCCTGGCACGACCTCGACACCGACTACCTCCGGCGCCTGACCGCCGCCGGATTTTCCCCGGACTCGGTCGACCTGGTGATCCTCACCCACCTGCACACCGATCATGTCGGCTGGAACACCCGCCGGTTGGAGGGCGCCTGGGTCCCCACCTTCCCCGCCGCCCGCTACCTCACCGCCCGCGCCGAGCGGGAGTTCTGGGCCGGACACGCCATGGACGAGGCGCGCGAGCAGATGTTCCGCGACTCGGTGTTGCCCGTCGAGGAGGCGGGGCTGCTGGACCTCGTCGACGTCCCCGGCGACGGCCTGGAGGTCGTTCCCGGCGTGCGTCTGGTCCCCACCCCGGGACACACCCCCGGTCACCTCGCCGTCGAACTGAGCAGCCGGGGCAGGAGAGCGCTGATCACCGGCGACTGCATCCATCACCCCGTCCAGCTCGCCCACCCCGGCATCGGCGCCTGCGTCGACATCGACCCCGAGCGGTCCGAAGCCACCCGCCGGGAACTGCTCCGGTCGCTCGCCGACACCGACACCCTCCTCCTGGGCACCCACTTCGCACCGCCCACCGCCGGCCGCGTCCTCACCCACGAGGGCACCTACCGGCTCCTGCCGGCGCCTGCCGGCCGGCGCTGACCCTCGTCGCTTCGCGCGCCGGGGGCGTGTCCCCAGCCGGCGGAAAAGCATACCGAGTTCATTCATGAACCGAGTATGGTTATTGTGTCCGCATGACAGGGCTGCGTGAGCGCAAGAAGCAACAGACCAGACAGCGGATCGCCGAGGTGGCGGCGCGCATGTTCGCCGAGCGCGGGTTCGACGCCGTGACCGTGAACGAGATCGCCGAGGCCGCCGACGTGGCCAAGGCGACCCTCTTCAGCTACTTCCCGACCAAGGAAGCACTCGCCCTGGACGGCGTGGGCGGCGACGACCTGGCCGGGATCGTCGCCCGGCGCCCGGCCGGCAGGACACCGCTGGAGGCGCTCCGCGCCCACTACCGCGCGTTCGCCGCCGAGCAGGGACCGGACACGGACCTCGACGCACTGCTCGCCCGGGTGCGGGTGATCCAGGACAGCCCGGTCCTGCGCGACGCCGCCAACAGCCTGCTCTACCGGCAGCGTCAGGCTCTGGCGCAGGTCCTGACCGACGAGTACGGCCCGAGGGCGGCCGCGTTGACGGCCGCTCAGATCGCCGCATGTCTGACCACTCTGCAGGAGAGCTACTTCGGGCACCTGCTGTCCGGTGCCGGTGCCCAGGACGCCGGCCGTGCCCTGGCCCGGGACGTCGAGCTGGCCTTCGACCTGCTGGAACGCGGCATCAGCCATCTGGAAGGGCGATGACCGTGCGCGCACGCGGCATCACCTACGACACCGGAACCTTCCCGGGTCGTCTGCTCACCCGGAAGACCTTCAGCTCCGAGCAGGTCCGGCACGAGATGACCGTGATCGCCGACGAGCTGCACTGCGACGCCGTGCGTGTCTCCGGCGGCGACGCCGACCGGCTGGGCATCGCGGCCCGGCATGCCGCCGACGCCGGACTCGAGGTGTGGTTCTCCCCCTTCCCCGTCGATCTTCCCCCCGAGGACGTCCTGCCGTTCTTCGCCGACTGCGCGCAGCGCGCCGAGGCCCTCCGGCGGGACGGTGCCCCGGTGGTGTTCGTCGCCGGCTGCGAACTCAGCGCCTTCGCCGACGGTTTCCTCCCCGGCGCCACCCACCGCGACCGCCTCCACGCCATGGCCACCGCCGACCTCGCATGGTGGACGTCCCTCGGGCCGGTCCCCGAACGCCTCAACAGCTTCCTCGACGAGGCGGCGACGACGGTTCGCGCCCGCTTCGCCGGGCCGGTCACCTACGCCTCCGGCTCCTGGGAGCCCGTCGACTGGACCCCGTTCGACCTGGTCGGCATCGACGCCTACCGCAGCGCGCAGAACGCCGCCACCTTCCGTGAACTCCTGCGCGAGGGCCGCGGCCACGGCAAACCCGTCGCCGTCACCGAGTACGGCACCTGCGCCTACCGCGGCGCGGGCGACCTGGGCGGCCTGGCCTGGCAGCCACCGCACGGGGCGGTCCCGGACGAGGACGAGCAGGTCCGCTACTTCGAGGAACTCCTCGGCATCTTCGAAGAGGAAGGTGTGGACACCGCGCTGTGGTTCTCGTTCGCCGACTACGACAAACCCGGTGACCGCGACCTCGCCTCCTACGGTGTCGTCCGCATGCTCGACGAGACCACCTGGGAACCGAAGAAGGTGTTCCAGGCCATGAGCACCGCCTACGGACGGCCGAGGCGGAACCCCGCCTGACGCCGTCCTGGGCCACGGCATCGACCCGCACCCCCGCACCGGGTCGCAAGCCGAGCCCCGCCTGCGGACATGTGCCGACGGCCCGGTGCCGGCCGACTGCTGCCGGCCGGCACCGGACCCCTCCCCCCTCGGACCGGTCCGCATGTGCGGACACCGAAGCCCGCCGGTCAGTCGATCCGGTAGGCGTCGTAGACGTAGCCGCTGTTCACCAGGTGCCACCACAGATTGCCGGCCGCGCTGACGCAGGCCTCGTTCACCAGGTACGAGCCGGCGTCGAGGTAGAACATCACATCGGAGCTGCCCGCCAGGTACTCGTGCACGGGAGTGCCTGACTTGAAGGCCATGGGCTGGGACACGATGGACCTGCACGACGAACCGGCCGGAGCGCGCTCGGCCCCGGCGACGGAGGTCGCCGCGTGGGCGGGGCCGGCGACCATGGCCGCACAGGCGGCGGTGGCCGCCAGGACGGTGACCAGACGACGTGGGGCGGACATCGATCCTCCGTTCGTGGGCTGCCGGTGGTGATGGTGGCGCACCGCTGTCGCACGCCCACACCCGGGCCGATGAGCCCGGTGCGATGCGGCGCCCGATCAGAATGCCGCCCCGGACACGGCCCGCTCTTGACTATCCCTGCTCATCACTTGTCGCGTTCTGCGCACGGTGTGCGTGCAGGCACTGCTGGCGGTACTCCCTCGGAGACGTGCCGTAGGCCGTGCGGAAGGCCCGGCTGAAGTGCGCCGGATCGGCGAAACCCCAGCGGGCGGCGATCTCCCGGACGGGACGGGAGGACTGGAGAGGGTCGGCGAGGTCGCGGCGGCAGCGCTCCAGACGGCGTTGCCGTATCCAGGCCGCCACGGTGACGCCCTGGTCGTCGAAGAGCGTGTACAGATGCCGGACGGAGATGTGGTGGGCGGCGGCGACGGACTCAGGGGTGAGACCGGGGTCGGCCAGCCGCTGCCGTATGTGGTCCAGGACGCGTATCCGCAGGGCGCGCCTGCGGGCCTGAGGGTCCAGCGTGTCCTCCGTGTCCAGGCACCGGCCGAGCAGGGAGGCCAGAAGATCCAGAGTGACCGAGGCCAGGGTGGGGACGTCGGCGGGAGTGAACTGGTCGGCGCGGGCGGCGATGTCGGTCAGCCAACGGGCGAACACGGCACCCATGCCACGGCTCGTGTCGATGGGAACGGCGAGCAGACCGCGCACCGTTCTGTCCGGCAGCGACAGCAGGCCGCGAGGAATCTGCACCGTCAGATGCGACGGTCTGTCCGGAACGGCACGGACGTCGCCCAGATACGGCCGGCTGCTGTCCATCACCACCAGGTCACCGGCGTGCAGGGCCGTGTCGTGCCCGGCCAGTGAGATGGTCCCCTCCCCGCCGGCGAAGTAGTTGATCTGATACACGTCCGGATCGGACTGCCGGATCAGCTTCGTCGTCCGCGCGATCTGCAGATGCGGATAGGACAGCGCGGACACCTGGACCTCGCCCAGATCGACGATGCGCATCCGGGACCGGAAGTCGCCCTGGTCGTCGCTGCGCAGCCGGTTGCGCATGTGCGACTGCGCTGCCACCTCCTCGAACAGGGCGAACCGCTCCGGTGCCGCCACGACGTCCGTGCTGAAGTCGGTCACCAGCATGCCCCCACCCCCGATGTCTCACGTCACCCCTGCGCGGCGTCGAACCTGACACAGGCATGCCGGTCCAGTCCAGCGGCACGTCGGTCACTTCCCGTTCCCGCGGGAACGGACGGGGCGCGCTCCGCTCCCGGCCCCGTACCGGCTCCGTGCTGCTCAAACCCGCCCTCCTGCCGCGATCACCGTGGTGCCGCTGCTCGGCCGGTTCCGTCTCCGCGCTCCCCGGGCGGAGGCATCGGGGCCAGGAGCAGCGGCAGGAACGACTGCGCGATTCATTGATAACGCGACTGTGTTGTCATCGCTTCGTCGCGGTGTTATCGTCGATTACACAACGGCGGATATCGATGATCTGCCTCGTGCCTTTCAGGAGCTTCCCCATGACTGTCGAGAACACCACCCCCCGTGTCGCCCTGGTCACCGGTGGCAGCGGAGGTATCGGCCGGACCGTCGTCGAGCGGCTGGCCTCCGACGGCCTCGCCGTCGCCGTCCACTACGCAGGGAACAAGGCCGCCGCCGAGGAGCTGGCCGCGAAGATCAACGCGGCCGGAGGCCGGGCCGTCACCGTGGGCGGCGACGTGGCGGACGAGGGAGACATGACCGCGGCCTTCGAGGCGGTCGAGGCCGCCTTCGGCGGAGTCGACGTCGTGGTGCACGCCGCCGGGATCATGATCCTGTCGCCGGTCGCCGAGCTGAACCTCGACGATCTGGACCGCATGCACCGCACCAACATCCGCGGCGCCTTCGTCGTGGCCCAGCAGGCCGCACGCCGGCTGCGCAGCGGCGGCGCGCTCATCAACTTCTCCACCTCGCAGACCCGCCTTTCCAGCCCCGGCTACGCGCCGTACGCCGCGTCCAAGGCCGCCGTCGAAGCGATCAACCTGGTGCTGGCCAGGGAGCTGCGCGGCCGTGACATCACCGTCAACGCGGTCGCACCCGGCCCGGTGGCCACCGCCCTGTTCTTCGAGGGCAAGGACGAGGCGACGATCGAGCGGTTCACCAAGATGACCCCGCTGGAGCGCCTCGGCACCCCGCAGGACGTCGCCGAGGTCGTCTCCCTCCTGGCCGGTCCCGGGCGCTGGATCAACGGTCAGACGCTCTTCGCCAACGGCGGCGCCGCATGACAGGTGCACCGGCGCTGCCATCCGCCGTCCGCCGCTCCGCAACCCCGACGATCCGTCATACGGTCCCTGCCTCACCGGGCGTCCTCCTGCGGGCCGGGTCGCCTCCTCACACCTCGTTCACGTCGCTCACCGCAAGGAGTACGTCATGACCAGCACAGGCACCGTCGTCCTCATCACCGGGGCCTCCAGCGGCTTCGGCGCCCTGACGGCACGCGCCCTCGCGGACGCGGGCCACACGGTCTGGGCCGGCATGCGGCACACCGAGGGCCGCAACGCCCCG
>Ga0164243_10013929_pt1 | contig 11256 bp, 9 predicted proteins | sample OricompcompostOP_FD_108781 | JGI IMG/M metagenome (GOLD analysis project Ga0164243, IMG submission 108781) | Organic Plus compost microbial communities from Emeryville, California, USA - Original compost - Organic plus compost (OP) | ecosystem: Engineered > Solid waste > Mixed feedstock >... | reverse complement strand
CGAACGGCGGAGCGCCGCCCGGCGGGTCGCTCGGGAACGGCGGAGGGAAGTCCTCGGGGCGGGGGTTCGCCGGCGGCCGGTCCTCGGGGGGCAGCGGGTTGCCCCACGGGTCGCGGGGAACGTCGTCGCCGTCGGTGGTGCTCACCGGGGCGAGGCTACCGGGTGGTGCTGGCGCCCTCCCGACGGGCCCGCAGGAGGTGGAGCACCCCGGCGACGGCGAGCGTCGGGACGAGCACCACCGCCAGGTCGCCGGCGGTGGGCCGCACGGGGCGGTCGGCCGCGAGGGCCACCGCCGAGAGCACCATCAGCCCGCCGTTGCGGGCGATCTCGATGCCGGAGAGGGGTGCCTTCGAGGCGGCGCCGAAGCAGGCGCACGGCGCCGTCACACCGGCACGGAGGCGGCCGACCAGGAAGGTGGTGAAGAAGGCGAGGGTGACGAGGGCGGCGACCGCGCCGCCGGCGGGGACGATGAGCAGGAGGGCCACCACGCCCACCTCGGCCAGCGGCACGGCCCGGGCGAACACGTCGGGGCTGGGGAGCCCCAGCCGGTCGAAGTCGGTGGCGGTCGCCCGCAGGTCGCGCAGCTTGGCGGCCGCGGCGGCGGCGAACACGGCGGCCACCACGACCGCGGCCACGTACCCGACGCCCGCTGCTGTCACGTCGGACAGTCAACCAGGGGGCGTCACGCCGTGGCGACGCGGCGCGCAGCGGTGGCGACCAGCGTCTCGGCGCGGGTGCGGGGCACGACGTGCCACAGGTGGTCGGCGCTGGCCTCCCAGTCGTCGAGCAGCAGCTGGGCCCGGGCCGAGCCGGTGAGCTCGGCGTGCCGCTCCACCAGCCACCGCAGCTCGGCGAGGTCCTCGTGCTCGGGGCGGAGCACAGCGACGAGGTCGGGGTTGACCCGGGTCAGGACGCGCTCGACCTCGGGGTCCCAGAGGAAGGCCTGGCCGCCGGTCATGCCGGCGCCGAGGTTGTAGCCGATGCGCCCGAGCACCACGACGGTGCCGCCGGTCATGTACTCGCAGCAGTGGTCGCCGACGGCCTCCACCACGGCCACCGCACCGGAGTTGCGAACGGCGAAGCGCTCGCCGACCGCGCCGGCCACGTAGAGCTGCCCGCCGGTGGCGCCGTAGAGGCAGGTGTTCCCGGCCAGCACCGTGGAGGAGCCCCGGCTGGCGCCGTGGGCGAGGGTGGCGTCGTCAGCCGGTGGGCGGATGGCGATCAGGCCGCCGCCCATGCCCTTGCCGACGTAGTCGTTGGCCTCGCCGACCAGCAGCAGCTCCACCCCGTCGGCGAGGAAGGCGCCGAAGCTCTGCCCCGCTGCGCCGTCGAACCGCACGGTGGCCGATCCCCGCGGGGCGGCGGCGCCGAACTCGAGGGCGATGGCGCCCGAGAGCGCGGTGCCGACGGACCGGTCGGCGTTGCTGATGGCGTAGGCCAGCTCGGCCCTCTCCCGGTCCCAGATCACCCGGAAGGCGTCGGCCAGCAGCTGGTCGCCGAGCGCCGAGCGGGGGTCCTGGAGGTCGACGCGCTCGACGAACCGCCGGGGCTCGTCGGCGGCCTCGGGCGGACGGGTGAGGAACTCGGTGTCGAAGGCGTCGACCCGCGGGTCGCCGGTGACGCGGCGGCGCAGGAGCTCGACCTGGCCGACGACCTCGTCGAGGGAGCGGGCGCCCATGGCCGCCAGGTGCCGGCGCACCTCCTCGGCCACGAACATGAAGTAGGCGGCGACGCCCTCGGGCGTGCCCGAGAAGTTGGCCCGGAGGTGCGGACGCTGGGTGGCCACACCGGGCTTGCAGGTGTCGCGGTGGCAGGCGCGCAGCATGATGCAGCCCTCGGCGATCATGGCCGCCGTGCCGAAGCTGTACTCGTCGGCGCCGAGCAGGGCGGCCACCATGACGTGGCGACCGGTCTTGAAGCCGCCGTCGACGCGCAACCGCACCCGGCCCCGCAGGCCGTTGTCGACGAGGGCCCGCTGGGTGTCGGCGAGGCCGATCTCCCAGGGCATGCCGGCGTGCTTGATGGAGCCGAGCGGCGAGGCGCCGGTGCCGCCGTTGCCGCCGGAGATGTGCACCACGTCGGCGAGGGCCTTGACCACCCCTGCGGCGATGGTGCCCACGTTCTCGGTGGCCACCAGCTTCACCGACACCAGGGCGGCGTTGACCTGCTTGAGGTCGTAGATGAGCTGGGCCAGGTCCTCGATGGAGTAGATGTCGTGGTGCGGGGGAGGGGAGATGAGCCCCACCCCGGGCTGGGTGTGGCGCAGCCGGGCGATCTCCGCCGACACCTTGTGCCCGGGGAGCTGGCCGCCCTCGCCCGGCTTCGAGCCCTGGGCCATCTTGATCTGGATCTCGTCGGCGTGGGCGAGGTACTCGGGGGTCACCCCGAAGCGCCCGGAGGCGACCTGCTTGATGCGGGAGTTCTTGTCGTCGCGACCCAGGCCCCGGGTGTGGAACCGCTCCGGGTCCTCCCCACCCTCGCCGCAGTTCGACCGGCCGCCGATCAGGTTCATCGCCTGGGCGAGGGTCTCGTGCGCCTCCTTGGACAGCGAGCCGTGGGACATGGCGCCGGTGGAGAACCGGCGGGCGATCTCCGAGGCCGGCTCCACCTCCTCGAGGGGCACGGGCGGGCCCAGGGCTCCCCACTCGAGCAGGTCGTTCAGCTCGGTGGGCGGCCGCTCGGTGACCAGGCGCACGAACGCCTCGTAGCGGCCGTCGTCGCGTCCGGCTATGGCGCTCTGGAGGAGGTGGGCGGCGGCCTGGTCGACGGCCTGGGGGTCGCGCTCGGAGACCTTCGGGGTCTCGAGCACGAGGGTGAGCTCGTTGAGGGCCTGGGTGACCTCCTTCGAGTGGGCGTGGTACTCACCGCCCTTGCGCACGCGGTAGTAGCCGGGCGACTCGAGGTCCGGCTCCCCGTCCGGGGGGAACGCCTCGGCGTGGTGGGCGAGGGCGTCCTCGCCGAGCACACGCCACCCGATCCCGCCGACCGAGCTGGCCGACCCGGTGAAGCACACGTCGACGACCTCGTCGGCCAGGCCGATCACCTCGAACAGCTGGGCGCCCCGGTAGGAGTCGAGGGTGGAGACGCCCATCTTGGAGAGGATCTTGAGGACGCCGGCCTCGAGGGCGGCCCGCAGCCGCTCCTGGGCGTCCGCGCTGAGGAGGTCGCCGGTCTCGGCCTCGTCCGCCTCGGCGGCCACCGTCTGGAGGGCGAGCTGGGGGCACACGCAGTCGGCGCCGTAGCCGAGGAGGGCGGCGACCGAGTGCGTGTCGCGGGCGTCGTCGGCGACGACCACGAGGCTGGTGTCCGAGCGCAGCCGGGCGGCGATGAGCCGCTGGTGGACGGCCCCGAGGGCGAGCAATGACGGGACGGGCACCTGCTCGGGTGTGGGGGGACCGCCGTCGATCACGAGGATGCCGGCGCCGTCGCGCACGGCCTGCTCCGCCTGCTCGGCGAGGTCGAGCACCGCGGCTCGCAGGCCGTCGGGGCCCTCGGCCGCGGCGAACGCGGCGACCAGCTTCTGCACGGGAAACGGCGAGCCGCCGGGCTGCCCCAACGACTCGACTGCCGACGGGTACAGGAAGAACGAGTCGAGCGCCAGCAGCCGGGTGGCCTCGGGGCCCTCCAGCAGCAGTGGGGCGCGCGGCCCGAGCAGGGTGCGCAGGCTCATCACCAGGCGCTCCCGCAGCGGGTCGATGGGCGGGTTGGTGACCTGGGCGAACCGCTGGCGCAGGTAGTGGGCGACGGGTCGCGCCCGCCCCGCCATCGGCGGGAGCGGGGAGTCGTCGCCCATGGCGAAGGTGGGCTCGTAGCCCTCGGCGGCCATGGGCTTGAGCACCATGGCCAGCTCCTCCTTGGTGAAGCCGTGGGCCGCCTGGCGGACGAGGAGGTCGTCCGGGGTCTCGGCCACCGGCTCGCCGGACGGCACGTCGAGGAAGCCGTCGTCGGCCCACTGCGCGTATGGCGCCTCCAGGGCCAGGTGCTCCTTCACCGACGCGTTGCGGACCACCCCGAACTTGGGGGTGACCACCAGCATGTGGCCCGGGCCGAGGCGGCCCCGGTCGACGGTGCCGTGGCCGGCGACCTCGACCGCGCCCATCTCGGACGCGCACACGACCAGCCCGTCGTCGCAGATGGCGTAGCGCAGCGGTCGCAGCCCGTTGCGGTCGAGCACGGCCCCGACCCGCACGCCGTCGGTGAAGATCACCCCGGCGGGGCCGTCCCACGGCTCCATCAAGGCCGAGTGGTACTGGTAGAAGCCACGCACCTCGGGGTCGAGGTCGCGGGTCTCCTCCCACGCCTCGGGCACGAGCATGGCCATGGCGTGCGAGAGGTGCCGCCCACCGCGCACGAGCAGCTCCGCGGCCTCGTCGAGCTTGCCCGAGTCGCTGGCCTCGGGCTCGAGCACAGGGCGGAACAGGTCTTCCGGGCCGAGGCCGACCTCGGCGGTGCCGAGCCGGGCCCGCGCCCGCATGCGGTTCTCGTTCCCGCCGATGGTGTTGATCTCGCCGTTGTGGCAGAGCATCCGGAACGGCTGGGCCCGCTCCCAGGTGGGGAGGGTGTTGGTGCTGAACCGCTGGTGGAAGACGGCGAGGGGTGCGACGAACCGCTCGTCGGCGAGGTCGAGGAAGTAGGCGTCGAGGGCGTCGGCCGCGACGAGGCCCTTGTAGACGACGGTGCGGAACGAGCACGACGCGACGTAGGTGCCCTCGGTGGTGGCGTCGATGCGGCGACGCAGCCGGTAGGTGCGTCGCTCGAGCTCCTCGGAGGCGGCGTCGCCGATGCGGCTCTCCACCCCGTCGGCGAGGAGCTTCGCCCCCGCCTCGACCGCCTCCGGAGTGGCCTCGAGGAGCGCCTGCACGATGGTGGGTCGGCTCGCCGCGGCCAGCTCCCCCAGCACCGACTCGTCGGTCGGAGGCGTGCGCCACTCGACCACCCGGAGCCCTTCGGCGGCGGCCGCCGCCTCGACGGCGCCGGTGGGGTCGGCACCCCGCACGAACAGGGTGGCGACGCCGACGCCCTCGCCGAAGAGGGCGGAGGGGATGGTGGTGAGCAGGCCGGTGCCGTCGGACGTGCGGGCGTCGGCGGCGACGGCGCCGCGGTGCTTGACGTTGGCCAGGCCGCGCAGGGCGGCGGTGACGATCTGACGGGAGGGACGTCCGTGGGCGTCGGCGACGAAGCCGATGCCGCACGCGTCGAGCTCGCGCATGGGGTGCTCCGGGCTGTGGGGCGTCGGGAAGACGGCGAGGGCCGTGCCGACCGGGCGTCCATCGCCGTTGGTGGGCGAGGCACCGTTGCCCCTGCTCACCCGGTCGGGTCGATGGCAACCATACCCGGGTGCCGGCTCGTCGGACCTCCGAGTTCGGGCCTTCGGCCCGTGGCGGTGGCTCAGCCCGCCTTGGTGGCCCGCACCGCCCACATCCGGTCGGCGAGCACACGGACGTCGACCTCGTCGAAGCCGGCCCGGCGCAGCCGTTCGGGGAGGTCGCCCGGGTCGACGGGGTTGTACACGTCGTCCTCGTGGAGGGCGGCGAGGTCCGGATGACCGACGCCGTCGCTGGCGACGAACGTGCCGCCGGGGCGCAGCACCCGGTGCAGCTCGGCGAAGAGCCGATCCTGGATGTCCGTCCCTGGCACGTGGTGCAGCATCGTGAAGCTGGCGACGCCGGTGAAGCGGCGGGCTTCGAAGGGCATGTCCGAGGCGTCGCCGTGCACGACGGTGAGCCGTCCACCGGCCCGGGAGGCGAGGGCGTCGGCGAGCTCCCGGTCGAGCTCGATGGCGGTGACCTGGTCGAGGTGCTCGAGGAGCAGGTCGGTGGTGAGCCCGGGGCCGGGTCCGACCTCGAGGACGTCGTCACCCAGGTCGTGGGCACGCCGTCGCCGAAGGCGAAGGGGAAGACGGCGTCGCGCAGCGTGGTGCGGCAGCCGTCGCTGGCGAGCATCTCGAGGTGCTCGGCGTTCACGGGTGCGGACGCTACTGGGACGTGCAGGGCCCCGCTCGGGATCAGCCGCTCGCGCGTCCTCCGTCGGTGCGCCGGCGGGCCGACGCTCCTCGGCAGCCCCCTAGACTGCGATGGACACGCCAGCACTCCGGGGGGACGATGACGGCGACCGAGCAGCGCAGCAGCACGCCGGCCGAGCCTCGCAAGGGGGGCCTCGAGCAGTGGGCACCGAGGGTGATGCCCCCGGTGCCGGCGCTCACCGACGAGCAGGCCCTGGCCTGTGCGTTCCGCATCCTCGCCCACGGCGGGTTCTCCGAGAACATGGCGGGGCACATCACCTGGCAGCGCCCCGGCCGCGACGACATGCTCGTCAACCCGTGGGGGCTGTGGTGGGAGGAGATCTCCGCCTCCGACCTGTGCACCGTCGACGCCGACGCCAACGTGCTGGCCGGCAAGTGGGACGTCACCCCGGCCATCCACATCCACACCGAGCTCCACCGCCGCCGCCCTGACGCCCGGGTGGTGATCCACAACCACCCGTACTGGGTGTCGGTGCTGGCGGCGGTCGGGATGCTCCCGGAGATCGTCCACCAGAACGGCTCGATGTTCTACGGCGACCTCGAGTTCGTGAACGAGTACACCGGCGAGGTCGACTCGGCCGAGCTGGGCGCCGACCTGGCCAGCCGGATCGGCGACGCCAAGGTCGTGTTCCTGGCCAGCCACGGCGTGATCGTGACGGGCGACGACGTCCGCGACGCCACGTTCCGTGCGGCCACCGTCGAGCGGTTGTGCAAGCTGGCGTACGACGTGCACCTCATGGAGAAGGACCCCTTCGAGATCTCACCGCAGTTCATGGTGGGGATGAAGGCCTCGCAGCTCGAGCGCGCCGTCGACCCCTTCTGGGACGGCGCCGTGCGGCTCCTGCTGCGTCGGGAGCCCGACGTCCTCGACTGACCACCGCCGCCATCCCCGCCACCGCGGGTGATGAGCCGGCTCATGACGACCGCACCACCAGGGGGGAACCTGATGCGCACGTTGGACGACCTCGCCAACGACCCGAACTTCACCACCGCCAAGCGGGGCGCCGAGCGCACCGTCACCCTGCTGCCCGACCCGCCGCGGGCCGAGCGCCAGCTGCTGGTGATCTCTGCCGACGACCACGTGGTGGAGCCGCCGGACACGTTCGAGGGCCGCATGCCGTCCAAGTTCGGCGACCGCGCCCCCCACGTGGTGGAGAAGGACGACGGCAGCCAGGTCTGGATCTACGACGGCCAGGAGCTGCCCAACGTCGGCTTCAACGCCCTCGTGGGCCGGCCGGTCGAGGAGTTCGGCAGCGAGCCGGTCCGGTTCGACCAGATGCGCAGGGGGGCGTGGGACATCCACGAGCGCGTGCGGGACATGGACCTCAACGGCGTCTACGCGTCGCTCAACTTCCCGTCGTTCCTCCCCGGCTTCGCCGGCCAGCGCCTCCAGGTGCTCACCAAGGACGTCGAGCTGGCGGAGGCCGCGGTGCGGGCGTGGAACGACTGGCACCTCGAGGCCTGGTACGGCCCGTACCCGGACCGCATCATCCCGTGCCAGATCCCGTTCCTGCTCGACCCGGTGAAGGGCGCCCAGATGATCCGGGAGAACGCCGAGCGGGGCTTCACCTCGGTGACCTTCCCGGAGTCCCCCGCGCCCCACGGGTTCCCGAGCCTGCACTCGGACCACTGGGACCCGTTCATGGAGGCGTGCGCCGAGACCGGCACGGTGATCAACCTCCACGTCGGCTCGTCGGGCGCGTCGCCGACCACCACCGACGACGCACCCCCCGACGTCACCGGCGTCCTCTTCTTCGCCTACGCCATGTTCGCGGCGGTCGACTGGCTCTACTCGGGGTACCCCACCAGGCACCCGGACCTGAAGATCGCCCTCAGCGAGGGCGGCATCGGCTGGGTCGCCGGCCTGATCGACCGGCTCGACCACATGGAGACCTACAACTCCATGTACGGCACCTGGACCGCCTCCGAGCGACCCTCCGACGTCTTCCGTCGGAACTTCTGGTTCTGCGCCATCGAGGACCCTTCGTCGTTCCGCCAGCGCGACGTCATCGGTGTCGAGAACATCATGATCGAGCAGGACTACCCGCACATCGACTCCACGTGGCCCCGCACCCAGCAGCTCACGGTGGAGGCGATGGCCGGCATCCCCGCCGACGACGCGGCGCGCATCTGCTGGCGCAACGCGGCCGAGCTGTACCGCCACCCCGTCCCCCAGAGCGTCCAGGACGACCCGAATGCCTACTGATCCCTCCGGGGCCGAGATCTCGGCCGACTCCGTCGCTCCCGCCGTCGACCTGACCGGCAAGGTCGCGGTGGTCACCGGGGCCAGCCGCAGCATCGGCAAGGGCATCGCCCTCGAGCTCGGCGCCGCCGGTGCCACCGTCTACGCCACCGGGCGCACCGTCGAGCCGGGCACCATCCCCGGCACCATCGGCGAGACCGCCGCCCAGATCGACGCCCTCGGTGGCGTCGGGGTCGCCGTCGCCTGCGACCACAAGGACGACGCCCAGGTGGCCGCCCTGTTCGACCGGGTGAAGGCCGACCACGGCCGCCTCGACATCCTCGTAAACAACGTGTTCCCCGCGCCCGTGCTCGCCCCGTGGCTGGGCAAGAAGTACTGGGAGCTCCCCATCGAGGCGTGGGACGAGATCATCGGCGTCGGCTCGCGCTCCCACTACGTGGCGTCGGTGCTCGGCACACCGCTGCTGTTCGAGGCCGGCGGCGGCCTCATCGTCAACGTGTCGTCCTCTGGGGCCATCACCTACGCCCACAACGTGGTCTACGGGGTGGGCAAGGCGGCGGTCGACAAGATGACCGCCGACATGGCCGTCGAGCTCGAGGGCACCGGCGTCACCGCGGTGTCGCTGTGGCCCGGCCTCGTCCGCAACGAGATGCTCGACGCCGCCGCCGTCCGCGACGGCGACCAGGTGTACATCGAGCTCCCCGGGGAGGGCCGCTTCGACCTCACCGGCGCCGAGTCGCCCCGCTTCCTCGGTCGGGCCGTCGTGGCCCTGGCCGGCGACCCCGGGCTGGCCGCCCGGGCGGGCAGGCCGTTCACGTCGTCCTCCCTGGCCGTCGAGCTCGGGTTCACCGACATCGACGGGCGCGTGCCCCAGGTGCTGCTCCGCGACGTCTGAGGCGCCACGGCCGGTCGCCGCGTCATCGTGGAAGAGTGACCCGATGGGGACAGCGCGGGTGGGTCTGATCGGTGTGGGCATCCTCGGGCGACCGGTGGCGGAGGAGCTGCTCGCCGCCGGCCTCCCGCTCGTCGTGCGCGACGTGCGCCCGGAGGCGGTGGCCGGCCTGGCCGAGCAGGGGGCGGTCGTCGCCTCTTCGGCGTCCGAGGTGGGCGAGCGCTGCGACCTGGTGCTCCTGCTGGTGCAGACGGCCGACCAGTGCCGCGACGTGGTCGCCGAGCTGCTCATGGTGGCGTCACCGGGCACCACCGTGGCGGTGATGGCCACGGTCACGCCGGAGGTGGTGCACCAGCTGGCCGAGCAGGCGGCGGCCGTCGGGATCGACCTCGTCGATGCGCCCATGGCCGGCAAGGGGGAGGCGAGCGTGCGCGACCACTCGATCTGGGTCCTCGCCGGTGGCGAGGCCGGGGTGGTGGAGCGGCTCCGCCCGGCGACCGACGCCTTCGCCGGGCGGCTGGTGCACGCCGGGCCGCTGGGCTCGGGGGCGGCGGTGAAGCTCGCCCACAACGTGATGGTGTACCTCGGCTACCTGGCCACCCTCGAGGCGGTGGAGCTGGCGCGGGCCGCCGGGGTGGCCGACGGCCTGGTCGAGGAGGTGACCCGAGCGTCGGGCACGCTCTCCGACCAGTCGGCGGTCTGGCTCGAGATCTACGAGCGTCGCCGGCTCGACCCCGGCCCACCCGAGGAGGAGGCGATGCTCCGCACCTCCGCGGCGCTGCTCGACAAGGACCTGCGCCATGCCGTCGAGCTGGGCGACCGGCTCGGCGTCGACCTGCCCGGGGTTCGCCTCATGGTGGGCCGCGGCGCGGCCACCTACGCCGTCGACGGGGGGTCGGCGTGATCGGCGTGTGGCGGGCCTGGCTCGACGTCAACAGCGCCCCCGGGATGCGCACCCCGATCGAGGAGGAGAACGTCCCCCTCGACGGGCTCACCGTCGCGTGAGCATCAACAAGGCCGGCTCCATGGAGCCCGGGGCACAACAGAGGCTCATCAGACCCAGGGCGGTTCACGACCCCCTGCAGGTCCGGAGCGCCGGCCACTCACGGCGGGGGTCACCAGGTTTTCTCAGAACTGGCCACATAGTGACCGGTTCTGAGGTGCACCGTGTGGGCATGACGACGACCCAGGAGCACACCGTGGACCTCGAACGAGCCGACCTGATGGAGACCCTCACCGAGCGGCGGGCGTTCCTCGTGCAGACCCTCGACGGCGTCAGCGACGCCGACGCCGGCCGGCGCACCACGGTGAGCGAGCTGTGCCTCGGCGGTCTGGTGAAGCACGTGACCCAGACCGAGGCCGTCTGGGCCGACTTCATCCAGCGCGGCGCCGACGCCTTCCCCTCGTGGGACGATCCGCAGACCTACCAGGACCGGGTCGACAACTTCACGATGCTCCCCGGCGACACGGTCGCCTCGGTGCTCGAGACCTACGCCGAGGTGGCCCGCCGCACCGACGAGCTCGTCGCCGGCCTGCCCTCCCTCGACGTCGCCCACGCCACCCCCGACGCGCCGTGGGCCCCCTCGGTGGTCTGGAGCGCCCGCCGGGTGCTGCTGCACGTCATCGGCGAGACCGCCCAGCACGCCGGACACGCCGACATCATCCGAGAGGCCCTCGACGGCGCCAAGACCATGGGCTGACGACCCGGTGCGCGGGCCGGTCCGGGGCACCCGGGCCGGCCCACCAGACTGGTCGGGTGGAGCCCGGTCCCGACGACGCACTGCCTCCGGAGGTGACGGCGGCCCACGATGCCGCCGTCCGGGCGGGCCGGGACTGGTACCCGGACCCGGCCACCGGCTTCATGGTGCTCACCGCCGAGTTCCTGCTCGCCCGAGGCCACTGCTGCGGCTCCGGCTGCCGGCACTGCCCCTACCCCGAGTGCGGCCCGGGCTGAGGAGCGCACGGCCGGGCCGTTCGTCAGACGTGTCCCCTGGTCGGGGGGCTGTCGTACCCCCTGCGTAGGGTTGGGGGCATGGGATCCGGCGGGGTTTCAGACGAACTGAGCGGGAGGCTGGACGGGCTGGCGGCGGGCTCGACGGCTGAGTTGCGGGTGGGGCCGGTGGCGCGGCCGTTGCTGGG
>Ga0164243_10013928_pt1 | contig 11257 bp, 9 predicted proteins | sample OricompcompostOP_FD_108781 | JGI IMG/M metagenome (GOLD analysis project Ga0164243, IMG submission 108781) | Organic Plus compost microbial communities from Emeryville, California, USA - Original compost - Organic plus compost (OP) | ecosystem: Engineered > Solid waste > Mixed feedstock >... | reverse complement strand
GTCGTGGGCCCACCCCACCGGCCGTCACTTGGTGGAGGGCCGACGATCGGGTGCGTCGTCGGAGAGCACGACGACGCGCAGCGCCGCGCGGAGGTTGTGCGTCGTCGCCCGCCAGGCGTCGGCCTCGTGACGGCAGGCGTCGGCCTCGGCGGAATCGGCCGCCGCCGCGGCGTCGACCGCGGAGCGACGCCACGTGAGGTACTGCTCCTCGCAGGTGTGGATGTAGGACAGGATGTCGGCCTGGTTGTACCGGCAGATCTTGGCGACCTCCCGGGCACTCAGCGATCGGCCGTCGGGGTCGAGTTCGAGGAGCGTCTGCAGCGCGTCCGGGAGCCGCTCGTCGGTCTCGGCCCGGACCGGCTCGGTCTGCGTGATCTGCTCGATGATCTTCGGCGCGCAGTCGGCGAGGAAGCTGAACCACTCGGCGAGAGACGCGCTCAGGTTGTGCGGGTGGTAGACGGCGCACTCGAGCGTGAGCGTCGCGAACACCTCGTCGTTGAGCAGGTGCAGGCGCACCGCCGACCCCATGGTCGGCTGCGCGGCCACGATGTCGGCGGCATGCCGGGTGTCGGCGATGTCGCCGGCCAGGCGTGCGAAGAACTCCAGACGAGGCGAGTCCGATCGCGGGCTCAGCCACGACGACACCGGCTTGGTCGGCAGGGCGATGTCGCCGTCGGCGTCGGTTCGGATCTCGCAGCCGGTCAGGTCCTCCAGAGAGCTGACGAGGAGCGCGCGCAGGTGATCGATGTCGTGTGGCTGGACCGCGACCTCGATCTGCGGCTCGGCCCGCGCCGAGGGCGAGTGGTCGAGGAAGGCCGGGTGGACGACCTCCCAGACCCGGCGGAGGGTGGCCACCGCGACGTGGGCGAGTTCGTCCACGCGGCGCCGGCCCACCTCGTAGATGTGGGTGCCGTTGCGCAGTCGCCGCCAGCCGAGTTCGTCGAGCATCTGCAGATGCTCGGTGAAGTACTCCTCGGTCGGGTGCAGGTCGGAGTCGCGGATCGTGCACCGCAGGCGGTTGGCCCCGGTGACGGTGAACGTGAGCCTGCCGTGGGGACCCTCGGGGATGTCGGGATCCTGCTGGATGGTCAGGGTCGAGCCGGGCTCGAGCCCGGAGAGGCGGTCGCCGACATGGTGCTGGAAACGCCGCCAGGAGTCGTCGATGTTCGAGTCCACGGTGAAGTCGGGCGTCATGCGACTTCCTTTCTCCTGCGCGGATGGTGCGGGGTCGCGCAGTGCTGCGGGGTGTGTGCGGGCGCCGCAGGGGAGCGGCGGTGTGTCGGGGCGTCGATGCGATTCCTCGGGGGATGGGGCGCACGATGGCCGACGGGCGAAGCTGCCTCGTGTTCAGGTTAGGTGACCGGGACGACATCGTCGGTCGGTTGATCAGACCCGAACGATGATCCTCTGATCGAACGGTACCCCGGTGTCGGGCTTACGTCCGAGTCAGAAAACGGTTCTCCCGGGCGCCGGGGAAGAACCGCAGCTCACGGGCGGTGCGCCGCTCAGTTCGAGGGGTCCGCAGGAGGGGAATCCGCGGGAGGTTCCGGCGCCGCGGGGGACTCGGGCGCGGGTGCCTCGGACGTCGACGGAATCTCGGACGTCGGCGGTGTCTCGGAGGTGGCGGGGGATTCCGCAGGGGTCTCCTCCGGAGCCGGGGCCTCCTCGGTCCCCGCGGGCGGGGGCGTCGTCGTGGTGACCGCCGGCGGCGGGACGATCCACGATGCTGCCACGACCGCCACGGGTTGCGCACCCCGCCGGCCCCGACAGGGTGAGCGTCCAGACGCCGCCCGGATCGGTCGCGGCCAGGACCGCAGGGCGGAGCAGCGCCGACATTTCGACGGTTCGCGGGACCCCGTCGCCACAGGTGAGCGTGACCGTGCCGGTCCCGTCCGCGGGGACGGTGCAGCCGACGGACGCCCCGGCGTCGCGGAACTCGAAGCTCCCGATCAGGTCGCCGGTTCCGCTGAAGGCGGTCGGGGTGGGCGCCGGCGGTGCTCCCGAGGCCGAGGGCGCGCCGGGAACCTCCGAACCACCGGGAACGGACCCGGCGGCCGGGCTCTGGGGTGCCGACGGCTCGGCACCCGGGGCGCCGCTCTCGGCGCCGGCCGCGGGAGCCGAGGGGTCGGTGCCATCGGCACCGGAGGCCGGGACATCGGACTCGGGCGCGCCGACCGGCAGCCCACCGTCCTCGACGGACCGCTGCTCGACGGCCGGTGCGGCGGCCGGGTTGTGCGCCGCGGCGAGGCCGTTGCGTTCGGCGTCGTCCTCGGTCTCGGCCGCGAACGGGGTGTTCAGCGACGCCGGCGTCGGCAGCGGCTCGGTCAGCGGAGGCAGTCCGGAGAGGTCGAGCGATCCGCCGGCCGGCAGCTCGACGAGGAGTCCGGTCAGGAAGTTCAGCACCTGCAGGACCGGCGCGCCCGGCGCGGGGGCCGGGGCGCCGGGCACGAGCGTCGTAGTGCCGGCGACGTCGGTGACGTGCTGATCGGCATAGGCGACACGGGTCACCGAGCGGGTCTGGTAGCCGGGCCACGGCTGCCCTTCGAGTCGGTATCCGCCGATCGGGGCGGCCGCCGGCGGGGCCAGCGGATTGCCGCACGAGCAGACCGCGCGCGGCACGCCGGCGGCGTCGACGTAGACGGCGGTGCCCCGCTGCAGGATCGCCTGGAACGGATTGGCGCGGCCCGAGGCGAAGGTGTGGTTGGTGACCCAGGTGTCGGCGGTGAGGACCACCGGGGTCAGCGTGTTGAGGTAGTAGGGGATCGACGCGGTGCTGATCCCGAAGACACCGGCCCAGGCCGCTGCGGCGGCGGGATCGGCCATCAGGCGGTTGCTGAGTGCGGCGGTGTCGCAGGCGGCCGAGTCGCCCGTCGCGTAGAGCCCGGGTTCGGTGCCGTTGACCGCGCGGCCGCCCATGTCGGGCGCCCCGACGTTCGCGGTCAGCGCGACGTTGCCCGGGAGTTCTCCGGCGCCGGCGGCGACCACGGGGTCGGTGAACGGGGCGATCCCGGGATCGTTGGCGGCGGTGAGGGTCAGCCCCGGGATGTAGATGTCACCCTTGCGGGCCTTGACCACGAAGACGATTCCCGCCGCGAGCACGAGGGCCAGCACGACGACGACCGCGGCGAGGGCGATCGTCAGAGTGCGCCGGTTGTCGGGCTGCGGACCGTTCGCAGCGAACGGCGCGGTGAAGTCGGGCGGGGTCGGGGGACCGGGCGGATGGGTCATGGCACGAACTCCTCCTGCCGATGCGCCGGGCGTCACGGCCCGATCATGGCGAGCGGAGCGGCCCGCTCGGCCCAAGTATCAGCAGGTGGTCGGCACCCGGCAAGCGCTGACCAGCGAGAATCATCCGATCGGACGTATGCCGCGGCCGGCCGGGCCACGGACCCTTGCCCGGTGGCGGCGGCCGGTGCCGCGGCGCGACCGAGCCGCAGGCGTCAGAACCGCGGGTGTCAGACGCGACCGAAGACCATGGAGTCCTCGACCTTGCCGAGGTGGTGGTCGATGGCGTCGCGGTAGTAGTTGTGCCGTACCTTCCAGTGGCCGCGCGTGCCCGACTTGGGGAGCGCGTCCGGCGACCGCTCCACGTAGCCGGCCTTGAGATCCCACAGCGGTTGCGCCGGCATCGGCTCCGGACCGAGATGCGGATAGGCGTGTGTGTAGCCGTTCTCCCGCATGTACCGGACCAGGTTCGCCACCGCGCGCGCGGTCATGTCGGCGCGCAGCGTCCACGACGCGTTCGTGTAGCCCACCGACCAGGCGAGGTTGGGGACGTCCTCGAGCAGGTGGCTCTTGAACACGAACCGGTCGTGGGGCTTGACCTCGTCGCCGTCGACGCGGAGTCGCGTGCCGCCGAAGCCGAGCAGTTGCAGGCCGGTCGCGGTGACGATGATGTCGGCGTCGAGATGCCGGCCCGAGGCCAGTCGGATGCCGGTCTCGTCGAAGCGGTCGATGTGGTCGGTGACCATCTCGATCGAGCCCTCGGTGATCCCGTTGAACAGATCCGCATCGGGCACCAGGCACATCCGCTGGTCCCACGGGTTGTAGGTGGGGTTGAAGTGCACGTCGATCGGATAGTCGTCGGGCAGGTTGGCGGCGACGTTGAGACGCAGCAGTTTGCGCCCGAGCTTCGGGAACTTGTGGGTCAGGTGCACGATCGCCGCGGTCTGCGTCGAGTAGCGGAATCGGATCGCCTGGTGGGCGGCCTTGGGCGGCAGGACCTTCTTGAGGAGCGGCGCGAGGTACTGCTTCTGCTTCGAGGAGAAGATGTAGGACGGCGAGCGCTGCAGCATCGTCACGTGCGCGGCCTGCTCGGCCAGGTTCGGGACGAGGCTGACCGCGGTCGCCCCGCTGCCGATGACGATGATCCGCTTGCCGCGGTAGTCGAGGTCCTCCGGCCAGTGCTGGGGATGCACGATCGTGCCGCTGAAATCCTCGGCGCCGGCGAACCGCGGCGTGTACGGGTTGTCGTAGTCGTAGTAGCCGGTGGCGAAGACGACGAACCGGCTGCGGTGGGTCTCGCGGCGCTTGCCCTCGCCCTCGCCGACCTCGACGTCGAACGTCCAGGTGTCGGTCGTCGAATCCCAGTCGGCGCCCAGGACATGCCGGGAGAACCGGATGTGGTCGGTGATGCCGTACTTGTCGGCGGTGTGCTCGATGTAGTCCCGGATGTCGGCGCCCTCGGCGAGCGCCGCGACCTTCGGCCACGGCTCGAACGGGTAACTGAGCGAGTAGATGTCGCTGTCGGACCGCACACCGGGGTAGCGGAAGAGGTCCCAGGTGCCGCCGATCCGCTCCCGGCGTTCGAGGATCAGGTAGTCGACGTCGGGGTTCTCTTCGCGCAGGCGGTATGCGCAGTCGATGCCGGAGAGTCCGGCGCCGATGATGATGACGTCCCGCAGTGGGGTCTCGGGCTTCTCGCCGGATCGGGTGTCGTCGATGGCGTCGATCTCGGTCACGCGGACCTCCTCGCCTCGGTGGGGTGGCTCGGTGGTCATCATGCAACAAACGTTGCCCGGTGTGAACGGAATCACTTCGAAAGGTCGCGGGCACGAGGTCGCGGCCGTCGGCGTGCGGGTGGGGAACGTGCGATGACGCGAGAAAGCCGGCTCCCGGGCCCCGCGACGTCGCGGGGCCGGAGAGCCGGCAGGTCTCGCCGATCAGGTCCGTCGGCGTGGGTGCATCGGTGCGTCATCCCGACTTCGGAGAACGTGCTCTTCCGCGTTCGGGGCCTGACCGGATGCGACCGGTTGGTACCCGCCCGGTGGGCGGGTCAAACCTGTTCGGGGACAGTCGGGGTCGGCGTCACTCCGCCGGCGGCACGAGCACGGCGTCGATCAGGTACACCTGAGCGTTGGAGGTGGTGACCCCACCGCAGACGATGCCGGCGTCGTTGACCTTCAGGTTGTCGCCCTCGCCGCTGACGGTGAGTTTCTGGCCCTCGAGGGTGGTGTGCTCGCCGAGCGCCTTGTCGGGGGTCGCCTGGCCGTCGACCACGTGGTAGGTGAGGATCTTGGTGAGCAGGTCCGTGTCGGTCTTCAGCTGCTCGACGGTCTCCGGCGGCAGCTTCGCGAAGGCGTCGTCGGTCGGCGCGAAGACGGTGTACTCGCCGGTGTTCAGCGTCTCGACGAGGTTCACGTCCGGGTTCAGCTTGCCGGAGAGCGCCGCGGTCAGGGTGGTGAGCTCGGGGTTGTTCGACGCGGCGGTGGCGACCGGCACGGTGGCCATGCCGGCGATCGAGGCCGGTCCGGTGGGGTTGGCCTCGGCGTAGGCGGCGCAGCCGGGACCGACGAGGTTCGCGGCCGGATCGGCGGCGGTCTCGCTCATCGAGGTCATCCCGCTTGCCGCGCTGGTGGTCGTGGTGGACGAGTCGGTGTCGTCGCTCGAGCATCCGGCGATCACGCCGACGGCGAGGACCAGACCGGTCACCGCTCCGGCCACACGGGGAACACGCTTGATCATCGTTGATCCTTGTCTCTTGGAGAGGTTCGGCTGTGCGGGTACGCCCAGCCTCACAAGCGCATTCGCCGCCGTGTCCGAACCGGATGGGTGACCGGCCGACGGGAGCGGATCAGCTCTGTTCCCACCACTCGCCCTCGGCCCAGGCCTGCCCTTCGGAGATGGCGCCCATCGTGGTCTGGCCGTCGAGCGCCTCGCGGATGATGTCGGCGTGTCCGCAGTGGTGGGCGGTCTCGCGGAGGAGGTTCAGGATCATCGTCCGGATGCTCGCCCACTCGCGCTCCGGCTGCCACGGCGCCGTCGGTTGCGGGATGAGGTCGTCGAGGTCGGCGGCCTCGGCGATCACCCGGTCGAAGGCGGCCGCGTTGCGTTCATAGGCCTCCAGCCATCCGTCGAGCGTCTCGTCGGTGCCGAGTTCGTATTCGCCCGCCAGGCGGCTCATGTCGAACTCGGCGTTCTCGTCCCGTTCGACGATGACGCGTGCGGCGTTCTCCTCGCCGCGGGCGAGGTGCTTGACGAGGGCTCCGATGGTCAGGGCGCTGACCGTGGTCTGCTTGCGCGCCTGCTGCTCGGTCAGGTTCCGGGCGGCGACCCTCAGCATGTTCCGCTGGTCCTGCAGGAGCGTCAGCAGTTCGCGCTTCTCGCCGCTGACGTCGACGCCGAGTTCGGGGGTGGTGTAGGTGGCCATGGTGTGCTCCCTGAGGTGGTGTTCTGGCTGGTGAATGCCACGCTACGAGCCAACGAAAACAGCTTCGGTCCTCGTTCTCCTCTGTTCTCCCCGTGAACCATTTGCGTCCGGAAATGGGCCTGACGGTTGGTGAAATCCGTTTGCGGGGCGAGCTTTTCGCGTCGACAATGCACTCCATGACCTCAGTGCTGAACGCCCTCACCCGGAAACCCGACCGCGCGGGTGACCGCGCCATGCTCGACGCCCTGCTCGACGAGGTGAAGGTCGGCACGCTCAGCACGGTCGTCGACGGGCTACCCTGGTCGGTCCCGATGCTCTTCGCGCGCGGCGGCGACGCCATCCTGCTGCACGGCTCCACCGGTGCCGGGGCATTGCGGCATGTGGCCGCCGGGGCACCGGTCACCTTCACCGTGTTCGCGATGGACGGACTCGTGGTGGCGGACAGCCTGTTCGATCACTCCGCCAACTACCGGTCGGCGGTCGTGCGGGGGGCGCTCGAACCCGCCGACGACGCGAAGGCGGTCCTCGAGGTGTTGTCGGACAAGCTGATCCCGGGCCGCGTCGCCGAGGTGCGGGACATGACGTCCAAGGAGCTCGCGGCGACGATGGCGCTACGACTCCCGATCGTCGACGGGCAGTGGATCGTGAAGGGGCGCCAGGGCGGCCCGAGTTCGCCGTCGACGGAGTGGACGGGCGTGGTGCCGATGCGGACCGTGTACGACCCGCCGGTCACGCACTCCGGCGAGACGCCGCCGGATTCGGTGCTGGCGCTGGTGGATTCGACGAGACGATAGAGCACTCGGCCGGCGGACCTCAGGGGGGGCACGGTCCGCCGGCCGAGTCGTTCGCGTCATTGCGAACCTCGGTCGAGACACCCGGAAGGGCCGGTTTGCGACTACCCGGCCGGGGTGTTCGACGAGTGACGCGGCCCGCGGGTGGGGGCTCTCGGCGAGCCGCGCGTCAAGGTGCCGCGCCCCGGGATCGCCGGGGCACGGCAGGTTCTCATCCCTTGCGCAGCACGAATCGCTGGATCTTGCCGCTGGGGGTCTTCGGCAGGGCGTCGACGAAGTGCACCGTGCGCGGGTAGGCGTGGGCGGCGAACTCGGTCTTGACCAGTTGCTGCAGTTCCTTCTCGAGCTCGTCGGTGCCCTCGATGCCGTCGGCGAGGACGACGAACGCCTCGATGACCTCGCCGCGCAGCTCGTCGGGACGACCGACCACCGCCACGTCGACGACCGACGGATGGGTGATGAGCACGCTCTCCACGTCGAACGGACCGATCCGGTAGCCGGCCATGATGATCACGTCGTCGTCGCGTGCGTTGAAGTAGTAGCGGCCGGCCTCGTCGGCGCGACCGGTGTCGCCGGTCAGGTACCAGCGTCCGTCCTCGGTGAACCGCGCGGCGGTCTTGTCCGGGGCGTCGAGATAGCCGGAGAACCACATCAGAGGGCTCGCCGCGACCTCGATGGCGATCTGGCCGTCGACGATGCCGGTGGCGAAGCCCGGCATCGGCTTGCCCATCGAACCGGGGACGAGCTCCTCGCGGACGTCGTCGTGCCAGTGGTTGTTGATGAACATGCCGTGCTCGGTCTGCCCGTAGTGGTCGCGGACCTCGGTGCCGAGGGCCTCCTTGGCCCAGCCGATCACGTCGGGGGTCAGCGGCTCGCCGGCCGACGACGCGCGGCGCAGGGTGAAGCCGGAGATCCGCGGGTCCTTGCTGAGCGAGCGGTAGACGGTGGGTGCGGCGGCGAAGTTGGTGACGCCGAGGTCGCCGAGGATCTGCGCGGTCAGCTCGGGGGAGAAGCCCGCGTGCAGCAGCAGGTTCCGTCGACCGGTGACCAGCGGTCCGAGGACGCCGTAGTAGAGGCCGTAGGCCCAGCCCGGGTCGGCGGCGTTCCAGAACACGTCGTCCTCGCGCACGTCGAGGCCGTAGTGCATGTAGGCCTCGAACGAGGCGAGCGCCTTCAGCGGCACCGGCACGCCCTTGGGGGCGCCGGTGGTCCCGCTGGTGAACAGCAGGATCAGCGCGCCGTCGCCGCCGACGGAGACCGACTCGGAGACCGGCTCGTGCGAGCTGATCAGGTCCTCGAACCGCAGTGCCGAATCCGGCCCGCTCGCCTCGCTCCCGGCGGCGGAGCCGGCGACGATCTTCTCGATGCCGTCGAGCCCGTCGAGCTTGGCCGCCTGGCTCGGCTCGGTGATGACGACCTTCGCGTTGCCCGACCGCAGGCGCATCTCGATGGCGGGGGTGGCGAACGCGGTGAACAGCGGGATGTAGACCGCGCCGAGGCGGGCGATGGCCAGCAGCGAGACGACGAGCTCCTCGCGCTTGCCCATCAGGACGCCGACGGTGTCGCCGCGACCCACGCCCAGCTCGGCGAGGGCGGCCGCGAAGCGCTTGGAGCGCTCGGCCAGCTCGCCGTAGGTGATGTCGGTGGTGATCGGCTTCGGCGCCGCATCGGCGTCGCCCGAGTCCTCGACCTCGATCACGGTGAACGCGACCGCGTCGGGATCGTGACGATCGACGAGGAGCGCAGCGGCATCGGCGTCGGCGGCGCCGTAGATTCCCAACCAACGGTCGATCATGTCGGTCGGGGACAGGGTGGCCTGTGTCATCGTGAACCTCGCTGTGAACTGGGTAAGCTGGATCACAGTGTGACCAGCCCTGTGAGGCCCTACCACCCTCCGAAGAGGGGGAGAGCGAGGTGAGATGCCCGAGAAAGTGAACGGCATCGTCGCCGACGCCATCCGTCGCGTGCGCACCTCGAGCGGGGTGCCGTTGGCGTTCGCGGGGGTGGTCACCGGTCCGACGACCCTGCGGCTGCAGCACTTCGTCGGTCAGCATGTGGGCGCGCTGAGCGGCCTGTCGGTCGACGTCGGACACGGTCTGGGCGGCAAGGTCGTCGCCCTGAACAGGCTCCTCGCCGTCGACGACTACCTGCGCACCCCGCAGATCACCCACCGCTACAACACGCTCATCGAGCGCGAGGGACTGCGGGCGGTCATGGCCGCACCGGTCATCGTCGACCGCTCGCCGGTCGCGGTGATCTACGGGGCGATGCACACGCCGACGCCGATCGGCGGACGCATGCTCGACGCCCTCGCGAGTGAGGCGCGAGCGGTCGAGCAGGAGATCGTGGCCGCCCGGGCGCGGATGGAACACGCCGCCGAGGGCGAGAACGAGATGCGCGACCGCATGACCGCGGCGTTCGCCCGGCTGCGCGACCTGGCCGGCACGGTCGACGACGCGCGTATCGCCGAAGAACTCGAGGCCATCACCCGGGTGCTGATCGCGGGAGAGGAACCCGCCGAGGAGCCCACGGTCGAACTCACCGGACGGGAGCAGGACGTGCTGTCGCTGGCCGCACTCGGGTATCCCAACGCGCGCATCGCCGAGACGCTGGGCATCACCGTCCACACGGTCAAGGGCTACATGAAGGACGCGATGCGCAAGCTGGGCGCGTCGTCGAGGCTCGAGGCCGTCGTGACCGCCCGCCGATCGGGCCTACTGCCCTGACCCTCCGGGGATTCGTAGCGAACAACGGGTCATGGCGCATGTTCCTTCTACGGATCGCCGTGTCAATGCGTTCCGGCTCAGTGGTTACGCAGCTTCTCGATCAACTCGTCCTTCTTCAGATCCGAGTAGCCGCTGATGTCGAGCTCCTTGGCCCGCTTCTTCAACTCGTCGACGGTCCAGTCCTCGTAGGAGCCCGAGGTGCCGCCGCTGTGGCCCACCTCCGACCGTGAGCTGTTGGCCGCCGCGTTGGCGATGCGTGCGGACTTCTCCTTCGAGTTGCCCTCGTCGCGCAGCTTCTCGTACAGCTCGTCGTCCTTGACCGACGGGCCGGGGTCGCGCTTCTTCTCCGCCATGGTCGCCTCCTTCGATTCGACGACGGTCCACGTCTGTGGTCGATCTCCGACGGGGTGCCCGCTTCCCGATGCCACGAAACCCCCTCGCGCGAGACGACCCCGTGCCTACGGTTGTGCACGTCCGTCGCCCGCGGCCCGAACCACTTGTAGTGAACGTCGTTGACTACGAGTGGACCACCTGTGGGACCGCGGATAAGGTTGTGACGATGTGTCCGCCACGACCGACCCCGCACGACGACCGGCGGACGGACACGGATCGACAAGGTGCGAACACGGTGTCGCCACAAAGCAATTGCGGAAGGAACAACGCATGTCTCAGACGGTCAAGGGAGTGATCTCGCGCAGCAAGAAGGCGCCGACGGAGGTCGTGGACATCGTGATCCCCGATCCCGGACCCCGGGACGTGGTCGTCTCGATCAAGGCCTGCGGCGTCTGCCACACCGACCTCGCCTACCGCGAGGGCGGCATCAACGACGAGTACCCCTTCCTCCTGGGACACGAGGCGGCGGGTGTCGTCGAGTCGGTCGGTTCGGACGTCTCGCACGTCGAGGTCGGCGACTTCGTCATCCTCAACTGGCGCGCGGTCTGCGGCGAGTGTCGCGCCTGCAAGCGAGGTCGTCCGTGGTACTGCTTCGACACCTTCAACGCCAGCAAGCCGATGACCCTCGCCGACGGCACCGAGCTGACCCCGGCCCTGGGCATCGGGGCCTTCGCCGAGAAGACCCTCATCCACGAATT
>Ga0164243_10013927_pt1 | contig 11257 bp, 9 predicted proteins | sample OricompcompostOP_FD_108781 | JGI IMG/M metagenome (GOLD analysis project Ga0164243, IMG submission 108781) | Organic Plus compost microbial communities from Emeryville, California, USA - Original compost - Organic plus compost (OP) | ecosystem: Engineered > Solid waste > Mixed feedstock >... | reverse complement strand
GGCTTGTCGAGATGTACGGACGGCTCGAACCGCGTGCGGTAGATGTCGAGCGCATGGAAGAGATCGCCCGGCGCGAAATGCGAGGCGAAGGCGAAAGGCAGACCGAGCATGGCCGCGAGCTGCGCGCCGAAGGTCGAGGAGCCGAGAATGAAGACATCGGCGCTCTCGCCGCCGCCTGGCACGGCCGGCACCGGCCCCTCGCCGCGGAAATAGGCCATCAGCTCCATCACGTCGCGCGGGAATTCGTTGACGTCCGCATTCAGATTGCGCCGCAGCGCCCGCGCGGTCAGCCCGTCCGAGCCCGGCGCGCGGCCGAGCCCGAGGTCGATCCGCCCCGGATAGAGCGCAGCGAGCGTGCCGAACTGCTCGGCGATCACGAGCGGCGAATGGTTCGGCAGCATGATGCCGCCCGCGCCGACGCGGATCGTCCTCGTCGCCTCGGCGACGAAGCCGATCGCCACGGCGGTCGCGGCCGAGGCGATGCCCGGCATGCCGTGATGTTCGGCGAGCCAGAAGCGTCTGTAGCCGAGCGCCTCGGCCTGTTGCGCGAGATCGCGGCTGTTGCGGAGGGCCTGGCCGGGGCTTGAGCCCTCGGCGATCGGCGCCAGATCAAGAATGGAGAGCGGGATCATCCACCGCATGTAGGTAGACCGCGGCCCAAGCTCAACAGACTGCGCGCAAAGGCGCCTTTCCGTCTCCTCGCGCCTTCGTCTAAGATGAATTCAAAGAACTCCGGATGCCCGATCACACCTACGATATCGCGATCATCGGCGGCGGCGTGAACGGCTGCGGCCTTGCGCGCGATGCGGCCGGGCGCGGCCTGCGCGTCTATCTGTGCGAGCGCGGCGATCTCGCTTCCGGCACGAGTTCGGCCTCGACCAAGCTCGTCCATGGCGGCCTGCGTTATCTCGAATTCTGCGAATTCCGCCTCGTCCGCGAGGCGCTGCGCGAACGCGAGGTCCTTCTGAGGATCGCGCCGCACATCGTGCGGCCACTGCGTTTCGTCCTCCCCCATCGGCCGGGCCTGCGGCCGCGCTGGCTGCTGCGGCTCGGTCTTTTTCTGTACGATCTGCTCGGCGGCGCGGCGCGCACGCTGCCGTCCTCGCGCGCGGTGGATCTGGCGCGCGGCACGGCCGGCAAGGCGCTGAAACCCGAATTCGCCAGGGGCTTCGAATATTCGGATTGCCGGGTGGACGATGCGCGCCTCGTCGTCCTCAACGCCCTGGACGCGGCGGAGCGCGGCGCGAGCATAAATACGCGCACCGAATGCGTGGGCGCCGCGCGCGAGGGCGATGTCTGGCGCGTGACGCTGGTGAAGCGCGGACGCAAGGAGACCGTGCGCGCGCGCGTTCTCGTCAACGCCGCCGGCCCCTGGGTAAGCGAGATGCTGGAGTGCATCGGCGAGCGCGCGGCCCCGGTCCGCCTCGTCAAGGGCAGCCACATCGTCGTGCCGCGCCTGTTCGGGCACGAGCGCGCCTATATCTTCCAGAATCCGGACGGGCGGATCGGCTTCGCCATTCCCTATGAGGGCAATTTCACCCTGATCGGCACGACGGACGAGGACTTCTCCGGCGATCCCGCCGACGCCGTGGCGAGCGATGCCGAGATCACCTATCTGTGCGCCGCCGTCTCGGCCTATTTCCGCAAGCCCGTGACGCCCGGGGATGTCGTATGGACATATTCCGGCGTGCGCCCGCTCTATGACGACGGGTCGGGGAAGGCGCAGGAGACGACGCGCGACTACATCCTGAGGCTGGAAGGCGGTCCCGGCGCCCCGCCGCTTCTCAATATTTACGGCGGCAAGATCACCACGTATCGCCGGCTCGCCGAGCACGCGCTCGATCTGCTCGAGCCCTATACCGGCCGCACGCGCGCCTGGACGGCCGAGGCCGCGTTGCCGGGCGGCGATTTTCCGCAGAGCCGACGCGCCCGCTGCGCACGCGATCTGCGCAGGCGCTATCCCTTCCTCGCGCCCCCGGACGCCCACCGCCTGGTTGCGGCTTATGGCACGCGGGCGGACTATATTCTCGGCGCGGCCCGGAGCATGAAGGACCTCGGCACCGCCTTCGGCAGCGGCCTTACCGCGGCGGAGGTCCATTATCTCATCCGCCACGAATGGGCCGAGACGGCCGAGGATGTGCTGTGGCGGCGCACCAAGATCGGCCTGCGCATCGGCGAGAAGGGCGCGAAGGCGCTCGACGCCTTCATGAAGACCCATGCGGGGCGGAAGCGGCCCGCCGGGCGTCGCCAGCCGGCGCTGCCTCTGCCGACCTGACTCCGGAAACGACAAAAGCGGCCTTGCGGGCCGCTTTGTCACGCTTCCGATGAGCGGTCTCGCGGCCGCTCGCGGACTATAAATTCAGGCCGATCGTCCGGTTTTCACCGGCTGCCGGCCGCTCGATCAGCGCACGAAGGCGCTGGCCGGAATGCCGAGGATTTCGAGATCGGCAGCCGCCGGAACGCGATGGTTGCGGGCAGCCTCGCCGACGCGCTGCGCAGCACCGGCATATTCGAAGAAGTAAAGGATAAAAGCGAGCATTGTGGTTTCCCCTTTCGTTTGCTGAGGGGAATATGATCGTTTCCCGCGCGCTGAGGTAGAGGTCTGGTATACCACCGGATATGCAGTCAATGCATGACTCACCTAAGTAGCCATGCGATTCGTTAAAATGAGTTAATCATTCGCTGCATGACTTGGCGAAAGCCCGGTCCTTCCCCTTGGAGCAGGATGCCCGCTGTTCGATCCGGCGCCCGGCGGCTATGCCGGGGCCCGCAACAGCGAGAAATGGGCCCGCGCCCCGGCGATGGCGCCGTCGCCGACGGACAGGGCGACATTGCCCATGGGCCGCGCGACGTCGCCGCAGGCGAACACACCGGGAATGCTCGTCTCCTTGCTGTCGTCGGTGCGGACGAAAGGTCCGGCGGGTCCCTCTTCCAGCGTGCAGCCGAGCTGTTCGGCGACCGGGCTTGACGGCCTTATCCTTGGCATGATGGCAAGTCCGGCGAGGCGAATGCTGCGTCCGTCCGCGAGTTCGGCATCCACACCCTCCGCGCCCGACAGCCGCACCACGGGCGTCCGCTCGACCGCGACCTTCCGCGCGGCCAGAGCCGCGGTTTCCTCCGCGTCGGGCTCGAACACGCCGTTCAGGAACAGCGTCGTCGGTCCCCAGTCGGGCAGCATCAGCGCGTGATGCAGCGACAGACGTGACGCCGCGAGCACGCCGACCGGTCCGCCGCCGAGTTCGTAGCCGTGGCAATACGGACAATGAAACACCGTATCGCCCCAGCGTTCGGCAAGACCGGGAAGATCGGGCAGCACATCCTTGATGCCCGTGGCGAGAACGAGGCGGCGTGCCATGATCGTCGGTCCGTCATCGAGACGAAGATGGAAATCGCCGCCCGCTTCGCGTCCGGCATCGAGCACCGTCGCGTCGAACCAGCTCACGGTCGGATAACGCAGGAGCTGCGCCTTCGCCTCGGCCGCGATGAGGCCGGGATCGCGCCCGTCCTGACCGAGGAAGCCGTGCGAGGCGCGCGCAAAGCGGTTGCGCCTGCGGCCGCCGTCGATCACCGCGACGCGGCGGCGCGCGCGGGCGATCTGGAGCGCCGCCGAAAGCCCCGCATAGCTCCCGCCGACAACAGCGATCTCGTACATGCTCAGCTCCTTTTGCCGTTGTGCGCCGGTTTCACGCGCCTGCGGTAGTCGTCGACGAGCCGCTTCAGCGTCACATCCGCGAAGCGCTCGAGAAGAAGCGCCTCGGCCTCATGGAACGCGCCTTCCAGCGCGCGGTTGACCGCCTGTTCCACAAGGCATTCGGGATGCTCGACATGCACGCCGATCGACAGCACCGGAGCGGCGCCGAGCGCATCGTAAATGTCCTTCAGGCTCACCGCGTCGAGATCGCAGGCGAGACGCCAGCCGCCGCCGTGCCCCCTGTCCGAGGTCACGAACCCCGCCTCGCGCAGTCCGGCCATGGTCCGCCGCACGACGACGGGATTGGTATCCATGCACACGGCAAGCTCGCCCGAGGTCATCGCCCGGTCCTGCTCGGCCATATGCAGCAGCGCATGCAGCACCGCGGAAAGACGACTGTCCCGTTTCATGTAACTTTATCTGTTACATTATCGCGCAAAAAGCAAGAGCCCGGAATTGCGTGCTCTTCGCAAGCGCCAGGCTCGGGGTGCGCAGCTGCGAAAACGGCCCGCCGCGCGGAGCGGCGGGCCGTGGAATGCCAGGGCCAAACGGGCCCGCGTCAATCCCAGCTCAGCGCGCCGCCGTTCTGGTATTCGATGACGCGCGTCTCGAAGAAGTTCTTCTCCTTCTTGAGGTCCATCGCCTCGCTCATCCACGGGAACGGGTTCTCCGCTTCCGGGAACACCGGGGCGAGGCCGATCTGCGCGCAGCGGCGGTTCGCGATGAAATGCATGTACTGCTCGCAGAGCTGCGCGTTGAGGCCGAGGAAGCCGCGCGGCATGGTATCGCGCCCATAGGCCGCCTCCAGTTCCGCCGCCTCCTTCAGCATGGTCCGCACCTCTTCCTGGAACGGTTTCGTCCACAGATGCGGATTCTCGATCTTGATCTGGTTGATGACGTCGATGCCGAAGTTCAGATGGATCGATTCGTCACGCAGGATGTACTGATACTGCTCGGCGATGCCGACCATCTTGTTGCGCCGGCCCAGGGACAGGATCTGCGCGAAGCCGGTGTAGAACCACATGCCCTCGAACACGACATAGAAGGCGACGAGGTCCCTCAGGAAGTCCTGGTCGCTCTCCAGCGTGCCCGTCTTGAACTGGGCGTCATCGAGATTCTTCGTGTGCTTCAGCGCCCAGGCCGCCTTGTCGGTGATCGAGGGCACTTCGCGGTACATATTGAACAGCTCGCCCTCGTCGAGGCCGAGGCTCTCCACGATATACTGGAAGGTGTGCGTATGCACCGCCTCCTCGAAAGCCTGACGCAGGAGATACTGCCGGCATTCGGGATTGGTCAGGTGGCGGTAGATCGCCAGCACGATGTTGTTGGCGACCAGCGATTCGGACGCGGCGAAGAAGCCGAGATTGCGCTTGATGGCGTGGCGCTCGTCCTCCGTCAGGCCGTCGCGGGACTTCCACAGCGCGATGTCCGCCTGCATGGACACTTCGGTCGGCATCCAGTGGTTGTTGCAGGCGGCGAGATATTTCTCCCACGCCCATTTGTATTTGAGCGGCAGGAGCTGGTTCACGTCGGCGCGGCAATTGATCATCGCCTTGTCGTCGACCGTCACGCGGGCGGCGCCGCGCTCGATCTCGCCGAGACCCGTCGCATCGCCCGAGGCCTTCTTCTCGAAGGCCGGGTGAACGCTCTTCTTCGGATCCTTGGTCGGCTCGGTCTCGGACCAGTCAAGCATGTGTGTCTCCTAGAATCTTTCGTGTGCTGCTCACTGGCAGGCTTCGCATTCGGGATTGTCGATCGAGCAGGCCTTGCCGATCTGAATGAATTCGGGCTCGGGCGCTGCGCTCACGGCTGCGGGCGACACAGCGTTCAGCTTGCCGTCCGTTCCCTTCAGTGTCGACTTCTCGACGTGAGTCGCACTGCGCGAACGCAAATAATAGGTGGTTTTCAGGCCACGCTTCCAGGCGAGCCGGTAGAGCTGGTCAAGCTTCTTGCCGTTCGGATTGGCGATGTACAGATTGAGCGACTGCGCCTGGTCGATCCATTTCTGGCGCCGCGCCGCGGCCTCGATCAGCCAGGACGAATCGATCTCGAAGGCGGTGGCGTAGATCGCCTTCAGATCGTCCGGCACGCGGTCGATGGCGCCGACCGAGCCGTCGAAATATTTGAGGTCCGAAACCATCACCTCGTCCCACAGGCCGCGCGCCTTCAGATCACGGACGAGATGCTCGTTCACCACCGTGAAGTCGCCCGACATGTTCGATTTGACGAACAGGTTCTGGTAGGAGGGCTCGATCGACTGCGCGACGCCGCAGATGTTGGAGATCGTCGCCGTCGGCGCGATCGCCATCGTGTTGGAATTGCGCATGCCGTTCTTCTTCACGCGCTTGCGCAGGCTCTCCCAATCCATCCTGGACGAGCGGTCGACCGCGACCTCGCCGCCGCGCGCCTCGTCGAGGATTCGGATCGAGTCGAGCGGCAGGATGCCCTTCGACCACAGCGAGCCGGAAAAGCTCGGATATTTGCCGCGCTCGAGCGCGAGGTCCGAGGAGGCCGAGATCGCGAAATAGGAGATCGCCTCCATGCTCTCGTCGGCGAAGTCGACCGCCGCCTGCGATGCGTACGGAATGCGCATGATGTTGAGCGCATCCTGGAAGCCCATCAGGCCGAGCCCGACCGGACGGTGCTGCATGTTGGAATTGCGCGCCTCGGGGATCGTGTAGAAATTCACGTCGATCACGTTGTCGAGCATGCGCATGGCGGTCGTCACCGTGCGCTCGAGCTGTTCGAGGTCGAGCTTGCCGTCATGGATGTGGTTGGCGAGGTTGACCGAGCCGAGATTGCAGACCGCGACTTCCGAATCCGAGGTGTTGAGCGTGATCTCGGTGCACAGATTCGAGGAGTGCACGACGCCGATATGCTGCTGCGGCGAGCGCAGATTGCACGGGTCCTTGAACGTGATCCAGGGATGGCCCGTCTCGAACAGCATGGTCAGCATCTTGCGCCACAGGTCCTGCGCGCGCACTTCCTTGTGCACCCGCATCTCGCCGCGCCGCGCCTTGTCCTCGTAATAGGCGTAGCGTTCGGCGAAGGCCTTGCCCGTGAGATCGTGCAGGTCCGGCGTCTCGTCCGGCGAGAACAGCGTCCAGCTTCCGTTCTCCTCGACGCGCTGCATGAACAGGTCCGGAATCCAGTTGGCGGTGTTCATGTCGTGCGTACGGCGGCGGTCGTCGCCGGTGTTCTTGCGCAGGTCGAGGAATTCCTCGATGTCGATGTGCCAGGTCTCCAGATAGGCGCAGACCGCGCCCTTCCTCTTGCCGCCCTGGTTGACCGCGATGGCGGTGTCGTTGGCCACTTTCAGGAACGGCACGACGCCCTGCGATTCGCCGTTCGTGCCCTTGATATGGGCGCCGAGGCCGCGCACGCGCGTCCAGTCATTGCCGAGACCGCCCGAATATTTGGCGAGCAGCGCATTGTCCTTGATCGACTTGAAGATGCCGTCGAGATCGTCCGGCACGGTCGTCAGGAAGCAGGAGGACAGCTGCGCGCGCGGCGTGCCCGAATTGAACAGCGTCGGCGTCGAGCACATGAAGTCGAACGAGGAGATGAGATTGTAGAACTCGATCGTCTTGTCGTCGCGGTCGATCTCGCGCAGGGCAAGGCCCATTGCCACGCGCATGAAGAAGGCCTGCGGCAGCTCGAAGCGGATATTGTTCGAGTGCAGGAAATAGCGGTCATAGAGCGTCTGCAGGCCGAGGAACTGGAACAGAAGGTCGCGCTCGGGCTTGATGGCGCGGGCGAGCTTCTTGAGGTCGTACTGCAGCAGCTCCTTGTCGAGGAGGTCGAGCTCGACGCCGCGCTTCACATAGGATTCGAAATAGATGGCGTAGCCCGTCTCCATGTCCTTCTGGGTCGCCTGGGTCGGGCGGCCGTTGATGAAGGTCAGGGCCTCGCGGCGCAGCCGGTCGAGGAGAAGGCGCGCGGAGACGAAGGCGTAGTTCGGCTCCTGTTCGACGAGCGTGCGCGCAGCCATGATCGAGGCGAGTGCGAGTTCGTCCTGCGTGATGCCGTTGTAGAGATTGCGGCGCGTCTCGGCGAGGACGGGCTCGGCCGAAGTGCCGTCGAGGCCGGCCACGGCCTCGTTGATGAGGACTTCGAGGCGCGTCCCGTCGAGCGGCACGAGCGTGCCGTCGGGCAGCTTCATCTGCAGCGCGGGCGCGGCGGCGGCCTCGGCCTTGGCGGCGGCCTCCTCGCGGCGCTTGCGGGCGCGCTCCTCGCGGTAGAGCACATAGGCGCGGGCGACCTTGTGGTGCTCGCCGCGCATCAGCGCCAGCTCGACCTGATCCTGGATGTCCTCGATGTGGAAGGTGCGCCCGGCATCGGCACGGCGGGTCAGAGCCTGCCAGACATTCTGCGCGACCTCCTCGACCGCGTCGTGGACGCGGCGCGAGGCGGCCGCCTGCTGGCCCTCGACCGCGAGGAACGCCTTGGTGACGGCGACCTGGATCTTCGACAGGTCGAAGGGTGTCACCGACCCGTTGCGGCGGATCACCTGATAGCCCGGCTCGCTCACCGGCCGTTCTTCACCCGAGGAAATGCCCATCGGTGCTACGCCCGTACGTTCCGTCTCGACTTCAGCAAGTGACATCGGCCAAACCCATCCCAAGTTGCGGGCGGCTGACCCTGATCCTCCTCCGGCGCCGGCCTCCGGATAAAGAGGCAAATCGCGCGCGCGGCCGGTCGTTCCAAGGCCCCACCCAAGGAGCGGACACGGTAACTGAGTCGGGCCGTCTGGCCATGCCCCGAAACCGCCTTTTTTCGCTTATCCCCATGCGGCAAAAGCTACCTGCTGGGGTCAAGCAACCTCTCCATCACAATATATAGTGCTTAACATCCCGTTAGCGAGTCCGAAAGCGCACGCCCGCCCGGCCTCCGTGCGGTGCTCTGCGCGACCCGCAGGCTAGCGGAAGCGGGCGCGCCGCGCGCGCTGTTAAGAGCGTGCATAACGGGGACGAATCGGGGGTGCGGGCAGGGGACGTTCCGGCGCCGCCCCGGCGGCCCTCAGCGGCGGCGCGGCCAGGGCTCGCAGGCGATCCCGTCATTGTCGCGGTCGAGATGCGGGGCATAGCCCGGCTCGCCGCGGCGGATCGGCCCGAAGCCCATGCTCTGCGCCGCCGCGCAATTGGGGAAATAGAGCACACGCTCGGGCACGGCGCGGGCGGCCTGCCCCGCCGCCACCGCCGCCCGCGCGATCAGCGGATGATCCGGGTCGAGCGCGGCAAGGGTCAGCGCGAAGGCGAACGCCGCGGCGGCGAGCGGTTCGAGGAGGCCCCACAGACGGCGGCGTCTTTTCGGCAGCGCGGTCGGCATGGTTACGCGTCCCTGACTCCGATCCATGACAGCGCAGGGGTTTTAAGATCGTCCAATCGGCCGCCCGGCAATTTTCAGAGAGGTTTCGTCCGTTTTTGCGCAGTTCTGCGGCAATTCCCGCGCCGTAGCTCCGGCCCGCGCCGCCGCTCTGGCCCCGTTTTCGCATCCGCCGTTTCGTGCAAATCTTCCGGACGCCCCGCTGCGGCGGGCGCAGCGGGCAAGGGGTTATTTTCAATGCAGATGAGACGGCTTTCGGGCACCGGCGCGGCGGCGCTTCTTCTCCTTCTTCCTTCGGCAGCCTCAGCCCATACCGGGCATGGCGAGACGGCCGGCTTCTTCCATGGCTTTGCGCATCCGGTCGGCGGCCTCGATCATATCCTCGCCATGGCGCTCGTCGGCCTTCTCGCCTGGCAGGTCGGCGGGCGCGCACTCTACGCGGTTCCCGCGAGCTTCGTTCTTCTGATGGCGACGGGCGGCGCGCTCGGCGTGGCCGGCATCGGCGTGCCCTTCGTCGAGATCGGCATCGCGCTGTCCATCGTGGTCTTCGGCCTCGCCGTCGCCTCCGGCGTCAGGGTGCCGGTGGCGGCGATGGCGGCCCTGGTCGGCCTGTTCGCGATCTTCCACGGCCACGCTCATGGCGCGGAGATGCCGGAGGATTCGGCCGGCCTCGCCTACGGGATCGGCTTCATGCTGGCGACCGCGCTGCTGCACGCGGCGGGCATCGGCCTCGGCTTCGCCCTCGCGCAGATCGGCGCGGCGCGGGGCGGCCTTCTCGTCCGTACCGCGGGCGGCGGCGCCGCGGCGCTCGGCCTTGCCATTCTCGCCGGCGTTCTGTGACCGGGCCGCTGCTCTTTAAGTCGCGGTTCGCATCGGCGGCCTGACGCACTAGGCTCCGCTCCGGAAATCATGGAGCGGAGCCCGACCGTGCGCACACTGGAACGCGACGTCATCGTCAATATGGCCATGTCCTTTGTCGGCGGCTTCGTCGATGCCGCCGGCTATATCGCCCTGTGGGGCCTGTTCACGGCCCATGTCACCGGCAACTTCGTCCTCATCGGCGCCGAACTGATCTCGACCTCGACCGGCGTACTGGCAAAATCGCTCGCGCTGCCGGTCTTCGTGCTCGCCGTCACGCTGGCGCGGCTCATCTCGCGCGCCTGGCAGCGCCGCGGCCGCAGCCCGCTCAGCGTGCTGTTCGGCCTCGAAGCCCTCTGCCTCGTCGGTTTTCTCGTCTTCGGCCTCGCCTTCGGTCCGCTGGCCTCGCCCGATTCGGCGCCGGCCATCCTGTCGGGCATGAGCGCCGTCGCCGCCATGGGCCTGCAGAACGGCATCGGCCGCGTCGCCCTCGCCCATCTGCCGGCGACGACCGTCATGACGGTCAACGTCGCCCAGTCCGTCATCGACGCGGTGGATCTCCTCGTCGGCATGAAGGCGGCCGAGGCAAAACCGGCGAAGGAACGGCTGATGCGCATGGCTCCGGCCATTCTCGCCTTTGCCCTCGGCGCTTTCGCCGGCGCGTTCGGCGTCGCGCATTTCTCCTTCGCCTGCGCCGCTGTCCCGGCCCTCATCCTTGTCGTCCTCGCGACCGCCCTGCGGCGCAAGCCCACCCCCGTCGTGTAGGGACAGAACGCCCGTCCACGCGGCGGGCCATGTCCACACCCTCGTCCTGAGCCGGACGCGTGGTGGAATCGCGCACCGGGTCGAAGAGCCTGCCCTCGGGCTTGACCCCGGGGATGGCCACGCACTCCCAGGCCAGCCTCACGCTCCGCCGCCGCCTCTTTCTCCGTCATGCCCGGCCCTGTGCCGGGCATCCGGAAACCGCGCGGCGAGCGGAACATGGATTGCTGAGTCGTGGATGGCCGGGACCGATCCCCGGGACACGCCCGGGGACGGCCATGACGGAGAGGAGACGGTCCGCCCGCACGGGTTCGCGGGCGCGGCGGGCGGGGGCCGCCCCCGCATCCTAAGAAAATAATCCTTGACTAAAAGGACCATGTTCCTATGAGCGCGCCGCCGCTCACGGAGGGCGCGTCGCGAGGCGTCGGGATGTGGAGCGGCCGTGCGGTGGCCGTGGTGAAGGGATGTCGCGATCCCCGCGTACCGCGCCCCCTCCTTTCTTCCCGGTGCCGGAATCCGTCCAGAACACATAAAGAAAAGCTTATACATCAATGATATAAAGAAATATGCATATGCAAATTGACTTCAAAACATTGATATGATTTACTTTTCATTGAGAGC
>Ga0164243_10013926_pt1 | contig 11257 bp, 13 predicted proteins | sample OricompcompostOP_FD_108781 | JGI IMG/M metagenome (GOLD analysis project Ga0164243, IMG submission 108781) | Organic Plus compost microbial communities from Emeryville, California, USA - Original compost - Organic plus compost (OP) | ecosystem: Engineered > Solid waste > Mixed feedstock >... | reverse complement strand
GAGTGAGCCCCGGCGGTCAGCGCACCACGTCGTAGCGGGCGACGACGAACTCGCCGGCGATGCGCGACTCCCGGACCCGCAGCTCCACCTGACGCGGCAGCAGCGGCTTGCCGGCGCCGACGGTGACCGGGGCGATCGAGACGAGCAGCTCGTCGAGGTGGCCGGCATCGTGGAACTGGCCGGCGAGATCGCCGCCGCCGACGACCCAGATGTCCTTGCCGGCTGCCGCGGCCGCCATCTCGGCGTGCACCTCCGGCACCGACGCGTGCGTCAGCCGTAGGTCGGCACCGGTCCGTAGCGGCAGGTCGCGGTGGGTGAAGACCCAGCACGGCTGGCTGTAGAACCAAGGCTCGTCGCCGTGGTGGCGAAGCAGCCACTCGTAGGTGGCGGATCCCATCGCGATGGCGCCCACCTCGGCGATGAAGGCGTCGTAGGAGAGGTCGCCTCCCTTGTCCGGCCCCAGATCCCGGGTGACCAGCCAGTCGAGCGAGTGGTCCTCGGTGGCGATGAAGCCGTCGAGCGTGCTGGCGACGTAGTAGCGAGTTCGGGTCATCGGTCCTCCTGTCGGTCGCTGCGGGGTCGCAGCCACATGATCGGGTCGCCGTCATCGACGGCGACGCCCTGGCGCCGGAGCAGGTGCCGGGCCAACAGGCGTCGCTGCGCGGAATGGGTGAGCACGTGGGCGACCACACTGCTCAACACGAAGCTCTCGGGCGGATCACAGAGCGCGTCGACCACCTGGTCGCCCCAGGCGCCCCGCCTCTCGATGTCGCGGATCAGGGCGACCCACTGCTCGGCCGCCTCGTCGTGACGCTCCAACAGCGCCGCCGGCGTCGCCGGGCCCTCCGGTGGGAAGTCCCGGCCGACCAAGGCGGCGAGCCACACCTCCTTGCCGCGCACCAGGTTGCGCAGGACGTCGACGAGCGTCTCCTCGAGGCCGTCGAACGAGAGCACCTGCATCCCGGGGATGCCGACGGCGTGGAGCTGGGCGGGCTCCAGCGTCGCGGCCAGCTCCAGCAGCGCGCGGGTGTCGTCGAGGTCGTGGTGGACCAGGTGGGCGGTGAGCTGCATTCCGGGTGTCTCCTGGCGGCGTTCGTCGATCCACAGGTTGGTCGGCGGATGGAAGTGGATGCCGTTGGGTGCGTCGAGCCAGTGCGCATCGACGCCGTCGGCGCGCCGTGGGGTCGACGACGGCGGGTGTCCCCAGGCGCGCGCGAACGCGCGGGAGAACCCGTCGACGGACTCGTCGCAGGCCTCGATCGCGACGTCGGTGACCCGTGCGCCGCCGGCCAGCCGCCACGCGGCCCGCTCGAGCAGCACCCGGCGCCGCATCGCGACCGGCGACTCGCCGGCGCCGCGGCTCACCTGCCGGTTGAAGTGGAACGGGGAGCTGTGCGCGCCGCGCGCCATCGACTCCAGTGAGGTGTTGTCCTCGCCCAGAGCGGCATCCAGCAGCTCGCGCAGTCGGTCCCGGCCCATGGGCAGCAGTCTGCCGGGATCCGACCTCTCCGCGCCCGACCGTTCTTGCTCACCTGCCCGATCGGGCCGGGTCCGGATCAGGAGCTGTGCAGGTGCTGGATCACGCGGGTGGCCAGGTCGGGAGCGCCCGCGTCGAACCAGATGATCCTGGGGTCCCGACGGAACCACTGCTCCTGGCGGCGCGCGAAGCGCCGGGTCGCGATCACCGTGCGCTCCCGGGCCTCGGCCTCGGTCAGCTCCCCCGCCAGGTGAGCGAGGACCTCGGGGTAGCCGATTGCCCGCGAGGCGGTGCGGGTGTCGGCCAGGCCTCGGGCGGCCAGGCCGCGCACCTCGTCGACGAACCCCTCGGCGAACATCTCGGTGACCCGGGCCTCGATGCGGCGGAGCAGCACCTCGCGGTCGATGCGCACCCCCACCTGGACCGCGGGCAGCGCGTACTCCAGTGCGGGCAGCGTGGCCGAGAAGCGACGACCGGTCAGCTCGATCACCTCCAGCGCCCGCACGATCCGGCGACCGTTGGAGACCAGGATCCCGGCGGCGGCCGCGGGGTCGAGGTCGGCCAGCCGACGGTGGAGCGCGGCCGAGCCCTGCTCGGTCAGCTCCGCCTCCAGGCGGGCCCGCACGGAGGCGTCGGTGCCGGGGAACTCGAAGCGGTCGAGCACGGCGCGGGTGTAGAGCGCCGACCCGCCGACGAGGATCGGCACCCGCCCGCGACCCCGGATCTGTGTCATCGCGGCGCGGGCCAGCTGCTGGAACTCGGCGACGCTCGCCGTCTCGTGGATGTCCAGCAGGTCGAGCAGATGGTGCGGGATGCCGCGCCGCTGCTCCGGGGGGAGCTTCGCCGTACCGATGTCCATGCCGCGGTAGACCTGCATCGCATCGGTGTTGACGATCTCGCCGCCCAGCCGTTCGGCCAGGTCGAGGGAGAGCCCGGTCTTCCCCGCTGCCGTCGCGCCCACCACCGCCACCGCCGGAAGGAGCGCGGAGTCCGGGGTCGGTCGGGCCATGGGGTTAGTGTTTCAAACGTCACGGGCCGCGATCGGCGCGGTCCTCGTCGAACGAGGAGAGCTCATGGGCTTCATGGACAAGTTGCGGGGCAAGGGCGACGACTTGAGGGACAAGGCCGCCGACGCCGTCGACAAGCACGGCGACAAGATCGCCTCCGGCATCGACAAGGCCGCCGACTTCGTCGACCAGAAGTCCGGCGGCAAGCTCGGTGACAAGGCGGGCATGGCCGCGGAGAAGGCCAAGGACGCGCTCGACAAGCTCGACGGCAAGGACGACGACATCAAGTGACCAGCGACGACGAGCAGCGCTCCCGCCCCGACGGGATCGACTCCCCCGCGCCGGAGCCGCAGACCGACGAGCCGCAGCTGCTGCCCGGCGGCCCCGACTCCCTCGCTGACCCGAAGTACGGCGACACCCCGGGCGACCCGGTCCCTCGCGATCTCGACCCCGACGACAACCCCGCGGTCGACGACGAGGCGCCGGAGGAGGTCAAGGAGCCCGACGACAAGCAGCAGGAGCCCGAGGAGGGCGTCTCCGGAGAAGACGAGCTCCCCGACGAGCCGCCCGCCTGACGGGCAGGTCAGCGGCCGGTGATCCCGACCCGGTCGACCAGCTCCCGAGCCAGCGCGAAGGAGCTGGTGGCCGCCGGGGAGGGAGCGTTGCGCACGAAGCTGGTGACGCCCGCCTGGGAGATGACGAAGTCGTCCACCAACGCCCCGTCGCGGCCGACCGCCTGCGCCCGCACACCGGCGTGAGCCGCGGGGGCAAGATCGGCAACGGTGAGACCAGGGGTGTACTCCGCGGCCATCGCCACGAAACGTCGCCGGCTGAGCGCCGTCGCGAGCTCCCCCATGCCGGCACGCCAGTGGCGCCAGGCCACGCGCCACGTGCCGGGCCAGCTCAGCGTCTCCCACAGGTCGCGACCGCGCACCCGGCCCACCCGGTAGGCGTCGCGAGCCGCCACGAGCAAGGCGGTCGGTCCCAGCGAGACGGCGCCGTCGATATGGCGGGTCAGGTGCACCCCGAGGAAGGGCAGCGTGGGATCGGGCACCGGGTAGACCATGCCGCGCACCCACGGCTCACCCTGGTGCCGCAGGGTGAGGTAGCCGCCGCGGAAGGGCACGATTCGCGGGTCCGCGCCGGCTCCGGCAGCGCGGGCCAGCCGGTCGGCCCACAGCCCGGCGCAGGCGATCACCCGGCGCGCGCGCACCCGGCCGCGCGTGGTGGTCAGGCCCCCGGTCGGGTCGATCGCCAGCACCCGTTCCTCGAAGCGGAGCACCACGCCCTGCGCCTCCAGCTCCCGCCGGAGCGCGCGCGAGACCGCGGCATAGTCGACCACTCCGGTGTTCGGGGCATGCAGGGCGGCGACGCCGACCGCGCGCGGCTCGATCTCCGCGATGCGCGCCGCGTCGATCCTGCGTAGGCCGGGCACCTGGTTGGCCAGGCCCCGCCGGTGCAGCTCCTCGAGCCGACCGATCTCGCCGGCGTGGCGGGCGACGATGAGCTTGCCCGATCGCTCGTGAGCGATGCCCTGCTCGGCGCAATAGTCATACATCAGCCGGGCGCCCTCGACACACAGCCGGGCCTTCAGCGAGCCCGGCTGGTAGTAGATGCCACCGTGGACCACACCCGAGTTGTGGCCCGTCTGGTGAGCGGCGACATCGGGCTCCTGCTCCACCACGACCACCCGGGCTCCCGGACGGCGCCGCAGCACCTCCCTGGCCACCGCCAGACCGACGATGCCCGCCCCGACCACCGCGACGTCGTACGTCGTCGGCGAGGTCGGAGCGGGCACGCGGGTCAGCTCACTTCTTGGTGAAGGCCGCCAGACGCTGCTGGGCGTCGTCGGTGAGCACCGCGGCGGCGATCGTGCGCGACTCCTCCGCGCCGGCCTCCTCGCGGGTCCGGCTCCAAGAGTCGCGGATCAGCCGGCGCGCCTGCCCGAGTGCGAAGACCGGGCCGGCCGCCAGCTTGACCGCGAGCTCGCGGGCCGTCTGGCTCAGCTCCTCGTCGGCGACGACGGTGGTGACCAGGCCCCACTCGCGCGCCTCGGCGGCGGTGAGCTGACGCCCGGTAAGCGCGTACTCGAGCGCCCGCACCTGGCCGACCGCGCGCGGAAGCAGCCAGGAGACCCCGATGTCGGGCGTGAGACCGACGCCCGGATAGGCCATCACGAACTTGGTGCCCTCCGCCGCGACGATCACGTCTGCGGCGAGCATCACCGAGTTGCCGGCACCGGCGACCGCGCCCTGGACGGCGCAGACGACGGGCTTGGCGAGGGCATCGAGCCGCCGGGCCGCCACATCGAGCGCCTCGGCGAGCTCGAGCAGGAAGGCGGCCTGGTCGTCGGCGGCCACCATCGACGCGACGTCACCGCCGGCGGAGAAGCGCTTCCCGGCGCCGGTGAGCAGCACCGCCCGCACGGCATCGTCCTGCTCGGCCCGCGCGATCGCGTCGTCGAACGCCTTCGCGGTGGCGAGGTCGAAGGAGTTGGAGACCGCCGGACGGTTGATCTCGATGTGGGCGACGCCGTCGGCGACGGCGTAGGTGACGAGCTGGTCGGTCATCGCTCAGATCCTCCGGAAGAGGGCGGCCAGCGCCTGGCCGCCGCCGATGCACATCGTGACGATGCCGAGCTCCAGATCGCGGCGGACCATGTCCTTGGCCGCGCGCACGGAGAGGATGGCGCCGGTGGCACCGACGGGGTGGCCCAGGGCGATCGCGCCGCCGTAGGGGTTGACCTGCTCGGGGTCGAGACCCGCGTCGCGGATGACGGCGAGGGCCTGCGAGGCGAAGGCCTCGTTGAGCTCGATGGTGCCGATGTCGGACGGCTTGGTGCCGGTCTGCTCGAAGAGCTTCTGGAGCGCCAGCACGGGGGCGTAGCCCATCAGCTCGGGCTCCATCGCGGCCGTGGCGACCGACTCCAGCGTGACCAGCCCGGTGAGGCCGCGCTCGGCGGCCGCGGACTCGCTGGTGAGCACGACGGCGGCGCCGCCGTCGTTGATGCCGGACGCGTTGCCCGCGGTCACGGTGCCGTCCTTCGTGAAGGCCGCACGCAGCTTGCCCAGAGTCTCGACCGTGGTCTCGGGCTTGGGGTGCTCGTCCACCGATGCGGTGAACGGCTTACGCCCGCCGACCTCGACCGGGACGATCTCCTCGGCGAAGGCCGCCTTGGCGGCGTCGGTGGCAGCCCGGCGCTGCGACTCGGCCGCGAACTCGTCCTGCTCGAGGCGGCTGACGCCGTACTTGTCGGCGACGTTCTCCGCGGTGACACCCATGTGGATGCCGTGGAAGGGGTCGGTCAGCATCATCACGGTGCCGTCGACGAGCGCGCGGTCGCCCAGCTTGTAGCCGTTGCGGGCGCCGAAGTCGTAGAACGGCATGCGGGTCATCGACTCGTCACCACCGGCGAGCACCACGTCGGCCGCGCCCCAGCGGATCTGCATCGCGCCGGACCAGATCGCCTGCAGGCCAGAGCCGCAGAGGCGGTTGACGGTGTAGGCCGGCACGTTCTTCGGCAGCCCGGCGCCGAGCGCCACCCGACGGGCGTTGTAGGCGTCGGGGCCGACCTGGCCGATACAGCCCATGATCACCTCGTCGACGTCCTCTGCCGCGACCCCGGCGCGGAGCAGCGCCTCCTTCGCGGCAGTCGCACCCAGCTCGTGGCCGGGGACGTCCTTGAACATGCCTCCAAAGCTGCCGACCGGGGTGCGGGCCCCGTCGACGAGCACGATCTTCTCGTCAGCCATGGTGGTGATCGTAGGCGCGCGCCCTCACTCCTCTTTCGGCGCCCCGTCGCCTGGTCCGTCGTGGCGCAGCTCGTCGGCGAACCGGCCGGGCGTCATCCCGGTGACGGAGGCGAAGTCGCGGATGAAGTGCGCCTGGTCGGCGTAGCCGAGATCCGCGGCCACGGCCGCGAGGTCGAACGAGGTGGCGCGGCTCCGCAACAGCGCCGCGGCCTCGTGCAGTCGCCGGCGCTGGATCAGCCACTTCGGGCCCAACCCCAGCCGTCGGGCGGTCAGGCGCTGCAGGGTGCGCTCCGAGACGGCGAACTCCGCAGACACCTGACCGACCCGGCGCACGTCGGGCCGCGTCTCGGTGAACTCGACGATCCGGTTGACCAGTTCACCCTCCTCGTCCACCGGCAACAGCCTCCGCAGGTGCTCCTCGATCGCGGCGGTGGCCGCCCGCTGTGCCTGCTCGTCGCGGGGCGCGGGCGCAACCAGGCGGCGTACGTGCTCCGCCAGGCGCTCCCCGTCGCGGCCCGCCACCTCCGCGAGTGACATCGCGCCGTCGGTCAGCTCGGTCACGGGCCGGCCCGAGAGCAGCCATCCGGCGGCGGGCTGCAGCATGGTGCCGACGGTCCAGCCACGGCCGCGCAGCTCGCGTGTGCCCAGACCGGTGGTGGGCCCGACCAGCAGGGCCTGGTCGGCGTCGATCACGAGCAGGCAGACCGGGTACTGCAGCACGCGCTGCACGCTGACCGTGCCCTCGGGCAGCTCCCAGACCGGGATCCAGTGGCGGCGGACCAGACCGACCAGGTCGACGGCAGGCAGGTAGCGGTCGATCGGCGGGCTCGCCCCTTCCGCATCGCGCAGGTGGGCGGGTTCGTCGGGCTCGATGCGGTCGGTGGGCACGCGGTGATTGTGTCGGGTTTGTTCAATCCACGTCCGATCACCGGCAGTCACGCTGGGCGCATGCACCCGATTCTCGAACAGTTCAACGCGTATGCCGACCGCTTCGGCGCCGTGGTCGACCCCGCCGGCCCGGACGCCTGGCACGGGGCCAGCCCCTGCGAGGGTTGGACCGCACGTGACGTGCTCGACCACGTGGTCGACTCCCAACGCGACTTCCTCGCCCGGCAGGAGCTCGCGTTGGAGCCGCGGCCCGACGGCAGTCCGCAGCAGGTGTGGGCGACGCACCTGGCCGACGTACGACGCGTGCTGGGTGAGGGCGCGGTGCTCGACCGGGAGTTCGACAGCTACTTCGGCCGGAGCACGATCGGCGCCACCCTCGCCACCTTCTTCAACCTCGACCTCGTCATCCATCGCTGGGACCTCGCACGTGCCCTGGGCAGCGACACCGCCTTCACGGCGGATGAGATCGCCCACGTCGAGGCGTGCCTCGACGAGCTGGGCGACAACATCTACGCGCACGGCGCGTGCAGCCCGGCCCTCCCCGTCGGCGCAGCCGCCAGCCCTCAAGATCGCATCCTCGCGCGCACCGGCCGCGACCCCGCAACGGCCTGACGGGAAAACTCTGCGTCACCAGGTGACACAGAGTTTCCAGTCAGGGCTCAGCGACACTCGACCTCGGGCAGTGGGGCGGGCACACCGATGCTGGGCATGCCGAGGCCGACCCCCTTGCTGGGGGCGGGCTCGGCGGTACGCCGCTCCCACGCGTCTCCGGCACGGGTCCGCCGCACCGACAGGACGGGTCCGTCGGCGATGAGGTGGTGTGGAGCAGCCTTGGTGACGACGACCTCGACCATGTCACCGGGACGCACGGAGTCGGCGTCGGTCTCGGAGAAGTCGGGCGCGAAGTGGACCAGCCGATTGTCGGGCCCGCGGCCGGACAGGCGCGCGGTGACGCCGTCCTTGCGACCTTCGCCCTCGGCGACCATGAGCTCGACGGTCTTGCCGACGCGGGCCTTGTTCTCCTCCCAGCTGATCTCCTCCACGAGGGCGACCAGCCGCTGGTAACGGTCCTTGACCACCTCGGGCGAGATCTGGTCGGGCATGGTTGCCGCCGGCGTGCCCGGGCGGATGGAGTACTGGAAGGTGTACGCCTGCGCGAAGCGCGCCTTCCGCACGACCTCCATGGTCTGGAGGAAGTCCTCCTCGGTCTCGCCGGGGAAGCCGACGATGATGTCGGTGGTGATCGCCGCGTCCGGGATGGCCGCGCGCACCCGGTCGATGATGCCGAGGAACTTCGCCTGCCGGTAGGAGCGGCGCATGTCGCGCAGCACCTTGTCGGAGCCGGACTGCAGCGGCATGTGGAGGGTCGGCATCACGTTCGGCGTCTCGGCCATCGCGTCGATCACGTCGTCGGTGAACTCCGCCGGGTGGGGGCTGGTGAACCGCACCCGCTCGAGACCCTCGATCTCCCCGCAGGCACGCAGGAGCTTCGAGAACGCCTGCCGGTCGCCGAACTCGACGCCGTAGGCGTTGACGTTCTGGCCCAGCAGGGTCACCTCGGTGACGCCCTCGGCCACCAGTGCCTCGATCTCGGCGAGGATGTCGCCGGGTCGCCGGTCCTTCTCCTTGCCGCGCAGGCTCGGGACGATGCAGAAGGTGCAGGTGTTGTTGCAGCCCACCGAGATGGAGACCCACGCGGCGTATGCCGACTCCCGTCGGGTCGGCAGCGTGGAGGGGAACACCTCGAGCGACTCGAGGATCTCAACCTGGGCCTCGGCCTGGGAGCGCGCCCGATCGAGCAGCGCGGGAAGCGAGCCGATGTTGTGGGTGCCGAAGACGACGTCGACCCACGGCGCCTTCTGGGTGATCAGGTCGCGGTCCTTCTGCGCCATGCAGCCGCCGACGGCGATCTGGAGATCGGGCTTCTTCGCCTTCACCGGCGCCAGGTGGCCGAGGTTGCCGTAGAGCTTGTTGTCGGCGTTCTCCCGCACCGCACACGTGTTGAAGACGACGACGTCGGCCTGCTCGCCGGCGGGGACGGCACGGTATCCCGCCTCCTCCAGCAGCCCGCTCAGGCGCTCGGAGTCGTGGACGTTCATCTGGCACCCGTGGGTGCGGACTTCATAGGTGCGTGCGGTGCTCATGACGCTCCCAAGGGTACGGCGCGACGTGGGGACGCGGCGAACCCGCGGCCCCGAGCGGGGGCCTACCTGCTCGGCTTCGGCGTCACCCACAGCTTGATGACGCCCTCGACTACCACCGTGTCGTCATCGCGCAGGCCCTTGACCCGCACGTGCAGGTCGGGGTCGTCGCCGTCCCACTGGGCCTGATCGGTCTCGGCGACGCAGCGGATGTCGCTGGTGGCCTTCGCCGTGTAGGCGACCTCCATGCCCTTGGGGATCCACCGCTTGTCGGCGGGGATCGTCACCTCGGCCAGGGCGCCCATCGCGGCCTCGAGGCCGTTGCACAGCGCGATCGCGTGCACGGTGCCGAGATGGTTGTGCACTGCGCGGCGCTTGGGGATCACGAGCTCGGCGTAGTTGGGCCGGAGCTCGGTGAAGGTGGGCCGGATGGTGGCGAAGTAGGGCGCCTTCTGGGAGAACGCCAGCGAGAAGGCCTTGTTGCCGAAGGGCACCAGGTTGGCCTTGTTCCACAGGTTCAGGATCTGCGACATGACTGAATGCTACCCGCCAGTAACCAGAAGCGGGTACCGTCGCGACGAGCTCCACGACTGGCCCACCTACGCTGCCGTAACCTACGGTGCCGTAGCAGGTGCCGACGTACCTCACCCGAACCCCGTCGCGAGAGGCAACCACACAGATGACTGCGACCTTGGAGGAGCCGCTGACCAGCGGCACTCGCGGCGGCGAGACCCAGTCGAGACTGGAGCAGTTCGCGCTCGCGCTCTTCATCCTCGTGCCGTTCGTGGCGTTCTTCGCCGCGATCCCCGTGGCCTGGGGCGGCTGGCTCGGCTGGAGCGACGTGCTCATCGCGACGGTGATGTACTTCCTCACCGGCCACGGCATCACCGTCGGCTACCACCGCCTCTTCACCCACAAGTCCTTCAAGCCCAACCGCGCCGTGAAGATCGGCCTCGCGGTCGCGGGGTCGATGGCGGTCGAAGGGCCCGTGGTCCGATGGGTCGCCGACCATCGCAAGCACCACAAGTTCTCCGACCGCGACGGCGACCCGCACTCCCCGTGGAGGTACGGCACCCGGGTCCGCGACCTCGCCAAGGGCATGCTGCACGCCCACATGATGTGGCTCTTCGACCCCGAGCAGACGCCGCAGAACAAGTACGCGCCCGATCTGCTCAAGGACAAGGACATCGTCCGGATCAGTCGGCTCTTCTGGCTGTGGACGCTGATCTCACTGCTGCTGCCGGCAGCCCTCGGCGCACTGCTCACGTGGTCGTGGCAAGGAGCACTCACCGCCTTCTTCTGGGGCTCGATCGTGCGCATCGGCCTGCTTCACCATGTGACCTGGTCGATCAACTCGATCTGCCACACCATCGGCGAGCGCCCCTTCATCTCCCGGGACAAGTCCTCGAACGTGTGGTGGCTGGCGATCCCGTCGATGGGCGAGTCGTGGCACAACCTCCACCACGCCGACCCCACCTGCGCCCGCCACGGCGTGCTCCGCGGCCAGGTCGACTCCTCGGCGCGGCTGATCTGGCTCTTCGAGAAGGCGGGCTGGGTGCGGGACGTGCGCTGGCCGGTCAAGGAGCGGATCCAGGGCAAGCTGGTCGCCAACCAGGCCGCGTGAGCCCGGCCGTCGGCCAGGATGCCGCAGTGCCCAACAAGGAGAAGCGAGGCCGGAGCCGGATGACCGCGGCCGAGCGCCGCGAGCAGCTCATCGAGATCGCCCGGCACCTCTTCGCCGAGCGCGGCTTCGACGGCACCGCCGTCGAGGAGGTCGCCAACCGGGCCGAGGTCTCCAAGCCCGTCGTCTACGAGCACTTCGGCGGCAAGGAGGGCCTGTACGCCGTCGTGGTGGATCGCGAGGTGACGCTCCTGCTGTCACAGATCCGGGGCGCGCTCACCGAGGGCAGCTCTCGGCAGCTGCTCGAGCAGGCGGCCCTGGCGCTGCTCGGATACATCGAGGAGCACCCCGAGGGCTTCCGCATCCTCGTG